>OBLT010002291.1_pt1 | contig 11985 bp, 12 predicted proteins | sample 1518721 | NCBI WGS metagenome assembly OBLT01 (sample SAMEA3539307, study PRJEB22396) | soil metagenome | biome: tundra; feature: field; material: soil | place: USA | collected 2010-05 | depth 0.15 m | reverse complement strand
CAACACCCTCGCCGCGCTGAAGGGCACGATCGCAGTATTCGTTACGGCACCCACACCGCTCACCACTGAGCGGTCCCTGGTAGCCCAGCTTCTGGCCAAGCTCTAAGGTCCGCAGCGCTCTGACTCCACTGACTGCCGAGCCATTGACCGGACGGCTCAGCTGAACGGCTTGAACCGAACGGCTAGCCGGACAGATTGACAAAGCAGGCCAAGCGGTTATTGAAACGTTACTCATGCAGCAGAGAAGCCGGATCCCCTGGCCCGGGCCGCCGCCGCGGCGCAAACGATGGTCATGACCCCTGAGAAGGGGTCATGACCATCCGGGTGCGCTCGCCGTACCATTTCCCTCGTGCGGCCAGAGGTCGAGGACGGGTACCTCCCGAGCCCCTATAGCCCCGGGGGGGGATCCGTGGCTATGGGATAGGAGGGAGGTGCCCGTCCTCAACGGCTCGATAGTACAGGTCCAATTTCGTGGGCGCTGCACGGCCGGCGCGTGCGTACTTTTCACGAACACGGCCCACATACTGCTTGGCCGTCTCCTCGCTGATGGTCATCCTCCGGGCGACGGACTTCATGGGCATGCCAGTGGCGTAAAGCCGTAGCGCGCGCGTCTCCTGCGGACTGAGTTCGGGCCGGTCAGGGGCATCATCAGTAGCGAATATGTAGGCGAGGCGGGGAGAAATCCAGTCCTCCCCCGCAGCGACCGCCTTGATAGCCGCGCGCACCTGGGAGGTCTCCTCGTTCTTCAGCACATAGCCGAGAGCCCCGGCGCGCATCGCGGCCCGGACGGAGACCGGCTTGTCGGAGGCGGCCAGCACCAGGACGGCGGGACCGGCGGTGAGGATCGCGGCCACGTTGCGCTCAACGGTCGTCCCGTCGCCAAGGTCGAGATCCAGAAGGACGACGTGCGCACCGCGTCCCGGGCCGGCCAGGAGGGCGCCCACGGTCGCCGCGGTGCCGACGACCCGGATGCCGCTCTCGGCGGCCGCGACCCAGCCGGCCACCCCGTCGAGCACGATGGGGTGGTCATCCACGGCCGCGACGTCGATGACGCCGGTCACTGCGACACGGCCTTCCGCGGCCCCAGTCACGCCGCCGCCTTCCACCATCGGACCTCAAGGCATCCCGCACCAGTGTCGCCTATGTCGACCGTGGCCCGCCAGCGGGCAATGGCGGGCACGCCGCGCCTCAGTTCGATCACGTCCGGAGTGGTCTGCGGCGGCCTGTCGAAGCTGACGTACAGCTCCACGTCGTCGTCGGACGCGAGGACGGTGAGCATTACCGGGTGCGGCGGCAGCGCGCGCATGACGCCATCGACCACCGCCAGGGTCGCGGCCGCCACCTCCGGCGTCGGGCGCCCGGGATCGCCGACCACCTGGACCTCGACTGGCAGGCCCCGGGCCCGGGCGGCATGCAGGGCCGGATCCAACCCGGCCAGCAGCCCTTCCGCATCCCGTGCCCGGTCCACGAGGGCGCGCCGTAGCGTCGCCGCGTGCCGGCCGCACTGCTCCCGTACCTCGCGGTCAGCGGGGTCCAGCGTCCCGTCGGCGATGCCCCGCAGCAGCGGGAGCGCGTCGGCTTCCAGCAGGGCGAGCCTCCGGCGCCGGTCCTCGTGGACCGCGGCCGCGGCCGCGCGTTCTGCCACCGACCGGCTGGCCAGCAGTGCGCGGCGCGCGGCCATCCCGGCCTGGGTCCGCCAGGTCGGATGCAGGGCGGCGAACACGACCAGGACCACCATCAGCGTGTAGGCGGTCGATGCGAGCCGCGCGAGGCTCAACGAGGTCACGCCGAGCCGCTGGATGGTGAAGATGGCGTGCGCGACGAAGACGAGCAGCGCTCCGGAAATCCACTCCCAGGCGGGACGGCTCAGCGCGACGAGGGCCAGCAGCCAGCCGGTTCCAACGACCGACCAGTCCACGGAACCAGTAGCGCCATGCATGCGGCGGTCCCAGCCCATCGTGACGACCACCGCGACGGCGACCGCGATAGCGATCGCCGCCTGTGCCCTGGTCAGGCCGCCCGCGCGAGCCCGCGGCACCAGCCAGGCCGCGGACGCGAGCATGCCGACCCAGGCCGCGACCGGCACCGCCGGCTGGCGGTAATCGTGCAGGTAGGCCACCACCTGGATCAGCAGGGTGAACTGCCAGATGACTGCTACCGCGCCAACCATGCGGGGGAGCTCTGACTCGTAGGCCTCCCGGGCCAGCCCGTCGTGGCTCACCACGGCAGGCTCCACAGGTCAGCGGCGGCGGCCGCGACGACTCCCCCGCCGGGCCGCGCCGACGCCGCCCATCGCAGGCTCACCACCGTGCCCTCGCCCGGCGCCGACCGGATCGATGCCCGTCCGCCCGAGTCCGCGATGCGCTCGACAACGGATCGCCGCAGGCCCAGCCGGGCCGGATCGACGCGGGCCAGGTCGAACCCGGCGCCCGCGTCCCGCACGGTCACCTCGAGATCACCCGGCTCCGCGGCTTCGCCGCCAGGTGCCGGCAGGCTGACCTCGACCCACGCCTCACCGGTTCCGGCATGGCCGGCCACATTCGCCAGCGCCTCGCGCACCGCGTGCGCGAACGCGGCGCCGACCGGTGCCGGGACGGCCGGCCCATCCGCAGGCCCGGCCGGAGAGCCAGTCCCGCCCGGCCCCCCAGCCGCCGCCGGAGCACCGCCCGCGACCTGGACGTGCACGTCCAGGCCCCGGGCGCGCATCTCGCTGGCGACTGCCTCGATGCCGGCGAGCAGGCCGCCGTACGGCCGCCCGGCCGCACTGTCCGGGTCACCGGGATCGGTGAGCGCGTACTCCATCAGCGTGATGTCGTGCCGGCATCGGCCCACCACCTCAGCCACGTCGCCGCCGTCGGCCCGGGCGAGAGCCGTGAGGGTGTTGAGCACCGTGTCGTGCAGCAGCCGCTCGTGCTCGCGGCGCTCGATATTCCTGGACAGGACGACGTACTGCTCGCGGGAGTCCCGGTCCGCCCGGGCGAGGGCGACGTCCGCCCCGCTGCCCCAGCGGTAGAGCGTCCAGCGGGCGGACCAGGCCACGGCGGCGAGCGCGAGCAGCAAGGCCCCTTCCGCAACGGGTGAGCTGCCCCCGACGGCCGCCCCCCGGGAGATACCGGCACCCGCCCAGTAGGACGCCGCCGATGCGAGGGCCAGCGGCACGAATACCGCGGTGGGCGCGAACCAGGCGGGGAGGAGGATCTGGCCGGCCATCAGGATGTACAGCCAGTTGGCCGCGTCGCCGTGCATTGCTGGCGGCACGCACCACCAGATGGTGAGCGCGAGCGCCACATGAACGCCTGAGTCGAGGACGGCGAGCGGCCAGGCCGGCTGGCGGTAGCGCAGGTACGCCACCACCGCGCTGGCCCACACGACCGCGACGGCGGGCCCCACGAGACGCCACGGATCGGCCGCGTAAAACGAGTGCCAGATGATCACCTGCACGACGATGTATCCGATCGCTATGCAGCGGACCGTGGCTGCCGTCCGCGCCGAAACCCACTTCAGGGTCGTCATCGCGGGGCCGTCCGCGGCGCTCGCGACTGCCACAGCGGCCCAGCGCCGCGCAATGTAACCCCCCGGCCACATGGGCTGATGATAGGTCCTAACGGGCAGCCAGCACGCGCGCTCCCGCTACCAATGTTCCTCCTCTGGTGCCCCGTGAGCCTGACGATCTTGGCTCTGCGGCGATGTTCGCCTGCACGTTTCCCTGGCGTAGTCGCCGTGAGCCGGGGGTCCAGGTAACCTCAGACCAGGCCTGCCCGAGCCCGTCGGCGCTTCCCGATCCGGATCGCAGCGCCGAGCCAGTCCGCTCCAGACCCCGGCGGTACACCACAAGTCCGGCCACCACGTACTGCCCAGGAGTCCGCGATGCGACCCACCGAAACAGGCACTGCTGTGATCCGGCAGCACCGGCAAGCGGCCCCGGCAACGCCCCCCGTTTCCGCCTCGTCCGCGTCCGCCGCCGCTCCCGAGGCACAACGCGGCAGCGAATACGCGCAACTGTCCCGGCAGATCAAGCACGCGGGGCTGCTCGAGCGCCGCCCGAGGCACTACATCTGGAAGATCGCCATCATCGCGGCGCTGCTGGCGGGCGGCTGGACCGCCTTCGTGCTGGTGGGCAACTCATGGTGGCAGCTCGCGGTGGCCGCGTTCCTGGCCGTCATGTTCACTCAGGTCGGCTTCCTTGGCCACGACGCCGGGCACAGGCAGATCTTCGGCTCCCGGCCGGCCAACTACGTCCTTGGCATCCTGCTCGGCAACCTCGGTATCGGCCTGAGCTACGGCTGGTGGGTCAGCAAGCACAACCGGCACCACGCCCACCCGAACACCGAAGGCGCGGACCCCGACATCATGATCAGCGCGCTCGCCTTCACGACCGCGCAGGCGGGCACCGGCAGAGGCCTGACCCGGCTGGTGTTCCGCCTCCAGGCATACCTGTTCTTCCCGATGCTGCTGCTGGAAGCGGTCAGCCTGCACGCGTCCAGCATCCGCGCGCTGACCAGCCGCGCCGCCCGCTACCGGGTCTGGGAGGTGGCGCTGCTCACGATCCATGTCGCGGGCTACCTCACCGTGGTGTTCCTGGTGCTCTCGCCGGTCAAGGCGGTGGTGTTCATCCTGGTGCAGCAGGGCCTGTTCGGCCTGTACCTGGGCTCCTCATTCGCGCCCAATCACAAGGGCATGCCCATCCTGGACGCCGACGACCGGACCGACTTCCTGCGGCGCCAGGTACTCACCTCCCGCAACGTGCGCGGCGGCTGGCTCACCGACTTCGCGCTCGGCGGCCTGAACTACCAGATCGAGCACCACTTGTTCCCCTCCATGCCCCGGCCCAACCTGCGGCACGCGCAGGGCCTGGTCGCCGCCTTCTGCCAGCAGCAGGAACTGCCGTACTGCGAGACCAGCCTGGTGGGCTCCTACGCCCAGGCCCTCCGCTACCTCAATACGGTCGGCCGGCTGGCGTCAGCCGGTCCTCTGGTGGCTGGGCGGCGGCTCGATGAGCCCGGGGAAGGTCTCTGAGCCGTCCACGAAGGCCCGGGCCAGGTCAGACAGCCTGATGTTGCGGGTTCGTGCGTACCGGCGCAGCACGTTGAACGCCTGGTCCATGTCGAGGTGCAGGCGCTCCGCGAGCTTGCCCTTGGCCTGCTCAATGGTGACCCGGCTGTTCAGGGCGGTCTGCAGCTGCTCGTTGAGGGTTTCGCTGCGGCGCATGCTGCGCTCGTTGAGCAGGCTGATGGTGGCGACGTCGGCCAGCGCCTGGGCGATCCGTATGTCCGCCTGCTCGAAAGTCCCCGGGGCGGCACGGAAGAGGTTCAGCGCGCCGATGGTCTGCTCACGCAACCGCATCGGCAAAGCCTGCACCGAGGCGAACCCCGCCTCCTGCGCCGCCGGGACAAAACGCGGCCAGCGCCGCGCCGCAGTTCTCAGGTCGGCCACCGCGACGGGCTTCCCGGTGCGGAAGCAGTCCAGGCAGGGGCCCTGGTCGTTCTGGATCTGGAACAGTTCCAGCAGCCGCGCCCGTTCGCTGGACGCCGCCACTACGCGCAACTCCCCGCGCGGGTCAGCTAGCAGCAGGCCTGCCGCGGACACGTCCAGAAGTTGCACGCTGCGGTCGGTGAGCATATGCAGGAAATCGATGACGTCGAAGTCGGCGACCATGGTGTCGGCCAGTTCGACGAATGTGTCCGACAGCAGTTGTCCGTCCACACGCTCACCTGCTCAGAATCATGGAAGGCTGCAGCGGTAGGAACCAAACTGCACGTTCGCGGTCATTTGCTGTTCATCTCGGATCGTCCACGGGCACGTCCGGGTCGCGCCCCAGTCGCAGCCGACGAGCAACGATGTCACGGGCCACCTCGGTTAGCCGCCGGTCACCAGCATAAGCGTACGCGCGCAGCCGCACGAATGCCTCCTCGATGCCGACCCCGAGTTGCTCGGTGAGCATCCCGGTGGCCTGGTCGATCTCAGCGCGGTGCAGCGCGAGATACGGGGGCTGCCCACTGGCACCGGCCACCGGCCCGGCAGCTCCCCGGGCCCAGTCCTTGCTCTCCAGCAGCAACACCGCCGCCGTATCGGCGAACACCAGGGCATCACCCAGCTGATCAGCGCTCAGCGGACCGGGCTCCCTTCGGTACATTTCAAGCACCCCGACCCGGATCGCCCCAATGTGCAGCGGGAACGCGAAGATCGCCGAGGCGCCGACCTGGCGGGCCGCGGGCGCGAAACTGAGCCAGCGGATCTCGACGTCGGCGCCGGCCAGGTCTGAGGAGAGCACTGGCCCGGCGGCAGCGGCCGCATCGGGGGTCGGCCCTTCGCCGAGGGTCAGCTGGAGCTCGGCGAGCTGCTCGCTGAGCTCATCGGTCGCGCACATTAGATGACCTGACCCCGCCCGTACCGCGGCCGTCAGGCCCGCCCCGGTGACCTGCACCGGTGCCAGGGATGCCGCGCACACGTCCACGGCGGACACGGCCTCGCCCCGGCTAGCGGCGGCTGCGGCCACGAGGTTCCAGATGCGGGCGGACCGTCTTGCTGGCATTGGCGCGGCCGGTGCCCGCGGCGGGTCCGGCTCAGCGTCCGGCCGACTGGAGGGCCCGCTGCGGCTGGTGCTCTGCTGGCTCGTCCCGTGCTGGCTCGTCCCGCTCTGGCTCGTCCCGTGCTGGCTGATCAGGGTCCTGGCTACGGCGATGCTTGTCGAGGCGGTCGGCGGTCGGCCAGTGCACGTCGCTGACCCAGCCCCAGTGCTCGAAGATCCGGATGACCTCGGCAGAGATGTCAACCTGACCGGGATCGGCGCCGTGCCGGGCGCAGGCCGGGTCGGAATGGTGCATGTTGTGCCAGCTCTCGCCGAATGACAACAGGGCGAGCGGCCACAGATTGGTGGCGCGATCGTGGCTGCGGGTGATGAAGGGACGGCTCCCGAACACGTGGCACAGAGAGTTGACGCTCCACGTGACGTGCTGAAGCAGGGCGATGCGGACAAGCCCCGCCCACAGCAGGGCGGCCACAGCCGCGTGCCAGGTACCGCCGATCGCCCACCCCGCGGCGAACGGCAGCGCCAGCGAGAGAACGCACAGGGCGGGGAAGGCCCTGGAGATCACCCGCATGGCGGGGTCGGCCATGATGTCCGGGGCGTACCGCGCAGGCGGGGTGGGGTCGTTGCGCAGCAGCCAGCCCACGTGGGCATCGGCCAGCCCGCGCAGCTGCCCGGTCAGGCTGGTCCCGTACCGGTAGGGGGAATGCGGGTCGCCCGGCCGGTCGGTGAAGGCGTGATGACGGCGGTGCGCGGCCACCCAGCCGATGACATCGCCCTCGAAAGCCATGGAGGCCATGATGGCGAGCGTCACCCGGAGCGCCGGGACGGCGGTGAAGGCCCGGTGCGTCAGCAGCCGGTGGAAACCGACCGTCACGCCGAGCCCCGTGATCGCGTAGAAGGCGAGCGCGAGCAGGACGTCCGCGAGGCCGACGCCGTGACCCCACGCCAGGTAGACGGCGGCGACCAGGCCGGCGAACGGCGCCAGGACGATCGCCAGGGTCACGCCCGCCTGCACCCGCCCTGGGGTGGTGCGGGGCGCAGCGTCGCTGCCCGGGAACGGCTGCGTGCCGTCATAGTCGGCGGGCGTGCGCGAAGCAGGCATAGTGATCCCTTTACTGCCGAGATGGAAAACGGTCGTCGTGCGGCTTTTAACCCTTCTTTTCTCACAACGCTGGTACCAGTCAGTGCTGGCAGCTTCAGTGCATGAAAAAACTCCGGGCCCTACGCACCCGCTCAACTTCGCGGATGCCGCCGGGGTCCGGAGCAACTTCCTTTAGATTACCCGCCGCAGTGGCCGGTGCATAGGGTGAGCCACCAGGGAATGCAGACGCGTTATTTTTTGGCAAGAACCGTGCCACCTGCAGTCGCCCACCCGGGCACGATGTGCCCGGGTGGGCGGACTGGTCAGACTGGGCGAACCTGTTCGGCCTGCGGCCCCTTCGGGCCCTGGCCGGCGGTGAACTCGACCCGCTGGTTCTCCGACAGACTGCGGAATCCGTCAGTCTGGATGGCGGAGTGGTGAACGAAGACGTCGGCTGTGCCGTCGTCCGGGGCGATGAAGCCGTACCCCTTGTCGGCGTTGAACCACTTCACGGTGCCCTGAGCCATGTACTTTCTCCTGCTACGACGATCTTCGAGACGCACGGACGTGTGTCCCGGGCTGTTGCGACCGCCCGCCTTTCAAAGGCTGGACTTGAGCATCCACGACGCCCGCCGTCAGAATTCCGCAGGCGCTGTAACACGTACACGAATTTCGACTACAACCAAAGCCAACTTTAGCACCATGGTGCAAGCGGGCGCTCCGGGTATCGCCGCACTGGCCTCAGCGGTGCGACTCAGCGGTTTCCTGGAGTCCGGTTTCAGTGCCTACGAGGAGGTTCAGAAGTTCCCCGACAGTACGTTCCCGGATGGCGGCTTCCGGCAGCGGAAGATGGGCCTGGATCTGGTATTTGTTGCGCCGGCCGTCCTTGTGCTTGACGACGTAGCCGGCCTCGGTGAGGTCGCTGATGATGCCATAGGCACTGCGTTCCGTGATGCCCGCGCTCACCGCGATATCGCGCAGTCGCGCGGCCGGGTCGCCCGCGACGCACAGCAGCACCTGTGCATGGTTGGTCAAGAATGTCCACTTCGGCACACTCGGTAGTGTATCAGATTCTAGAAATAGATTGCTTGTTTTCTGATGCTGGTATAGCGTGCAGCCATGCCTCCTGCCTTCATGCCCCCTGCAGTGCAGTCAGCGCGCGCCGGTATCGGTGCGTTCCGGACCGTCCGCGGGCTCGTCGACGCGACACTCCTTCGATGCGGCGGATGCGGGGACAGTGTTCTGCTCACCCAGGGCGAGCGGGACTACGGGCAGCTTGTCCACGGCTTCCTGGGCGGCCACGAGTTGTGCCGCAGCGCCGTGGAAATCACCCGCTCATCCCTCGCTGCCAGCAGCGCGGCCGCGGCCTGAGCGCGGCTGAGGGCCGCCGCGTCGCTACAGCGGCTCGTTGACCCATCGCCAGCCGTGCGGCTCGTCAAAGACCGGCCGCACGATGAAGGCTCCGGCAGCGTCGGACAGTTCAGCCAGAATCCGGATCAGCTCGCGGTGAAAGCCGTCCGGAACGTGCTTCGTGCCGGACGCCACGAGCGTCACCGATGCCCCGTCTCCGCCAGCTACCCGCGCCGTGATGTTTCCGTGCAGATCAACGCCCACCCCCACGATCGACTCGGCGCGGACGATGTCGCTGCCGTCGGCCCTGGCTACCCACACGTGCGGCGTATCCATACGCGTCATCTCCCGGCTCAGTGTCGCGGCGTCCTCCAACACTGCCACACCAGCTGACCGGGACGGCCGGGCACGCCGCGGCCGGCCAGGCCCGGCCGGGCGGGCCGGGCTGCCTGGGCTGCCGCTGGCTCAGGAGCCTGTCCTCGGCGCCTTGCGCAGCAGGCGCCCCAGGCCGCGGATCGCCCGGTCGAGGTCCGTGCCGAACGGGTTGTCCTGCACCAGGTAGGTCCAGGTCGCGGTGGGCCGCTTCAGCCCGGCCGCCTCGAGATCCGCTCCCTCCGCAGTGATCGCCACGGCCCGGAAGGATTCGGCCGACCGGGTGGCGACCTCCCCGAGCACGGGCACGAAAAGGCGGGTCAGCTCCTTGTAGAACTCATCCAGCGGGCCGAGGCCGCGGCCGAGCGCCCGCAGGTGGATGCCCTCACGGACGTCGGCCACCCGGGCCAGGTGCTCCGCCCAGCACCGGTCGAGGTGCCACAAGGTGATCTGCCGCGCGGCGCGCACGAGAACCTCTTCGTCCCAGCTGGCGCTCAGTTCCGCCACGCGCTCGGGCGCGCTGCTGGCCAGAGCCCGCAGCGCCGCGTCGGTCCGCAGCACCCTCTCCCGCTGCTCCATGACGATCCGGCGCTGATCTTCGACGGGCTTGGTGTAGCGCCAGGTGTTCCGGTGGATCTCCAGGCCGACACCCTCGGCTACCCGCTGGGCATGGTCCACCGTGGCCTGCGGCCCGGGGTCATGGATCCGGCCACCCGCCCCGATCGGCGCTGGCGGCGCCCCCTCCGGGGCATACTGGATCACCAGCGCGTCGTCCAGGCTGGTGAAAAGGACCGATCCACCGGGGTCGCCCTGGCGCCCGGCTCGCCCGCGCAGTTGCTGGTCCAGGCGGCTGCTCGCGTGCCGGCCGGTGCCGATCACCTGCAGCCCGCCGAGTTCTGCGACCGGACCGGGCTCGCCCGCGGTGCCGCCGAGCCGGATATCGGTGCCGCGGCCGGCCATCTGAGTCGATACCGTGATCGCGCGCAGGGCGCCCGCCTCGGCGACGATCGCAGCCTCCTCGGCGTCGTTCTTGGCGTTCAGGACGGTGCAGGTCAGGCCGACCCCGCCGAGCTTGCGGGCCAGCCGCTCGGATTCCGCCACGTCAAGGGTGCCAAGCAGGATCGGCCGCCCCGTGGCGTGCGACGCGACCACCTGGTCGACAACCGCCTCCTCTTTCGCCTCGACCGTCAGGTACAGCCGGTCCGGCTCGTCCTCGCGCACGCAGGGCCGGTTCGGCGGGATCACCGCGATCTCGAGCCCGTAGAACTCACGAAGCTGCTCGCCCACCGGCACCGCGGTACCGGTCATACCGCAGACCGTCGGATATCGCCCGACCAGGGACTGGATGGTGAGGCTGTCCAGGACCTCGCCGCTCTCGCTGGCGGTCAGCCCCTCCTTGGCCTCGACCGCCGCATGCAGGCCGTCCGGCCAGCGCTGCAGCCTGGCCACCCGGCCGCGGGATTCGCTGACGAGGTGGATCCGGCCGGCGGCCACGATGTAGTCGACATCGCGCCGGAGCAGGGCGTGCGCGTGCAGCGCGACGTTGACCCGGGTGAGCGTGTCAACGTGCTCCGAGGTGTAGAGGTTGATCCCGCTCAGCGCTCGTTCGGCGTTCCGCGCCCCGGTGGCTGTGAGGTGCACGGTACGGCCGTCCTCGTCGACCTCGTAGTCCACGCCGCGACGCAGCCCCCGGACGAGTTCCGCCATCTCCCGGTCCGGGTCCCCCTGCTCCGCCGCGCCCGCCAGCACCAGCGGAACCATCGCCTCGTCCACCAGGACCGAGTCCGCCTCGTCGATCAGGACCACGTCCGGGTCGCCCGCGACCAGATCGGCCGGGTCGGTAACGAACCGGTCGCGGAGCACGTCGAAGCCGATCTCGCTCACCGACGCGTAGCTGACCTGCGCGGCGTAGCTGCGACGGCGCTGCTCGGGAGTCGACGCCTGGCCGATCCAGCCAACGCTCACTCCGAGCAGATCGTAGAGCGGGCCCATCCACTCGGCGTCCCGCCGGGCGAGGTAGTCGTTGACCGACATGACCTGCACCGACCGGCCGCGCAGCGCGTACCCGGCGGCGGCCAGCGCGCCGGCCAGGGTTTTCCCCTCACCGGTGGCCATCTCGGCCACCTGCCCGGCCAGCATGGCCAGGGTGCCGAGAAGCTGGACATCGTAGGGCCGCTCGCCCAGCGCCCGCCGGGCGGCCTCGCGGCCCAGCGCGCAGATGTCCGCACCGCCGACCGCCCGGTCCGCTGGCGGGGTGAGCCCGGCCGCGGCCGCGGCGAACTCTGCCGCCGCCGCGGTGAGCTCGCGGTCGGTCAAGACGGCGACGCGCTGCTCCCGTTCCGCGATCTCGGGCAGGAGAGCTCGGTAGCGGCTCAGGTCGGCGGTGCCCGGCTTCTGCAGGAATCGCCTGACCCGGCCGCGCAGGCCGCTCACCATGGATCCGCGCGACCTGGCACGATGGCACCGTCGGCGCGGCTCAGCGGCACACGGCTCAGCGGCACATTAGGTCAACGCTCCGCCATCGCCCCAGGTTCCGTGCGGCGAGACGGCTGGGCCGGGGCCTGGCTTTCATGATCACGGAGGATCCGCGCCACATAGGAGGCTGTTGCACAACTCGCGATCTTGAAAAGTCAAGCTCATTTTGTGCGGCGTG
>OBLT010002290.1_pt1 | contig 11986 bp, 10 predicted proteins | sample 1518721 | NCBI WGS metagenome assembly OBLT01 (sample SAMEA3539307, study PRJEB22396) | soil metagenome | biome: tundra; feature: field; material: soil | place: USA | collected 2010-05 | depth 0.15 m | reverse complement strand
CGCGACCGCGGAGCTCGGCTTGGCGCAGAACGAGCAGTTCACCTGGAGCGCCGCCTTGCCCGGTGCCGTGCCCGGTGCCGTATCGCTGGTCATAACGCCTCCCGTCCCGAGCCTGTCAGGACTTCCCTGACAGGCTCGGGAGTCATGGTATCGCGTCAGGAGCGAGCTGACAAGTAAGGTACATCCTGACGCGACAGGGGCCGGGAAGAAGGGAACGGGAAGCCCGGATGAGACCGCCGGCACCCAGCCATAGCGGATGTCGATGAGGAACTCGGTGAACAATCGCACGTCGCCCTGGTAAGCGCCGCCCGCGCCATCCGCACGTTCTGGGTGTGGGTGAGGGGTGCAGGTCAGGTTCCGGGACCCGGGCTTCCAGGTGATGGCGTCGCCGGATACGAAGGTGGTCCCGCCGGTTGCGCTGAATTGTGCGGGGCGGCTTACTTACGGGCGAGCACCAGGAACTGCTTGCCGAGCAGCCGCCACAGGGCCGGTGTCCGGAGGTAGGTCCTGGTCAGCAGCGGTGACGGCGGCAGCAGCAGGCCGCGGAAGGAGTACGGCAGGAACCTCGGCGTCACCGCGGTGATGTCGAACCCGGCGGCGTACAGGTGTTCGGTGACTGCGACGTGGGTGAGGGGCACGGTGTGGTCGGCGCAGTCGAAGTACTCGCGGGCGCAATACCGGAAGTTCGGCCCCATGACCGCGATCCTGCCGTCCGCTTCCATCGCGGCGCGCAGCTTGCCGAGCGCGGCCGCGACCGTGTTCTGGTCGGGCAGGTGCTCCAGGAAGTTCGAAAGGAACACGCCGTCGAAGTAGCCGCCTGGCAGGTCGGCGTCCATGATGCCGGCGGTGATCGTCTTGACCCCGGCGGCGTCCGGTATCCCCTGGCTGACCGGGTCGACGCCCCAGCGTTCGGCGGCGGGCACCGCGGTGATGAACTCGCCTCGGCCGGCGGCCGGGTCAAGGACGCGCTGGGGGGCGCCCATCCGGGCGTGCGCGTAGCGTGCGATCTCCTGCCACACCGCCTGCCTGCTGGCCTGGTCGACGTCACGGAACCGGTAGGTGTACAGCCGCTCGTAGTTGATGCCAGCCGCCGGAAGGGCCGCGGGCGTCTCCGGTGCGGGGTGCGCTGCCATTTCCGGGCGACGACCGTGTCCAGCCTGGTCTGCTTGCCTCATTGAGACCAGCACCGGGTCATCCGCGAACTCAGGGTCCAGGGGGCGGCTCGGGATTGCGCATCGAGTTCCCTCTATTAACTGGTTACGGGAGTGCGGTAGCCAAGGCGACGGCGCTGCCGGATACCCACGTGGTCCCGGGCAGCAGGTGCAGCGTCCCGCGGGAGACCCAGCCGGCCTGGACGCCGGCCAGGTTTTCCTCAGGTCGTCAAGGGCGGGGCGATCGTCCCCGCCCTTTCCTCTAGCGGCGGGTCGGATGGATGCCCGCCGGCGTGAGGCTGCCCGGCCCGGAGACGATTGTTTCCTTCGTGATGACGGTCTCGACGCCGTTGCGCACGTAACCCGTGACCTGGTAGGTGCTGGCGTTGACGAGGATCTCCGTGATGCCGTCGGTGAACGGGAAACGGAACGCGACACCGGCCTGGCCGGTCACGTCGGTGACCCGCTGGACCGTGACCCCCGGTATGTCGGCGAGCAGCAGGAACCAGTCGCCCGGCGTTCCGTAGGCCGGGTTGACGTAGCCGGAGATCATGTTGGCTATCGCGTTGACGGCGTTGCAGTCGCCCGCCACGTCGGTGCATCCCGTCCGGTAGGTGTTGAGCAGCGCGAGCAGTTGCGGCAGCGTATCGGGCAGGGTTGGGCCACCCGGGTTCGGGGACGGGGCACTGAACTGCGCGTAGCTCGGGCCGGCGGGCATCAGCCACTGGGTTGACTTAGCGCACGCCGCCGAGCGCGCGCAGACCTGGAGCTTGCCGTTGACATAGCTGGCCTGCTCCGAGTCATCGGGGGTGGCCCAGACCGTGGTGTCGCCGGACGAGGTGGCCAATTTCCGCGCTATCCACATGCCTGGTACAACAAACGGCCCTGGGCCGGCGGTCCAGGTGACGGCCCTGTCCGCCTGCTCGGCCAGCAGTTCGACCGCCGTGGGCGGGGTGAGGCTCGGCTGGGTGCTGCCCGGCGCGCCGACGATCACCATCCGCACCACCGCGGTCTCGTGCTGGATCGCCTGCGGCAGTGCGGCGCAGAGCCTGCGGGTAGCGCACGGTCGACCTGGACCCCACGAAGCCTGTGCCAGGAACCGGTAGCTGGACGCGTCGAGGATGATCTCAAGTTTCTCGCTCTGCGGGGTGGGCGGCAGCACGAACGCGACGCCGGCCTGGCCGTCGATGGCGGTGACGTGGCTATCCACCTCGATGCCGGGGATGATGGCCAGCGCCTGGTACACCTCCGCCTCTAGCGCCGGCGGCAGCACGTAGTTGATGAGCATGTCTTCGATGACGGAGAACGCCGCCATGCCCATGATGTCCGGCGCCGACTTCTCGCCGGAGTTGCCGATATTCGCGAGGTACGCGTCCAAGGCGGCCGGGTTACGGGGCAGCGATCCGAGCTCGGAATAGCTCGGGAGGCCGTCGCCGGGGCCGAGGCCCCCGGAGTAGTTGTTGCCGTAGGTCACCCCGCCGTCGGCCGTTTCCCAGCCGGCCTCGGTGAACGTCTTCGGCATGCCCTTCGGGGTACGTGAGTTGTTCCACTCGACCACCCGGTACACCCACTGGCCAGGGCTCACCGTCGGCTGAGTGAGGGCCGCGGCGGACGCGCGGTCGGCAAGCAGCTTGGCCGCCGTCAGGACGACGGGGGCAGACGGCAGGACCGCCACGACTACCCCCGCCACGAGGGCGGCGGCTACCGACACGATGGCACCCAGCCGCCATGGCGACCGGACCCAGGTCAGCGGGTTACGGGGACGCGGAACCACAGGACGTTGTGGATAATGATCTTCTCGCAGTGCGGCGCGGAACAATTGCTCGGCGCGCGGTGTGACGCCGAGCGGGACCGTGTCCCGGAACCGGGTGAGCTGGTCTATCTCGTTCATGGCTGGGACTCCTCCTCGTCGGGAGCTGCTGGGTTGGTGCCGCCGAGGGCCCGGCGTAGTTTGCTTCGAGCCCGGCTCACCCGCGACCGCACGGTGCCGACCGGGACCCCGAGCGCCGCCGCTACCTCCTCATAGCTCAGGTCGCCCCAGGCCACCAGCAGCAGCGTGTCGCGAAGTTTCTCCGGCAGCCGGGCGAGGGCGGTGGCGAGCCGCCGGCTGGCCGCGCTCGCGCTGACCCGGTCGTCAATCCTGTCGGTGAACGGCTCCATGACCGGGTCGGCCCCCGTCCGGGCCAGCGCGCGGTACAGCCTTATCTCGGCGCGGCGATGGCGGCCGATGAGGTTGGTGGCGATGCCGTACAGCCAGGGCCGCGCGTCCGCGCGGGTCTGGTCGTAGGAGTCCCGCTGGCGGAACGCGAGCAGGAACGTCTCCGCCACGATGTCATCGGCCGCATCCTGGCCGAGGCGGCGCACCACGTAGCGCTGGATGTACGGCGCGTGCCTGCGGAACAGCACGCTGAAGTGCTCGGGCTCATGCCGGGAAAGCTGAACGACGGCCGCGTCGTCCGCGTCCGCGCTGGCTTCAGTTTCGGCCCGGCGCTGTTGTGTCATGCGTGACCCTCCGGATGTCGGCTAGGACACCCGTCATTGCCCGCAGGGGGCAAACCGGTTCCCTAATGATTGAACCGGTAGCCCATGCCCGGGTTCGGTCAGCAGGTACTTGGGCTGAGAAGGCTCGGGTTCTGCGCTACGGGTACCGAGGCCGAGGATGCGGGCGGCGGCCGATCGGCTCATCAGGTGGACGACTGCGGGAGTCATAGTCTGTGTTGCGGCGCCCGGCGGCTGACCAGTTCGCCGCAGACCGGGCCGGCGACCCCGTTCTCCGCCGTGAGCGGATCAGGCTGGACAGCTTGCCCCCCGCTCACCGCCCCGCACCCAGGCACTAGCCGCCCTCTGCGACCAGCTCACCCAGGCCAGCGCCCGCTACCCAGGTGCCGATCTCGTTCTGCGCTGCGAAGTCAAGCCTCACCAGGCACTGCATGATCCTTCTTTCTATGTCAGGAGTCCTGGACCTGGAAGCAGCCGGTATGGCATCCCGCGCAGCTCGGGCTCATCCCGGACCTCGAAGAAGGCCCTTAGTTGAAGGACGAAGAGAGGATGCCATGGGGACCACGACTGTCGTCGAGGCGGCCCGCCGGGCGCTGGGACCGGGCTGGCGGGGCAGGACGAGGCCGACCTGGTAGCTCACCAGGGTGCCCAGCCGCTCGCCCTGGACCCAACCCATGAGTCAAACATGACAACAATAATAATGGCTGCGGACCGCACGCAAGACAAAGTGCTCGGCCAGTACAACCAGTCTTACACCTGTCCACTCCCATTCAACACTAGGGAAATCCCTGTGCCCCCCTGGTTCGGTTACTATAGGGATGAGCACTCCGCGGAGACGTATCCGCTGGTAGGCCAACCAGAACACTGCCGGTTTTCTGCCCGCAGCACGTTGCGGTGAAGCGCCCCACGCCTGTTCTGCTACCGTCGTGCGGCGGCGGCCAAAGAACCAGCTTGAAATTTCGCTCATTTTCGATAGGCTCTCATTGATGTAGGTGGCCGAGCGGAGATATCAGGAGACAATGGTGACTGATGCGAGGCAGTTTCTCGTTTTCACCAACCCGGTAAAAGGCCGTGAAGACGAGTACAACAAGTGGTACGACAATCAGCATCTGCATGATGTCGTGGCGGTCGAGGGCGTTACTGCGGCACGCCGCTACGAGGTCGTCCCTAATCGGCTCACCGGCGAACCGACACACCTGTACCTGGCTGTCTACGACTTGGAAGGCGATCTCGACGCGACGCTAGACGGGTTTTCCAAGCACCGCGCGGACGGCCGGATGCCCTTGAGTGACAGCATGGACATGACGAATCTCGTCAGGTCGATCTGGAGCCCGCGCGGCCCGACACTGCACCGGCGCTGACAGCGGAGGGATCGCACGCCGCCCTCGGCCAGCCATGCCATCGCACGCCGTTCCCGGCGCTTGAGCCCGCTTGAATTTCCGGCAGGCCCACCCGACACCAATCCTGAGCCTCAGTCCGCAGGGCGCGCGATCGACTTGTACTCGAGGTAGCCCATGAGGCCCTCCGGGCCGAGTTCGCGGCCAATGCCGCTTGCCTTGTAGCCGCCGAACGGCGCGCACGGCTCAATCATGTACAGGTTGACACCAAAGCTTCCCGTCCGCACGCGGCGAGCAACTTCCATGCCACGTTCAGTATCCGCGGTCCACACGGTGCCAGCGAGACCGTAGTCGCTGTCGTTGGCGATGCGTATCGCGTCGTCTTCGTCTTCGTACGGAATGACAGCGAGCACCGGGCCGAAGATCTCCTCGCGGGCGATCCGCATCGAGTTGTCCACCCCGGCGAACACCGTGGGCGCGACATACCAGCCCTTCCGCCGCCCCGAGGCACCGGAGCCGCCGGTCACAACCTTCGCTCCCTCGTCCTGCCCGGACTTGATGTACCCCTCCACCCGGTCGCGCTGCCGTTTTGCGGCAAGCGGGCCGATCTTGGTCGCCGGGTCGGCCGGGTCGCCCATCGTTAGCCCGCTGACCATCGCCACGAGCGCCTCCACGGTCTCGTCATAACGGCTGCGCGAGGCGAGAATCCGCGTCTGCGCGACGCACGCCTGGCCGTTGTTCATGAGCGACGCCATTTCCAGCCGGCCAACTGTCGCGGCCAGGTCGGCGTCATCAAGGATGATCGCCGCTGATTTTCCGCCAAGCTCAAGGCTGCACCGCTTGACCTGCTGCCCGCAGATGGACCCGACGCGCTGCCCGGCGGCCGTCGAACCAGTGAACGCCACCTTGTCCACGCCGGGATGGGACACGAGATACTCGCCCGTCTCCCGCCCAGCCGGCACGACGTTGACAACGCCGGGTGACACCCCGGCCTCGTGAATCAGCTCAGCCAGCAGGTACGCGTCGAGCGGCGTCTCCGGTGCCGGCTTGAGCACGACCGTACAGCCGGCGACGAGGGCGGGCGCGAGTTTGCTTATCGTCGTGAACTGCGGCACGTTCCACGGCATGATCGCGGCGACGACACCGACTGGTTCGCGGCGCACGGTTACCGGCCCAAACATGCCCGGGCGGTCGTCCTCCCAGGCGAAGGTCTTGCCGAGATCGGCGAAATAGCTGAGCATCAGCTGCGGCCGCTGCGCCTGCGCCACCCGGGAAAAGGTGATGGGAGAACCCATCTCTGCGGTGATGAGCTCGGCGAAGTCGTTAATCCGCGCCGCGTACAGGCCGGCGAGTTTGGCCACGATAGCGGCTCTGTCGACCGGCGCCATTCGTGGCCATGGGCCGCTGTCGAAGGCCTCGCGGGCGGCGGCAACCGCGCGGTCCATGTCTGCCGGGGTCCCGTCGGGCACCCTCCCCACCACCTCTTCGGTGTGGGGGGAGATGATGTCGATAGTGGCGGATCCAGCCGGAGCCATCCACGTCCCGCCAATGTAGAACCGGTCGTGCATTCGCATCGCGATCTCTCCTTGCTCTCGCCGGCCACAGCTAACAGGTGCGGATTCTCGCGCGCGTAGTTACGGACTAGATTTTACACCACACGACGCGGCTAAGAAAGGTTTTCAATCGGCTCGAACACGGTTCAATCGCCGGGCAGCACGGGAGATTGGGCGGGGTGGGCGGGCTGCCAATGATCGGTGCGCCTTGCCCGGGACGGTACGCCTCGCGCGAGCCGTTTGGTATCCAGGGTTAGGTTCCTTCTGTGACCTGACAAGACCGCCCGGCGGACCCCATCGCCGACCGGTACAATTTACTTATGAACTTAGGGCAAGGGCAAACAATTCAGGCGAACGGGATCTCGTTTCACGTCGAGGAGCACGGTAGCGGCGCCCCCGTGCTCCTCCTCCACGGATGGCCAGACTCGGCGTACCTATGGCGCAACCAGATGCCGTTCCTCGTGGCTAATGGCTTCCGCGTCATCGCACCGGACATGCGGGGGCTAGGGCGCTCCGACCGTCCGGAGGACGTGACCTCGTACGCGTTGCCGAACGTGGTCGCGGACGTGGCCGGAATCCTCGACGCGCTCGGCCTGGAGTCGGCACACGTCGTCGGCCATGATTGGGGAGCGGCCGTGGCCTGGCTCACGGCCGCGCTGAAGCCGGAGCGCGTCAAGAAACTCGTCGCTATCTCCGTGCCCCATCCGCTGACGCCGCGCACGATGCGGCAGAACGAGATGGCCTGGTATCAGTTGTTCTTCCAGTTCGCGGGCGTCGCCGAGGCGACGATCCAATGCGACGACTGGGCGTGGCTGCGCGACCTCTTGCGCGGCGATGGCGATCTCGAGAGGTACATAGAGGACCTGTCGCGGCCCGGCGCGCTCGCCGCGTCACTGAACTGGTACCGGGCGAACGTCGCGCCGCGGATGCCGGGGTCGCCGGTCCAGCTTCCGCAGGTCAAGGCTCCGACCTTGGGAATCTGGTCAACGAACGATCACTACCTCCAGGGCGAGCGGGTGGAAAAGTCAGGTACATACGTGGCCGGGCCGTGGCGCTACGAGCAGATCGAGGGTGCGAGTCACTGGATTCCCTTGGACGCACCGGATCGGCTGAACGAGTTGCTCCTCGAGTGGCTGCGCTGACACACGTTCGCGGGCGTTCCGCTGCCGCCAGCAGGCGTAGTCGTCGGGGCACCCAGGGTTATCCCCAGTGCCGCCAGGCGACGCGGGGGCTTAGAGTTGCGCTCTGCTTCCATGTGGTTTGCTCGGAAAAACCTGATTCTAAAAGCGTCAGGCCGCGCCCTTCTGACGCCGCACGCCGAGCCTGCCGCCGTCACATGATCGGGAGTAATCACTGACCAGGAGTGGCATGCCTGACCCGACGAGAACCCGGCAACGTTATATCGCGGTTATGGCATCTGGTGGGGCCTTGCTCGCGATGCTCGACTCGACAGTTACCAACCTGGCCGTAGCCGCGCTGAGACGCGATTTCACGAGCGCATCGGTGACCGGCCTGTCATGGATCATCAGCGCGTATGTGGTGATGTTCGCGGCGCTCGTCGCGCCATCCGGCAAGCTGGCGGACGCGCTTGGCCGCCGGCGATTGTTCGTCATCGGCGTCGGGCTCTTCACGACGGCCTCACTCCTATGCGCCCTCGCCCCGAATCTGCCGATCCTGATCGCCGGACGGGCGCTGCAGGGCGCGGGCGCGGCGGCGATGATGCCGGCATCGCTGGCGATCCTGCTCCTGGACGGCCCGGCCGACCGGCGGACCGGCTCGATCGGGCTGTGGACCGCGGCTTCGGCGGCCGGGGCGGCGGTGGGACCGAGCATCGGCGGTGTTCTGATCACGCTTTCCAGCTGGCGCTCGGTGTTCATCATCAACGTCCCGTTCGGCATCGTCATGGTGATCGCGGCGCTGCGACTGCTCGACGCACCAGGGAAGGCATCGGTCAACCGGATACCTGACCCGCTGGCCATCGCGCTGATCGCGCTCGGGATCGGCGCCCTGACCCTCGGGGTGGCAGAAGGAGGGAACTGGGGCTGGAACAGCGGCAGGACCCTGGCAAGTTTCGCATTCGGCCTGGCTGCCCTCGTGTACGCAGTGCTGCGTTCACGCCGGCAACCGACGCCCGCGATCGACACCGAACTGTGGGGTAACCATAGCTACGCGACCGCGAACGTCGTCATGATGCTGTATGGCATGGCCCAGTACTCGTTCTCCCTTGCGACTGTTCTGTACCTCACCGGCATATGGCGTTTCTCCGAACTGCAGGCCGGCCTGGCCAACACTCCGGGCGCGATCTCGGCGGTCATTGTGTCACTGAGCATGGGCCGGCTCGCACCGAAGCTGGGCGGACCCCGGTTCGCCGCGCTCTTCGGCCTGGTGATGTTCGGTGCCTGCTGCGCCTGGCTGGCCTTCGGCTTGACCGTCCATCCGGCTTTCGTCACATTCTGGCTGCCTGCGTGCTTCCTCGCCGGGACCGGCCTTGGCGCAACGACGATGGGCCTTTCCGCCTCGGCCACCTTGTCCGCGCCCCCGGCCAAGTTCGCCAGCGCAAGCGGTCTGAACACGACGGCCAGGCAGTTCGGCGGGGCATTGGGCATCGCCACCATGGCGGCGATCCTGGAATACAGCGGCTCCGGCCACGGCGGCACCGATGCCTACAGCCATGTGTTCGTCTTCTGCCTCAGCCTGGTTGCTCTCGCCTTCGTCATCTCAGCAATCTGGTTGAGGCCCTCCCCGGCGCCGCCTGCCGTCACCGAGAAGGTGAGCGCCACCTCGGCACCCTCGCCGTTCGGGATCGAGGAGACGGCCGACTAACGTCTGGCTACACCAGCACGGCTGGACGAGACGGCGGCAGGACGAGACACGCTGCCTTTGCCCAGCGGCTCTGCCTCAGGAAGGGATGGCCTCGACGATCGTGAGCGCCCCAGGCGTGGGGATGACGCGGCTCAGGGTGAGGCCGGCCTGTGCGAGGAGCGTGGCCAGTTCGGCCTCGCTGCGCTCCTTGCCCTCGAATACCGCCATCATCAGGACGTCGGACAGCTTGGTAGAGACCGGATAGTCGCCGCTGCGCGGCCGGAGGGGGTCGATGATCAGGACCCGTCCCTGGCCGGACATGGCCTGGCGGCAAGCCCGCAGGACCTGCACGCTGTCGGCGTCGGTCTTATCGTGCAGGATGCGCTTGAGGAGGTAGAAATCGGCTCCCGCCGGGAGGCGGGCGTAGAAGTCACCGGTCGCAGTCTCCCAGCGGCCCTCGATCGCCGGGTCGTCCAGCCGGTGGCGCCGCAGGACGGGCTCGCGATCGAAAAGGATGCCGTGCAGCCCCCGGTTCGTGGTGAGGACCGCGTGCAGCAGACCGCCCAAACCGCCGCCTACGTCGACGACGGTCCCTTTCTCCGGGAAGTCGTAGCTCTGGACGATCCCGCTATGTTCGGTCAGGGATAGGCAGGCCATGGCATCGGAAAAGAGTTCCACTCGTTCCTGGCCGGTGGCCAGATAGTCGAAGAACTGGGCCCCGAAGATCTCGTCGAACACAGTGCTGCCCTTCCGCACCGTGTCCTCGAGGCGCCCCGTGGGCAGCCAGTAGAGCTGGTCGGTGAACAGCAGGATCAGCGTCCGTACGGGAAGGGCCGAGTCCGAGCGCAGCAGGCCGGCCGCGGTCGTCAGGTGGAAGGCACCGTTCTCGTCCTCACGGAACACGTCCCGCGTGGCCAGGAACCGCAGCACCCGCTTGAGGTGATCCGCGTGAACTCCGGCCAACGCCGCGAGCCGCTCCACCCGCAGCGGCCCTTCGGCCAGATGGTCGGCCACTCCCGCGCGCACGGCCACCCGCAATGCCGCCGGATACAGATATCCGAGCGAATCGCTTAGCAGCTGCCTTACCGCGTCGCCAAGCGCCGCGCGATCGATGTCACTCAACGACCCATCTCCCATCCGCCTAGGGCGCGAGTACGGTGCCGACGTTCACCATGTGACCGGGAATTCCTTGAAGTTGCCTAGTGTGGCGAAATCCTTCCACCTCAGGTCCTCCGGCGGAATCGCAAGCGCCAGGCTGGGAAAGCGCTCAAACAGATGCCGTATTCCGATCTGCAGCTCGACCCGGGATATCGTGGACCCGAGACAGAAGTGCGGGCCGTGGCCGAAGAAGACCTGCGAGACGGGCTGGCGGCGAATGTCGAAGCGGTCAGGATCGTCGAAAACCGCCGGGTCACGAAGCGCAGTCTCGTAGTTCACCACCACCGCGGAACCCTTGGGGATGACTACATCGCCGAGCTTGACGTCGCTCGTCGCTAGCCTTGGGTACGGCGAGATGCCCGGGATGCCGACCCTCAGCATCTCCTCGACCGCTCCCGGCATCAGCGCCGGGTCGGCACGCAACGCGGCGAGCTGGTCCGGGTGCCGGATCAGGTTGAACGCGGAGTTGGTGATCACGGTGACGCCGGTCTCGTGCCCCGCCACCATCAGGATCGTGCAGAGGCTGAGCAGCTCGGACTCTGTGAGCTGCCCCTTCTTGTCGCGCCGGCTGATCAAGACCGTGAGGAAGTCGTCGCCCGGATTCTCACGTTTGCTCGTTATCAGATCAACGAAATACCCACGCAGGTCGACGTATGCCTGCCCGAGCTGCGCGGCGGTCGAGTTGAACGTCATGATGACGTCGACCGTGTCAAGAAACTTGGCCCGGTCCTCGAACGGGATCCCGAGAAGTTCGCAGATGATGCGCAGCGGGAACGGAAGGCAGAAGGCGGCGATGAGGTCCACCGGCGGTGCCATCGCCGCCATGTCGTCGAGCAGTTCCACCACGATCTGCTCGATTCGGGGTCTCATTTTTTCGACCTGCCGTGGGGTGAACGCCTCGGCGGCCAGCTTGCGGATGTGGGTGTGCCGGGGGGCGTCCATGTTGAGAATGGTGTCCGGGTGCGGCCGGACCGCCTGACATCGCGGCGCGTCGGCGGCACACATTGCGCCACGGCTGAACCGCTCGTCGGAGAGCACCGTCTTGAGGTCCTCGTGACTCGTGACCAGATAGGCCGGATCCCCGGTCACGAAACTGGCCGGGCATACTGGCTGTTCGCCTCTGAGCCGCGTGTACTTTTCCGGCACCGCAGTCGGATCGCTGCGAAGCACAGGTAACGGAATGCTCGAATTTTCTGCCAGCATCTCTGGGGACACCACCTTCACTGGAGCTGCCGTGTCTTTCCGGCCCGCGTCAGGCTTCGACAATCGAGAGCGTGCCTGGTGTGGGGATGATCCGGTTGAGCTTGAGGCCGACCTGCGGGAAGAGAGAGGCGAGCACCCAACGCCGCGGGATCCACGTCGTTCAAGGGACCCACCTCCACAGACGACCGCGCACGGTGCAAGCTGTCCGTACTCAGCTTTGCTGCCAGGGCTGACCGGAGGCTGACACGGTGTTGACGTAGGGAGGCGCTGGCCAGCCACCTAG
>OBLT010002288.1_pt1 | contig 11992 bp, 12 predicted proteins | sample 1518721 | NCBI WGS metagenome assembly OBLT01 (sample SAMEA3539307, study PRJEB22396) | soil metagenome | biome: tundra; feature: field; material: soil | place: USA | collected 2010-05 | depth 0.15 m | reverse complement strand
GTCCGCCCTGTCCACGGCCCTGACCGCCCGCCGCGTCGCCGCCGCCTTGGCCACCACGGCCCTGACCGCCTGCCGTGTCGCCACTTTGGCCGCCACGGCCCTGGCCACCGCCGAACCCGCCTTGGCCGCGGCCCTGACCACCCTGACCGCCGCGACCCCGGCCCACGGCCTGCGGCATCAACTCCGCCACCTGCGCATTGAGCTTGTCTCGTTCCTCGCCCGTGGCGTTAAGCAGTTGCTTTCCGAGGTCGGCCAACTTCTGCCGGTCCGCGGCGGACAGGCTCGGGGTGGACCCGCCTTGGCCGCCCGCCTGAGCCCCGCCTCGGCCACTCGCCTGCGCCCCGGCTTGAGCGGCTTGACCACCCTGACCCGCTTGTTGGGACCTCATTGCAGCCAGTAGAGACGGGTCCATCGCGGCGCCTAAGTCCATTCCGGGCGGACCGCCAGGCCCGCCGGGACCGCCGCCGCCGCGCCCCCCCATGGTCGGCGCAAAGCTGACCAGGTTCTTCGAGGCGTTCTGCGTCGCCTCGTTCATGATGCGGTCCACGTCGGCCGGTTTCATGCCAAGGCCGCTCAACATCGCACGCATGTCGATCGTGAACGTGACATCGAACTTCTTCGAGGGGTCGCCGGAGAATACATCCGAGGTGGCAGTGCCGCTGAGAGTCTTGATCTTGCCAGGAAAGCGTTTATCCGGAACCGAATCGAGCTGGAAGGTCATCTCCTGGCCTTCCTTCAGGTTGGCGCGGTCCATTTCGCCGATCTTGGCCGACAAATTCATCTCTGAAAGATCCAGCAGGTCCGCCACGTTCATGCCGGCCTGCAATTCGTCGCCCTGGCGGATGTCCGGCATCTGCATGCCGAAATTGAAGTTCCCGCCTTTGTTTTGCTTGATGGCAACCATCCCCGACATGGGCGCGAGTGTCTTGGTGGTCAAGAGGCGGGCCCGGTCGGTCGCCAAATCGGTCGCGGCGCGCTGGCGGGCCGACTGAAACACCGCGAGTTGCGAATCCAGTTGCTTCTCCCGCATCTCGTTGTCGATTTGTTGCTGCACGAGCGTCCGATTGGCCTGCTCTTGCTGGAGGAGGTTCTTCTTTTGGTCGATTACATCGATCACGTCGTTTTGCTGGACGTTCAGGTCCGCCCGCTTGACGCCGTATTGAGCGGCGAGTAGGCTCACTTTGTCCCTGGAGCGAGTAATATCCTGGTTCAACTGCGCCGACTTGATGCTTTCGTCCACACTGTCGAGGCTGAGCTTCTCCGCATCGACGTATGCCAGCAGTTCGGAGTCGTCATATTCGACGATCAGGTCCTTTTCCTTGGCCAGAGACCCCATGGCCGCCAGCGCGGTCGCCTGCACCGTGCCGTTCAGGTTGGGAGCGTACAGCGGGTAGACCCGGACGGCATTCAGTTGGCCGCGCGTGAAGGCGCGGATCACCACATCGCCGCGCTGCACTTTGGCCGTGGCGATCGAGCTGGCCTTCTCCGGCCGCTGCTTGTAGTAGTGGTAGCCGTACCACCCCCCACCCACAAGAATCGCCAGCACGATGAAACGATAGATTGCCTTTTTCATGAAAGTCTATTCCCGCGCCGGGATAATGGCGCTCTATATTTTCTTCTTGGCCTGTTTGGCCGCCTTCACCGGGTCGACGAGCGCGACCAGGTCGCCATCCTTTAACCCGCCGGTTACTACCAGTTCGTCCTCGTTCTTCCGGCCGATCTGGATTTGGCGCATCGTGAATCCCTTCCCCTTCTGGACGTACACGACCGGTTTGCCCTTGTTGTCGAAGCTGGCCTGCAACGGAATCGTCAGCGTGTTGGGCTGGCGGAAAACAACGATCTCGGCGCTGGCGCTGGTACCCGGACGCAGACGCTCGTCCACGCTTGTCAGAGTGGCGCGCGCCGGGAAGCTCTTCACGGTACTCGCGCTCATATCCGCCCCCACGCCGGTGAACGTCAACGCGGCGGCGGGAGCGATGAAGTCCAGCTTCGCGGCGAATTCCTTGTCCGGAATTGAATCCACCCGAATCTTCAGATCCTGCCCGAGCGCAATCTTCCCGCGGTCCACCTCGTCCAGCTTCAGATCGATGTAGAGCTGGGAAACATCCGGGATTTCCAGAATCGCCGCCCCCGTCCACGCGTTGTCGCCCTCTTTGAACGGTGGAGCGCCTCCCTGGCCGAAGGTCCCCGACGCGCGGAAGTTCGTGAGAATATTCACCACGCCATCGACAGGAGACTTGATCTCCATCTGGTTGAGATAGGTCAGAGCCAGGTCGCGGTTCTTCACGGCGTTGTTCTTCTGCTGGGTGAGGCGGACCATGTCGGAGTCGTCGCCTACGATATCGGCGTTGATCCTGGATTTCACCTGCGCGAGCTGGCCTTCCTGAACTCCGACGGTGATGCGGTACTTTTCGCCCAGGTTTTGCGCGATGACTTGGGCTTTGCTGGCGTCCAGCTTGGACGACTCCAGGTTATACTCGGACGTCATCTTGCTCAGCGCGTCCTGCTCGATGTCCATCCTCGTTGACGCTACCTCCTGGTCGATGGAGCCAGTCGCCGACGCCACGGCGTTGTTGCGTGTGACGACGTTTTGCGCCATGGTCGCCGTGTCGAACTCGACCACGACGTCACCCTTCTTGACCACCTGTCCGTTCTTGGCCAAGCGCAGGATGCGCAACCCGGGCACCTGGGGCGCGGTAAGGATGGTGGAATGGGTGCTCTTGATATCGCCGCGCGTGCGCACGCTGATGACGAAGTCGCCATTCCTGACGCGGGCTACCGGGATCTCCAACTCGCTCGTCATCCCGTAATGGTACGTTGCGTACGCACCGCCGCCCGCCGCCAGCAGGCCGATCGCCCAGAACATCATCTTCACTCGCTTCGGGTTGCCTTTGCCGAGACGAGTTTGCGGTCTTATTTCTGCCATATTGTTTTCCCGTCAGATTGCAATTCCGCCGCCGCTGCGCCGCCAGGCTACATCGGACGCTGGAGCGCTACCACGTCGCCTTTCTGCACGCCGGAATGAACCGCAACGTCCGTGAAACTGACCACCCCGGTTTCCACCGGCTTGCGTATCCAGCCCTCCGGACCGCGCAGAAAGACGTACTTGGAGCCGTTCTCCTCGAACAGCGCCGCCCGCGGAAGGACCACGGTGTTCTGCTCCGATTGCAGATACACTTCCGCGCTCGCGGTGAGATCCGGGATGATCCGCGGATCCATCTTGTCGAGCCTGAGCCGCACCGGAATCTGCCCCACGTAACTGGCGCGGAACGTGCTCGTTTGCGACATCGCGCCGATGCCTTCCAACGTTCCAGGCACCTCGATGTCGTTATAAGCGTCCAGCCGGACCTTGGCCTTCATACCGAGCCGCATCCGCTCCGCGTCGACCTGGTTCACACTTGCGGACAATATCATCGACGTTGGATCCACGATGAACATGAAGGGTTGCCCGGCGCGGACGTTGTCGCCTTCCCGAACCGTGCCGAATTCGTTGTTGCGGACGATGCTGTTCATCACCACGATGCCGTCTATCGGGGCCTTCATGGTCATCTTGGCTACGTTCGTCTCGCTGCGCTGCAACTCGAGCTGAGATTGATCGCGGTTGAGCTCAATGGCGCGAATCTGCGCGCGTTGCTGCTGATCCAACAGGTCGTCTTCGTAAAGGAGCTGATCGTACTTGGCTTTGTCTTCTTCCACGGCGAGGTCGTATATCTGCGCCATGATCGCGGAGACGACCTTATTCGTCTGCTGGTCGAGCACGGCTTGCTGCCACGCCGCTTTCGACGCGCGGACCTGCTGTAAATGGGATTCCTTTTGGGATCCCATATTGGCCATCTGCCTCTTGATGTTGGCCTCCAATTGGATGAGCGAGTCGTTATAATCGTCCAGCCGCTGTTGCTGCGCCTGCGTGTCGAACTGCGCGATCACGTCACCGGCCTTCACGCGGCTGCCGGCCGGGGCCAATTTCGTCAAAACGAGCGAAAAATCGTTCTGCTGGGCCGCGCCGAAGCCCGTCGGAGCGCCGCCGCCGCCGCCCACGGCGCCGCCGCCGCCCCGGTTGTTGCCCATGTTCGCCGTACCGCCGCGGTTCACATCCGAGCGGCTGCCCTGAATACGGGGCGCCAGGATGGTAGCCTGGGTTTTCGCCGCGATGGTACCGTTTATCCTGATGGTTGCGTCTATGCTGCCGACGTTGGCCGAAACGGTCTGAACCGAGATCGTGGGCCCACCAGTCGCCGTGGCGCTACTGGTCGTCTGCCAGTAATAGGCGATGCCGCCGGCAATCAGCGCCGCGACCAGGAAAATACCCCATATCTTTCGCCGTTTCTTCGGTTGCAGCGGCGGGACAATTGCCGGGCCCGGCGCCGGTTGCGGCTGTCTACCTGGGTCTGGAGCGGGTGCAGTGCTCGCGGAAAATTGCATGGTTCCTTCCAGTCTTTCTGAGGTCTTTTCAACGAGAAGACGAGTGGTGTGTCCGAAAGGTTATCGCCAGCCCGCTGAAAGTTCCTACTTTTTTTGGGTGAAGGCTCATTTCAACATGCTTCCGGCGCCAAGTCCAGGCGGGGCCGCTCTGCCCGGCGTCCATGCGCCCGTAAGCCCACGGAACTACGTATGCTATCGTGAAGTACAGTGTCGCCTCTCAACATCCACCTGGAACAGTACGAGGGCCCGCTGGACCTGCTGCTGGACCTGATCCGCAAGCAGCAGATCGACATCAAGGACATTCCGATCGCCACCATCACCGCCCAGTATCTGGAGTATATGGAGCAAGCGCGGGAGATGGATATGGACTTGGGGGCCGAATTCGTCTACATGGCGGCGACTCTCATCCATATTAAGTCGAAGATGCTGCTGCCGCGGGATCCCGCCCTTGCGCCGGAGGGTGCGGATCAGGAAGATCCCCGACAGGAACTCGTGGAGAGGCTTCTCGAACACGAGCGTTTCAAGAACGCCGCGGAGATGCTCCAGCAAAAGCGCCTGATCGAGGAAAACGTCTGGTCGAACCCGCAGATGAAATCCTTTGTCAGGGAGGACGACGACCCGGGCCTGGCGATTACGCTGTTCGACTTGGTCAAGTCGTTCGGCGACCTGCTGGAACGCGCCCGGAACCGCCCCGTCTATGAGGTGGAATCGGGCGATGTGACGGTTGCGGAGATGATTCGCTACCTCCAGGCGCAGTTCGCGGAGGCGGGCGCGGATCAGCCGGTCTTCATCCTCCGGATCTTCGAGCGGCAGCGTAGCCGGCGGGCCATGGTGGCCCTGTTCCTGGCGGTCCTGGAAATGGTAAGGATGCAGGCTGTGGTGGTGACTCAAAAGGACTTATTCGGCGAAATCGCCTTGCAGCGCCATGGCAATTTCGATGCCGTGTTCGCCTCCGGCGAGCCCATCTCGGCCATCGAAAAAGGCTACACCTAGAGCATGGAAGAATTGGAATTGCACCCGGAACCGGTAAGCCCGGAAGACGATCCGGCGCCTCCCCGGACGGCGGAGCCTCCCGTCGTCTCCATGGCCGATTGGCTGGGCGCTCCTCGAACCGATTTCGAAAGCGAGCCCGACCCGGTCGTGGCGGAGGACGTCCAACTGAGAGCCGTACTTGAGGCGATCGTTTACGTCACCGAAGATCCCGCGACGGTCGCCCAACTGGCCGCCGCGCTCGGGCAACCCCCGGAGCGGATTCAGTCCCTGCTCGACCAGCTAATAGTGGAATTCGACAAGCCGGAACACGGCCTGACGGTCAAGGAGGTGGCCGGCGGCTATAAAATGGCCACCAAGGCGGAGCATCACGACGCCGTCCGCAACTTCGTCAAGAGCCTCAAACCGCCGTTGAAGCTTTCACTTCCGGCCTTGGAGACCCTGGCGGTGATCGCCTACAAGCAGCCCGTCACCGCGCCCGAGATCATGGAGATCCGCGGCGTCCAGGGAGCGGGGGTGCTCAAGACCCTCTTGGACCGCAAGCTGATTGCCGCCGCCGGGCGCAAGAATGTCATCGGCAAACCGATTTTATACAAGACTACTAAAGAGTTCCTTATTCAGTTTGGTTTGAAGGACTTGAGCGAACTGCCATCACTTAAGGAATTCGAGGAGATTCGCCGCCTGGCGCTCTCGGACGACGAGCCGGCGCCCGAGGGATCGTCCGCCGGGACCGAAGCGGCCGGGGAACCTGCCCCGCCACCGGAGCCGCCGCAAGAGACGGCCGAGGGCCAGCCCGAACCTGAACGGTGGAGCGGACCGGGGGGGCCTCCCCACGTCGAAAGTCAGGAAAGCTGATGCCCGAAGAGCGTATCCAGAAGATCCTCTCGCAAGCGGGTGTGGCCTCCCGCCGCCAGGCGGAACGGATGGTTCAGGAAGGCCGCGTTGCGGTTAACGGCGCGGTGATCACCGAACTCGGCTCCAAGGCCGACCTGGAGCGCGACCATATTAAGGTGGACGGGCGCCTGATCCGGGCGCCGCGACACCAAGTCTACATCGCCCTGAATAAGCCCATCAATACCGTGACCACGGTCAGCGACCCGGAGGGCCGCCCCACGGTGATGGACTTGCTCCGCGGAGTGAAGGAGCGGGTGTACCCCGTGGGCCGCCTGGATTATCACAGCGACGGCCTGTTGCTGTTGACCAACGACGGCGAGCTGGCCAATGCCATCATGTCCGCCCACACCCACCTGCCGAAAACCTACGTGGTGAAGGTGAATGGGGAACTGACCCCGGAGCAGGAGCGGCAATTCCGGGAGGGCGTCCCGCTTTCGGGCCGGCGCACCCTGGCGGCCGGTCTGCGGCTGATTCGCAAAGCCGCGAACCCGTGGTACGAGGTGCGGCTGACCGAGGGCCGCAACAACCAGATCCGGCTGATGTTCAAGCACTTCGGCCGGCTGGTGGAGAAACTCCGGCGGGTGCGCGTCGGACCGCTGGAACTGGGGCCGCTCAAACCCGGCCAGTTCCGTCATCTGAGCGTGGAAGAGGTCCGGAAGCTCCAGCACGCCGTCCAAAAAGCGCAGGGGGCGCCCCGGCAAGCGGGCGCCGTATGAACCGGGTATCCGCAATCCTCCATTCCGCCCGGACGATTGCGGTGGTGGGCCTCTCGGGCAAGCGTTTTCGCCCCAGTTACGGCGTAGCGGAATACCTGCAACGGGCCGGCTATCGCATTATCCCGGTCAATCCCCACGAGACGGTGGTGTTGGGTGAGAAGTGCTACCCCGATCTCGACGCCGTGCCGGAGCCTATCGACATCGTGGACGTCTTCCGGCGCTCCGAGTTCGTGCCGGAGATCGTGGAAGCGGCCATTCGCAAAGGCGCCACGGCGGTCTGGATGCAGGAGGGCGTAATCCACGAGCAAGCCGCGCGCCGCGCCGAGGCCGCCGGCCTGACGGTAATCATGGACCGATGCATCCTGAAGGACCACCGGCGGCTGGGGTAGGCATTCGAGTGGGGCGGGCCTCCCGGCCTGCCTTCTTTGACCGGCATTAGCCGAGCTTGTCTACCGAAAGCTCATCACCCACGGACGTACCGGTTTCCGCCGCCCTCCCGGCGGGCAACTCCAGCACGGAATGGGCGCTGAGGCAGAGCGACAGCCGCCAGGGAGGCACGGCGCGCCGGACCTTGCGCACTTTTTGCCGTTTGTCGAGGTATACCAGATCGATGGGGAACTTCATGAAGAAGGTATGGACCGATTCGCAGGGGACGATCCACAAGCCTTCGCCGGGCGCCAGGCGGTTGTGTTTGAGCAGGCCGGTGCGCCGTTTGGCGCTGCTATCCGCCATCTCGGCGGCATCCGCCAGGACCGTCTGCCGGGTCTGATTCCGAACGAGGATCTTCAAGTAGCCGTCAGCCGTCAGCTATCAGCCATCAGCTAAAGCAACACTCAGCGGCATGCGGGGCGCCCACGCAGTTCGTGGGCCAAGGCGCGCCGCCAAAGCTGAAAGCTGAAAGCTGATGGCTGACGGCTTTTCTCTTCAGTTCTTACCCTGGTTGAGCTTTTCCCGCTGTTCGCGCAGTACGGCCTTGCGGCTGAGCTTGATCTTGTTGCCTTCCAGGGCCAGGACTTTGACCAGGATCTGGTCGCCTTCCTTTAGCTCGTCGCGGACATCGCGGATGCGGTTCTCGGCGATCTCGCTGATGTGCAGCAGTCCGTCGGTCCCGGGGAAAATCTCGACGAATGCGCCGAAATCCACCAGCCGGACCACCGTGCCCAGGTACGTCTTCCCCACTTCGGCCGAGGCCGTAAGGTCCGAGATAATCTGGAGCGCTTTCTTGGCCGACGGTTCGTCGGCCGAGGCGACGTGGACCGTCCCATCGTCCTCGACGTCGATCTTGACGCCGGTCTGCTCGATGATGCCGCGGATGACTTTGCCGCCGGGTCCGATGACGTCCCGGATCTTGTCGGTCGGAATCTTCAGGGTGTAGATGCGCGGCGCGTACTGCGACATCGACGACCTGGGTTCCGCCAGCGCCTGGTACATCTTGTCGAGAATGAACAGACGGCCGCGGCGCGCCTGGTCCAGGGCTTCCTTCATGATGGCCGTGGTCACGTTGGGGACCTTGATGTCCATCTGCAGCGCGGTGATGCCATCGCGCGTGCCGGCCACTTTGAAGTCCATATCGCCGTAATGATCTTCGGCGCCGGCGATGTCGGTCAGGACGGCGTACTTATCGCCTTCCTTCACCAGGCCCATCGCCACGCCGCCCACGTGGGCAGCCAAGGGCGCGCCGGCATCCATCAGGGCCAGCGACGCGCCGCAGACAGCGGCCTGCGAGCTGGAGCCGTTGGATTCGAGGGTGTCGCTCACCACGCGCATGGTGTACGGGAAGGCCATCGCGTCGGGGATGAGCGGGGTCAGGGCGCGCTCCGCCAGGCCGCCGTGGCCGATCTCGCGGCGTCCTGCGCCGCGCATGAAACCCACTTCTCCCACGCTGAACGGCGGGAAGTTGTAGTGCAGCATGAAGCGTTTGGAGGGGGATTCGCCGGGTTCCAGCAGCTCGATGCGCTGCTCGTCGTCCTTGGTGCCCAGCGTGACCGTAACCAGCGACTGAGTCTCGCCGCGGGTGAATAGCGCCGAGCCGTGGGTGCGCGGCAGAAGTCCGGTCTCGATGGTGATGTTGCGGATCTCGTCGAAGGCGCGGCCATCCGGACGGCGGTGGTTCTCCAGCATTTCGTCGCGGAAGATGCGCTCCTTGAGGGCGTCGTAGCACTTGGCGGCTTCCGCCTGCTTCTCCTCCGGTTGGGCTTCCACCACGCGCTTCTTGAGCTCGGCCACGCGCGCATAGCTTTCCAGCTTCTCGTATTTCTGCGTGTTCAGCGCGTCGGTCAGATCCGCACGGGCTGCCTGAGAGACCTGTGCGTAAATTTCCTGGCCGAGCACGGGCGGGGTGAATACCCGTTTGGGCTTGCCGGCCAACGCCATCAGTTTGCGGATGCCGGCGGCGATCTTCTTGCAGCAATCGTGGCCGAATTCGATGGCGCCGAGCACTTCCTCTTCCGAGACTTGGCGCGCGCCGGCTTCCACCATGACGATGCCGTCTTCGGTGCCGGCAACCACGATGTTCAACCGGGACTCACGGCCCTCGGTGTAGGTGGGGTTGGCGACATAAACGCCATCCCGCATACCAACCCGGACGCCGCCCAGCACGTGTTCAAACGGGAGATCGGAAATGGCCAGCGCGGCTGCGGCGCCGACGATCGCCAGGGAGTTCGGGTCCTGTTCGGGATCGGCCGAGAGGACCATGGCAATGACTTGGGTTTCGTTCAGGAACCCTTCGGGGAACAGCGGACGGATCGGCCGGTCGATCAAACGGCAGGTGAGAACTTCTTTTTCGGAGAGACGGCCCTCGCGTTTGATAAAGCCGCCGGGAATCTTGCCGGCGGAGTAGGTGTATTCGCGATAGTCGACGGTAAGCGGAAAGAATCCGGCTCCCGGTTTGGCCTGATCGGCCATGCAAGCGGTGACGAGGACGACCGCGTCCCCGGAGCGAACGACAACGGCGCCGTTCGCCTGTTTGGCCATCTTACCCGTTTCCAGGGTAAGTATCCGGCCGCCCAGATCAACTTCAACTGTATGAACCATTGTGTGTTTAAATCCTCCAAGCCTCGGCCGGAAACCAGTCCCGGCCCGTCAAAATCGGTCTCCCTAGGGAGCCCCATTGAGACTGGAGTTGACAGGATGGATAGCCCTTCGGGGTTCGGGGACGCGCCCCGGCCCGCCGGACCAGTTTGGCATGCTTCGAAAGCGAGCCCGCCATACGTCTGGAATCGGGCGTCTTTCGAATGAATGGACTAGCGCCGGATGCCTAGCCGTTGCAGAACCGCCTTGTAGCGCTCTGGATCCGTATTGCGTAGGTACGTCACAAGCCGGCGCCGCTTGGCTACCAAGGTCAACAGCCCTTTGCGGGAACCATTGTCCTTTTTGTGCGCCTTGAAGTGCTCGAGGAGCAGCGTGAGGCGCTGACTCAACAGGGCAATCTGTACTTCTGACGACCCAGTGTCGGACTTGTGACGCTGATTGGTGGAGAGGATCTGCCGCTTTGCTTCACTCGCCAGTGCCATTCTAGAGGTGATGCTCCTTGTCTTCTCTAAATCTCGTTTAGGTACGCTATACAGAATACCACATTGACCGAGGGCGGAATTCGGCGTTATCGCTCCTGAAAGCAAAAGGCCTGGTTGGAATTCTTCGGGCTGAGCGAGTATTCGCCGGGTTCGAGGCTCTCGCTCACCTCGATCTTCCAGAGACCGTCGGACGTGAGGCGGGTGACCTCCAGGAGGATGGCGTGGGCCGGCTTCCTGCGTGCAAGTTGAAGCTCGCGGCGGCCATTCTTCGAATCGAGCTTGTAGAGTTCGATTTGGCCGGGCGCGATCTTCTCGGCCTGCATGAGGAAAACGGGTGCGGCGAGCGGCGTGACGACGGGCGAACTGGCCCCGGCGATCACGTAAGTAATGTCGTCCTTTTTCCCTTCCTGCTGGGCCTCGATGGCCTCGGTTGGAATGAGGTCCGTGGCGTGCTTGAGGTACGGGATGTCCTTCTTAGGCGGGCGCGGCCCATCGTACTTCTGCGCCTGGGCGGCGAAGGCCAGCGCAAGCAAAAGGGGCAGACGTCGGCGGAGCATGACAGCTACGAACACTATCTTAACTCCGCCTACGGGGTGCGTGGCAACGCGATCCCGGGGGCCAAGGCGCGTCGTTAGCTCGCCTTGCGAAGGACGTCCTCGACGGCTTCTGGGTGTTTCGCGATCACCGCCAATAGCACACGCGTCGGGGCGTCTGGGCGAGACCGGCCTTGCTCCCAGTTCCTCAGGGTCGCCGGCGGGAAACCGAATTTCGTCGCGAATTGCGCCTGGCTGAGCCCCATCTTCCGCCGGACCCCGCGGACATCGACCTTCGGCACGTCCACCAGCGTCACGCGAACGCGGTCATTCTCGCCCTTGGTCCAGGCGATTGCCTGCTCCAGTCCCTCGATGATGCGCGCGCCGACCGTTGGGCTCGCCGCGTGCGCCGCCTTCCTCACCGTCTTCCTGGTCTTTGTCGCCATCCCAATCCTCCTAATCGCTTCGCGGGTATCCCGCCACCAGCATCGGCACGAGCCGTTTCATCGCGTTGCGTTCGGCTTGCGTGAGATTCGTTTTCTCGTTCTTGGCATACGCAGCCAATAAGAACACGGGCAGTCTCTCGTTGTGGTAGTAGTAGATCACCCGCGCGCCGCCGCGCTTGCCCCTTCCGGGCAGTGCCCACCGTAACTTCCTCACGCCGCCGGTTTCCGGGATTACTTGGCCCGCTTCCGGGTTGGCTCCGATGAGCGTCACCAGTTCGGTGCGTTCGCAATCTGAGAGCAATGGTCTCGCGTCCTTCAAGAATCGCGCAGTCTCCACCACCGTCATCGGAGCGCTAGCCATCTACTCCTACTATACGTAATCTGCGTATGGCGCGCAGATTCGCCGCGAGAGCTTCAGATGTGGTCGCAAAGTCGCACACCGGCCCCTACGGCGCGAAAAAGCTCAAGGCGTTGTCTCC
>OBLT010002287.1_pt1 | contig 11993 bp, 10 predicted proteins | sample 1518721 | NCBI WGS metagenome assembly OBLT01 (sample SAMEA3539307, study PRJEB22396) | soil metagenome | biome: tundra; feature: field; material: soil | place: USA | collected 2010-05 | depth 0.15 m | reverse complement strand
TATCCGAGCGAGAAGCCGCTTTCCAGCCTGGATATCCACCTGGCGGACGGGACTGGGGATGCGGAGTACCTGAACCGGCTGGGCAACGGATATCGCGCGGCGCTGTCTCTATTCCGCCCGGAGATGATCTTGTACGTGGCGGGGGCCGACCCCTACGCGGAAGATCAGTTGGGCGGGCTTTCGCTGACGTTTGAAGGATTGATGGACCGCGATCGCCTGGTGATCCGGACGGCGTTGACGCAGGGAATTCCGGTGGCGATCGTACTGGCCGGCGGGTATGCGCAGAGCGTGGAGGACACGCTCACGATCCACGCGAATACGGCGGCCGTGGCCAAGGATGTACTGGAGAAAGTGCGCGGCGCCGGCGGTTGGCCCGCCGAGCGGGATCGGACGCCACATGGCTAAGCCGCGGTTGAGGGCTGATGCGCAAGGTATTTGCGCTCAGGCCGGAACTGAGTCACACGAACATTTTATTTTTTGGTTTCTTTTCTAACTCATTGATCCCGCAAACCCTAACCCCGTTTTCGCTCTCCCCCCCGGCCCGTTTCCGTCCCCGTCTTCCGCACCCTGTTCTGCCACAATAGCAACAGATGGAGAGGCTCGCCCCGCCGGATCTCACGGTAGCCGGGCGCCGGGGCGGTCCACCATCCAGTGACCGGAAACTACCATGAGAATCGTGATTACACTTATGTTCGCGTCCTGCTGTTTTAGGCAAGGTCCACGGAACGTCGGCAACGTCGGCACCACATCCGCCAAGGTTCAGACGATGCACCACGCCGGCGGGGGCGCCGTTGGCTACCACACAGTTAGAGGGGGAAAGTAGAACCATGCGTGCGATCGTTGTGTTGTCGATAGCTATCGCCTGCTTCGGGCAGGGCAGGCAGAACATTGTGCAGACCGGAATAGTGGACGCTCGTGGAGCAAACTGGATCCCACCGGCTTCCACGTTTGCGAACCCACCGAGTTCTCCGGCGACGGGCTCGGTGTACATCTTTACGGACGCGAGCGCCGTCGGCGCCTGTTCCGGTGGTGGCAGTGCTCTGGCGACTTGCCGATGGAGCGGTGGCGCGTGGGCTGCAGTGGGCGGCGGCGGCGTAGGAGGAACCGCCGGTGGCTCCGATGGGCAGGTACAGGTGAACTCCGGTGGTTCGTTTGCGGGGCAATCCTCCATCGTCAGCAGAGGGACGCTGCGGCAGCGGGCGGTGGAGTGCGCGTACGGTACGGTGAGCTATACCGCTCTCACCGCGTCGGCGGCAAACCAGGAGATCACCATCCAGACAGGGATCTCAGGCAACGTCCGCTGGGATCAGGTGATGGTATCGGAGACGACGCAGTTTGCGGGTACCACGGGACTGACTGTTTCCATGGGCCGGCCGGGCAGCAACAACTATGAGATGACGGGAACGCTGGTCCCGCTTATGGTGTCGAGCGGCGATGTGAACTTCTGGACCGCCCGGCCAATCCCGCCACAGCTCACGGATACGTATTCCATCGTGCTCAACTTCGCCGTCACTTCGGGGAACGTCAACGCGGCTACTGCCGGGATGCTCACCTGGGAGGTCTGCGGCTATCCGGCGCGTTAGCTGGCGGTCTTCGACTCTGACGTTGCTTCGTACCTGAGATCCAAGGGTGGCCCTTTAGGGCTAACTGTTCAATTCCAGCGCCGGTTGGACAGCGCGGTAGAGCGCGGTAGAGTATCCTGGAAGAACTCCGCGCGGCCGTGAAATCGCGCGGCACGGAAGCGCGCGTTGGCAAGGGATTGCGGCGGCAGGCTGCGGCGCCGCCAGAATCCGCGCAGCCGGCTTTCCGCGTGACCACGATAAAAGTCGTGCACGACGCCAGTACCTGCGGAAAAAATGATAGAACCTCGTCCCTTGTCCAAGTCGTTCCTTGTGAAGGCATTCATCATCTGCACGTCCTTCGCAAACGGCGTATTTCAGAGTGCATGGGCGGGCCTGCTGAATCGGAAATTCGACTTCTACCGGAAATACGCTGTCACCTGGCAACAGTTTGCCGCCGTGACGCTTGATGTTCTCCTGTTGGCTGTACTGCTTTGGATTCCGGTTTGCCTGGTGGCGAAATCTGGAAACCGCACCTGGATTCGCATTCTGAAGTGGTGCGTTTTGGCCGGCCTGATGGTACCTTTGAACATTGTCCGCCATTCGAACGAAGTCGCCGCCATTTGGGCGCTTCCGGTCCTGCAGGCGGGGGCAGTACGAATCCTGCTAGCGGTGCTCGGCGCCGCTGCCGGAATCGTGCTGCTCTGGAAGTGGGAGAGACTCGCGATTCCTCTAACCTCCACAATTCTGATGATCTTCGCGCCCATACTGCCGATGGTCGCCGCGAGTGTCGCCTGGGACCTCTACACCGGTCCGCCAGGAGGCCGTTTTCCGGACAAACCCTCGCTAGCCGCTCTGCCTCAAAAGGCACGGGCGCCGCACGTGCTATGGTTGATTTTCGATGAGTGGGACGAGTCGATCACTTTCCGCCGCCGGCCTGCCAATATCGAGTTGCCGGAATTGGACCGGTTTCGCGGCCAGTCCTTCCATACCGACCGCGCCTATCCGCCTTCGCGTGAATCGATCATTTCGATCCCCTCCCTCCTCACGGGGATGACGTTTGTCGATAAGAAGACCGATGGGGCCAGCGAGCTGCTGCTGACCTACGATCGGAGTCAACCGCCCGAGTTGCTTACCCGGGAGTCGACGGTCTTTGGGGAGGCCCGCAGCATCGGATTCAACTCTGGGATTGTCGGTTTCTATCTGCCGTTCTGCCGGATGCTTGACGCTACGTTTTGTGAGTGGCATTGCCCAGTAGTGTTTCGGCCATTGGAGTGGGAATATCCACTATCACTCGGGCGCTTTATGGTGCTCGCCGCGAAGCGTCAGGCTCCAATGGTTCCATATTCAAGGCGACTCGGAGTGATTCATGTCGATGACCCCCTCGTGAACCCATCGCTGCTTCCGGTCACGTATCGCCAGATTCATGAGGCGGCACTCCACGCGATTGTGGACTCACGTTTGAATCTGGTTTTCATTCACTGGAACATCCCGCATCCTCCAGGTATGTATGACGCTGCGAAGGACGATTTTTCGAAAGGTCCAGGCACTACCTACCTGGATAATCTGAGGCTCGTGGATCGGACCGTTCGGGACATTCGTTTGACGTTGGAGAAGGCTGGCGTGTGGGATGGCAGCACAATTCTCTTGACATCGGATCATCCGCTTCGGTTGAATCTTTGGCCTGCCTCGTCAATGGCCCCCCTATCGTTTGGCGAATTGACGCAGACGCACGAGGTCCCATTTCTGCTGAAGATGGCCGGACAGAAGCAGGGCTATGCCTATAACGCCGCCATGCAAACCGTCGTCACGAAAGACCTGCTGCTGGCCATTATGAAAGGCGAAATCACGCAACCGGCGCAGGTTGCCGCCTGGCTTGACCACAATCCGCCACGACGGTAATTTCGCCCGACGAGGATCACCCATCCGGAAGATAGACCGCGCCATGAGCAGCGGGGGACTCGGGCAGTTCCGGAGAAGGCGCGACTCCCGCAGTCGGCGCTCCTGACGGAATGCCGACTGCTAACGCGTTACGCGTTGCCACTCCCTCCGAAATCGAGTCACTCGAACATTTAATTTTTTTAAATATAGCCGGTTCAGGAGGTTGCGCCTAATTCTACGCTCGCCGCGAGCCCGTTTTCAAAACCTGATCTGACACAATGGCAGCAGATGGAGAGGCCCTCCCACGCCGGCTATCACGGTAGACCGGTGTCGGGTCCGACCGCCATCGGGTGATCGGAAACCAACATGAAGATCGTTACTACCCTTCTATTCGCCTCCTGCCATTCCGGGCAGGGTCAAGCAGACATCGCCGGTGCCGGCGACGATTTGGCACTCCAGTGGAAAGGCCGACCGGGCCATGTGCGCGCGCCCCTCCGGCGGCCGGCGAGGGACACCCACGACGTGGGGAACTCTGTGCTGGCATTGGAAACCGTCAACCCAGCGAAGGCTGGGATAATGACTGGGGAGGCTGGCGGCGATGCGGACCGTTAAACCGATTCCGCCGGCTCCAAAATGTATGCTAAGACCTTTCGAAAGGTTCGGCGCGTTGTGGGTTCCATCGCGCCGGCAAATGCTCGGTGTGCTGGGGGCTGGACTGCTGGCCCCGGGGATCGCCAGAGCGGCGGCGTTTTCGTTGGTCGCCCATACTGGCGGCGCCTTGGGATTAAGTTCGCCGAAGACAACCAGTGCTATCGACACCACAGGCGCCAATCTCCTGGTGGTCGTGCTGGTTTCGAATAACGGGACGGTGGCGCACCTTAGCTTCGATTCGAAGTCTAATTCCTGGACACCGTTGACAGCTCAGACGCAGGTGTCCGGATCTCAGGTCCAGATATACTACTGCGTCCCGACCACGGTGGGCAGCGGGCACACGGTAACCTTCCAAGCATCGTCGAACTTCTACGCATCCGGATATTTCGCGGCGTTCAGTGGTTCCGCCGCGGCGCCGTTCGATGTTCAGAACGGCGCGACGAATACCAGTGCCACCATGTCGCCGGGGAGCATCACGCCGGCATTCAGCGATGAGCTGGTGATCTCCGGCATCAGCATGCACTTATCCAGCGCGCCTACGGTCGATGCGAGTATGACCGTGCTGGACAGCAATGGGTTCTTGAGCGGCAATTACTTCGGCGGCGGAATAGCTTATAAGATACAAACCGCGGCAGCGGTAATTAACCCGGTTTGGACTATGTCCTCGTCGGACAAGACTGCCTGCGTCATCGCGTCGTTCAAGTCAACGTCGTCGACCACCGGTGGCAGCAGGGTACGGCACAAAGCAACGGGGGGAGAATAGATGCGTTTCACGATTGCACGGGAGGTCCGCGGTGATGCGGCTCGTTAGTACGATTCTGCTGACTCTGATTTTGGCTTGCCTGCTGTTGGCCCAATCTCCCATCGGATTCGGTCCCGGCTCGTTGAGTCCAGGCTTGGTGGACTACTTCGACTGGTACACTGCCACGGCAAGTGGTTGCACGGCAGGATCGCGCGGGATGTGCGTCGGGCATTCTCCGGTGGGCGATACCATTTACTTCAGTGGATGGTTTGCAGATGCCCATCTGCTGCCCATAACCACGGGCCTGCCTATTGTTGGAACGCTCAACGACTTCACGTCGAAGACATGCGGCGGGAATCTGATGGTCATCCAACTTGCGGCGTTCGACTGGGCCGCAAGGAACGCCAGCCGAATTTACGAAGTCAATTGCATGAGCGGCTACGGGAACCCGGGGGCTACCGACACTCCGACTGGTTGGTTTGGTCACTGCATCAGCGGCGACAACCCGGCAGTGGTCGGAGACTGCTCCTGGAAATCGCGCTCGCCGTTTGTGCGGGGCGGGTTATTGTACTTGCCGGTAGAGCGCCAAATTCCTGCCGGAACCGCATCCATCCACGACGCCACCATGATCGTGTCGGCAGACGGCGGGCAGACGTGGAAGAACCCCTATACCGTTGCCCATGGCGGAGCCGCGTCGGCTACCGGGGATGCACCCTTGTGCGGAGCCGCGTCCAGATCGGCGACCCCGTGCACAGACGCTTCTTATCCCGGTTCGATCATGTGGCCCGCAATGCCGCTAGGGCTATACAATTGGCAGGCAGTCCAATACGGGCAGGATGGGGCCACACCGCCGTCAGGGATTAACGACGGCTGCGACCCGGCAACCTATACCTGCTTCATCGGAGATCCGACGACGCACATCATCGCGCGAGTGCTCAACACGGATCTCCCATCCTTGGACGCGACTAAGTATCAGTACTACACCTGCCCGGCGATCACCGACACCTATATCTGCCCGGGCAGCAATTCGTCCAGTTGGACCTCGACCTTCGCAAATGCGACGACTATAGGACCCGAGTTTTCCGGCATTCCGGATCATCTAACCGGGAACATGTGGCACAATCCAGTAGCCTACATCAAAGAGTTCAAGTCCTACCTTATGGTAGTGGCTCTGGTCGGAACAGGACCGGCATTTGCGATGGCCCCGGCCATCCAAGGTCCGTGGGAGGTCTTCAGTGCTAGCAAGACCGCGACTATACAGTGGGGATTCATGGGTGCGGCGTTGGGACTCCCGTACACGGTTGTCAGCAGCAATCCTCCGCATATTCAATTAACTACGGCCAGCGACACTAACCTGTACAACAGTCAAACAACGCCAGTATTTGCGAAATGGGATCTTGTGTTAGGGCACTCTCCGATGCTGCTTGAAAGCGAGAACGCACGCTATCGCAACGTGGGGGGAACCGTGGCGCACGCGGGCTACGTCATCTCGGACAGTCATGCGACGGGAACAATTCCCAGGAAGGATCTAGCTTGGGCATTCGATTTCTACGATCACGGTGGGAATACTTCAAGTGCAATGACCGGATTCCACGATATCGCCAATGGATCGGCTTTCTTGGCTCCCTGCCTTATCTTGTCTACGTACTGTACTTGGCTTCCGGCCTACGGCACGTCGTTGACCTCGTATGGTGGCCACCTCGTTGATGATGGCTACGGCAGCAGTTTTGTTTCCATGATGCACGAGACGCCACAAACCATCGCTATCGGTGCCACCAACACAGTCACGGCGGGGATGACCAAGCAAAACGCGCCGGTCGCTATGCAGGGCAATGGGTCATATACGGTGACCGGCGTGTTCCGCATCGACGCGACTGGCTATAATCAGGCTCCGCTGTGGGTGACGGGTGATGCGTCTTCAACAAACACGAAAGTGGCCTTGAGCTACGCCAACTCGGCTGGTGGGCCGCTGGTGATTGACTGGACCAATAACGACGCCAGCCCGACAAACCGCTGGCGATATGCCAGTTCGTTCACTCCGACCATCGGAAACTGGTATTTCATCGCCACCACTGTCCAGGCGAACGGAGCCACGCCGATTGCGCGCATGTGGGTAGGTGTCGGAGGGGCGCTGGTGGATGAGATCGCCGGAGTGTCACGAGTCCAAGGCGGCACTGCAACGCAGACACCTAATGTGGCGGCGGCTCCGCTGAGTCTAGGAATGGACGCCTCCGGTACACACGGTACCAATGCGTCCTACGCCAGTCTGTTCATCCATGGCCGCGCGCTAGGGCAGGCGGAGGTCGGTTTGATGTATAACACGGTGAAGGCGAAGATGGCGGCGCGAGGCGTGACGCTGCAATAAGGCTTCCGCCTATCCCGGGTTTCGCTCCCAGGTCGAGCGCCGCTACTCAAGATAGACGACGTAGTGCGGCTCGGAGAAACGAACCTTCAGATGAAGGCCTGCCCGCTCCAGTGACTCGGCGAAGGCCGGCAGGGGAGCGATAACAGCGGTTGACCTGGCGTTGGCAACAAGCTCTTCCACCGACACAAAGCGTGGTCCGGCATACACCTGGAGGAACCCAGGCGTGAAGAACGCATATTGCTCCGGGTGTTTTGAGTAATACCACGCTGGCAGGAACAGCAATTTCTCGGCTACCGCGAAGTGCACCTTGCCTTCGCGGCGGAGCGTATCCTCAAGCGCCAGCATTTGCCGCGTCTGTTGCTGATAATCCAGACCAAATGCCGGGATGTGGTCGACGTGCCTCAAGGTGCGTAGTTGCTGGCCGATGCCGAACCCGCAGAAAACAACCAGAAGCGCCAGCGATAGATACCTCGACTCCCGGCAATACCGCCAGAAGAGGCATGTCGCCGCCACAACGATGCCCGGGACGGCGCCGATGATGTACCGGTTATAGAAAGACTCGGTTACCAGCAGGGCCAGGATGTATGCCGCCAGAGGCACGATAAGAAACAGCCAGCTTACGCGCTCGCCTGAGCTCATGGAGGTCACCGTGCGCTCGCCGGTGCCGCCGAAAACCGCAACGCCGGCCGCAATCAGCACCAGCGGTATGATCGCCAAGGGGAAACACTCCTGGTAGACCGATTGAACTTTGGCCAGGGACGGTACGGCCCAGGAGCCGTACCCTTGCACTAAGGCGCGCGAACTTGCGACCTGTGGATAGAGCGCCGCCAGCGCACCCATCACTCCCGCCGCGCCTGCGATCGCCTTGGGGTGAAAGATCCGTCTTTGCGCCAGTGCCAATATTCCAAACGGCGTCAGGCAGAGGAGGAAGTAGTAATGAATCGCCACGCCGATGAGGAACAGGGCGCCGAATGCGGCGGCTGCGAGTTTACTCTCGTCTTCGGTGAAAACCCATAGCCATAGGGCCATCGCCGCGAGCATGAAGTAGAGGGCGTAAGGGCGCGCCTCATAGCCGTAATAGGTCACGAACGAAGTGGTCAGAAACGACATGGCGATCAACCCGTAGAGGCCATCCGTCAGGCGCCGTGCAATATCGAAGGTGACTAGCAGGCCGGCGCCCAAGGCGAGCGCGGAAGGAACGCGTATGCCGATGTCGGCGTGGCGGAACATCTGGTCGAAGATGCGGGTGATCAGAAAATAGAGCAGCGGGATTGAATCCGCACTTTCGGAGAGCGCCTTCCACATGGTTCTCACGTCCGGCAGCCGGGTTGTGAGAGCTGTACAGATCTCGTCGAACCAGAGCAGGCGTTGGGCTGAAATGTATAGGCTGGTGGCAACATAGAAGCCCGCCAACAGAAGGGCAAGCGGCCAGTGCCACGCAGGTTGACGCAGCCTGGATACCACCCAGTATGCTTTGGACTGCCAGGATGTCCTCTCCATGACGATTCGATGTTGAAGTTTGGCGAAGCCCAACTATAGCAAGAAAGCAGGCTTCGCTCAACGCTTTGGAATCCTCCCAGCTTTGGCGCCATGCCACCATCCGTCCGCCAGGGTTATTGGTGGTTAGGGCAAGCTGATGCAGTAGTGAGCGGGACCCGCAGGTGGCCGCCGCTGACCTCGCCCCATAAAATCTGGGCCCCCGTTGGTGAGTCCACCGTTCTGCCTGCTCATATTCTGCACTCGTAGCGAGTCCGAGCGGGTCGATCGATCCTCCCTCCAACTGTTCCGGGTCGCGACTGGGATGGTCTCTCGTGAGGCGCCACGGTGGCACCATCCCAGACGCTGGCATTTCCATCACGCTGCGGATCTCCCCACCGTAGACTGGGGGCACCGCGTTTGGAAGGGAACACTCGATTTCGCCAGGGAGCGTGACTATTAAGCAGATCCGATTTTTGTGAATGCAGTTTTTTTGAGGGCAGAATGCGCCAAATCCCAGGGGGTGCAGGGGGGCAGCGCGAAAGCGACATTCGTCTGGCCTCATATAGAATGATTATTGCGAATGGAGCACGAACCATTGAGTCACCGGCCAGCCCTAAAGATCGATTGGCGGAGTTTACTCTCGTCTTGGGGAGCCCTTCTGATTGCAGGCGTGTTCGCTGCGTTTGCCCTGGCGATGCTGTTCACAAAGCGGCCTTGGGTGGACGAGGCTTGGTTTACCAGTCCCGCTCTGGATCTTGTCACGCGCGGCAGGTTCGGAACTCTGCTGTTAGATCCCGCTGGCAGTCATCTTCGGCTCTATAAGCCCGACGCCGTCCTGCGCGGCATCAGCGAACACACTTACTGGGTGATGCCGCTTCACTTGCTCCAATTAGCCGCCTGGGGTAAGTTGTTCGGGTTCAGCATTTTTTCCATGCGGATGCCGAGCGTATTGTGGGGAGGGGTGGCCTTAGCCAGTATTGGATCGATCGTTCGGCGTCTCTACGAGGGCCGCCATGCTGCCCTCATAAGCGTCGCCGTTCTGGCAGTTGACTTTGGCTTCGTAAATGACGCTGCCGACGTGCGGATGGACATGACCTGTGCTGCCTTGGGCTTCGCGGCGCTGGCGGCTTACTTGTGTCTTCGTGAGACTAATTTCTTGAGGGCCGTGATTGCGGCGCATGTGCTAGCAGCCGCGGGCGTTTTTACCCATCCGAACGGCGTTTTTGCTTCCGCGGGGCTTCTACTTACGATGCTCTGGTTCGACCGCAATCGCGTGCGCCCTCTCACCTTGGCGTTGATGGCGGCGCCGTATCTGCTATTCGGACTACTCTGGGCGATGTACTGCTTGCAGGCTCCAGCGGAGTTCGCGGCTCAGCTCTCCGCGAATTCAGCGGCTCGCGCCAGCGATGTCCTTGCCCCCTGGCGCGGGGTGTGGCGCGAAATCAATGGGCGCTTCCGCAATCATTTCATACCCGAGGGCGGTATGGGAAAGCTCAAGATAATAGGTCTCCTGATTTACGTAGCCGCGCTGGGGACTCTCGCATCCGCGAGAAAGTTGCGCGAGACGAGGGGCTGCCGGCTTCTGTTGTGTCTGACCCTGCTGCAATTCCTGTGTCTTTCCGTCTTTGCGAGTCTCAAGGTCCCCTACTACATGGTCTACATTCTCCCGTATTTCGCCGCGGCCAGCGGAATCGCGATTTCATACCTCTGCTCCTCCTATGGCCTGCGCGTTCGAGTGCTGTGCGCGGCCGCTCTGGTGTGCTACGTGGCGGTACAAACCGCGGTGGTGATGAATCTGAGCTTCGTCGTTGACGGCTACCGGAAAGAATACACGCCGGTGGTCGCGTACTTGAAATCCACCCTTCAACCGGATGATCTGGTAATGGGACCGGCCGAATTGGGTTTCTCGCTGGGCTTCGAGAATGCTCAACTCGTGGACGACGTTTGGTTCGGCTACTGGTCAGGCAGGCGGCCGACCGTCCTGGTGGTGGATCGCTGGTACTACGATCAGGTCATCGAAGCGGCGGCCAGCCGCGGGATACCCAGGCCCGGGTACTTCGACAGGTTGTTCGAGAGGTGTCAACTCGTCCGGGAGTTCAAAGGTTATCGCATTTACCAGTCCGCGAGTGCCAGGTAATTTGCGGCGATTCGCGTCACAGGTCTTTTGCCCCATGTTCTTCGGCGGAACGGACGACGTAATGGGGGCGGCGGCGGCTGACCTGTAAGCCGAGCCAGAGATATTGTCCGACAATCCCGAAGCCGAGGCTGGTCAGCGCGCCGAAAAACATGATGGCGAGGACGGTCGCAGCGTAGCCGGGCACAGGGATACCGCCGCGCAGTTTGGCGACGATCACCAGAAGGCTGGCGGCGACGGCGAGTACCAGAGCCACGGCTCCGGAGTAGAGCAGCAACTGGATCGGAAGATCCGTGAAGTTGAAAATGCTGTTCACGCAGTAGCGCAACTTCTTGCCGAAGGTCCACGCGCTCTTGCCCTCGAGCCGCCGCTGGCGTTCGTAGACGATGTACTCGCGGCGATAGCCAAGCCAGAACAGAAGCGCGATCAGGTTGGAATCGATGCCCTGCAGCTGGATGAGTTGGTCGCGCACCTCGCGGGTGCATCCGAAAACATCGACGCCGCCCGGCGGTATGTCCTTGATCACGAGTTTACGGAAGAGAAACCAGAAGATATTGGAAGCAATTTCGGAAAGCCACGGGTCCGATCGGCGGCTGCGAACTCCGAAAACGATATCGGCGCGCCCGCTGCCCAGCGCATCGAAGAACTGGAGCACTAGTTCGGGCGGTTCCTGAAGATCCGCGGCCATCACCGACATGCACTCGCCGCGAGCGCGTTCCAGGCCCGCCGCGACTGCGGCGAAGGAGCCGAAATTGCGGCTCAGGGAGAGTAGCTGTGTGCGCAGCGGGAGCTGGGGCAGCCGTTCCCGCAGGATCTCCAGGCATCGGTCCGGGCTGCCGTCCACCACGAAGACCACTTCGAACTCCCCTGGAACGAGGCTAGCGAGCTTCACCAGTTCGGCGAGCAGACGATCGAGGTTGGCCTCATTCTTATAAACCGGGATGACCAGGGAATTCATCTTAACTTTGCCCCGTCACTGAGATGCATTCACCAGTTGCAGAAATTCGGAGTAATCCCGGATGTAACTGGCTGGGTCATACCTGCCGGAGGCCAACACCAGCAAGATGGCGTCCTCGGTGTACTTGTACTGGATTCCCCAGACCATCGGGGGCAGGTGCAGACCGACGGTCGGGCTGTCCAGCACGAACTCCTGGCGGTTGGTACCGTCATCGGCCACCACGT
>OBLT010002286.1_pt1 | contig 12000 bp, 9 predicted proteins | sample 1518721 | NCBI WGS metagenome assembly OBLT01 (sample SAMEA3539307, study PRJEB22396) | soil metagenome | biome: tundra; feature: field; material: soil | place: USA | collected 2010-05 | depth 0.15 m | reverse complement strand
AGTTCGAATTAATAATCATGATCGAAAGTGTGACCGAAGAGATGCATGGGTCGGACTGAGTTCCTGACCTGGAACCGACCGATAGAGAGGTGTTCCACCACAACGCGACGGCAGTCGTCGCCGAGAATTTCCGCTATGCCAATGAGAACCTTCAGCCAACACGAGCGGTTGACCGACGCAAAACTTGACCGCCTCGGCCGGAGGGCCACAGCACGCTGCTGTGTACTCCGGCATGTACTCCAATCCGGCAGTTGTTCAGCAACCACATTGTTTTGTGTTCGATAGCCGCTAGTGTTATCTTCTGCATCGGAAAGTAGGATTTCGCCCACATCGACCGGCGTTTTTCCCTTACACTTCCAATCTCGGGATTGTTAGCGTCACGCGATTGCCATACTTGAAGGAGAAACCTTGGCCCCGCCGCAGCCAACTCCGTCGGCCGCCCCCCTGCCAAAGCAAGGCCACGGTCCTGCCCTATTCGCCGGCTTTCTCGGCTGGACCCTTGATGCCTTCGATTTCTTCCTCGTCGTCTTCTCGCTGACCGCCATCGCCAAGGAGTTTCACCGCTCCGACGCCCAGATCGCTCTCTCCATCACCCTGACCCTCGTGTTCCGTCCGCTGGGCGCCTTCATCTTTGGGCTGATGGCCGATCGTTACGGCCGCCGCCTCCCCTTAATGATCGACCTCGTCTTCTATTCCGTGGTCGAGGTGCTTACCGGCTTCGCGCATAGTTTCACCACCTTCCTCGTGCTGCGCGCGCTGTTCGGCATCGGCATGGGCGGAGAGTGGGGCGTGGGCGCCTCTCTCGCCATGGAAAAGGTTCCACCCCGGCTGCGCGGCTTTCTTTCCGGCCTGCTCCAAGAGGGATACGCTTTCGGCTACCTTCTGGCCGCGGTCTGTTTCTACTTCGTTTTTCCGCGTTGGGGCTGGCGGCCGATGTTTTTCATCGGAGGTTTCCCCGCTCTGCTCGGCCTCTTCGTCCGCTTCAAAGTGAAAGAGTCCGAGGTGTGGGAGAAAACTCGTCACACGAACTGGAGCAATCTGGGTCGCGAGATCTGTTCCCACTGGAAACTGTTTCTCTACATGGCCCTCTTGATGACGATGATGAGCTTCACATCCCACGGCACGCAGGATATGTATCCCACCTTCCTCCAGCGCCAGTGGGGCATGGGTGCGACAAAGCGTGCCGTCATCACCGCCATCTCCATGGTGGGAGCCATCCTCGGAGGCCTGCTCGGGGGCCTCTTGTCCGACCGCATCGGACGCCGCCGCGCCATGGTCGCAGCCCTCGTCAGTGCGGCCGCGCTGGTTCCTCTGTGGGCCTACGCTCCATCGCTGACTTGGCTGGTCGTCGGCGCTTTTCTGCTCCAGTTCATGGTGCAGGGAGCCTGGGGCATCGTTCCCGCACATCTCTCCGAATTGTCGCCTGACTCGGTGCGCGGATTCCTTCCCGGATTCGCCTACCAGTGCGGCATTCTTGTAGCCGGCTCGGTCGCCTACCTGGAGGCGATTCTCGCCCAGCATACCCGCTACGCCAACGCCATGGCTCTGACCGCATTTACCGTGTTCACACTCGCCGCCGTGGTGGTCGCTCTAGGCCGCGAGCATAAGGCCATTCAATTCGGTGCGTAAAAGGTTTCGTTCTTGTTTTGAAGATATGCGGCTTCACAGCCTGCGGAAATACTCGGCGTTGCCCTTGATTTTGGGTGGAGCAGCGCTTCAGTGTGTGCGTGAGAACTCGTTTTTGGGCAATCCGGTGGAACGAAATGCCCGAAAGTCCAGCCCCGGAGGGGCGACCGAACTTAGCCCAGCGCTTCAGCGCTGGGAAAAGTGGAAAGAAAGATTCAAGTCCCGGAGGGACGACCGAGTTCTCACGCACACTCTTCAGCGCTGCGGTAACGGCCGGTTTTCGATGCGGCTTCAGCCGCTGAGGGCGGCCGCGTGCGCGAATCGAAACAGCCGCCATCCCCCGCACGTCCTCCCCCGTAGAAACATGCGATGATGTTCCGACTTTCCAAAGGAGTTTTCCCCATGGCCGACGCCCCCCAGAATTTTTCCAATCACACGCGCCTTGATCCGCCCTTCCATTTTTTCATCCTGCCCGTATTTGCCATCTCGCTGATCGCCACCATCGTCCATCTGGTCCGCAGGCCAAGCGTGCATTCTGCCTGGCTGGTCGTCTTCATGATCGCAGCCATCGCTGCCATCTTCAAAATCCGCCTCTACGCCCTCAGAGTGCAGGACCGCGTAATCCGTCTCGAAGAAAGATTGCGCCTAGCAACCTTACTCGATCCCGCCCTACGTCCCCGCATCGCTGAATTGACCGAAGCGCAACTAGTCGCCCTGCGCTTTGCCTCCGACGCCGAACTCCCCGCCCTAGCCGCCCGAGCCCTCAACGAAAAACTTTCCCGCGACGATATCAAGAAATCCATCCAGCACTGGCGCCCCGACTACTGGAGAGTATGAAAGACGCATAAACTCACGCAGTTGCCAGCGAAGTTTGGTCTTGCCTCCACTGACAGTCTGAGAACTGACAGCTGACAGCTGAGAGCTGACAGCTGTTCCTACGCCTTCAAATGCCAAGGCACATTAACAATATTGATCCTTTCGTCTCCGCCGAGCAGCAGCAGCGCCGTCAGCATCTGTCCGCGCTGATTGTGCAGAAAATAGTGATACCAGTGCCGCTCCACCATCGACGCAATCACCACCGCAATCGTCCGATCCGGATTCTCTTTCTCCACCTTCAACACATAATCCACAATCGGATGCACCACCAGCCGAAACGGCGACGCCAATGTCACCTCCTGCGGCATTCGCGCTCCCGCCGGCTGCTCTCCCGCGCTCAACCACGATGGCCGATTCTCATCCGCTTCGCTCGTCACATGCACCGCTTGCACATCCGGTGACAGCGTCATCGCAAACCGCAGCGCCTTCTCCGTCGCCGCATTCCATCTCTCCACCGGAACAATCACAATCGACGGCGCCAAATCCCGCGGTCCCGGAACCATCCCTGCAGCCACCACCAACTCCTCCGCCACCTCTTCGTAATGACGCCGCACCCGCCCCATAAACACCACCGCCGCCGGCAACAGCAGCACCACCACCCAAGCCCCTTCCGCAAACTTCGCCACCACCACCACCATCACCGTGATCCCCGTAGCCAAAGCCCCCACCCCATTGACCAGTATGCTGTGCCAAGCCCGCGCCCCCGATTCCGTTCGGAGCCAGTGCCCCACCATCCCCGCCTGCGATAAAGTGAAAGCCAGAAACGCCCCCACCGCAAACAGAGGAATCAACCGGTCGGTCACTCCACCAAACAAAATCAGCAACAGCCCCGCAAGAATCGCCAGCGCCACAATGCCCTCCGAGTACACCAGCCGCCGTCCCCGCGTCGCCAGCGAATGCGGAAGATAATTGTCCCGTGCCACCACCCGGCACAGCCGGGGGAAATCCGCAAACGAAGTGTTCGCCGAAAGACACAGCACCAGCAGCACCGAAAACATCGTCAGATCGTAAAAAATCCCTTTCCCCGTCACCGCCGCCGTCAACATCGACAACACGCTCTGATACCCCGCCTGCCCCGGATCCGTAGCGGTAATTCCGTAGTACCGCACCAGCACCGCAATGCCCCCCAGCAGCACAATCAGAATCGCGATGATCGCCGTCAACGTAGCCCGTGCCGCCGGAACCACCGGCTTGCGAAACGCCTGCACTCCATTACTTACCGCTTCGATCCCCGTCAACGCCGTGCACCCCGAAGCAAACGCCTTCAGCAGAATCCATATACCAACCATCTGTAGAGACGGGGCTAGCCCCGTCTCCGTCCGCGCCAACGAAACCACCGCCGCCGGATGCCCCCCCGACACCACCACCTTATAAAGCCCAATCGCAATCACCACCGCCAAAGTCCCCACAAACAAATAGGTGGGAGCCAGAAACGCCGACCCCGCCTCCTTCACTCCTCTTAGATTGACGATCGTCAATATAACCAGCACCCCGAGACACATCGCCAAAGTGTGCGGCTGCAAAGAAGGCCTTGCCGAAACCAGGGCTCCGATCCCCGCCGATATTCCTACCGCCACATTCAGCAGGTAATCGATCATCAAAGCTGCGCCCGCCAGCACTCCCGCCCCGCTCCCCAAATTCTCCCGCGCGACGGTATAAGATCCTCCGCCCATCGGATAAGCCGCAATCGTCTGCCGATAACTGAAATACACAATCACCAGCAGCCCAATAATCGCCGCCGTCAGAGGCACAATGTATCGGACCCCCACCAACCCCAAAGGCAGCAAGATCGTCAAAGCCGCCTCCGGCCCGTATGCCGCCGAACTCAGAGCATCCAGCCCAAACGTTGGAATCCCCTGCGTAGGAGTTATCCGCTGCCCCTCATCCTCAGAACAAGCCAGTGGCCGTCCAAACAAAACATCAATCAATCCCATATCCCCTCACACCCAGCGACGATAACAAAATCAAGGCCGTCAAGCGACCACGACCTAGCAGCCCGTGGTGCAAGTACGATTTGTATCAGGGTATGCCTTCAGGCATACCGTAGCTGCCGTGTTATGAATACGCCTTTAGGCGCTGGTTTGGGACGCTGGAGTTTCACCACAGGCTGCTAGCCCGCTCCCCTCCACTCTTGTCATCGGGAGCGAAGGCGGAGAGCCTGCCCTGTTTGCCGAAGCCCCGAGCGAAGAAGCGGATTGCGAGCCCCAATCCCCCCGAATAGCGAAGACGATCCCACTTGTTACTACCCAGATTCCTCGGTATCCCCGTGGTAAACAATCCCCAATCGCGACGCGGAATCCGCAAGTCGAAGCCATTTCCTGGAGGGAACGAAGTCCGCGCGCGGCAATCCGCCCGTCCAACGCCAGCCTCGTACCACTATTACTCCCCAGATTCCCCTGGAGAACGCAGCCCCAGAGGGACGACCTAGCGTAGCCCAGCGCCTCAGTGTGTGCGTGAGAACTCGGTTTCGGACAGTCTGGTGGAACGAAGCACAGGAGAACGCAGCCCCAGAGGGGCGACCGAGATTAGCCCAGCGCTTCAGCGCTGGGAAAAGTGGAAGAAATGACTCAAGTCCCGGAGGGACGACCGAGTCCTCACACCCACTCTTCGGCGCTGGGGAAAGGGGCGGACATTCTAGTTTTCTGAGAAACACTCGAGTCGCAAGCCTCCAAAAAACACAAAGCCCTCGCCGAAGCGAGAGCTTTGTGGCGGCCTACAATTTCCCTAGATGCAGCTGGCGAATTTGAACGAAGCGATCCGGGTACTCCAATTAAACGACCCGTTGCTCTTCAAATACTCCTGCGTATACCAGAAGGTGCAATCGTCCGCCGGGTCCAGGCTCAAGCTGCTGTAGTCTCCCCAGCGGTGCAGCGATCCGGTCTGCGAACCCGAGCCGTTGAACTCGTTGACCTCGGTTTCCAGCGTGCCAAGCGGGTCCGTGGAAACGCGTCCCGTGAACCGAATGGAAGGAACCAGCGAACCACTGGAAACACTGTAGCCAACGGCAATGTCTCCAACTTTATCCATGGCCATGCTTCCCATCCACCGCGAGTTGGTATCCGGCGCGAACGTTCCTTGCTGGCGGATGCTTGGAGTCTGGCTGCTGATCCCAATCTCGTACCAGCGCACGCCGTCTTGCTCCGCTCGCTTGGTCCCTCCGGTTTTCACCGTATGGTTGACGACCAGAGACTCCGTACCCGAGCGGTTGCGATAGGCCAAGCGGTACATCACCCGATCCGCCAGCGAATCCAACTTGTTGGATGTGCTCGGTTGCGGGACGCAGGTGCCCCCGCCGCAGGCTTCGGTGAAGCTGGCTACGCCTAGCGTCGTGGGTCCGGTCAGCTTTGTGTTGGTCGGAATGGTGAAATCCACATGGAATTTCCACACGTTCAGCACGTTGCTCCCAAAGTTGACCATGTAGTTCGGAGAACCGGCCGGCGGCGCCGTCGATCCATCCAGGTCCGCTGGCAGCACGCCCCCGTAGCTGGTGCTCAGCTGGAAGCACTGCTGCGTAGCCGCCGTACCCGCCAGCATGGCCGTACGATTCCAGGCGCAGAGCTTAGCACCCGCAAACGTCGAACCATTGTTGAAGATGTTGTAAGTCGTGTAGTAAGCGTCGGGCCAAACGCCCAGCTTCGGATAATCGTTGAATCCGGTTCCAAAGCTGAAGGAATACCGGTTATAGGTGCCCGTCGCGTCCGAGGTGGTGGAGACCGCCACGCATTGCAGATACGGAGTGGTGCTCACCGAGAACTGCATGAAGATCCAGCGCGACGCCGCTTTGTCCCACAGCACAATCGGGTCGCCGTCGTTGTTGTTTTGACACCCGCCGCCAAAGCCCGCCCACAGAGTGTTGCCCGCGGTGGGGCCCTTAATCATGCTTCCGGTGGTCTTGTCGAACACCGCAAAGGCTTCATTCACCCACTGCACGTACTGGGTGGCTCCCACGGAACCTTCGGTATCGGGAGGAGCCGCGTTCACCGCGTAGTTGGGAATTCCGACGCCGTCGAAACTCTTCCCCAGCGTGGCATTGAAAGCGCCGATGCTGCCGGTCTGTAGCGCCTGGTCCGTCGCGCTGGTGACCGGCGTGTGAGGCCACCTCTTGACCGGATGTTCATGGGGAACCGCATCCAGTTCCGGCATTCGGTTGGGAATGTCGCGCAGCGCCGGCGAGACATCGTGGTGGATGGCCGTCTGAACCTCAACCTGCGGATTCTGAACCCCGGGGTTGTCGTTCGCAGCCTGGGCGAAGATGCCGAACGTCAGCACCAGGAAAAAGATGAAGCTGTGCGCAAGCACAGATGTGGCCTTAGAAGTTCGCATTCGACATAGCCTCACGAGTGAATTTTGTCTTTTCTTGCTGACCGGGGACGGAAACAGAAGAAGCCGCGTAGGACGTGCTGGTATAAACACATGCCCCGGAGTCATCCCTCACTGAACTGGAAACAAGCTACCAGCGCCCCTTCCCGCCTGTCAATGGGAAATTCGTTCTATATCGTTATGGCTAAACGCAGGTGTGGGGACGGGCGACTCGCCCGCTTGCGGAAAAAACTCGTGTAGAGACGGGGCTTGCCCCGTCTCACACTGCCGAACAACTCTGGGTGATTTTGGTTTTGGGAAGGGCACGGCTTTCAGCCGCAGCAACTCTGGATTCCGTACAACCCGCGTGACCCTTCGCTACCCCCGAGTCGCTGAGGCCGCCTTTGTCAAGCTTGACATTTCAATCGGGATGAAATGGGGTCCGATCGGACTCCCATGAGCTAAGTCCTTATTCCAGAACACGTTGATATAAAATCCCGGTCAGGGAGCCCCCTAACTAGGCTCCAGCCAAAAAAAATATTTCTGAGGGGCTGAAACCTTGAAACCTGGCCCTATTTCCCCTTCAACATCCCTACCACCCGGTCAAAATCCTCCAGCGTCCCATACTCAATCGTGATCTTCCCTTTCCCCTTCCGATCCCGAATCCGCACCCTCATTCCCAGCACTGTCTCCAGCGATCGCTGCGCCGCCCGCACATTCGGATCCACCCACCGCGCCCCGCTCGACTGCCGCTCTTCCGGGACGCCCTTCGGAATGTGGCTGTCGATCACCTTCTCTTCGAGCAGCGCCACCGACATCTTCTTGGCGATCACCATCCGCGCCACTCTCGTGATCTGGCTCTCGTCGTCGCCCAACGAGAGCAACAAACGCGCGTGACTGTATGTCAGGTCTCCGTTCCGCAGCGCGTCGAGCACTTCGCGCGGCAGTCGCAGCAAGCGCAGATAATTCGATACCTGCTCGCGCGACACCCCCACTCGTTTCCCAATCGCTTCCTGCGTCAGGTGGAAGTCCGTGCTCAGCTTGGCGAAGGCCACCGCCTGCTCCAGGCAGTGGAGATCCTGGCGCTGCAGGTTCTCGACCAGCGTCATCTCCGCCGCCTGCTGTTCCGAGACCCGTTTCACGATCGCCGGGATCGTCGTCTTCCCCGCCATCTTCGACGCCCGAAAACGCCGCTCGCCCAGGATCAGGACATAGCGCTGCTTTCCTCCCGGAGCCACGGGTGCGAGGGGTGGCAGTGACCCAGCTATTTCTGGTCGAACGACTTCTGTTCCCTCGTACGTTAACCCAAACGAGCCTCGCGGAAGTGTCGCTGGCCGAACCACGATCGGCTGCAAGACTCCCTGCTCCTGGATCGAGGCGGCCAACCCCACCAGAGCGTTGGGCTCGAACTCCGTACGCGTCTGGTACGGATTCTGCTCGATCTGGTCAAGCGCGAGCTCAAAGGCCTGTTCGCCGTCCCGAGTTTGCCCCGCAACCGCAGCCTGCAACTCGTCAACAACTTCAGGTGCCCTTCCCCCGTCGGTGACAGAAGAAGAAAGCGCGGCGCCGGGTTCCTGAGAACTGAGAACTGAGAACTGAGAACTCGCCGAATCGGGTGCCCCATCCTTCCGCGTACTTTGCGGAAGGGTGGGAGCGGCCGGAGGGTGTGCGGGCGGCGCCGGAACCACCCGTGGCCCCGGCAACAGAGACTCCAGTCCCCGCCCCAAAGCCCGCCGCTTCTCCGCCAGCTTCTCGTGCGCCTTCTCCGTTCCAGTCTTAGCCGCCGTATCCGCCGCCGTATCCGATGTAGTCATCAAGCAATCCCCCAGTCTGCCTACCCTTTAAGATTTGTCATCCTGATAAGACTTGTCATCCTGAGCGCAGCGAAGGACCTGCTTTTTGTCCGCACCGCCGATAAAGCGGGTGCCCCATCCTTCCGCGCACTTTGCGGAAGGGTGGGAGACTCCCGAAATGTCTTCGCCATGCAACCGGCACTGGCCCCCGTACAAATATCGACGTACATAAATATTTACGTCCATCAATCTAAGCCGCTTCCCCCGGCCCCTTGGCCGCGCGCGCCTGCCGGTCCAGGATCTCCTTCGCCAGCCGGATGTAGCTCTCCGCTCCCCGCGACCGCACGTCATACACCAGCGCCGGCAGCCCGTGGCTCGGAGCCTCCGCCAGCCGTATGTTCCGCGGGATCGTCGTCGTGCACAGCTTCTCCCCAAAATACTTCTTCAGCTCTTCCGCCACCTGCTGTGCCAGGTTCGTCCGCTCATCGAACATCGTGATCACCACGCCATCCACCGTCAACGCGGGGTTCAGGTCCACTCGTATTCGCTCGATCGTGTCCAGCAGTTCCGACACACCCTCGAGCGCAAAGTACTCCGCCTGCATCGGGATCAATACTCCATCCGCGGCGACCAGTGCGTTCAGCGTCAGCAGATCAAGCGCTGGCGGACAGTCCAGCACGATAAACTGAAAGCGCTCGCGCAAACTCGCAAGGGCATCGCGCAGACGATACTCGCGCCGCTCCGCCGCAACCAGTTCAAGATTGGCTCCAATCAGATTCTTGTGCGATGGAATCAGCCACAGTTGTTCCAGCGCGGTGAGCTGCAGCGCCTCTTCCGCCGAGGCCACCCCCACCATCACATCGTAGATGCTGATGCGCTCCGGATCCTTCACCAGGCCCAAGCCGCTAGTCGAGTTCGACTGCGGATCGCAGTCCACCAGCAGCGTATTGACCTCCGCAGCGGCGAGTGAGGCGGCAAGATTGATGGCCGTCGTAGTCTTGCCGACGCCACCCTTCTGATTGGCAACCGCGATGACACGTCCCATGATTTTGTCTTCTTGATGTAGCGCGTCAGGATATGCGAACCAGGGGTCGAAATCAATGCCAGATTATGGTGCAAAACGCGTCGAGTGTTTCGCGTGAAACCATTCGCCGACTGGGTTCGAGTCGTCGTGCGCGACGGGTTTCACCTGAAACACGTCACGGCCGGTTGGTCGTGGGATGGATGGCTTCATATTCGAAAGACGGGGAAGTGTTTCACGTGAAACACTCTTGGCGAGTATTGTATCATAATGAGATTGCGTAAAGTACTCCCACTTAATGTCCATGTTAATGGCCACGAAACGAACTAAAATCCCACTTATACTGTATAAACTTGGAAGTACTACCACTTCACCGTAGTACACCAATTGACAAGACTCTTGTATGTGACTGCGGGACTGGTATTGGTGGGCGCCAGTCCAAGGTGTCCAGGGCGGTGAGGTGGGGGAGCTGGGCGACTCCTATGAGTAAGGCCAGGGTTGCGTTGGGCGCTAGAAGAGCTACCGCTTGACGGAGGATGGCGTCGAACCGCTCTACCGCTCGGAAGGTTACCACTTGGGCTCGAGGGAAACCGGGGCGGGCAACCAGGGTTTCGAGTCGATCGGCAATTACATTGATGTTGGTCAATGTAAGCGCTCGCGCCACTTCGCGGAGGAAGGCGGCCTTCTTGTGATTCGATTCGATCAGCGTCAGGTGGATATGGGGAGCCCAGAGCTTCAGGGGAACCGCGGGAAACCCGGCGCCGGAGCCGATGTCGAGGACGCGCGGAGCGCAGTTGCCAGTACGCAGGAGCCAGTAGCCAGTAGAACCATGAACGCCAGCGGGCGTTTCCTCTTCGATAGGCTGAAGGTCAGGATGAAGGGGATCTGAGGAACCGGGGAAGAGGTGTCGGGCTAGGAAGAAAGACTCGCCGAAGTGGCGGGTTACGATTTCTTCTTCCTGGCGGATGGCGGTCAGGTTGATGCGGGCGTTCCAGCGGAGCAATAGATCGATGTATATCGATATTTGATCGAGCTGGGATCGAAGCAGCGGCCGCTCGAGGAAAGGTTCAAGGAGGACGGCGATTTGGGCGGTGTCCATGGCGTGGCGTTTCTTATAAGACACGGGTGCCGCGAGAATTGCTCGATTGAACACCTTACCAGGAGAGACTCTCATAACATGCAGCAGATTGCATCCCGAGATTCTAAAGCACCCGCAGTATGGGCTTGTAAGTTGTTGATAAACAATAAGAACCAATCCAGGTAGTCTTTGGAACGGAAAATGCACTAAAGCGAGTGGGCGACCTATAACAAACTTAGTCACCACGCATGGTGACGAAAGTCACATCTTTTTCCGAGCCGGAGACTAGACTGGTAGGAGTCGATCCTCCCCCGACCTTCCCCGGCTGCTTGTTTACGAGAGTCTTGGCACTCTTTTGTTTAGAAGTGCACGACGTTAACAATCTAACCTTCGCGATGTGGGCGACCCGCCCCCCCAACGGGTTGTCGGCGAGGGTCACTTGAACTCTGTGGAGGAAATTACCATGAAGCGAGTCACAGTACTTGTGGGTCTATGCGCGCTGCTGTTATCAGCGGCAGCTTGGGCAGATAATATTAAACTCACTAACAATTTTGGTACGGTTAGCGTCACCGACGCGGGAATCGTATCCACCGGGATGGAGCTTAAGAGCTACGGCCTGGTCACAGCGGGGTTGGGACACTCCCTGGGTTCGGTCAGCTTTTCGACCGGAGCTTTCACGGCGGCGGGAGCCTGCACCGTAAGCCCCCTTTGCAATGGAACCTTTGCCGGCGGCGCGGCCTCATCGTTTATCGTGACTGGCGGCGGCGCGTGGATAAAAACGCTAACGGGAACAACCAGTACCCACGTAATCCTCTTCTCCGGCAGCTTCGTAGGTCCGGTAAATTGGCAGTTGCTCAGCATCGGCCCGAAGGGTTGGACCTATAACTTTGAGCTCACGGGAACGATCCGGGGAAAGATGTGGGATGGCCGAACGGTGAACGGAACAACGACCCAGTACATCACTCTGTACAAGAATCAATGGGCGAACGATCATTCTGGGGACATCGGTCTCGGGACAACCCACCTGGCCGTTCCTGAACCCAGCACTTTGGGATTGTTAGGCACGGGCTTGATCGGCATCGCCGGAACCTTGCGCCGCAAGATGTTTGGTGTGTAACTCGACGCAGTTGCATTTAGCCGGGCAAGCCTGATTTCCTCCATGGGGAACTGGTCCCGATTCCGTGTGGCGAGGTTATCCCCCACCCTCGCCAACATGGGCTACAACACAATCTCGCCCCGATTCGATGGTGCGAGTGGCGTGCAATGCGGAAATTCCTGACGCTGGCGGATTTCTGTGCCTCGTCCCT
>OBLT010002284.1_pt1 | contig 12013 bp, 9 predicted proteins | sample 1518721 | NCBI WGS metagenome assembly OBLT01 (sample SAMEA3539307, study PRJEB22396) | soil metagenome | biome: tundra; feature: field; material: soil | place: USA | collected 2010-05 | depth 0.15 m | reverse complement strand
TAAAATGGAGAAAATGCCGGGTGCCGAACACATCCCGTGTGTTGCAATTATTGGTGCGGGAATTATGGGGCAGGGTATAGCCCAGACCATCGCTTCTGCAGGTATTGATGTAATGTTAATTGAAAAAAATAAAGAAAAGCTCGAAAATGCCAAACTTGACCTGGCGGAAAATATTGACAGGGAAATTAAAAGATGGGCTATGACACGAAGTGAAAAAAAATCTGTTTTGGGTAGGATAACCTGGGAACTCGATATCGAGAAGGTTAAAGATAGAGATATTATTATTGAAGCTGTCGATGAAGATTTTGAATTAAAAAAAGAGATTTTCAGAAAACTTGATAAGCTTGCCGGCAAGGACACTATCATTGTTTCAAATACCTCTACTCTTAGTCTCACTAAAATAGCAGAAGTTACCAACAGGCGTGATAAAATAATCGGAATGCACTTCCTGAATCCTGTTCCGAAAATCCCTTTGGTCGAATTGGTAAAATGTCTCTACACTTCCAATGAAACGGTTGAGATTGTAAAGGCTTTTGCTGCCAGGATAGGAAAAACAGCAGTTGAAGTCTATGAATATCCCGGCTTTGTTACTACTCGAGCTATTGTTCCTCTTCTGAATGAAGCAATGTATATTCTTATGGAAGGAGTTGCTACCGCAAAAGATATTGATACTGCTATGAAACTCGGATATAATTTCCAGAATGGACCTCTCGAAATGGCAGATATGATGGGACTTGATGAGGTTCTTGCCTGGATGGAAACTTTATGGAGAACCTTGGGTGAACCACGATATAGAGCTTGCCCGATTCTTAGAAAACTTGTACGGGAAAGGAAACTAGGTAAGAAAACCGGCGAAGGATTTTATAAATATGATGAAAACGGCAATATAATTGGCGGTACTGAAAAGGAAGGGATATAATATGAAAGTGTTAGTTCTAAATTGCGGAAGCTCATCAGTTAAATACCAGTTCTATGATACTGATACGCAAACTGCTCTTGCAAAAGGTGTAGTTGAGAGGATTGGGATGAGTAGTGCAGTCCTTTCCCATACAAGGTATGACGGCGACGAAATAAAAATTGTCGGTGAAATCTTAGACCATACTATCGCTATTGAATATGTGCTTGGTGTGATGCTTAGTAAGAACCACGGTGTAATCGATGATAAGCGAGATATTGAAGCTGTAGGACATAGGGTCGTGCATGGTGGAGAAACATTTTCTGCCTCAGTATTGATCAATGATGAGGTTATGCAGGTATTGCAGGATAATATTGAACTCGCTCCTCTCCATAATCCCTCTAATATAAAAGGTATCCAGGCCTGTAAAAGAATTCTTCCGGGTACTCCCCAATGCGCTGTGTTTGATACGGCATTTCATGTTAAAATGCCTCCCAAAGCTTTCCTTTATGGAATCCCCTATGAACTGTATAAAAAATATAAAATTAGAAGATATGGGTTCCATGGCACTTCGCATCTTTACGTTACCAATAAAGCAGCCGAGATCTTAGGGAAACCAAAAGAAGAATTGAAAATAATTACCATGCACCTTGGTAATGGTTGCAGTATGGCTGCGGTGAATAATGGAAGGTCGGTCGATACTACTATGGGCTTTACTCCTCTTGAGGGATTGCTTATGGGGACAAGAAGTGGTGATATTGATCCTTCGGTTATCCTTTATATTATGGGAAAAGAAGGATTATCCCTCGGTGAAGCTCAAACTCTGTTAAATAAGCATAGTGGTCTTATTGGAATAAGTGGCGAATCAAGTGATATGCGCGAAATTATTGCTTCAGTAAAAGAGACACATAAAAGATCAAAATATGCTTTTGATATTTTCTGTTACAGGATAAAAAAGTATTTGGGCGCTTATATCGCAGCCATGAATGGCGCTGATGCTATCGTATTTACTGGAGGAATTGGTGAAAATTCACTCGATGTTAGAGAGGAAGTCTGTAAGGATATGGATTTCCTTGGTATAAGCATTGATCCTGAAAAGAATAAAACAAAAGATTTCGTAATTTCGCCTGAAGGTTCTAAAGTTGCCGTTATGCGCATCCCTACAAATGAGGAACTTCTTATTGCAATGGATACTAGCGCAATTGTTGAAGAGATGCTTATAAATAAAGATTCAATTAAATAATTACGAATATAAAGTATGACAAAAATACATCCCACTTCAATTATTAGTCCTAAATCCGAGATAGATATCGATGTTGAAATAGGTCCCTTCTGTGTTATAGATGATGATGTTAAAATAATGAAAGGTTGTAAATTATATAACAGTGTCTCTGTATTTAATGGCGCCAGGATCGGGGAAAATAATATATTCTACCCGGGTGCGGTTATTAGTGCCCTACCGCAGGACATTAAATTCGATGGGGGTTTCTCTGAAGCTATTATTGGAAATAATAATACTTTCAGGGAATGTGTTACTGTAAGCAGGGGAACTCATGCAACTGATAAAACTATTATAGGGAATAATTGCCTTTTCATGGCTTATTCTCATGTTGCTCATGATGACCGGATTGGCAATAATTGTATCCTTGCTAATTCTGTGGCTTTAGGAGGGCATGTCCATCTGGAGGATTTTGTTATTCTCGGTGGTCTTGTGGGTATCCATCAGTTTGTCTCTGTTGGAAAACATAGTATGATAGGTGCGCTTTCTATGGTTGTAAAAGATGTCCCGCCATACACACTTTTTTCTGGTAATCCATTATATTATGAAGGGTTGAATGTTATAGGATTAAGAAGAAGAGGATTTTCAAGTGAATCAATCACTTTACTTAAAACTATATACACAATGTTGTATAATTCAGGTCTCAATGTTTCTCAGGCTGTTGATAAAATTAAAAATGAGTTTAAGTTAGAGAACGAAGTGGCTGAGGTTATAAACTTTATAGAGAAAAGCAGGCGTGGACTTTCCAAGTAAGTCTTGAATTTATTTAAGTTATCATTATAATTGTTTTTTCTTCAATAATAATATTTGGTAGTAGGAGGAAAAATGGATTTTGGTATTAAAAATAAAAATGTTCTTGTAACTGCCTCAAGCAAGGGTATAGGGAAAGCTATAGCTGAACAATTCGCTGCCGAAGGTTGTAATGTTGCTATCTGTTCCAGGACCAAAGAAGATCTTATAAATACCTCCCTGGAAATAAAGAAAAAATATGGTAATGAGGTAATTTGGTGCTTGTGCGATCTCTCTAAAGCCCGTGATATAGAGAATACAGTCGATATTGTGAATAATAGTCTTGGTCGGATAGATATTCTTGTTAATAACTGTGGTGGACCTCCTGCTGGATATTTTCAGGAACTTGATGACGAAAAATGGCAGGATGCATTTGAACAGGTTCTCTTGAGTGCTGTTAGATTTTGCAATCTCGTTGTTCCGGGTATGATGGTCAGGGAATGGGGAAGGATAATAAATATTACTTCAGTAAGCGTTAAACAGCCCATCGAGAACCTTATCCTTTCTAATTCTCTAAGGAATGGTGTAGTTGGATTTGCCAAAACTTTAAGTAATGAAATTGCTAAATATTCTATTACGGTAAACAATATTGCTCCGGGTTATACTTTGACTAACAGGTTGTACGAACTAGCGGTTATTAGGGCTAAAACATCCGGAAGGTCCCATGAAGAAATTCTATCAGATATGGGCAGGGAAATTCCTATGAACCGTCTTGCCAGCCCTGAAGAAATTGCTTCATTGGCTGTTTATCTTGCTTCGGTTCTGGCTGGTTATCTAACCGGCAATACCATCCATGTGGATGGTGGTCTCGTAAAAGGATTATATTAATTAACCTAATTTCCTAAATTTTTCCTCCAAATAGAGGACAGAATATGATAACAAAAACTGATTTAGTAATACCCCCTTCTTCTATAAATGATAAAGAGTTCCTTTATAGTTCAGCCGCCAAGAAACTGGGAAAAGATCCCTCTGAAATTACTGCAGTAGTACCCGAGAAAAGATCTATAGATGCAAGGGGGAAATCCCCTGTATATGTTCTTTCCTGTTCTGTATTCATTAACGAATCCCCCTCTAAAACTAAACGAATTATTAAATACATCCCTGTATCGGGGGATAAAAAAACTATAATCGTCGGCTTCGGTCCTGCGGGTATGTATGCTTCTTTACGGCTCATTGAGCTTGGAATAAAACCCATAGTCTTCGAACGTGGAAAAGATGTTCGTTCCAGGAGAAGGGATCTTCGCCAGATTCAACAGTTTGATACTGTAAATCCGGATTCTAATTATTGCTTCGGAGAAGGTGGGGCAGGTACGTATAGCGATGGAAAGCTCTATACAAGAGCTACTAAAAGAGGAGATACAAAAAAAATTCTGCATATTATGGTTCAGCATGGTGCTGATCCCGATATTTTAGTCGATTCCCATCCCCATGTCGGTTCCAATAAATTACCCCTCATTATTCAGAAAATTAGGGAAACTGTTTTGAAAAATCAGGGGGAGATTCATTTCAATTCTAAGGTTACTGATCTTTTAATTAAAAATGGAAAGATAGAAGGGGTAATTGTCAATGATAAAGAGGAATATACTGCGGATGCTGTTATTGCGGCTACCGGACATTCTGCAAGGGATATGTTCTATCTTTATCAAAAACATAATATCCAGCTTGAACCGAAATCTTTTGCCATGGGTGTAAGAATTGAACATCCGCAGGAATTGATCAATAAAATTCAATATCATGCTGAATTCAAAGATCCAAATCTTCCGGCAGCAAGTTATAACCTTGCATGTAATATAGAAGGGAAAGGTGTTTATTCTTTTTGCATGTGTCCGGGGGGCATTATTGTGCCTGCTGCAACTGCTCCTGGCGAAATAGTTGTTAATGGTATGTCTTTGTCTCAAAGAGATTCCCCCTTTGCAAATGCTGGATTTGTGGTTGCTGTAGATGAAAGAGATTGGGCAAAACATGAAAATATGTATCCGTTCTCTGCTCTTCAGCTCCAGATAGAGGTTGAACATATGGCATTTGAACTGGCAAATCGGACACAAAAAGCTCCGGCTCAAAGATTAACTGATTTTATGAATGATAGGCTATCTGTTGATTTGCCTCCAACTTCATATATCCCTGGTCTAACCTCTGCTCCGCTACATGAAACTCTGCCGGGGTTCATCGTGAATGGTTTAAAGATAGGAGTTAATACTTTCAATAAGTATATGAAAGGTTATTATAGTGAAGAGGCTCAGATTATCGGTGTCGAAAGCAGGACAAGCTCTCCGGTTAGGGTTCTCCGGAATAAGGAATCTTTTATGAATCTTTCAGTAGAAGGATTATTTCCCGCAGGTGAAGGAGCAGGATATGCCGGGGGAATTGTATCAGCTGCACTTGATGGGGAAAATTGTGCAGATGCTGTAGCTAAGTATATATCTAAATAGATTCTTGCTAGACCTTAGAGGTTTTCATAAACCTCAGAGGTCTAATAATAGGGGTCTATAATTCACAAAAATAATCATTTAAAATCATAACCGGGATAGTAAACATCATAGTTTTCGTAATCCCTGTCGTCCTCATATTCTCCTTTCTTTTCATAAATATCTTTGCTCAGTTTAATGTTTTGGTCCCCTTCATATAACCCTGTTTTTACCCTTATCCACCATGAATCTTTTATTTCCATCCATTTATTTGCTTGTTCATTATCTAAAATACTTTCTATTTTTGTGATGGCTTCATCTTTAACATTTTCTTGTTGATCTCCATTATTGCTGGTTGTGGCCATATTATCTACATCCTGCATAAGCGGATCCGTTTTTATATTCGTCTTGTCATACATAAGCGGATCCGGTTCTATATTTGTCTTGTCATTCATAAGCTGATCTGTTTTTATGTTAAAAGACTGTTTGTCTTCTCTTAATGCAGCTCTTTGAGATGTCTGAATTCCCGTTTCCCCCGAATAGTAGCCCACCAAAATATCATAAACATATTTCAGTTGACTCTCTTCCAGACCAAGTCTTGTCTTAAGATCATTTGAAAAATAATTTGCATTCTGTTCAATCATATTTTTCATATCATCTGTCGAAACTATAGTTTTATCCTGCATCCGGTTATTGGTATTATCCTGTGGCAATATGTTGATGGATGATATTATGAAAAAAATTACCGCATAATAAAAATGACCGATTAAGTACTTATTCTTACTTACCATAATTCACCTTTTATTTTTATTGTATATCATTCTTTTATGTTCATTATAATACTAGCTCAAAATAGCGGATATGAATGTGCTTTATATCTATTTGTGATATAAAACTAGTTGTCTCTGTGTCCATTTAGGAAAGAGTCTTTTCTAAAGGGTGCTTTTGAAATATATTCTAATTAATATTGTAATAGCAATAATCTTTGTAGGTACTGTGAAAAATAAAATTATTACGCTTTTCATCTTTTCATTCCTTTTAATCTCTTTAGATGTATATGCACAGTATCCTAATATTAAGGTTAATACTTCAGGTAATGATCCCGAAGAAGTTTCCATAGCAGTTAATCCCTCTAACCCTGGAAATCTCTCTATTGGAGCCAACATATCGTACCTTTATTTATCTACAAATGCTGGTTTTAGTTGGACTCAGAAAAATCTTACTTCAGGTCTGTTCGGTGTTTGGGGGGATCCCTGTTTAATTTTTGATGGAATAGGGAATCTCTTCTATGGTCATTTATCAAATACTCCTTCTCCAGGTTATTGGATAGACAGGATAGTGGTACAGAAATCCACAGATAATGGTGCAACCTTCGATCAAGGTGTCGGAATCGGTTTTAATAATCCTAAAGAACAGGATAAAGATTGGCTTGCAGTTGATCTTCAAAATAACAGGAATTATATTTATGCAAGCTGGACAGAATTTGATCACTATGGTGATACAACTTCTTCTGACAGTTCCAGAATCTTATTCTCACGATCTACTGATCATGGCAATACATGGACTATCCCCTTAAGATTGAATGAAAAGGGAGGGGATTGCCTTGATGCTGGTAATACCGTCGAAGGAGCTGTACCAACTGTAGGACCGAATGGCGAAATTTATGATAGCTGGGCCGGACCTTTAGGAATTGTTTTTACTAAGTCTATTGATGGGGGAGTAAGTTTTGGACCAAATCAGGTCGTAACTTCTATTCCCGGAGGGTGGGATTTTAGCGTCCCCGGTATTTATAGATGCAATGGTCTCCCGATTACTGCCTGCGATACAAGCTATTCCTTTACAAGGGGTAATATTTATATATGCTGGGGTGACACAAGTAATGGTGCCGATAATTCAGACATTTTCCTTATCAAATCTACCGATGGCGGAAATACTTGGGAACTAGTGAAAAAAGTTAATAATGATAATACCACTCGTCATCAGTTCTTCCCCTGGATGACTATTGATCAGACTACGGGACATTTATTTTTCATATTCTACGATAGAAGAAGTACTACTGGAAATGCAACCGATGTTTATGCTGCTGAATCAATAGATGGAGGGGAAACTTTTTACAATTTCAAAATAAGTCAGTCTTCATTTACACCGCAGTCAGGTGTTTTCTTTGGAGACTATTCTAATATCGCTGCTTTTAACAGAAAAGTATATCCCTCATGGATGCGCCTTGATGGTACCACATTAAGTGTTTATACGGCCCCATTTATAGATACTATTTCAGTATTACCCGTTGAGCTTTCTCAATTTTCTTCTTCAATAAATAATGGAAAAGTAGTGCTGTCCTGGGAAACTGCTTCAGAAAATAATAATTATGGTTTTGAATTAGAAAGAAAGTTTGATGATAATTCTAATTGGAATAGGATCGGATTTATTAAGGGAAACTGTAATAGCAGTTCCCCCAATAATTATTCTTTTTTAGATTCTCCTCTTCAGATCGGCACCTATAAATACAGGTTGAAACAAATGGACCTTGATGGTCACTTTAAATATTCAAATGAGATTGAGGTTATCTATAATCATGTATTTAATTTCAGTCTAAACCAGAATTACCCGAATCCTTTTAATCCTTCTACCACAATTAGTTATCAGTTATCAGCAGAAGGTCTTGTCTCACTTAAAGTTTATGATGTTTTAGGAAAAGAGATCGCCACTCTTGTAAATGAAATTAAAAAGAGTGGGGTTCATGAAGTAAATTTTGATGTCTCTGAATATAGTAGCGGAATTTATTTGTATAGAATGACTATAAACAATTTTACCCAGACGCGTAAAATGATAGTCTTGAAGTAATCAAAATTTCATTTTTCTCATTCCTATATGACAAATTGCAAAATCGTATTTTACCGGGTCATTAGGATCAAATTTTCTGAGGTTGTTAGTTATTTCCTCTGCCATCTTCCAGCTTACATTATTAAGCCGGGTTAATTTTAATTTCTTGCCGATTCTTGCTATATGTGTATCTACTGGGATAACCAGTTTGGAAGGGGATATCTCATTCCATATACCGAAATCGAGTTCATCCTTTCTGACCATCCATCTAAGGAATAGGTTCATTCTTTTACATGCACTTCCTGCAGAAGGTAAAGGGAACATGAATCTTGTCCCATGTGTTAATGCATTTTTCTTCTCGAAGTAATCAATTAAAGAGCGTGAAAATCCTTCAATCGAATTTTTCAGGTTCTTTTCCGTTTCATCATAATACCGGAGAAAGTAGTCTTTAATTGATCCATACTCATTATAAATATAACTGAGCGCCCTGAAAAGCCACACAGTGTCATTTCCTGTATAAAACCTGTGTGATATCAATCTTAATTTGCTTTCATCATTATGACTCAGATTAAGGATAAAATTATGTGGATTATATCCTGTTGCCATAAAGATCCTTTCCTGGCTTTTGATGATCTGCCTGATATTCCCATAAGCAAAAATGGAAGAAATTAACCCTAAAGCTTCTTTGTTCTGATCAGATTCGAAAACATGCAGTATCTCCAACGGGTCAGGAGATATCTGGGATTTATCAAAAGCTTTATAATGGATTTCGAGTTTTTCTTTTAATTTCATCTATGCCTAAAATGCCTATAAATATCATATATTCAAAAAAATAAATTGAACAATTCAAAAAATACTTTTTATATTTGAACAATAATTTTAATAATGTTGTTTCGCAATCCTTTATTTAATATTTCACTCTGAAGGAGATCTTTATGGCAGAACAAAAACCCTTCGTCCCTTTCGTTTCTCCGAATTCTGATATGCCTGAATTCACTATACGGGCTCTGATTATTGGTCTCGTTATGTGCGTAGTTCTCGGTGCAGCTAATGCCTATCTTGGACTCAAAGCAGGTATGACAATAGCAGCAACCTACCCGGCTGCGGTAATTGGTATGGCTATTCTGAGAATATTTAAAGGCTCTATACTTGAAGAAAATTTTGCACGTACAGTTGGCTCTATTGGAGAAGCAGTTGCGGCTGGTGCTATATTTACTATTCCTGCGTTTCTGATTGCCGGTGTTTGGCAGGATTTCTTTACAGTACAGCACTACTTTGAAGCCACAGCTATAATGTTGGTTGGTGGTTTTGTCGGAATTTTGTTCGTTACTATTCTTCGCAGGGTTATGGTTGAAGATAAGGAATTGCCTTTCCCTGAATCATTAGCAGCCTCTGAAATTCATAAAGCCGGTAGAAGTGGGAAAAGTGGAGCAAAATTTTTATTCTGGGCTATGGGTTTAGGTGCTTTGGTCCAGATATTAAAACAAATCCAGTTCTTTGCAGCTAGCTGGGAAAAATTTATTGCATTCACGCAGAAGAAGATTAGCTTTGCAGGAGGCTCTTCTGTTAATGCGGGAGGTGGGGCACTTTTAACAACTCCCGGAGTTAGTCCCGCATACATGGGAGTTGGATATATTATCGGTCCCAACCTGGCAGCCTTAAACTTTTCAGGTGGGTTATTAGCCTGGGGTTTGTTTGTCCCGTTGCTTTTATATTTTTTAGGTCCTGAGATGATCGCTTCTCTGCAGCAAAATGGAGTTACCAATATTACAGAGAATACTTGGATTGATTTAGCTTATCAGGTATGGAGAACTATTGTAAGACCTATTGCAATCGGCGGTATGTTAATGAGTGCCGCTTTTACTTTGTATAGGATGCGCAAAAGCCTTGGCGCAGGACTTTCTAGAGCTATCGGCGATGTAAAAAAAGCTGCTTCTGAAGATTCAGCTGCAGTTATCAGAACAGATAAGGACTTGAACTTCAAATGGGTCTTCATTGGAATACTGGTCGCTTCTGTAGCAACTTTCTTTATCTATAATTACTTTGCTCAGGATGTAATTGGTGCTCTTGTTGCTACTATAGTAATGATTATAGCAGGATTCTTTTTTGCTGCTGTCTCAGGCTATCTTGTTGGCCTTATTGGTTCAAGCAATAATCCCATTAGTGGTTTGACTATTTCTACTTTAATTATTGCTGCTATCTTAATGGTAGCGCTGGGAGTCAAAGGAACTGCCGGAATTGCAGCTGTTCTCGGAGTTGCAGCTGTTATATGCGTTGCAGCAGCTGTTGCCGGTGAAATGCTTCAGGATCTAAAAGTAGGGCATATACTTGGTGGTACACCCTGGAAAATGCAGGTAGGAGATATGTTCGGAATTGTTCTCGCCGCTGCAGTAATGTTCTTCCCCTTGTTAATATTACATCAGGGGGATATTTTAGCTACTGGTGGAAAGTTTATTCTTGGCGAAAATGGTTTGGGAGGAAAAGCTTATCCTGCTCCTCAGGCAAGTTTAATGGCAATACTTGCAAAAGGTATTGTTGGAGGAGATATGGCATGGCCTCTCATAATTGTCGGTATACTCATGGCTATAGGTTTGATTCTATTAAAGGTAAAAAGTCCGATGCTCGTTTGCGTTGGAATGTATCTGCCTCTTGAAACATCTTTTGCTATATTCATAGGTGGATTAATAAAAGGACTCCTGGATAAAAGAGCAGCTAAAAAGAATTTCAATGAAGCCCAGAAAGTCAGGAGCGAGAACAATGGTGTTCTGCTTGCGTCAGGTTTAATTGCGGGAGAGGCCTTGATTGGGCTTCTGTTTGCCTTCCTGGTCATCATGAAATTGAAGACTCCGATAATATTTGTGGAGCCTTCATTCCTGGTCAGTTTAGTAGTCTTTGTCGTAATTGGATTTGTCCTGGTCCGTGTTCCTTTAAAGAATGCAGGTAGTCCGGATGAACCTGCACCCCCCTCGGCTGCATTTTAATCATTATATAAATGGTAGACTTATTGTCTGCCATTTTATTTTTATTCCGGAGTGATTTTGTTCAATAGAAAGAAAAAAGATTTATCCGATATTAACTATCTTGAATTAACCCCTGGTCGGCTGTTTGATCATATCATGGAAGAAAATGGAAAAGTGTCGGTTCTCATTCCCAGGTTTACAAATAAGATACTTATTAAAACTATTTCCCCTATGCTTAAATCCCCCTTCGTTAAAACAATTTTTGATGAATTCGGATCACAGGTATGGCTGGAAATTGATGGGAAGAAAAAAGTACTGGATATTTCAACTAGTCTTAAACAAAAGTTCGGTGAAAGAATAGAACCTGTTGAGGAAAGATTGACAAAATTCCTTACACAGCTGTATAATTATAAATTTGTATCATTTAACGAAATTAAAAAATAAAAGGAGTCTTTTATGGGTAAAGTTCTAGGGCATCTGAAACCTTCCCTTATCTGGGAACATTTTGAGGAAATATGTTCTTATCCAAGACCTTCTAAAAAAGAAGAGAAAATTGCAGCGTATGTCTTTTCAGTTGGAAAAAGAAATAATCTCGAAACCTTTCGTGATAAATTCGGTAATGTAATAATTAGGAAACCTGCCTCCCCGGGATTTGAAAATAGGAAAACTATTGTCCTCCAGGGACATCTTGATATGGTTTGCGAGAAAAATAGTGATGTTACTCATGATTTTGATATTGAACCTATCTATCCATATATCGATAATGGATGGGTAAAAGCTAAAGGCACAACCTTAGGTGCTGATAATGGTATTGGAGTTGCCGCTTCTTTGGCAGTACTGGAAGATAAAGATCTGCAGCATG
>OBLT010002283.1_pt1 | contig 12014 bp, 8 predicted proteins | sample 1518721 | NCBI WGS metagenome assembly OBLT01 (sample SAMEA3539307, study PRJEB22396) | soil metagenome | biome: tundra; feature: field; material: soil | place: USA | collected 2010-05 | depth 0.15 m | reverse complement strand
GCCAGACCGGATCGACGCCGCGCCATCCCAAGGGTTTGTCCACGTGCTGCCACGGCGAGGAGCCCCACGTCGTGGGCTGGCGATTCGTCAACGAACGCCGCGCGGTGAATCTTGACCCAAACTGCGGATGGGCACGGGGAAAAGCAGATGTGCTATATGTAGCCGATGCATTTGAAGTGCTGGCGAAATTGAACGCGCTCCTTGCCCAAAGAAGCCGAACCAACTTCGAAGCAGTGGCTCATGGGGCCTGACCCAAGTGGCTTCAGAACCCGGCGAGCACGGGGTTGCACACGGAAGAGCTTTCCGGCATAGCCGCAAGACTGTCTTCTATTCGCGCAGATGACAACTACCGCATCACAGCCCGATAAGGTCCGTATGGACACCATGGCAGGTAGGACTGGACAGCGACCTCTACCGTGTCAGGTAGCGTTCAGGCCGTAATTCGGTGGCAAAAAACTAAACGGCCATTGGGTCGCCGGCCTGAAGATTCTCGCCGAATCTGGAATCCGGTGCGGCGAAGCCTGCGGCTTGCCGACGCGAAACTTGCTGCTCGATCTGAGCGCGATCAAGATCACGCGGAAGGTTTGGCACGGTTCCTCAATACAGCCTTCCTCCGGAACTTGGGACGCTTCTACGGACTTTCGTTCTCAACCGCAGGAAGTGGACCTGGCTCACTACCCAACCACACGATGCTCGTTGTCGATTTCTGGATTACAGAATCCGTCACATGCTACCGACGAACTGGAACCGCCCTTGCCGGACGTCCCTCGCCTGCCTTGGTGACGGGTTCGATGATCAGGCATATTCTCTCTGCCGTCGTCTGTGATCGTCACGGCCAATACTCATTCATTCGGCTGTAATCCCACCCCTGAGTGGGAATGGCATGACTTAACGTGACAGTGCATTGCACGGCCGAGAGTCCGTGCACTTTGACAACATACTTCCGTCTTTCCGGAAGGCAGCCGCCATTACCGACTGGGGGCGCGCACGAAGAGCGACCTGAAGGGTTCATCTGGTCTGGGTTCCGAAGTACCGGAAGACGGTGTTCGGGATGAAGGCGCACGTAGGCGTGGACCAGCCAGAGTAAGCTGATTGACTCGGTGGCGGCAACTCGCCCTAATGCAGCTTCGAATGCTCTAGCTGAGCCATACCACACGATGGTTATGGTTGCTGCATGTCTAGGCCTGCGCGCCAGCGAAATCATGGGCCTACAGTGGCGGGACTTCAACTGGGAGGATTTCACGGTCTTGATTCGGCGGGGAGTTGTGAACGGCAGGGCGGGCGACACCAAAACTGAAGCCTCCCAAAAGGCCACTGCCCATCGATCCTCGGCTCGCCCATTCTCTAGAAGAGTTGTGGAATCGCAGTTCGCACAAAAGCCCTCAAGACTGGGTTTTTTCAAACCGCGCGGGCCGACCGAGGCTCAGCAGGATATCCTCCGGCGCCACTTGAGATCGGCAGCGCTACGGGCTGGAATCGGAAAGATCGGCTGGCACACTTTTCGGCATTCGTACTCCACGATATTGAGAGGTGCAGGCACCGACATCTAAGGTGCAACAAGAATTGCTCCGGCACGCAACCATCCAGAGCACCATGAACATTTACACCCAAGCAGTTTCCGAGCAGAAGCGCGCCGCGAACGGCATGGTGGTCTGAGTTCTATGTCAATGAAATTGCCTCTGAGGCGTAGCCTCCCACCAACGGGAGCGAACAGGCAATAAGCAGATGAACCTTGGGCCTCACGCGATCCTGCCCAAGTGATTGTCTTTGTGTGTCTTAGGTTTGGTTGCGGGGGTGGATTTGAACCACCGACCTTTGGGTTATGAGCCAATTAACGGAATCTAATGGACTTACGCGGCGCAAAGAGTAACGTAATGTCCTTATTTAGAACCTATTGGAATCGTAATTGCCCTCGCGTTGCCCTTTTGGGTGCATGGCCATTTGAGTGGTCTTTACGCCAGTGTTGGCAAAACACTCGAAATCGTTCTCACTCATCGACTGCATCTCGGTGGGCGTTGATCGAATGCAGCGGGACTTCGAGCCGATGCGAAAGCAGGTAGAAGCCTAGCAGAGAAGTGAATTGACGGATGTCGCGGCAAAGGTGGTCATCTATGAGGCATTTGTCGAGGGCAAACTCGAAGCGCCGAAACATCTCGCCCGAACCGTGCATGACCTTTACTTCGAACCGAAGTATGAGGAGTTCCGACCTCGAACGATCTGGAGTCTCTCCAATGCGTTTACCTCTGCATTCAAGGAACTCGATCCCGTCCCACAATTCAAGGCAACAGCCAGGCTGGGTGAATTCCTGGAAGCCCGGTTCTCGCAATCGTTCTAGCCAGCGGGGCCGTGTCTATCGGCCGTCTGTCCCCAACAAGGGTTTCGACTTTGCTTTAGGCGACCCATGCGGGCGAGGCTTCACCCGCATGGGTTGAAGAGAGGAGTTACCGTCATGTCTGCATTGTTTCCGCTTGGGCAAATTGTGGCCACGCCTGGGGCGCTGCTGCGTTGGAGAGAGCGAAGCAGCCGCCTACCTGTTTCTTGGCCCGTCACACAATCGGGGACTGGGGCGAACTGGATCCAACCGATGTCGCAGAGAATGAGCACAGCCTGATTCACGGGTTTCGGCTGCTGAGCAGCTACCACACAGACGCTGGCGAAAAGCTATGGATAATCACCGAAGCGGACCGGTCGGCGACCCCGCTGCTGTTGCCTGAGGAGTACTGACGAGGTGCCTGAATCGGATCAGGGCAGGCGATGGGCCTTGGGGGAGTACATCGTTTTCCTTCTGCGCGGCTTCACGATTCTGGGCGGATGACGAGCAAACAGAAGGAGCCGAGTTACTTCTTGTTTGCCGACGACCTCGCCCCGAATGTGCCACTCGCGAACCGTTGTTCTACATCACTACCGTAACGAATAAAGGCGCTGATTACTTTGGAGTTGAGGGAACTCGAACGCCCGGCTAACCTTGCCAGCTTGATTTCTCTGGGATGACGGCTAGCTCCAGTTCTTGATTTCTGGCCACAACTGCTGCAGGGAAGTCTTCGGCTGGCGGCAGTAGTAGATGGTGAAGTGCTCGTAGGGCATGGCGTAGGGGTGGCCGACCTCGCCCACCGGTTCGATGGAGTTGAAGAACCGCTCAAGATCGTGCCGCCTGACACCCACGGCAATGACGCTCTCGCCTGTGTAATCTCGTGGTCCCCAGAGAAAATAGCTTTGGTGAGCGCTGATGGCGTCGGGAAGTCCGTACTTTCGCCCGAATCGATCAATCGCCCCCGCCTGGCCATAGTTGCCGCAGAAGATCGCTGTCTTTGGACGAACGTCTGGTGAAAGGGAGTTATAGATACGGGCGACTTCGGCGGTCATTTCTTCCCATCCGAACATGTCGGCATAGAACTGCGGAAGCGGCCCAAGTTTGTTTGTCTCAATGCGTGGGGGAGCGAGATGCAGGCGCTCCGAATAACGAATGTAACTTTCGGGTGACAGCACTGGTATGGCCAGAGGTACCCCAATCGCACCGACAATCACCACAACCAACACGTGTGCGGGCTTAAGCCATTGCAGTCCGCGGCGGGAGAACCACGCTTCCATGGCGACTGCTCCCGCGGCAAACAACATGGGATAGGCGGGAGCGACGTAATAAGGCCGCCCATTCGCCGAAAACATGACGGCCGCGAGGACAACGAGAAAGGCCCAGCCCAGAACGCGAAACTGCTTGCCTTGGGGCTGCGCAAAGAAAAACCACAGCCCCGCCAGCACTAGTGGGACCGAGGCAGGGAGCATGTGCATCGCCATCTGCCCGAGAAACTGTAGATGAGTGAGCGGCAGGTTACGCCCGTCGCGGCGGATGTTGGCGAGCAACTCGAAAAACGGGAAGTGATGTTGAATGTTCCACACAAGATTGGGAAGAAATATCAGGAAGGCGATGATGCCTCCGAGCCAGATCCACGGCTTCAGGAACATGGAGCGATGTTGGGTAAGCAGCAGGCCCGCGACCACGCCGGCTGCGAAGAAGACGATGCCATACTTGTTCTCAAGGGCTATACCCGCGATGAGGCCGAACCACAGCCACAGTTTCTGATTGCCCGTCTTGATAATCCGGATCAGGATAAGTGCGCATCCCATCCAGGCCAGCGGTTCGAAGGCGTTCATTGAGATGTAGTGGTCCATCGCGAGAAAGATCCCCGCGAAGAGCACGGCCAATGCGGCGAGCGCCTGGGCGAATCTCTTCCCGCCAACTTGGCGGGCGATCCATCCGGCGACAAGCACGGTGCACGCGCCCGCGAGTCCGGCAAAGAGGCGGATGGACTGAAGGAAGTCGCCGAAGAACAACCGCTCGTTTCTTGCGATCACGGCGATCAGGGGAGGCTGGTCGACATAGCCCCAGGCCAGTTGCTGCACGCCATAAAATAAAGCTCGTCGCCGAAGTATCCGTAGAAGCGTGCGCCATAAAGATGGATCGCGAGCTTGGCAAGGGCGATGTAGAAGACGATGGCCGGCCCGCTGGTGAGGCGAGTCTGGAGAGGAACGGCTGCCGTTGTTTCGGCGATGACTTGGGGCATGGCGTCTCCTGCAACTTCCCCGCGATCTGGGGTTGAGCCTAGCTGGGGTGGTACGGGAGGTCAAGGAGCGGGATCACGGGAAAAGAAGGAGCCCAAGTAATTTCGAGCGGGCCTTTTTGTAGGTGCCCATTGGCTGTTGATTTTGCGGCTGCCGCCCCGGTTCGGGGCGGTCGCGGAACCAAGCAGATCATCAAGCTTGACGAAGACAAAACCGTGCGAAAGAACTGGGGTGGACAAGAATCAGTTTGTGCTTGACAGGGGAGTTTATCCTCGATATATATGTCTGTCTTACAGAGCGAGCGCTCGTCTTGGTAAGGTGAGCGGATGGATATATGCCCAAGCTTTTGGATGACACCGTCGCCAAGAACAGGCTCAAGATCGAACGCGCCGCGCGAAAGCTCTTCACCCGGCAAGGATTTCACGGTACCACCGTCCGGGAAATCGCCCACAAGGCCGGCGTATCCATGGGCAAGCTCTACCTCTACTACCCGACGAAGGAAGACATTTTCATCGATCTGGTCCAGCACATGGAGCAGAAAATGGAAGTCCTCCGGCAGAAAGAGCTCTTTCCCTTGATGCAATCCCCCGATCCGGAGTCGCTGAAGAAGCTGGGGATGGCCATCGGCCGCATCGTCTCGGAGAACCTGGACTACTGGCGGCTTATGTACGTCGACGTCGTCGAGTTCCGTCATAAGCACTTCATTCACAGCTATCGCGAAGTTGCCGGAGGTCTGCGCACCTATTCGACAGCCTTGTTTCAAAAAGCGCCGATACCCTTTCCCGATGACGTGAACCCTGGGTTTGCCTACGTGAGTTTGTACCTGCAGTTTGTTACGCATTTTCTGGTGGAGGAACTCTTCGGCGCCAAGCGCTATCTGGGCGTGAGTGACGAAGAAGCTGTCGAGCAGTTTGTCCGTCTGTACACCCGCAGCCGGAAGGGCCGAGCTTCGAAGCCGTAATTGCGACACAAGGAGGAATTATGCGAATGCGAATACTCGTAGCGCTGCTGGCGGCCGCCGGCATTCTCTGTTTCATGACGACGCCGATGACTCAAGCGCAGACGGCCACCACCGGGCAAATCGTGGGCGTGGTGACGGATCCGAGCGGGGCCCTCGTGGTCGGCGCAAAAGTCGCCCTGACCAGCGATGCCGGCGTGCACCGGGAAAGCGCGACCGGCGGCAACGGTCGTTACACGTTTCCCCTGCTCGACCCCGGCGCCTATCGGATCGAAGTGACCCTCAGCGGATTCGCCTCGGCCAGACTGGAAGGCATCGCCGTCAGAATCACCGAAAGCTCGGTCGTCGACGTTGCCCTCAAGGTGGCGGGCGCGCCGACCACGGTTTCGGTCACGGGCGAATCGCAGCTGGTGCAGACGGAGAGCTCCACCCGCGGCACCGTCATCGACCAAGCCCAGGTGAACGAACTGCCCCTGCCGACCCGCAACTTCCAGCAATTGCTGGCCCTGACCACGGGAGCCTCGGGTTCCCTCCAGAACTCCTCCGATCTGGGACGCGGCGATGCCGCCATCTACGTCAACGGGCAGCGTGCGCTTTCCAACAGCGTGGTTATCAACGGCGTCGATGCCAACTCCATCGGGACGGGTTCGATGCCCAATCTTGCCGTCCCCTCCATCGACTCGCTGCAGGAATTCATCGTTCAGACCAGCATGTACGATGCTTCGGCGGGTCGCAATGCCGGTGGCGTCGTGGCCGCAGTCACCAAGTCCGGCACCAACAGCCTCCATGGCGATGCCTATGAGTTCATACGGAATACCGTCCTGGATGCCAACAATTTCTTCCTGAATGGAGCAGAGAAAAACGCAGCAGGGGTGAACGTGGTCACGCCGCGGCCCACATACAACCGCAACCAGTTTGGTGGCACCTTGGGCGGCCCGCTGGTGAAGGATCGTGCCTGGTTTTTTGCCTCCTATCAGGGCACCCGCGAAACCAATGGCACCTCTCTGACTAACTCACTCTCCACGATGTTCCTGCCAGCGTTCTTGGGACCGCAGCGTGATCCTGTATCTCTGGTTGCACTTTCGAAGTGCTATGGCCTGGGTGGATTGTTCGACCCCGGTACAGCTTACTTGGCTTTGAACGCTAAGCTTCCCAACGGGCAGTTCATGATTCCTTCGGCCCCCGGCGTCACCACCACCGGCAATTGTTTACCAGGGGCAGCGACCACACCAGTTCTCACAACGATTCCCTCCAACTCGACCTATAAAGAAGACCAATTCAACACCAATCTGGATTTCAAACTGAATGACAAGCACCGTTTCTTCGGCAAATTCTTTTATGCCAACAACCGCACCAATCAGGCGCTCTACGATCAGTTTGGCGATGGTAACGTGCTGCAGGCGCCCGGCTGGCCAACCGAGGAAGACGTCACTCAGCGTCTGCTTTCGGCAGGGGTTTTATCACTGGTCTCGAGTCATCTGCTGAATGAGGCGAGGTTCGGCTGGAGTGAGATTTACGGCCCCAGCAAACCTTCTCAACCCATCAGCTCCGCGGATTTGGGGATTGCGTCGCCATTAAGTACCTTGTTCCCTGGAATGCCGACATTGTCTTTTACAAACATGTTCACTCTGGGGCCGTCTCCGCTGGCCACCAACTACGCGAAGACCAACACATACGGCGTCAGCGATATGATGACGTGGACGAAGGGCGCGCACACGCGCAAGTTCGGTGGCGAATACAAGCGGCAGCAACTGGATGCTCCCTATTTCGATGTATTCCCCAATGGCGAACTGTTCTACCTGGGCATAACTGGCAATCCTTTCTCGGATTTTCTAGAGGGCGTCTCTGGTCTGTCCGCAATCGGCTCTGGAACTAATAGCCTCCACAACCGCGCCAACGATTTCTCGGCTTTCTTCCAGGACGACTGGAAGGTGAGCTCGCGCCTCACGCTAAACCTCGGTGTGCGCTATGACTATTTTGGTCCCACCACAGAAACCCAGGGCCATTTTGTCGGCTTCGATCCGTCGAAAGCCGTCACCACTCCTCTGCTGATACCAGGGCTTGGCCTTGATTGCCCAGCCGTGCCCAGCACCTGCGGCTCGATCGTCACCGGTGGCTTCGTCCAGGCCGGCAATGGAAACTTGCCCGGAATTCCCAAAGTCGGCAACGGCTTGGTGAATCCCAACTACAAGAATTTCGGGCCGAGGGTGGGTTTCGCTTACCAAATGACGGATAACGGTAAGGTTGTCCTGCGCGGTGGTTACGGCCTTTTTTATGACCGGCCCAACATGCGGCTGTTCAACAGCCAATTGTTCAACATGCCTTACGAAATGCTGGCGACCGCGCTGTTCACCCCGAACGAAAGCCCATTTGTGCAAGTTCCACTGCCCAGTGCCTTTCCGTTGAATCTCAGCAATGCCAGCATCTTTCCCTTTGGAGGATATCCTGCGTTCCTGCCGTACACATCTGCCTTTGTGGGTCCCACGGTCGCCCCCGTTCCGACCTCCGGACTCTATCCGGACCTGCATGACTGGAGCATTCCCTATGTGCAGACCTTCAACCTGGGCGTGCAAACCAGCTTCGCCAATAACTGGATGCTCGACTTGGGCTATGTCGGTTCGCTGGGACGCAAGTTTCCGCGCTTGTTCTCGTTCAACCAAGCGGCTACGCCGGCGGTGACACTTGGACTTGTGCCAGGGTTCCCCTCCACGGCGGGAAGTCTGGGCGGACCTCTCTTCCCAGCTTTTGGCAATCTGACGGCTCCAGGACTAGGCAGTTTCCTAATGAAGAGCAACTCTAACTCCAGTTACAACTCGCTGCAGGCGACCCTCAACAAGCGCTTTTCCCACGGCCTGCAAATGCTGCTCAGCTACACTTGGTCACACTCTCTGGACTACTACTCCGCGAGTAACGTTAGCGACATTACTCTCCTCCCGGGCGACATGGTCAACGAACAGCACAACTATGGCTCCTCGGATTTCGACCGGCGGCACCGCTTCGTCGCGAGCTACTTATATAACCTCCCGGACGCTTATCACGGCGGCTCGGCTTTCGGAAAGAAAGCGCTGAACTCCTGGAGCGTGTCGGGAATCGTGACGTTGCAATCTGGCAGTCCGTTCTCCATCTACGGATCGAATGCCGCGTTTTCGGCAACGATGGCCAACCTGGCGCCTGGCCGAACGCTGGCATCCGCGATTAAGAGCGGCAACGTTGCCGACCGATTGGGGAATAAAACTAATCCCTATAATCCCTATTTCGACACGAGCGCCTTTGTGTCACCCTCGGCGTTCGGCGACTTCGGGCAGTTAGGAAGAAACATCATAGTGGGGCCGAAACAGATCAACACGGACCTCTCCATCATGAAGAACATCCCGGTCACGGAAAGCCAACGGGTGGAATTCCGGGCCGAGTTCTTCAATCTGTTCAATAACGTGAATTTCGCCAACCCCGTCAACATACAATCCTCGGCCAACTTTGGGCAGATCGCGTCAACCACCACGGGGCCCAGAGTGATTCAGTTCGCGCTGAAGTACACCTTTTAGGGGGCGTATGAAAGACACAGGTCTGCGCGGTAAGGTCGTCATCGTTACCGGCGCCGCGGCAGGGATCGGCCTCGCCACGGCCCGGCGGTTTGCCAGCGAGGGCTGCCGGGTAGCGGCGTGGGATGTCAACGATGCCGGGCAGGAAGAGTTGCTGCGCGAACTGTCCTTGCTCGGAGCAGAGGCGCTCTTCCGCAAAGTCAGCGTCTGCAATGCCGCCGATGTCGAGTCTGCCGTGGAAGAAGTTGTCGGACGGTGGGGCGGGGTTGATGTGCTCGTCAACAACGCGGGCATCACGCGCGACTCGCAGTTCGTGAAGTGGAAGGATGGAGCAGTTGCCGGTACGATGACCGACGAGGCATTCGATTCGGTCATCTCGGTCAACCTCAAAGGTGTCTTCCTTTGCTCGCGGGCCGTGGTGCCCCACATGATCCGCCAGGGCTCAGGCGTGATCCTCAACGCCTCTTCCGTCGTGGGTCTGTATGGAAATTTCGGGCAGACAAATTACGCCGCCACCAAGGCAGGAGTCATCGCGTTTGCCCGGACGTGGTCGCGTGAACTGGCAAAATACAATATCCGCGTGAACGCCGTCGCTCCCGGTTTCATCGCCACCGAAATGGTGCAGAAGATGCCGGAGAAGGTCGTCCAGACCATGGTTTCGCACACGCCTCTCGGGCGCATGGGAAAGCCTGAGGACGTCGCGGAGGCCTATGTGTGGTTAGCCTCCGATGCGGCGTCGTTCATTACCGGTACGGTGCTCTCCGTCGATGGCGGGTTAGTACTGGGGACCTAGCTGACATCAATTTGAGAGGACTCATTCATGACGCGTTACGCAACCATTGCTGCCACCGGCAGGTACGTACCTGAGATAGAAGTGACCAATGACATGCTGCGCGAGCGGTTCAAACATATCCCGGATTTCGTGGACAAAATGGAGGCCAGCAGCGGCATCAAGACGCGCTGGCATGCTCCCGAAAACTGGGCTACCAGCGATGTCGCTCTGCCCGCAGCCAAACTCGCGCTGGAGCGTGCCGGCAAGAAGCCCGAAGACGTCGATCTGATCATCCTCGGCACCGATTCGCCGGATTACATAACACCTGCCACCTCGGTCGTACTGCAGTATAAGCTGGGTGCAAAAAATGCCGGCACGTTTGATGTCGGTTGCGCCTGTGCTTCGTTTCCAACCGGTCTTTCCGCGGGCGCGGGAATCATCGCCGCAAATTCAGAGATCAAGACGGTGCTCGTCGTCGGCGTCTATCTTATGCACAAACTCACGACGGCTGCCGATCCCATGGTCTTCTTCTATGGCGATGGCGCGGGTGCGGCGGTGCTCGAACCTGCAGCTTCGCCCGGCTTTATTACTGCGACATTTCGCGCCGACGGCTCCTATCACGACTATTGGGGAATCTATTCCGGCGGCACTTTCGAACCGGCCAGTGAGGAATCCGTTAAGGCCGGGCGCACCGCTTGCACGATCAAGAACCGCTATCCTCCGGAGTTGAACGAGGAGACGTGGCCGCTCATCGTGCAACGACTCGCAAAGGACGGGGGGTTCGATCTGCGCGACGTCGATTGCTTCATCTTTACCCAAGTGCGGAAGCCCACGATTGAACGCGTGATGGACCGTCTCGGTGTGCCCGCGGAACGGGCGCATACCATCATGGAACAGTATGGCTACACCGGCTCCGCCTGCGTCGCCATGGCACTTGACCACGCGATCGAGCAGGGCAAAGTGAAATCCGGTAACCTGGTCGTGCTGGTCGGCTCCGGGGTCGGCTACAACCAGGCGGGTTGCGCGTTTCGTATGCCGTAAGCGGCTATCGGACTTGACTTCCAATCAAATCGGCCGTGAGGAGCGGAATGGGCCTGGCAATCAAATTTTTGCTGCTACTGGTTTTTACCGCAGTTACCGCTCTGATTGTCTTCTTCATTCTTTTCTTTTTGCGACCCGTCGCCACGACGGTCTGGTTACGGAGGAGAGCGCTTCGCCGAGCCGGTCCTCGGAAGACGAAGCTTACGACCACGGTAGGAAAACAGATCGTGTGGCATGGCGGCGCCGGGCCCTTGCTGGTGTTGCTACATGGCGCAGGCGATCAGGCAGGAACCTGGAACAAAGTGGCGCCCGAACTGAAGCGCCACTTTCAACTGGTGATCCCGGACCTTGCAGGCCATGGCGAGAGCGACCCGGTTACGGGTGCGCTGAGTCTGGGAACGCTACTCACCGCGCTGGAGCAGGTGCTCGATGCCATTCCATGGCGAGACGCACCGCTAGTGTTCGCAGGGAATTCGCTCGGAGCCTGGATGGCGATGCTCTATGCGCAGAAATACCCGCATCGGGTGACGCGGGTTATCCTCATCGATGGCGGCCCCATCAAGAACGCATCGGAGATTGGCATCATGCCAAAAGACCGCGAAGAGGCTCGGCGCACGCTCGATGCCGTGCTAGATCCTTCCACGCCTCGTTGGCCGAATTTCGTCCTCGATGATTTGGTCCGCGTCTCGAATACAGGTCCGATCTCGCGGCTGTTGGCCGCAAGCGTAGAAGATATGTCGAAATACCTGCTCGAAGACAAACTGGCAAGTTTCCAGCTGCCGGTCGATCTCATCTGGGGTGCCTCCGATCGCCTCATCCCGCTGGACTATGCGAAGAGGCTGCAATCGCAGCTTCCGCATTGCACGCTTACGGTCATTGCGCGTTGCGGCCATGCCCCTCAGCTCGAGCGTCCCCGGGAGTTAACGCGAGTCTTGTTGCAGATTCTCGCGTCCGATTCGTCTCGCGCGCCCGCCGCCGCGCAATATGTTTCCAGACAGTCTGGCCAGAACTCGTGATCACCGGCGATATTCTCGGAGAGCGTGCCCGTCTTAGCCCCGACGCGGTCGCATTGATCCACGTTCCCACGCGCCGGCAGTTCACTTATGCAGAACTAAATCGGCGGGCTTTGCAGTGTGCGGGGGTCTGG
>OBLT010002280.1_pt1 | contig 12023 bp, 10 predicted proteins | sample 1518721 | NCBI WGS metagenome assembly OBLT01 (sample SAMEA3539307, study PRJEB22396) | soil metagenome | biome: tundra; feature: field; material: soil | place: USA | collected 2010-05 | depth 0.15 m | reverse complement strand
GATGAGCATTGGAACCTCCGCCGCCCCCACTCAAATTACCGCAAAGGCCCGCGGAGTGCGCACAGAGACGAAAGTCTCTCAGGGAGCAATACCTAAGAATAAAGGGCCAAAAACCGAGTGTCAAGGAAGGGAGGCAGGCAGTCTGGACACCCTTGGGCTGCGCAGCCATTGACTCCCCCGCCCGCCCGCGCTACGCTGAACTCAAATGGTTGGTAACCGCCCCGCCGGGGTGCGCAATCCGGTTTGCTCCGCTCCCAGATCCAGCTATTTGCGTGCCAAAAACGCGGGCACGGGTGCGCCCGAATCCGGTAGGGGGCGTCCAGGCAACCCATGTCGCGGCAACCCAGGTCCCGGTAACTCGAAGTGAGCCCTGTTCGGCTGCAGGAGGCAGCTCGATAACCCTGAATGAAGAAAAGCATTGCACTCACCCCTGACATCGAGACCCTGTTCGGCACGCGCGATGAAAATCTCCATGTGCTCGAAGACGGCCTGAACATCAATATCGATCTGCGCTCCGATCGCATTGAACTGGAAGGCGCGCCGCGCGACGTGGCCCGCGCCGAACAGTTATTCGCCGATTACGAGTATCTGCGGCGCAGCGGCCACCAGTTCGTGAACGGCGACCTGGGCAGCATGTTGCGCGTTGTGGTCAGCGACCCGAATGCGACACTGCGTGGACTGGCCGAGGCCGGGCGCCAGCGTTCTTTTGGACGCCGCACCGTCCAGCCGAAAAGCCCCAATCAGCGCCGCTACCTCGAAGCCATTGAGCAGCATGACATGGTGTTCGGCGTCGGCCCGGCGGGCACCGGGAAAACCTACCTCGCCGTGGCCATGGCGATCTCGGCGCTGCTCAACAAGCAGGTCAACCGCATCATTCTGGCGCGGCCGGCCGTCGAGGCCGGCGAACGTCTCGGCTTTCTCCCCGGCACCTTGCAGGAGAAGATCGATCCCTATCTGCGGCCCTTGTATGACGCGCTCTTTGACATGCTGGAGCCCGAGCGCGTCGAACGCTATCTGGAAAAAAATATCATCGAGATCGCGCCCATCGCCTTCATGCGCGGGCGCACGCTGAACGATTCGTTCGTCATCCTGGACGAGGCGCAGAACACGACATCGGAGCAGATGAAGATGTTCGTCACCCGCCTGGGATTCAATTCCAAGGCGGTGATCACCGGCGACGTAACGCAAATCGACTTGCCCAGCGCGCGCCGCAGCGGCCTGATCGAAGCGGTGGAAATTCTGCAAAGCGTAAACGGCCTCGCGTTTGTGCATTTCGACGAAAGCGACGTGGTGCGTCATCACCTGGTGCAGCGGATCATTCGCGCCTACGACGAACACAAAGCGCGGCTGGCGGAGCAGCAGTTGTCGCTGCTCGAACCAAAGTCCGAGCCGAAGTCTGGCGCGCCGCAGGCGAACATTACCGATGCTCCTCCGCGGCCAGCGTCTTTACCGGGCCCGAGGGAAGAGCCCCACCTGCGCAATTGAGCCGACGTGTGGCGCGGACACTCTTGTCCGCGAAAAGTCGGAGTAAATTCAAAGGCCGCGGACAAGAGTGTCCGCGCTACACAGGAGGGAGCCTAGCCGCTGCCCTCCTTTTCGCATGGGTCGGGCCCTCTAGAAGGTTGCGAAAGCCCGGGCTTCGTATCAGGGCATTCGCTTTAGCGATGCCATCAGTTTCAGAATTAACGCCCCTTTAGGGGCTGGGCATGGGAGAGAAGTGAACTTGGTCATCTTTCAAAAGCGCGTCGCGGATCTGACCGAGTTGGCGCTCCGCCGTTTCGTGGCGCGCGCCCGGCGCGCCGCGGGATTGAAGGGCGGGGTCAACGTGCTGCTGACTTCGAGTGCCGAGATGAAGTCTCTGAACCGCCGTTTCCGCGGAAAAGACAAGCCCACCGACGTGCTTTCGTTTCCCGCCGAGCCCGGCGCTCAAAAACAATTCGCGGGCGAAATCGCCATTTCAGCGGAGATCGCAGCGCACAATGCGCGGGCCCTCGGACACTCGCCCGCCGTGGAAGTCAAGATTCTAGTGTTGCACGGCGTCCTGCATCTGCGCGGCTACGATCACGAGTGCGACAATGGAGGGATGGCGCGGCGCGAAAAACAGTTGCGCGCGAAACTCCGCCTTCCGCTGGGCCTGATTGAGAGAACGACGATAGAAAGAGTCTCAACCTCCGGCGCTCACCGGAGATCGTCAGGTTCGCGCGCCAGGAGAAAGCACCAGCAATGATCGGTGTCGGCATAGCTCTCGTGCTCCTGTTCGGCCTGCTGACGCTGGTCTCCTACGTGGACCGTCTCTACCAGGAGATTGGCAAGTTCCTGTCGCGCGAATTCCAGGACAACATCGACGCCTTCGAGCAGATCGTGGAGCCGCGCCTCCGCGTAACGCGCGCGCGCGCCTCGCTCTCCATGGCCATTCTTACGCAACTGGTCACGGCGGCGATCGCCATGATCGTCGGCTTCACCGTGTTTCGCGACCGCGCCTGGAGCGTCTACGAAGTCCTCGAAGCCACGCTCAGCCTGGTGCTGATCATCATCTTTTTCAATCGCCTGCTGCCCTTCGTCTTTTTTTCGCGCACCCGCGGACGCTGGCTGGCAGACTGGGTGCCGCTTTTACGCCTGCTGATCTTCCTGGTTCTGCCGGTGACGCTGGTGCTCGGATTCTGCCAGTCCGTGGCCGCGCTGACCCGCGAGCACATCGACGCGCGACCGGAAACCTCCTCTGAAGCCGTCGACGCCTTGATTGAAGCGGGACAGGAAGAAGGCATCATCCAGGAAGGCGATCGCGAGTTGATCCAGTCGGTAGTGGAGTTCAGCGGCAAGACGGTTCGCGAGGCGATGAAGCCGCGCCCGGAGATGGTCGCGGTCCCCTCCGATTACACCGTCGAGCAGGTGGTCGAGTTGCTCCGGGGCAAGCATTTCTCGCGCATCCCGGTTTACGAGGGGTCGATCCACCATATCAAAGGCATTCTCCACACCCAGGATGTGATGCAAGTGCCCGACTCGGAAGCGCACACGCGCACGGTCGCGACCTTGATGCGAACGGACGTTTACTTTGTCCCGGAAAGCAAGTTAGTAAGTGATCTGCTGCGCGAGATGCAGCGCAGTAACATCCGCATGGCGATAGTAGTAGATGAATACGGAGGCGTAGCCGGCCTGGTAACCATCGAAGACCTAGTAGAAGAAATCGTAGGAGAAATCGGCGATGAGCACGAGAAAGCGCAAGTAGTGCAGGAAAACGATCACTCCTACATCGTCCCCGGCAACATGGATGTCGACCGCCTCGATGAACTCTTCGGCATGAGGCCGGAAGGCCACGAATCCTCCACCATCGCCGGCCTGGTCAGTGAGCTTGCCGGACGCATTCCCAAGAAAGGCGAAGTCATCGAAGACGAGGGGCTGAAGTTCGAAGTCCTCGACTCCACCGACCGTCGGGTAGAGCGCGTGCGCATCACGACCGCCGAGCCCAAGCAGATGAAGTTGATTTGAAAAGAAGCGGGTGTGGGGTGCCTAGCCGGCCCCATAAGCAACCTTTGTAACTCCATGCATCCTCTTGTATATCGGGTGACATATTTGTACAATGTGTCATATATATTGGAGTGTGACACATGGATGCCGAAACCTTTGCCCGGGTCAATGAAAACGGACGCGTCGTCATTCCCGCTTCCTATCGGAAAGCGCTGGGGATCAAGGCCGGAGACGAAGTGATTTTACGCATGGAAGACGACGAACTGCGGATCACGACGATGAAACGCAAAATTGAGCGCGCCCAGCGGTTGGTCCGGAAATATGTCAAGCCCGGTACCTCCCTGGTGGACGAACTGATTGCTGAACGGCGCGAGGCGGCCAAACGTGAGTAGGGCCGTGCTGGATGCATCGGCACTGATGGCTGTGCTGAACCGCGAGCCCGGTGCGGAGATGTTGACGCCTCAGATCATGAGCACGGCTGCGATCAGCACGGTCAATCTGGCCGAAGTGCACGGGAAACTCGCTCACCGGGGCTTTAGCCCGGACGATGCTTGGGCCGCCGCCAATGGAGCCATTCACGAGGCGGTCGCCTTCACTGCTGAGCAGGCTAAGACCGCCGGAGACCTTCTCATCCAGACCCGTACGCTCGGCTTGTCGCTGGGAGGCCGAGCGTGCCTGGCTCTAGGGATTGCCCTGCGCGCCCCCGTTTATACGGCGGACCGGTCGTGGAAGAACCTCAGGCTCGGCATTCGCATTTATCTCATTCGATGAAGTAGCCAAGCTGGTGCTGGCAGTCAGCAGCTAGAACCTAGTAGCCTATTCTCATGTCCTTCCACTCCGGATTCGTCTGCATCCTCGGCCGCCCCAATGCCGGCAAGAGCACGCTGCTGAATGCGCTGGTGGGCGAGAAGCTGGCCATCATTTCGCCGAAGCCCCAGACCACGCGCAACCGCATTCTCGGAATCATCAACGTTCCCAAGCAGAAGGGACGCGAAGCGGGGCAAATCGTGCTGATTGATACACCGGGAGTTCACCGTTCCGGCTCCTCGCTCGGACGCAAGATGATGTCTGAGATACGCGAGGCGCTCGAAGGCTGCGAACTTATTTTGATGATCGTTGATGCCAAGAAAAAGTGGGAAGCCGACGACAGCTTCGTCCTCGACCTGGCGAAAAAGGCCGGCACTCCGGTCTTTCTGCTGCTCAACAAAATTGATTTGCTTGCCGACAAGAGTAAGCTGCTGCCGCTGATCGCGCAGTTCCAAACGCTGCACGATTTCAAGGAGATCGTCCCCATCTCCGCCCTCAAAAAGAAGGGGCTCGATGAATTGCTGTCCTGCCTGGTGAAGGCGCTGCCCAACGGGCCGCGCTATTTTCCCGAGGATCAGATTACCGATCAGCCGGTGCGATTCATGGCGGCGGAGTTGATCCGCGAGCATGTTCTGATGCAGACGCATGAAGAGGTGCCGCACGCGGTCTCGGTGCTGATCGAGCAGTTCGAGGAGAGTCCGCGGCTGGTGCGGATTGCCGCTGTGATTTATTGCGAACGCGACGGGCAAAAGGCCATCCTGCTCGGCAAAGGCGGACAAATGCTCAAGAAGATTGGAACCGCAGCCCGCCTCGACATCGAAAAGATGGTAGGGACCAAAGTTTTTCTCGAGCTCTTTGTCAAGATCAAAGCAGGCTGGCGCGATTCGCGCAGCTTTGTGGAAGAGCTGGATTGGCGACGTCAACTACAGCAGATCGGAGGGCCGCCTGACCCGGAGTCGTGAGATTGGCTCCGGACTTGGCTCGACACTGTGGGTTTCAGTTCGCCAGGCAGCCACCTGACTGTGTAACCCTTTGACGTAATACGCTAGACGTAATACGCTGAAGGGTTGCCTGCGATCCAAATAAAGTTTGCATCTCAGCCCGCAAGTCCCTAGAATCGGTCGGCGTCTTTGCTGCATCCCAGTTTCTGCATTCTAGTTTCTGCATCCTAGTTAAATGGAAAGGTTGAGTGAAAGGCCGGAAGCAACGCCTACAGCCATTTTATGGCCGATTCTACCCCATCCTCGGAGCGCGCGCCGCAGCCGGCGCAATCTTGTAACCCCGATGCGAAGAGGCTTGATCTCAAGCTGAGCGTGACGCTTTCCGCCGACCGCGATGCGGTGGACGAGGTCGTCCGAAGCATTATGAAGGTGGTGCGGGAAACGAAATGCGCTCCGGGAAGTGAAGACGACATCGAACTGGCGTTGACCGAAGCCCTGGCCAATGCCGTCGTGCATGGAGCGAAGAGCGATCCCTCCAAGGTTATCGAATGCGATGTGGCCTGCGACGACGAGCGGGGCCTCATGATCATAGTGCGCGATCCCGGCTCCGGTTTTGATCCCGCCAAGCTTCCCGATCCCTGCCAAGGTGAGAACATCCATTCGGAGCACGGGCGCGGCATTTACCTGATCAATCAGTTGATGGACGAAGTCCAGTTTCACAAAAACGGGGCTGAGATTCACATGCTGAAGAGATAGGGTCTTAGGTGTCAGGTCTCAGGAAAACCTTCAATTTTGTTTGATGGATCACCAGGTTTTCCTAGACCTGAGACCTGACACCTGTTCTACTGGCCAGCAGTTGCTTATGAGGGTTGCTTATGACGGTCAGCCATATTGAAACGGCGGATGTGCATCGGCGCGAGGGACTGAAAGCTTTTCTGGCGGCGCGCGAGTTCCTGTTCAGGCAGCGCGAAGACTACGAGACCGCTTACCGCGATTTCCGGTGGCCTCAGCTCGATAAGTTCAACTGGGCGCTCGATTATTTTGATACCTTCGCGCGTGGCAACCATAAGCCGGCGCTTTGGATCGTGGACGAGAACGGTCCCGAGGTGAAGCTGAGCTTCGCCGAGATGTCACGGCGCTCCAACCAGGTTGCGAACTTCTTGCGCCAGGAGGGAGTCCGCCGTGGTGACCGCCTTATCGTCCAACTTCCCAACCTGGTCGCGATTTGGGAGATCATGCTGGCGACTCTCAAGCTGGGCGCCGTCGTTATCCCCGCTGCCACGCTGCTTACGGTCGCCGATTTGCGCGACCGCCTCGATCGCGGCAAGGCCCGGCACGTGATCACCCTCTCTGGCCTGACGGAAAAATTTGCCAGTCTGGGCGGCGATTTCACTCGCATACTCGTCGGCGCTGCGGAAAAAGGCTGGATACCCTACGCGCAAGCTTACGAACAAAGCTCCGACTTCACTCCAGACGGCGAGACCAACGCGACCGATCCGTTCATGCTGTATTTCACTTCGGGCACGACTGCTCTGCCCAAGCTGGTGCTGCATACTCACCAAAGCTATCCCGTCGGCCACCTCGCCACCATGTACTGGATTGGCATCCGGCCCGACGACATCCACTTGAACATCAGCACACCGGGATGGGCCAAGCATGCCTGGAGCAGCTTCTTCGCGCCGTGGAACGCGGGCGCCACCATCTTCGTGCATAACTACGACCGCTTCAGCGCCAAGCGGACCCTCGAGGTAGTCGCCCGCTGCGGCGTCACTACGATGTGTGCGCCACCGACGGTTTGGCGTTTGTGCATCCTCGAGGATTTGAAGTCGTTCCCGGTCCAGCTTAAAGAGTTGGCCAGCGCCGGCGAACCGCTCAACCCGGAAGTGATCGAGCGGGTGCGAGCGGCTTGGAACATCACCATCCGCGACGGTTTTGGCCAGACGGAAAATGTCCTGCTGCTGGGCAATTTTCCCGGACAGACCGTCAAACCCGGCGCCGTGGGCAAGCCCTCGCCGGGGCACCGCGTGGTTCTGCTCGATGCCGAGGGCAAGGAGTCCGATGACGGCGAGATCGCGGTCAAGTCCGATCCCAAACCGATCAGCCTGATGGTCGGCTACGTGGACGATGAAGAGCGCACCGCACAAGTTTTTGCCGGAGGTTACTATCGCACCGGCGACGTGGCGCACCGCGATGCCGATGGTTACTTCACCTACATCGGCCGCGCCGACGACGTCTTCAAGAGTTCCGATTATCGACTCAGCCCCTTCGAACTGGAGAGCGCGCTGATCGAGTATGAGTGCGTCGCCGAAGCTGCGGTTGTGCCCAGTCCGGACACCATCCGCTGGCATGTGCCCAAGGCATTTATCATGTTAAAGCCCGGCTTCGAGCCGTCGGCGGAAGTGGCACGCGAGATTTTTAAATTCATCCGCGCGCGTCTTGGTCCTTACAAGCGCATCCGCCGGATCGAATTTTCCGAACTACCCAAGACCATTTCCGGCAAGATTCGGCGCGTGCAGTTGCGCGGCATCGAATTGCAGCCGGGCCGTGGCCGCCGTCCCGAGGAGTATTGGGAAGAGGATTTTCCCGATCTAAAGGACGCGACAAAATAAGTCAGAGGTTAGAGGTCAGATTGCAGAGGTTAAGTCCCGGGATCGCCGCCGCCGTTTGTGCGACGGGTTTTTGACCTCTGCAATCTGACCTCTAACCTCGCCCCCGAGGTTTTTCCCGAGACCTTATGACCTGACACCTGCCCTACTCTTTCGCCGCAATTCCCAAGCTCTTCATCTTGCGATACAGGTGGCTGCGCTCGAGGCCGAGCACTTCCGCCGTGCGGCTGACGTTGCCATGATTCTCGTCCAGCTTTTTGAGAATGTAGTCGCGCTCATAGGCCGCGCGCGCCTGGTGCAGCGTGGAACCCTCGCTGCCCGCCACACGCCGGCTGGCGTCGCGGTGCACCAGCGGCGGAAGATGCTTGCGTTCGAAGCGTGAGGTGGTGGGGTTCATGATCACGATGCGCTCGATCACATTGCGCAGCTCGCGAACGTTCCCCGGCCAGGCATAGCGCATCAGGGCGTCGATCGCATCGTCGGTGATCTCTCTTGGACGCCGGCCGTAGGCCGAAGCAAATTCTTTTAGAAAGTGCCGTGCAAACAACGGGATGTCTTCCTTGTGTTCGCGCAGCGGCGGCACCACAAACGGAACCACGTTCAGACGGTAGAAAAGATCCTCGCGGAAATTTCCCCTGGTGATTTCTTCATCCAGGTCTTTGTTGGTGGACGCAATCACACGCACGTCCACGGTGACGGGGTCGTCGCTTCCTACCGGGATGAAGCGCTGTTGTTCCAGGGTGCGCAAGACTTTGGACTGCGTCTTCAGACTCATGTCGCCGACTTCATCTAAGAACAAGGTCCCGCGATCGGCCTTCTGAAACTTGCCTTCCTTGTCGGCGGCGGCTCCCGGAAACGACGACTTGCGGTGACCGAACAGCTCGCTGTCGATCAGATCCTCGGGAATCGCGGCGCAGTTCACTTCGACAAACATTTCATCTTTGCGAAGACTTTGCATGTGGATGGCATGAGCGACCAGCTCTTTGCCGGTGCCCGATTCGCCGTAGATCAGCACGCGTCCATTGGTGGGCGCCATCAGCGCAATCTGCTGGCGCAGCGCCTTCATGGGAACGCTGTCGCCCACGATCACGATCTTCGCTTGCAGTTGCTTGCGGAGGTCGAGATTCTCGTGGCGCAGCCGCCGGGCTTCGATCGCGTTTTTTACCAGAATGAGCGTTTTTTCGAGCGAGAGCGGCTTTTCGGCAAAATCGTAGGCGCCCAGCTTGGTGGCGCGCACGGCCGTCTCGATGGTTCCGTGGCCCGAGATCATGATGACCTCGGGCGGATCATCCATCTCGCGAATCTTCTCCAGCACTTCCAGGCCGTCGATCCCGGTTAGCCACACATCCAGCAGGATCAGGTCGAAGCTGCTCTTGCACAGCAACTCGAGGCAGTCTTCGCCGCTTGGGCTGACGCTGGTTTTGTATCCTTCTTCCTCGAGGATGCCGCGCAGCGATTCGCGGATACCGGCTTCGTCATCGACGATCAGGATATGTGCCATGGTTTAGCTTAACCGTAGTCGTCGGTCGTTAGTCGTTAGTCGTTGGCACACGCGTGCGCGCCTAGCTTTCTGCGGGATACCGAGAACCGCGAACGACTGACGACGAACGACCAACGACTCTCTCCTCACATTTCGCTCTTAGCCTAAGAACTTCTAGCTTGCCGCCGGGGCGCTTACGGTTTCAACCGCTACCGGCAGCTCGATAACGAAGCGGCTGCCGAACGGCTTGTTTTCTTCCACGCGGATCGAACCACGATGGTCTTCCACAATTCTGCTGACAATGGCCAACCCCAACCCTGTGCCGCGTCGCTTGGTCGAAAAGTAGGGCAGGAACAACCGTTCCTTCACATCGCGCGAAACGCCCTGTCCCGTGTCGGAGACCACCAGTTCGACGGCATCGCGGCTGGCCACCAGCGAAGTTGAAATGGTGATCTCTTTCAGGATCGCGTCCTGCATTGCCTCCGCGGCGTTATCCACCAGGTTCGCGACCGCGCGCTTGATCGCTTCCGGGTCGGCCATCACCGACGGCAGATCGTGCGCCAGTTCCGTACGCACGCGAATGCCCTCCAACCGCCCGTTGAACATGACGAGCGCACTTTCGACCAGGTTGTTCAAGCTTGCGGGTTGTGGGCGGGAGGCGGGAAAACGCGCCAGGACCGAAAATTCGTCCACCAGGGCGCGCACGGTTTCGACCGCATTCCCGATGGTTTCCGCGCAACTGCGGATCACCTCGAGTGAGGCGGCATCAGGCGCGGTGCCCCGCGTCAAATGGCGATGAATGCGCTCGGAGGAAAGCGCGATCGGGGTGAGCGGGTTCTTGATCTCATGCGCGACGCGCCGCGCCACCTCACGCCAGGCTGCCTGTTTCTGCGCTCGCAACAGGTCTGAGAGGTCTTCGAATACCAGCACGTATCCCAGTCCCTGGGCGGCGTGGCTCAGCGCGGAGACGGTTACGGCAACATTCAGCTGCGCTCGGGGCAAGGCAAGTTCCATGTTGGCCGCCGTGATGCCCATGCGATCGGCACGGCGGAGCAACGGTTCCAGGTCGGCGAGCACCTCGGCGGGCACCACCTCCCGCAGCGGCAGGTTCACCAGCGATGCCGGGCTTACGTACTCGCTCCGCTCCAGGTAAAACATGCGGGAGAAAGCGGCGTTGGCCAGCGTCACCCGGCGCGCCGCGTCAATCGAAATTACTCCGGTCGGGATGCTCTCGAGAACGGTTTCGATGTACCGGCGTCTCGTTTCGAGCGCCTCGTTCGCGGCGCTAACATCGCGGTTGGAAGCTTCGATCTGGCGCCGGCTGGATTCGAGTTGTTCCGCCATGCTGTTGAAAGACTGCACCAACTCGGCCAGTTCGTCGGTGGCGCGGATGTCGACGCGGTAATCCAGTTGCCCTTTGGAGATGGCCTCCGTACCCGCCGCCAGCGCCGCGACTGGGCGATTGACCAACTTCGAAAGCAGGAGCGCGAGCCAGGTCGAAGCGAACAGCACCACCACCGTCAGCAGCAGCAGAAATCCGATGTAAGTCCGCCGAAACAGCTTCCTTTTTGCGGCCAGTTCGATGTAGCGCTGCTGGCTCTCCTGAATCTGCCTGGCGGTTTCGGCGAATTTTGGCGGAAGAGGCATGGCGACGAGCACAGCGCCGCCTTGGAACGGGGCGGCGGCGACAATGTAGTCCGTCTGGCCCCACTGGAAATGGGGGTGCTCTCCGCGCAGGGTGGACTGCACCGGGAAGCGATCCCGCATGTCGGTCCAGGGCGCCGGGGTGTTCACACTGGCTGCCGCGTTGCCGGTGCCATCCTTCAGGGCCAGAACAAATCCGCCCTGCAGCGCCGGGAGGTGTTCCCGAAGTTCTTCAGTGGTGGCAGAAAAATTCTTGCTGGCAAAGGCGGTTAGAAACTCGCCCGTCTGCGCGATGGATTGCGCTTCCGAGGACGCACGCTGGCCCGCGTAATCATAGAGGAGCGCCGACATGGCTGCGGTATCCGCACGCACTTCCTCGACCGGCTGGGAAAACCATTTGTCGATGGAGCGGTTCATCAGCCCGTAGGAGAACCAGAACATGGCAATCACGGGCAAAAACGACAGCAGCAGGCTGACTACCACCAGGCGCGTGCGAAACTTTGAACCGGCCACGCCCTGCCGCCGTTCGGCGTAAAGTTTCAGCAGGTTGCGCCCGAGAACGAGGGTCAGCGCCACGAAGGCAAAGAAAATCAGGCCGCTCAATCCGGCAAAAAAGAGAAGCTCCTGATTGCTGTCAGGGCTAATGAACTTCAGATTGAACGAGGCCTGCAACACCAGGATGGTGAGCAGCAGAAAAGCGCCGATCGCCAGCGCGATCACCGCCTTCCGGCGGCCGGAGGTCTTGGGTTCGTCGCGAATTGGATTCGGTGCGGCCAAGGATTGATCACATTATAGGGCGTCGTTGGTGGTTAGTCGTTAGTCGTTCGCGAGGGCGTCGTCGGTCGTCGGTCGTTAGTCGTTCGCGGTTCGTCGCATTCCGCGGAGGCGGTAGCACTTGTCCGCCAACGACCGACGACTAACGACTCCTTACCTGCTCCAGCGCACCCCGCAGCGCATCGTATGCAGGCTTAGCCTGATAGTTGCGATCAAACAGCAGCGCCGCGCCTCGCGTCTTCTTCGAGTGCGATCAGATCCAGGAATACTTGTCTGTGAATCCCCATGTCTGGATCGCCGTGCATC
>OBLT010002277.1_pt1 | contig 12037 bp, 7 predicted proteins | sample 1518721 | NCBI WGS metagenome assembly OBLT01 (sample SAMEA3539307, study PRJEB22396) | soil metagenome | biome: tundra; feature: field; material: soil | place: USA | collected 2010-05 | depth 0.15 m | reverse complement strand
ACCTCGGCCGGCGCCCAGCGTGCCCGGAAGGGCTCACCGCGGCATTCGTCCCGTCGTTCATCTGCCAAACCTCCTGCCAAGCCGAAGGCCCGTCATTGGTAGAACCACCACCTCGCCTGGGCCATTGATCAGCGGGGGTGGCCCACCTAGATATAAGCCCTCTTTCAGACTTAATACAAGACTTATATAAAGATCAGATTTAATCGGCTTGTAGCCGGGCGGCCATCCGGGCGACACAGGCCGAACGATCCCCAGCCGTCGCTCCGGCCCGCCCACGTCGGCGGGAAACCGAACCCGGCAGCCCCGGCCCCGTTCGCACGGGCTCCTTGGTGCGGCCGGATCCACGTGCCAGGGCGTCGCGACCCAGCCGAGCACCGGGCTGGGCCACCGGCAGGCGCAGCGGTGGAAGCTGCCGAGGCTGGATCATCTCCTGGGAGGTGTCACTGATGAGCTATGAAGAGGTCACGTGTCCGTACGCCATGACAAATCACATAACTAGGTGTTTGTCAAAGATTGTGGGGAAATAACCATTTCGTAAATGACTGCCGCGCGGGGGGGGACCGCTGGGATACGTCTGGTTACAGATGTTCTGTCCGAAGTTGTCCGAGGATTCCACCTGACCTAGCTGGCGACCGAATGAAGCGGAATACGCTCTCGGGCCTGGGCTCGCCGCCACTGCCTGATCCTGATATAAGGAGCACAAGACCAGGGGCGTTGTGCCCGGACATTCATGGGTCCGAGTGATTGCTGGGGTTGACATCAACTTGTTACCTTTTGCCGCCATCCTCGCGGTGACCTTAGCCGTCTCCATAACGGGATCTCATTGATGATTGACGACTGCGGGGGTTCGAGGCGCTCCAGCTTGGATGTCCGTCTCGCGCTGGAGAACTGAGGGGGATTTGCCGTGGCGGCATTTCTGGACATTGTGCTGTTCCTAGTCTTCGTCGCGGTGCCGGCCGCGGCGGTCTGCACACAGGTGATCCCCCTTCGCCTGGGTGAAGTCACTTTCCACGACACCGACTTAGCCCATGCCTGGATGCTTGTGGCGCAGTACGCAGAGGGCACCTTTGAGCAGCGTTTCGGCTATCCGACCGGGTACTTCTACCTCGATCGCAAGCGCTCGCATCAGCCAAGCAGGATCCTGATGCGGGAGTTCCAACCCGCGGGCGCCATCACCGATGGATGCTCGACGCAGCTCGGCGCACTCAGCCTGACCGGGTTCGAGGGCGGGTGCGCCACGGGCTGCCTGGGCTTCTTTGTGATCGCCTTCATCGGAGCTCCCTTCTTCCTCGTCTCTGCCTGCGACCGCTTCTTCCGCCTTGTCCTGCGGTCCCGGGTCGACGTCTCCCTGACGGCGGCCGGCCCCGATACCGTTGCCTCTTTTGCCTTCCACGGCCCGGGGGGCTACTCGCTGCGCCGCCGGTACGCCCAGGCCTTTGAGAAGCCCACGCTGCCGGCCGGGCTCGGCCTGGATGTCGCACCCGCGGCGGCCGAGGGCCCGGAGGGCGGCGCCCCGTCCAGTGGGCGGCCGGTGATGCCACAGTCAGCCGACGGGCAGTCAGCCGACGGGCAGTCAGCCGACGGGCAGCCGGCCAGCGGGCAGCCGGCCAGCGGGCGGCCGGCAGGCGGACGGCACGCATCCGGAAGCGTGACGTGACCGAGTCCGGAGAGCGTAACGGCGCCGACGTGGTGGATCTGGCTACTGCCCTGCACCGGCTGAGCGAAGGCCAGGACCTACTGCGCCAGGATTTCCAGGGGGTGGATCTGGCAGCCACCCTCGACGGGCTGAGCGAAGGCCAGCGCCTGCTCCGCCAGGACTTCGAACGGCTCGCAGGGGCTGTGGGGCCGTTGCTGACCAAGCAGTACCAGGACAGCGAGCTGCGGATCCGGGCGCTGGAAACCGTGATCCGCAACCGCCGGGAGCGTCCGCTGATCCGGCAGCTGGTGAGCCTCCTTGCTGACGTCCGGCGGCTCGATTCGGCTGAGGACATCAAGGCTCATGTTGAGGAGAACGTGACCGACACCCTGACCAGCCTGGGCTATCAGGAAATGGGGTCGGAAGGTGATCAGTTCGACCCCGGCTGGCACGAGCCTGTGTCCGGGTCGGTGGGGAAGGCAGCGGTCGTGACCCGCGTCCACCGTCGTGGGCTGGCTTGCCACGGTGACGTGATCATCAAGGCCAAGGTCGACGTCGGGCCCGCTCCTGACGCAGAGACCGAGCAAGGGGGAGCCCTGACATGGGAAGCGTGAAGCAAGTGGTGGGCATCGACCTGGGCACGACGAACTCCGTCGTGGCCTTCGTCGATGAGGCGGGCGAGGCCCGGGCCATGGCCGGGCGGGACGGCGAGCGCATCGTGCCGTCTGCGGTGTGGTTTCCGCAAGACGATGAGTCGCGCGTCGAGGTCGGCGAGCTGGCCAAGAGCCAGGCCGTGATCGACCATGATCATGTCGCAATGCTCTTCAAACGGGGCATGGGTAGTGCCACGTTCCTGGACTCGAAGCAGCCATTCGTGGTCCGCGGGAAGGAGTGGCGCCCGGAGGAGCTGTCCAGCCTGGTCCTGAAGAAGATGGTTCAGATCGCCTCGGACCATCTCAGGCATGAGGTCACTGACGTCGTGATCACGGTCCCCGCGTACTTCGGCGAGGCAGAACGGTCCGCCACCAAGCAGGCAGGCGAGATGATCGGCCTGACTGTGCATGCGCTGCCTGCGGAGCCCATGGCGGCAGCGGTGGCCCACGGCCTGGATGGGAACACCCGAGCGCGGAAGTTCCTGGTCTTCGACCTCGGGGGCGGGACCTTCGACGTGACCATCCTGGAGCGGCACCATGACGGGCAGCTCGAGGCGGTCTCCCATCACGGCGATCGCCGGCTAGGTGGCGCCGACTTCGACCGCCTGATCGTCAGCCGGATGGCCGAGTTCGCCATGAGCACTTACGGGGTAATGATCGAGGCGGATCCGGTTGACCTCGCGGAGGCCCTGGCCCGGGCGGAGCAGGTCAAGAAGGAGCTGAGCAGCAGAGAGCGTGCCCAGGCCGCGCTCATCGCGGGGGGCAAGCGGATGACGTTCGAGCTCACCCGCGAGGAGTTCACCGGCATGCTCTCCGAGCACCTGGAAAACGTCGAGCTGGCCGTGGAAACCTGCCTGGACAACGCCGAAATGCGGCCCGGCGATGTCGATGCGGTGCTGATGGTCGGCGGCAGCTCCCGGATCCCGGCCTTCCAGGAACTCCTGCGACGGTATTTCAGCCAGGAGCCCCAGTTCTCGCGCAATCTCGACGAGGACGTCGCGCGCGGCGCCGCACTCGTCGGTGCCCTCAGGACGGGCACGGCTCCCCCGGCCAGCTCGCTCGCGGCGCTCCCTGCCCCCGTCGATCGCTCCTCCCACGCCATCGGCGTGGCCGTGCAGAACGATGCTGGCCTCCTGGAGAATGTCGTGGTCCTTCCGGCCAACACCCCCATCCCCACCGTCTCACCTGCGGAACAGACATTCGGCACGGTCCAGGACGGGCAGGAGAAGATCGATGTGATCGTCAACGAAGGCGAGGAGACCGAGCTCAGGTTTGTGAACCGCCTGGCCAGCGGCGTCGGCGACCTGGGCGGCCCCAAGCCCTGCGGCTACCCGATCGTGGTGAAGATGGCCCTCGACGGAGACGGGATCTTGCGGGTCACCGCGCACGACGGCATGAGCGACGCCCTGATCACTCAGATAGAGGTGCAGCGCGAGGGGGCCATGTCCCATCAGCAGCGGGCCCTGGCTGCCTCTGCCCTCGATGACATGGTGGTGATCTGAGATGACGACGGCGACCGCGCTGAACTGGCTCAACGCTGCGGACTTCGCGCCGGTGCCGGCTCCTGGTGACCTGCAGGAGTTCTTCGGGATTCCCCCGTCGCCCCCGGAGGCGCTCGGCAGCAACATCCGGGAGAAGCGTAAATACTGGAAGAAGAAGCAGCAGAAAGCCCGCTCGGACGATGCCCTGGCCTATGCCGGGGCTGTGCTCCAGGCGATCGCCGATGCCGAGGACGCGCTCACTCGCGGAGCGGCAGCGACCGGCGGCGGCGACACCGAGTTCCAGCACGGCGCGACGGATCGCGCACCTGGTTCCGTTGAGGATGTATGGCGAGAGCTCGAGCGCCTCTTGTTCCGCGGCCGGTACCGCGACGCGCTGGAACGCGTGCAACGCTATGACGAGCGATGGGGTCAGTACCCGGCCTTCGTGGACGTGCGTTCCCTCGTCATCCTCGAAGCAGTGAAGAACGTGCCGGGAATCACGTTCAAGCCCGGCGTCCTGGAGTTCGCGATCGCGGGGACACGGCAGGTGCTCCAGCAGATCGGCCCGAGCGAGGCGCGGTACCTGACGCTGGTTGAGCTCCTGGAGATGGCGGGCCGGGCGGATGAGATCCCCAGCGTTTTCGCCGAAGCGGGTACCCGCATGCCGCGGATTTCCGCCTCGTTCCGGGTTCGCGAGCTCGAGATCCGGTTCAAGAAGGAGGCATGGACCAGCGTCCTGCGTTACTGCGTCAGACTGGTCAGGGAATCGGGCGACGACCGCGCGCTGCGCAGCGAGCTGGTCCAGATGATCATCGCGCGCGTCACCACCGAACTGCTGCCCCTGAAGTCGGCGGCGGCCGTGCAGGAATACCAGATGGTGGTGGCGACGGCCGCGTGGATTGCGGATGGCGTACCTGAGGCAGAAGACTTCGTGCGCCATCACCGGATGTGGGCATCGAACGCGAGCCAGTCGGTGTTCGGCGGTAACTGGCAGTGGCGTGCGTTCGTCGCGCTCATCACGTTGTTCATTGCGCTGCCCTACCTCAACTCGTGGATGGCCAAGCCTGCCTGGCAGGTACTGCTGAACGGCCCCCGGCTCGGGGAGAAGCAGCGGAAGGGCAACGTTCCGTCCCAGAACCGTGCCTGGTTCATGGTGACCCGGAACCCGTACATCCGGCCCGTGCACGACACGTGCAAGCTGCCCTGGCAGGACAAGCCGGGCCAGTGGCCAGAGGTCGACATCTCGGAGCTGTTCAACTTCTAAGTCGCCCGCGACCGGTGAAAGCACGGGTGCTTCGGGTGATCGAGGCCTGGCAGGCGAACCCTGACCGCCAGCGGGGCATGTGCCGGCAGACCCCCACCTGCTCCGTGTACGGGCACCGCGCCATTTGCCGGTTTGGGGTGCTCCGCGGCGGGGTCCTGACCGTGTGGCGGCTTTTCAGGTGCAATGGCTGCCTGGTCCGTGATGCGGGCTGAGCATCTCGCGGAACAACGGGGCGTCGCCAGGCGCTCACTCCGTTCGCCAGGGCGCACCGGCTCTCAAGCGGAGTTTGCGGAATCGTTACTCTGTGGGTGCCTATGACACGCTCCGCACTTTGCCAGATAGCATGCCGGCATGCCGTAGCAGTGTCGTGCCTGCTCACTGGGCGCTAGGGCCAGTTACGGTCCCAGATCAGGACCTGCGTAACCCGACTAAACGGTCAAAGCCAGCCTTCTGATCAATATCCCATAACTCGGTCAAAACGGGCAAAGGTGAGGCCGGTACGCCCTAGATCATCACAGCTATGTATTACAAGAGGCCCGACTGCGCGTCATACTTCGTAGTGGTTGGGTCTGCGGTGGGGCGGGAGACCCGAACTCGGGGAGCAAGGCCGGTCGGCAGGGGCAGCGAATTCTGGCACCCAAGATCCGAAGATCGGCGAAGGCGGGTTCGCTGGATGGATCTATATACGGGCTCAGGAACTCTCCGTAGGGGATGGGTAAGAGCGTGCCTGTGATCATCGAGCTCGTGCTGGCCTGGGTTCTGATAGGGGACGTACCCGGCCGATAGCCGTGGAGTATACGAGGGACGTACATGCCTGTTCATTTCACAACGCGCCTGCCGGACGGTAAACCACCTGCTCGCAGCCAACGTCCATTACGTGAGGAAAGGGACGGTTCCGTGTTAGTTTCGCAAGGGCCCGATGTGTGGGCAGTGCCGCGTTGCGGTGCCGGACCGGAGGGCGGGGGGCATGATTTCCGACTTTGAAGGTACGGCTTTACCACCGGAACTGTCTGCCGACGGAGAGCTGCCGTCATTCGCGAGTGAGCGGCAGCCACGCCCTGAACGGGGTGACGTGCCGGGGCAGGCTGGTGTGCCGGGGCAGCAGGTACGGGAGGCGGCACAAGCTGAGCAGACCGCAGAGCCGCTAGCCGCAGATCCGCCCGATCAGGCGGCTGCGCTCCTGGTCACGATCTCCGAAACGGTGGAAAGACTTGCCGTCTCGTCCGAGCGCTACCACGCCCGGGCGGAGCAACGGGAAGGCGTGATTGACCACCTGCACTCCGAGGTGGACAGGCTCCGCCGCGGTGAGCGGCGAGGACTGCTGAGACCGCTGCTCGTGGAGATGTGTCGGCTGCGCAATGACCTTCACCGCCAGGCCGAGGATCTCCCGGGTGATTTCGATGCCGACCGGGCTCGTCTGCTGCTCCGCTCCTACGCCGAGTCTGTCGAGCTGACCCTGGAGGACAGCGGAGTCGTGACTTTCGCACCGGAAAGGGGCGACCGGTTCGAGCCGAGGCTGCATCGGCGCGTGGGTGGCGAGCCCACTGGTGACCCTGAGGCGGCGGGCCGCGTCGCCCTGGTCCGGCGCAGCGGCTACCTGGATATCGACACGAACACTCCGATCGCGCCCGCAGAGGTGGTGCTCTTCGTGCCGGCCAGCGCCGGATCGCCGGAACGCCCCGGTCCCTCTGCCCAACGCAGCGATCCAGGTGAATGCGCTCCCCGTGAGGACGGGCCAGCATCCGCTACTGGCGAGAGGAAAGAGTTGTGAGCGAGCCGCAGCAGGGGATCTTCGGCATTGACCTCGGGACCACCTATTCGGTCGTGGGCTACATCGACGAGACGGGCCGGGCCGCGGTCACCCGCAATGGCCAGGGCTCCGACACCACGCCCTCGGTGGTCTTCTTCGAGAACGAGGGCAACGTTGTCGTCGGCGCGACGGCCAAAGCGGCGGCCGGCCAGTACCCGGAGCAGGTCGTCTCGCTCATCAAGCGGGAAATGGGCGACCGGGAGTACCGCCGGACTTTCTTCGGCGTCGAGCACACCCCCCCGTCCATCTCGGCCATCATCCTCGAAGCGCTGGCCCATGAAGCCGAGGAGGACACCGGCCGGAAGGTGACCGACGTGGTGATCACGGTCCCGGCCTACTTCGGCCTGCTGGAGAAGGACGCCACCAGGAAGGCTGGCGAGATCGCCGGCCTCAACGTGATCGGGATCGTGCCGGAACCGGTCGCCGCGGCCCTGCAGTACGGGGTGAACGGCAGCGCGGACGGCACTGCCTTCCTGGTCTACGACCTGGGCGGTGGCACATTCGACATCTCCCTGATCCAGATGACGGACACCTCCATCGAGGTGCTCGTCGTGGGGGGCGACCACCGGCTCGGCGGCGCTGACTGGGACGAGAAACTGCTCGATCATCTCGTGGGGCAGACGATTGCCCAGTGCGGTGATGACTCGCTGCGAGACGACGAGCCAATGCTCCAGGATCTGCGCATCATGGCCGAGGAGATGAAGAAGGCGCTCAGTTCTGTAGAGACGAAGACACAGATCGTCCGGTACACGGGCACTCCGGCCAAGGTCACCGTGTCCCGTGGGCAGTTCGAGGAGATGACCGCTGATCTGCTGGACGAGACGATCCGGATCACCAAGCGGACGCTGGCCGAGGCCGAGGAGAAGTATCCCGGCATCCAGGGACGGATCAGCGAGGTCCTGCTGGTCGGCGGATCCAGCCGGATGCCCGCCGTCACCGCCGCCCTCCGCAAGGAGTTCGGCTGGGACCCCAGGCTCGCCGACCCTGACCTGACCGTGGCCAAGGGGGCCGCCCTCTACGCGGCCGGCCAGACGGTCCGCTATGTCGAGGAGGACCAGAGCGACGGCCAGGCTACCAACGGTACGGCGGGCCAGGCCGGGAGCGGATCGCTGACGGCGCGGGGACCCGTGACCGAGGAGGCCGTGCGGGCGGTGGCCGATCAGACCGGTCTCACCGAGGACAACGTCCGCAAGCTCGCCCAGCGGACCGTCGTCAACGTGCTGCCGAAGGCCATAGGTGTCAAGCTCGTGGACACGACCAAGGCGGGCTGGGAGGACGACATCGAGTCCGCCTTCTACGTGGAGCACCTCGTCGATGCGCAGACGCAGCTCCCCTACGAGCGCGAGCCGTTCGTCGCCCGCACCCTGGTGGCCAACCAGCCCGAGATCGAGATCGAGATCTGGGAGCAGGCCGGGGCCAGCCCGGGCCGGGAGATGGCCGCCAATCATCCCCTGGACGCGAGTGGCCGGATCGAAGGACTGGGGCCTTTCTCGTTGTCGGCCGGGTCACCTATCAACATCGAGATCAATGTCGATGACGAGGGGACCGTCCACCTGAGAGCGGTGGAACCCGCGAGCAATCACGAGGTGACCCTCGCCGTCCGGATCAGCATTCTGTCCGCCGAGCAGGTAGACGAGGCCAAGCGAGCCCACGCGGGCCTGACGGTGAGCACGTAGCACCATGCAGTTCGACGAGGCCCATTACGTCCAGGAGTTCATCAAGAAACTCCGGGGTGCCCGCTCTCTTCCCGATGACCTGCTGGCGCGCTACGCGATCACGCTTCCAGCTGGAGACGCTGAGATCGCCGCCCAGATCAAGGCGGTTCGCGCCTACTGGAACAAGGCCGCGGCCGGGAGTACCTTCGCGGCGCAGGCGGCGAAGATGTGCCGGGCCGAGGACGAGCGGCTGCGGGCGAAGCACGGCGCGAGCATGGAGTCGCGCGCGTGGTGGGAAGCACAACAGGCCGAGCGCCGGTCCGCGGCTCAGGCGTCGATCACGAGCCTGGCCGACGAACTGCGCCAGCGTTACGGCCAGCTCGGCGTGGTGACGGCCGGCACCGTCGACGGCTTCGCTGCGAAACTCAGCCTCACCCGCGCCGATACCGCTCAGGCGGTCAAGCAGGCCGGCCTGACCCTGGTCGAAGGGATAAGCCTGCCCGAATCCGCGCCCACGCCCAGCTTCGAGGCGCTGCTCAAGAACATGTCGGAATGCGCGGCGAGTTCCGTGCCAGATCTAGTTCACCCCGGCGCCGGGCCGTTCAGCCTGATCGAGCGGTACGTCTGCACCAATGCCCCGGGCAACCGGCTGGATGTCCTGGCGGTCGACGCGCAGAGCGCCGAGGCCGACAAGCGTGGTATCTCCGCGACCGAGAACGCGCGCCGGGCGGCGCTGAAGATCTTGCGCAGGGCGCTCAAGGAGGGTGTCGATCTGCGCGATGTCGCGCTCTACCACCTCGTCACGATGGCCAAGGAATACGTGCCGCTCTCGATGAGCATGGCGGCGGCGGAGCTGCAGAAGATCGGCCTGGAGCGGCACGACGCGGCGGTGATCGCCGTCCTGCTCGCCGATCAGAACTCGGCCAGCAGCGCCATGGGCCTCAGGAAGGTGCGCAGTCTGCTGGCCTCGGCCCAGCTGAACGAGGCCAATCAGGCCGCGCTGAGCCTGCCGGATGACTTCCCTCATCGCGAGGACGCGATCAAGGAAGTAAAGGCCGCCCGCGGACGCCTGGACGCGCTGCTGGCTGAGGTCGGGCAGGCCCTCGCCGTCCCGGATGAGGTCCGGGCGCAGACGCTGCTGCGCGAGGCGGCGCTGATCAGCGCCGATGACGCCGAGGAAGCGCTCGTGGCGGTCCCGCTGGCGCCGCCGGCGAACCTGCGCGCGGCCTGCGAGGCGACCACGGTCAAGCTGTCCTGGCAAGCCGCTCCCGGTCACGACGACAACACGACCTATGTGGTGACCCGGACGGAGCAGCGTCCGCCGATAGCGGCCAATGACGGGTCCGTCGTGCACCGGGGACGGGCCAGCACCTGCGCTGACACTCATGCCCCGGTCGCCCGGCAGGTGCAGTACGGCGTCTTCGCGCTCGCCGACGGGCGGCACAGCTCACGTCCAGCGACCGTGCCCGTTACCCTGCTGCCCCCGGTCTCCGCTCTGGAGGCCGATACCGGTCCCTCAGAAATCGTTCTGCACTGGTCCGCGCATCCGGCCGTACGCGAGGTCCGGGTGACCCGCACCCCCGAAGGGGGACGGCCCGCACCGGTGCCCGTCACCGGAAACAGCTGCCATCTGACCGGGCTCACCGAGGGGCAGGAGCAGTATTTCGAGGTCGTGGCCACATACCGGGGCCTGGACGGCGCGGAGATGCGTTCAGTCGTGGAGCGGATCAAAGCGACGCCGAGATCCGCGGCGCAGCCCGTCCCGAAGCTGCGGGTCCGCCCGGTCGACGTGGCCGGGACCGTCCGGGCCCGGGTGGCCTGGACGCCGGTGGACAACTCCGAGGTTCATATCTTGCGTGCCGACGTGCCGCCCCCCTGGGCGTTCGGAACGTGGGTGTCGCAGGAGGAGATGACGCGGTTCGGCCAGCAGGTGACCGGCCGCCGCGTGGCGGGACGTAACGAGGTCGCCATCGAGGCCGACCTTTCTCCCGGCGTGCACCACCTCGTGCCGTTCTCGATCGGCGGAACCGGCATCGTGATGGGCCGTCCCGCGGCGGTCGGGATAACCGACCCCGTGCGGCGCCTGGCCGTCACGCCGTTCGCCACCTACGCGACCGTCTCCTGGGAGTGGCCGCCCACGGCCCAGCTGGCCGAGCTGAGCTGGGAGGTCGACGACGATGCCGACTGCGTCACGATCGGGCAGGCGCAATACCGATCGCAAGGCGGCGCACGTGTTCCGCTGGGCCACGGGCCGTGCACCATCGAGGTCCGGGCGGTGATCATGGCCGACGGCGTCTCGTTCGCATCCCCGCCGGTCAAGACCGTGGTCGACGGCGTGGTGGATGTCACGGTCAGCTACACGGTCTCGGCGACCCAGAGCGTTGGCCTCTTTGGCGGCCGCTCCAAGAAAGTCACCTTCCGATCCGACGAGGACTGCGAGGGCGTGCACGTGCGGATGGTGGCCCTGCCCGGCCGGGTGATGCCCACCCGGGCCGAGGGCGGCTTCGTGCTCCTTGACACCACCCTGGTCTTAAGGCCAGGCGCGCCGGTCGAGCATCACGTCACGGTCCCGCGACTGGTCAAGCGGCCTTACTGGGTGCGCTGTTTCGTCGTAGGGGGCCGGGCGAGGCTCGTAGACCCGCCTGTCTCAAGCTTGAAGGGGGCCTGATGGCGATCACTGCGTGCCCGTTCTGCTTCCGGAAGATCGACTCATCGCGCCTGGCCTACCAGTGCGCCGGCCGGGGCAACGTCGAATGCAAGAAGAGCGAAGACGAAGCCCGGGTCAAGCTGACCGGCATCAAGCTGGAGACCTTTCCCACCTTCCTGCCCGAGCCGAAAGGCGGGGTCATTCCCGGTGCGAACAGGAGCGGGTCAGTCAACTGCCCGACCTGCGGCGGGCCGGCGAGGCGCAGGGCCTGCCCGCAATGTCACACCGCCCTCCCCATCGACTTCGTCGACTCCAAGAGCCCAATGATCGGCCTGGTCGGGGCCAAGGGAAGCGGCAAGACGGTGCTGATGACCGTCCTTGTGAAGCAGTTGCGCGAGATGGTCGGCCTGCGTTTCGGGGCCGATATCCGGATCGCGACCGACAACCCGGACGGCCATCAGGGCGTCAGCGATTACCAGACCAGCCGGGAAGTCCCGTTGTACAGCAACCGCACGCTGCCCAGCGGAACCCAGCAGCAAGGTTCCGCGTCGCGGCTGCGCACCACGCCGGTTGTGCTCCGCTGGCGGCAGGAGATGACCCGCCTGATGCGAGGCCAGTCGCTGCAGTCCACGGTGCTGTCCTTCGTCGACACCGCCGGTGAGGATCTGAACGACCTCGGCACCGCCTTCACCCTGGAGTACCTCTCGGTCTGCGACGCCCTGATGATCACGCTCGACCCGTTCGCCCTGCCCGGGGCCAGAGCCCGGCTCAACTTGCCCGAGCAGGCGATCCAGGTCGGTGACGATGTCCCGCTTGATGTCGTCTCCCGCATCACGGAACTGCTCCGCACCGAGCACAAGGTCAAGAACAAGAAGAAGATCAAGCTCCCGG
>OBLT010002275.1_pt1 | contig 12040 bp, 13 predicted proteins | sample 1518721 | NCBI WGS metagenome assembly OBLT01 (sample SAMEA3539307, study PRJEB22396) | soil metagenome | biome: tundra; feature: field; material: soil | place: USA | collected 2010-05 | depth 0.15 m | reverse complement strand
AGAGCCATCGGTGTCATGGCATCCCATGGATGAAAACCGCTGGCCCGTGTTACCAAGCCGGAATCCTGCATCCATTTCAGTATCCGCCATGTTGCCGCAGGGGGGTGAGAATGTCTGGCGCATCCACTTCAATAGTAAATTCGCGTTAGGACACTGACTGGCTATACGTGGGTTTGTTATGATTGGGCGGATGTCCGCCTTCTAGCCAGTTCACGCAAGGGAGGATAGTTTGGGCCGCGAACCTTCATTCTGTGATGCCGTCGAGCCCGCGAGACGGTCCTGCGACGATCCGTACGAGATAGACGTCATAACTCCGATGTTCGGTGGCGGAGTCGATGCGGGCGAGTGCGACGACCTGACGCCGATCCGGTCTTCTTCAATTCGAGGCCACCTCCGATTCTGGTGGCGCGCCACGCGGGGAGCACACCTGTCGCTCCAAAAGCTGCATGAGACGGAGGCCTCGATCTGGGGTGAGGCCGACCAACCGAGCCGGGTACGCGTCCGCGTGCAAGTCGCCAACCCAGGGACCCGCGAGACGTGCGCGGAGTACCCGCCCGGAAGCCGCTTTCCCAAGCCGCTACACGACTATGCGCCATATGCAATCTTTCCGTTTCAGGGCGACAAAGATGCCAAACATCCGCCTCGCGCGGCCAAAAAAGGTGTAAGATTCAAGCTTTTTCTGGAGTACGAGGAGAGCTACTCACAAGATGTTGGAGCGGCTCTTTGGGCATGGCTGAATTTCGGTGGCATCGGTTCCCGGACGCGACGGGGATGCGGGGCGTTATATTGCAGAACGTTTGCTCCGGAAACCGGATCTCCGCTGGAGGTACATGGATGGGTGAAAAAGAAATTTGGGGAATATGCGATCCGCCTACCCGCGGCCCCTCCACTGTGGCCCACTTTTTGGGCGTATCCGGTCACGGGCGCACCTGAAAGTTCGCTGGAGGCGTGGAAGCACGCCGTCAGACTCTTGTGGACCTACCGGCAGGGAAACGGTGTGGGGCGTAATCCGGGCACGCGGAAGCCGGCGGGAAGGTCGTGGTGGCCGGAACCGGATTCCATTCGTATACTTACGGGAACCGGCGAACCCACGCACATGGGTTCCCGTGTAGTTGAGGAGCCGGCCTTTCCACGTGCGGAGTTCGGTCTGCCGATCGTTTTTCATTTTACGGACGATGATCCGAAGGACAAGCCGAACAACTGCGAGTTGTATCCAAAGGGTAAGAACCGTATGGCGAGCCCGCTCATTTTGCGCCCCATGGCATTTGGAAATGGAACGCAAGCCGTAGCGATGGTGGTGCGCCTGGGGGTGGAACCCTTGCACGAACTGGAGCTGAGGAAGATTGCGGTCGATCCGATCCTGCGAGATCTTCAGATCCGCCGTCCGGATCTCGCGACCTATCCGAACTCGCCGCTCAAGGGCATTACGACGGGATCCGCGCTGGATGGCTTCATGAAATTTGCCAAGGACAACCTGCGATGAGACATCTTTTGGCCGTTTCGATTGGGCCCGTGCAGGACTTCATTTCAGCGGCACGTCGGACGCGAGACCTCTGGTTCGGTTCGTATGTGCTGTCGGAGATCAGCAAGGCCGCGGCGCTGAAGATCGGCGCCGCGCGCCTCATCTTCCCGAACCGTGCGGACGCTGAGAACCCGGAAGGTCATGTGGCGAACGTCATCCTGGCGCTGCTGCCGGAGGGCGAGGATCCCGGCGGCATAGCCGGGCGAGCGGAGATAGCGGCGCAGAAGAGTTGGGAGCATTTCGCGGAGCAAGCGTTCCAAGCGGCGGCAGGGTACATTTTGGAGGATCGGGCGCGGCGCCAGATGCTCGATGTGATCGAGTTCTATTGGGCATCGGCGCCGCTGGCCACCGAACAGGATTACCGCGATACGAGGCGGCGGGTGATGCGGCTGCTGGCCGGGCGCAAGATGTGCCGGGATTTCAAGGTGTGGCACGGCGAACGAGTGCCGAAGTCGTCGCTCGATGGCGCCCGTGAAACGGTCCTGCGCAAACCTGAGACCGAAGACGAGGTACGCAGACGCAACGAGCAGCTACGCCTCAATACGAAAGAGCAACTGGATGCGGTCGGGCTGGTGAAACGCCTGGCCACCGGGAAGCAACAGTATCCTTCAGTGTCGCGGATCGCGGCAGACCCGTGGCTGCGGGGAATCGTCGCAAGCGACGGCAAGCCGCTGACGAGGCTTCTTGCGGAATGCCGCAATATTGGCAGTGTGCTTACGCAAATCAATACGGAGCGCTTCCCGCAGTTTAGAGAGTTTCCGTTCGAAGGCACGGCAGTCTACCTCACGCGGCATAAGGAACTTTGGAAGGACAGCACGCGCACGGAGGAGGATTTCAGGGACTTGAAGAGAGCCGTGAAGGCGCTGGAGCGGGACTTTGGAGCACCCGATCCTTACCTGGCGATTCTGGTGGCGGACGGCGACAAGATGGGAAAGACGATCTCGGGAATCGCAAAGGCCGACGATCACCGTGAGTTCTCGCGGGACCTGGGAACGTTTGCCCGCGAGGCGGGCCAGATGATCGTGGAGCATAAGGGATGCCTGGTGTATTCGGGCGGCGACGATGTGCTGGCTTTCCTGCCGGTGGACCGGTGCCTGGAATGCGCGCGGAAACTGCATGACCGCTTTGGGGAACTCCTGAAACCTCATCGCAGGCCCGGCATCGAACCGACGCTTTCGGTGGGAATAGCCATCGGACATTCCATGGAGCCGCTGGAAGACCTGCTGCACTTCGCGCGCGAGGCCGAGAAGGCGGCGAAGGGAAAAGACCGGAATGGCCTGGCGGTGCACCTGCACCCGCGCGCCGGCGCCCCGGTGCTGGTGCGCGGCGGCTGGAAGAGCGGGATCGACGAAGACCTGGAGTCGCTGGCGCGTATGCACCTGGCGGAACAGATTCCGGACAAAGCCGGTTACGACCTGCGCGAGTTGTCGCGACTGTATAAGGGCTGGCCGGTGGAGGATGCCGCGGCGATTCCCCAGGATGTGACCCGGCTTCTGAAGCGCAAGAGGATCCGTGAGCCAGAGGAAAGCTGGAAGGCGCAAATCGGCAGTATGCAGGACGCCACAAGCGTACGGTTCACGGCTGACAAGATCATTATCGCGCGGAAGTTGGCCACGGCGAAGCGGCAGGCTTCGCCGCGCAAACCCGCCGTGCCAAAGGAGGCGGCATGACAACGTTTACGATTCAGCCGCATGACCCGGCGATCGCCAGAGACGGGCGGCCGTTTGCCGAAGGGCTGCGCATGAAATCGCTTGACTGGCTGTACCCCTCGGTGGTTGCCGGCTCGCTCAGGACCTTGCTGGGGAAAGGAGCGGACCCTACGTTTCCAGAGAAGCAGGTCGAGCTCCTGAAGGAGATTCGGGTGGAGGGGCCATTGCCGTTGGCGAATGGGGAGCTGTTCTTTCCGGCGCCGAAGGATTTGGCCATCGACGCGAAGACCAGCCGGTGCATCGGGGCGCGCCCGAGACCGGTGCGGGAAGGAGATCGCAGCAATCTGCCAACAGGGCTCGATCCGGTGATGTTGCCGGAGGAAATCGAAGAAGATTTCAAGCCAGCTTCACCACCCGCATTCTGGGCGTGCGGGCGGATGACGGCCTGGCTGCTCAACGCATCGGGACGAGGCTTTGCGGTCCCGGAGGGTCCGGAACCGCCGCGGCGCCGCGATCCCGCGAGCGGGTACCTGGACGCGCCCGCCCATGAAGAGCGCACGCACACCGCGGTGGCGGCGGAAACCAGCACGGCCGACGAATCGATGCTGTTTCAGACGGTGGGGCTGCGCTTCGATGAGGAAGTAGTGTTAGCGGCGAGGGCGGAGGCCAGGAACGGATTCGCGGCGGCGCTGGCAACGCTCTACACGATTCATCCGCTGGGAGGCGAGCGGCGGCTGGCGCAGTGGCGGGCAGCGGCAACAGATGCCTGGAACTGTCCGGACGACGTGCGGACTGCGCTGGGGAATCTGACGGCTGGTGCGAAGGTTCGCATGGTGCTGGCGACGCCCGCGCTGTTTAGCGGCGGCTGGCGGCCGGGGTGGCTGGACGCCAAGACGCTATCCGGAAAGCCGCCGGGCATCCCCAACTGTGAACTGAAACTGAAGGGCGCCAGCGTCGGCAGATGGCAGGCGATATCCGGTTTCAGCCTTGAGATTGGGAAGACGGGGCCGAAGGAGATGCGGCGGCTGGCGCCGGCAGGAAGCGTGTACTTCTTCGAGTTGGTGGGCAGCGGCGCGGCGGACTTGGCGGACGGGTGGCTGAAGCCCGTGAGCGACCGGCCTGAGGACCAGGGAGACGGTTTCGGGCTGGCGCTGTGGGGAATATGGAGCGAATGATGGCGGAAACGAGAATGTATTGGTTGCATGCCCTGACCCCGGTCCACGTCGGTTCGGGGTTTGGCCTGGGTTTTATCGACCTTCCCATTATGCGTGAGAAGGTCACGAACTGGCCGGTGGTGCCGGGGTCGGCGGTGAAAGGAGTCCTGGCCGAAGATCATGGCGCCTCGACGAAGGAGGGCCGCGACAAAGTTCCCAAGCTGCGGGCCGCGTTTGGCAGCGGCGGCGATGAGAATGCGAACGCCGGCGCGCTGGTGTTCAGCGACGCGCGCCTGGTATGCCTGCCGGTACGCAGCCTGTACGGCACGTTCGCGTGGGCGACATCGAAGCTGGCCCTGCAAAGGCTGAAACGCGATCTGGACGCAGCCAAGGCTGGGGGGACGCTGCCGGAGCCGCCGGGAGAGACGGGGCGCGCGCTGGTGGCGCAGCGTTCGGCGGTCGCGAGCGGCAACAAAGCTTACCTGGGCGACCTGGACTTCACCACGGACGCGACGAATGCGGATGCGCAAAAGTGGGCGGTGGCTTTGTCGCAGGAGCTGTTTGCCCACGACGCGGCATGGCGCACTGAGTTCCAGGCGCGCTTCATCATCCTGCCGAACGACTCCTTCGACTATTTCTGCGAGACCGGCACCGAAGTGGCGGCGCATATCAAGATAGACCCGGATTTGAAGACCGTGGATAAGAAGCAGGGAGGATTGTGGTACGAGGAATCGCTTCCCGCCGAGACGATCCTGGCGGGGCTGGTCTGGTGCGACCGTGTGTTCGGGAATGGGGTCACGCGGGAAGACGTGCTGGTGTACGCGCGGGCCAAGGCGGAGAGCGGAGAAATCCAGATTGGCGGAAAGGCGACCGTGGGAAAAGGGAGAGTTCGGTTTGTAACGGCGGCGGCCGGAAGGGAGGCGGGAAAATGACTCGGGACCAGAATCGCGCACACACCGCCTACCAGAGGGTAATAGACGTTCCGGCGGACATGAAAAAAGAGTACGGCGGAAACTGCCTGCGCCTGCCGGCCATGATTCACCAGAACGGGCTGTGCCAGACGCTGGCCTTCTTGGAAGCGAAATCGGCGAAGTACCCGTGGTTCAGCCGCTTGTTGAACGACCTGGCGGCAGTGACCGATCTGGCCCAAACAGGCGGCCAATTTGCCGCCGACACGCGCGGCGCGGACCTGGGCACTTACCAGCGATATACGCGCGAGGCGCTCGCTTCGGCCACGTATCTGAAGCGGTACGCGGAGGCGGTGCTACGGGCGGAGGCGACGGATGCCAAACGGTGATGGGGTGCAGGCCTGCCGCCATGCACTGCGCGGCTTGGGTGAGCGCGGGACCCATGCGGGAGCCGTGCTGGATTACTACCTACAGAAGCAGAACGATAAGGATAACGAGGCGCGGCTGAAAGTGCTTCGCCAGGCGGCCGCCGCATCGTTACGCGCCGAAAAGATCTACGCGATGGCTTTCCGGCGGTGGCGAGCGGCGCCAGCGATCAGACGGACCGTGGCGGTGGACGGACGGCTGATCGTAGGCCTTGGGGCGCAGACGGCGCTCGAGACCGGCATCACGCTGCACCACACTTATGGAACGCCTCTGATTCCGGGGACGGCGCTCAAGGGATTGGCATCCCACTTTTGCGCGGAGGTGTGGGGGGCGGACGAACCGCGCTACAAGGAAAAAGGCGCCTTCCATCACGAGATCTTCGGGGACCAGGACGATGCCGGGTACATCGCATTTCACGACGCGTGGATCGTCCCCGGCGCGCTGCGGAACGGCAGTGGATTGGTGCGGGACGTGATGACCCCGCATCACGGCGATTACTACATGAAAGGCGCGCCGCCGACCGATTTCGACGATCCAAACCCGGTGACTTTTTTGTCCGTCACCGGACAATTCGAGTTGATGGTCTCCTGCGGGAACGTAGACCAGGATGCGAACCGGAAGAAATGGGCGGAGCTGGCGATGAATCTATTGCTGGCAGCCCTGCAGGACTGGGGCGTCGGCGGCAAGACCAACGCCGGCTACGGGAGGATGCATGCCGTCTAAAGCCCCTCCAGGCTTGTGGGTCAGTTTCGTCGAAGCGGTGGCGCGCGCGTTCGGATCCCGGAATCAGGTGATCCTGGTCATCCTCTTCGCACTCTGGATCTCCCTGAACCTGTTTAGCAGCGGCGTGGACAAGCTGGTAGAAGAGGTGCCAGGGCTCAAGTCCGGGGCGTGGGGAGCGATCATCCGGATGCTGCCTCTGGTCATTTTAGCGGTGGTCGTATACAGGGGTGTGCGAAGGGCCAAGGGGCGTATCCGGCTGAAGGCAAACCAAGACGATAACCCGCAGACCTGCGAAGCTTTGATCTTGTTCCTCAGCCCGCCGGGAAAAGACGCGCCCCAGTTGAGAGATTGGCTGACCGATGCCAACCTCAGGCACCGCATCGCAGACAAGGTGGTACGCGCGCGCTTCCAGGGCCCCTGGCGTATGCCTTTGGAAGCGATTGGCTGGCACGTGGGCCGATTGAAGAAGATCGTGGTGATTCCTTCCTGCGACGATCCCCTGAATCCGAAGAAGGAAGATGGAACGTTTCGCAACTTGCTGGATTTCCGGTTGGTGCTGAACTGGTTCTTACCCTTGCCGGAGAGAGAGATCCGGGACGTTACGCAGGCGCCATTCAATCGGCCGGGCGGCGTGGATTTCGAAAAGCTGCAGGAGCTTTTCGATGTACTGGAGGAGATCATCCAGTGGCTCAATGACGGCGGCACGAAAGACTACGAAATTATGATCGACATCACCGGGGGCCAAAAGGTTCCCGGTGTGGCAGGCGCGGCTGTGGCGCTCGGCGAGGGGCGGCGATTTCAGTACGTCAGCACCCGGGACTATCGGGTTCACTCCTACGACCCCACGTACAACGCCGATGAGTGATCCGGTCGTCATCGATCTTAAGTCCATATACGGCGAGACCGCCAAGCTCGCGGATCTCTCGAATTACGTCGCGCAGGTCGTCGCACTCGCCGGCGAGGGGCGGGAAGTCGTGCTGACCGGCGCGGCGCCGATCTGGCTCTACCTGAAGGCGGCACACGCGCTCCATGGGAAAGCCAGGAAACTACACTATCGCTCGCCGGTCACGGGCGATGTGCCGATCTTCAGCCACGATCCTTTCGGGTGAGTCGCATGGCCCTTCCCTTCACCTCCGAGCAGCTTTGGGAAGCCTGGGAGCGCGTCTGCGAAAACGAGGGCTGTGCGGGGTGCGATGGCGTCACGGTCGCGCAGTTCGCCCAGCGGGCGCACCGGTTGCTGCCGCGGCTCATCGAGCGCGTGGATGACGGCTCGTACCGGCCGTTTCCGCTGCTGAAGATCGTGATCGAAAAAGCTCCGGGGTCGGCGCAAACGCGCACGCTGCTGGTGCCCACCGTCGCCGACCGCGTGCTGCAGACCGCCGTCGCGCGGCACCTGTCACGCTCCTTCGAGGACGAGTTTCTGGAGTGCAGCTATGGCTACCGGCCGGGGCGGTCCGTGGACCGCGCGATCGCGCGTATCCGCAAGTGCCGCGAGCTCGGCTATGTGTACGTGGTCGACGCGGACATCCAAACATTTTTCGACCGCGTCGACATCGATCTTCTTCTGGAGCGCCTAGCCGGGCGGCGGCCCGGCGAAACCATCATGGACCTGCTGCGGCAGTGGATTCGCGGGTGCGTTTGGGACGGCTCCCACCTGCATCCATTGACGCGCGGCGTGCCGCAGGGCTCGCCGGTTTCGCCGCTGCTGGCCAACGTCTTCCTGGAGGATTTCGACCGCGAACTGGAGAAGAGCGGACGCAAGCTGATCCGCTACGCGGACGATTTTCTCATCCTGGCGCGGACGCCGCAGGACGCTTCGCAGGCACTGGCACAGAGCGAGCAACTGCTGGCGCAGGCGCACCTGGAATTGAACCGCGAGAAAACCCGCATCGTGGACTTCGCGCACGGATTCCGGTTTCTGGGGGCGCTCTTCGAGGGCGACACGATCTGGGTCCCCTGGAAGAACGACCGTGTGAAGGGACGGCTCCTGTTCATGGCGCCACCCCTGCCGCTGGCGATGCGCACGCGATTCGAACTGCCCGCGCCGCGCGGCACGATGGAGATGGCTCTGGTGCACGCGGGCGCCACCGCGGCGGCAGGGAGCGCTCCGCCCGGCGGCGGCGAGAGGAGAACGGATGTGGCCTATCTTTACCTGACGGAACAAGGATCGATCTTGCGGAAAGCGGGCGACCGCTTCCTGATTGAGAAGGACGACGAAGTGCTCCTGGATTTGCCTTACCACAAGCTGGAGACCGTGCTGCTGTTCGGCAATATCCAGGTGACCACGCAGGCGCTGGCGGAATTGCTGGAAAAGGGCGTAAACCTGAGCCTGTTCTCCCGGCAGGGGCAGTATCGCGGATCGCTCGCGCCGCCGCGCGGGAGAAACATCGAGTTGCGGCTCGCGCAGTTCGACTGCTATCGCGACGGAGCACGGGCGCTGTCTATGGCGCAATCCATCGTGCAGGCGAAGATTGCAAACGGCCTGGCCGTGCTCGACCGTTACCGGGCACGCGGGGCGCCGCAGGGCCAGGGCTCAGCGGAGTTCGAAGCGCGGTTGAAGTCGCTGGAAGCGGCGGTAACAGCATGTGGGGGAGCGCAGACGATTGCGGCGCTGGACGGCATGGAAGGCGCTGCGGCGCATGCCTACTTCACGCTCCTGATGGAGTTCAACAAGTCCGGGATGAACTGGCCGGGACGGCAGAAGCACCCATCAACCGACCCTTTGAACGCGCTGTTGTCGCTGGCGTACACGCTGCTGATGCACGAGCTCACCGCGCTGGCCGAAGGCGCGGGTTTGGATCCGTACCTCGGTTTTCTGCACCAGGTAGATTACGGCAGGCCATCGCTGGCACTGGACCTGATGGAAGCGTTCCGCCATCCGGTAGCGGACCGGCTGGTCCTGACGCTGGTAAATCGCCAGGTGCTGGGGAGCGACGACTTCCGCTCCGGGGGCGAGCGGCCCGGCGTATTTCTGGCGCCGGCGGCAATGAAGCGGTTTTTCGGAGAATATGAACGGTGGATGTTGGAGCGGCCCATGGCGGGCGGCGCGGCGCGCCCATCTTTTCGAGACCGCCTGAAGGGCGAGGTGGAGGCGCTGGCTGTGGCGCTGCGCGGGGGCGGGCCATTTGCGCCGTTCCGATTCGGCGAGGAGGAGAAAGCATGCAGTATGTCATCTGCTACGATATAGCCGACGACCGGCGGCGGGACCGCATTGCCTCGGCGCTGCTGGATTACGGGCCGCGGGCACAGGAGAGCGTCTTTGTGGCGAATCTGGACGCAGAACTGGCGGGCAAGATGGTGGCGCGGCTCGCCAAGCTGGTGGATGAACACTGGGACCGGGTGCATGTCTTCGAGTTGTGCGGAACGTGCAGCGCGAAAACCCGCGTCATGGGGACGGCGGAGGTAGTGGAGGATCGTGCCTTCTACGTGTTATAGCCGTGTTTTCAAGGATCTGGGGCGATTCGAGAAACTGGCGCCGCGCAGGGGGAGGTGCGTGGAATCCTCGCAAGCTTATAAGACGGAGGGAGTTACGGGAGATTTCGCAGACGCTCGGCGAGCAGTCGTAGGCGAAAGAAAAGCGTTGTTTTTGGGGGTGCGCGAAAGGTATAATCTATGTGGCTCATCAGTAAAGGCCAATTCCTGGAACAGGGCGCGCGCCCTCCCCGATGAGAAGGGGATTGAAACTTGGGAATACTCCGCTGGAAACAGTCAATGCCCCGCTGGTGATCGGGCGCGCGCCCTCCCCGATGAGAAGGGGATTGAAACTCAGCATTATCTTCCGTTCTGTGTCTGTATATCGTTGCCTTGGGCGCGCGCCCTCCCCGATGAGAAGGGGATTGAAACACCGAAGACCGGACTACCCGAGAACCACGAGGCCACCGGCATGGGCGCGCGCCCTCCCCGATGAGAAGGGGATTGAAACGCTAGATCGACAACCCAAGTGCATCCAGTGCATTTATGACGGGCGCGCGCCCTCCCCGATGAGAAGGGGATTGAAACGGATCAATGCAAACGCACCGCGACAGACTTCCGTAATAACGGGCGCGCGCCCTCCCCGATGAGAAGGGGATTGAAACACGGCTCGCACGTGGTCACGCCAAGGATAAATATCACGGGGCGCGCGCCCTCCCCGATGAGAAGGGGATTGAAACGCATCTTTCGCCGCCAGGACGTGACGGACGAAAATCAGGGGCGCGCGCCCTCCCCGATGAGAAGGGGATTGAAACACGAAACCGTGGAGCAAACGGATGTTGTTCAGATGTTGGGCGCGCGCCCTCCCCGATGAGAAGGGGATTGAAACCTGCAGAAAACCAAAGGCTATAGAGCGCGATGATGAGGGGCGCGCGCCCTCCCCGATGAGAAGGGGATTGAAACTTCGTCAACTTAATGCTCGCCCAACCCTATGCGGACTGGGGCGCGCGCCCTCCCCGATGAGAAGGGGATTGAAACAGGAATGCATCAACTATGAAAAGGAACGAAAGGACCTGGGCGCGCGCCCTCCCCGATGAGAAGGGGATTGAAACTGTGGTTTCCAGCCCATTCGGATTGTTTGCCGCTGGTACTGGGCGCGCGCCCTCCCCGATGAGAAGGGGATTGAAACCGAACCATATCCTTGGCCGGCGGTATGTGCCGCACCGGGCGCGCGCCCTCCCCGATGAGAAGGGGATTGAAACAGGGTTCCACTCAACCCACCTTGATTGAAAGGAGAAGGGCGCGCGCCCTCCCCGATGAGAAGGGGATTGAAACAACTGCTGGAATGTGCGATGTGCCGCCGCATATGCGTTACGGGGCGCGCGCCCTCCCCGATGAGAAGGGGATTGAAACTCGGGATCAAGACCAATCCCGCCGTCGTCGTTACCGCTTTCTGGGCGCGCGCCCTCCCCGATGAGAAGGGGATTGAAACGGGATCTTCACATTAACCCCCAGTCGCTTGAAAATGAGCACAGGGCGCGCGCCCTCCCCGATGAGAAGGGGATTGAAACGACCGGAAAGTTGCCTTCGACATCGGGCAAACTGCCGTGGGCGCGCGCCCTCCCCGATGAGAAGGGGATTGAAACAGGAGAATCAGTATCCCCCCGCCGATAAAAACCGAAGGGGCGCGCGCCCTCCCCGATGAGAAGGGGATTGAAACTACGGAACATCTGTGGTGCCAAACTTCATGGGCCACGGGCGCGCGCCCTCCCCGATGAGACGGGGATTGAAACCGTTGTCGTGTAAAACGTATACCTCCAGCGTGATTGGGGGCGCGCGCCCTCCCCGATGAGAAGGGGATTGAAACAAGCCGGGCGCTTCGCTGGAGTTGGTTTTGGTACTTAAGCCGGGCGCGTGCCCGCCCGATGAGTGAGATTGAAAGCTCTTGGGGAGCGTACTGTCTACGGCAAAAGCCGTGTGGCGATCGCTCGCATGAGACAGAACGATCATGCTGCCGCCGCATCCGGTTTCAACGGATGATCGAAAAGGGGCCTCGCCGCAGGTTGGCGGACAGAGCCATCGGGCTCATCGCATCCCATGGATGAAAACCGCTGGCCCGCCTTACCAAGCCGGTGTCCTGCATCTACCCGTTATGAAAAGTCATCCTTGCCGGAATCCTGCCCGCAATCGGACTACGCCCAACCGGAGATGAATTCCAAACGGCCCAGCATCTCTTCCGCGGTGCGC
>OBLT010002274.1_pt1 | contig 12043 bp, 12 predicted proteins | sample 1518721 | NCBI WGS metagenome assembly OBLT01 (sample SAMEA3539307, study PRJEB22396) | soil metagenome | biome: tundra; feature: field; material: soil | place: USA | collected 2010-05 | depth 0.15 m | reverse complement strand
GCGGAAGCGGCGCCAGCTTCGCGTGGAACCCTTCCGGCGCATGAAGCAGGGCCACTACTGAGTTCTCCCGAATGGGAAGTTTCTTGGGGAGAGGTGCGCACGATAGTACTATACGTCTTAGAGCTTACGGGCATTCCAAAAACTATACTGTCTCAAAGGCAGCAGCCATAAGAGGTTACACTCCAGTGACGGAAGAACAGCACCTCCTGGGAATGGGGTGTTCCGGATTTTTGTGGAAAACCAACCGGCACAATCCCGGTAAACTGAAGCACATCTCTTACTTGCAAAGAGAGCCCACAGGCGTTATGTTGTATTGATGCAGGAGCCGCATCATTGGTAACGATGGCGGCTGGGTGTATACTGAGCAGGATCTCGGAGTCCAAAATGGAAATTCCGGTCCAGAGGATTCTTCGATTTCAAGGAGGAGAGATGAGAAGTTCACAGAAGCGGCTGGTTAGTATTTTGGTGTGTGCGCTCTTTGCGCTCTTCACACTTGCCGTTAACGTTTCTGCACAAGATCTTACCGGCAAGATCCGTGGCGCCGTGACCGATCCATTGGGAGCGTCCGTTCCCGGCGCGGAGGTCAAGGCTACCAACGTGCAAACGCAGGTGTCTGCGACCGTTCCCACCGAGACGGACGGGACTTTCCAGTTCTTGAGCCTGCCGGCGGGTACGTATGACGTCACCGTCTCCAAGGCTGGGTTCCGGACAGTGACCACGCAGCGCGTCAACCTGTCCGTTGCCACCACCTTCGATCTGCCAGTGAAGCTGGAAGTGGGCCAAGTCACCGAGACGGTTCAGGTGGAAGCGAGCCCGGTGCAGGTTGAGAGCACCAGCAGCCAACTCAGTACCGTAGTGGGAGCGCAGACCATCGTCGACCTGCCGCTGAATGGACGGAACTGGACGCAACTCCAGCAACTGGCGCCGGGCGTGGTGTCTTCCAGCGACCGCTTCGGCACCTATTCCACGAACGGGAGCCAGTCCAACCAGAACTCGTTCCTGGTCAATGGCATGGACGCCATCGATCTCCCCCTGAACACGCCCTCGATCATTCCCAGCCCGGACGCCATCGGGGAATTCAACCTGATGACCAGCACAATCGACGCCCAGTACGGCCGCAACTCAGGCGGAATCCTGAACGCCATCATCAAGTCCGGGACCAACCAGGTTCACGGCACGGCGTTCGAATTCTACCGGGACACGTTCCTGAACGATCACAACTTCTTCCAGGTGACCGCGCCGAAGTTTCACCAGAATCAGTTTGGCGGGGTGCTGACCGGGCCCATCCGCAAGAATCATACTTTCTTCATGTTCTCCTACCAGGGGACTCGTGCGGTCTCGCCTCAGTCTGGCGGATCGGTACCGGTCTTTTCCTCGGCCCAACGCAGCGGCATCTTCACGGGCCTGGCTACCTCCGCGTCGACTTCTCCCTTCCCGCTGATCGGCGAGAGTGGCGCTTCTTACCCCGCCGGGACGGCATACAAGACCATCTTCCCCACCGGGCATATCCCGGCGGCGGATTTCAACTCCGTCTCCCAGAAGTACCTCAGCTTCGTGCCGCCGTCGAACATTCCAGGAGGCCTGTACTCGTTCAACCCGGTCACCACCAGAACGGACGACCAGGAGATCGTCCGGATCGATCACACGATGCAGCGCGACACACTCTGGGGAACCCTGTTCTTGGAGAGGAATCCGACCCTGGACACCCTTCCGTTTACGGGCTCTACGCTGCCTGGCTTTGGCGACCAGAACTTGCGGCATTATAAGGCGGCCGACCTTTCCTGGACCCACACTTTCAACCCCACCACGATCAACGACCTGCGCCTCTCATTGTTGCGGTTTAATTACGGTGCGGTCGTGCCCCAAGTTCCGGCCTTGCCATCGACCTTTGGGTTCACGGGGATCAACCCGCAGAATACCGAGCAGGCGGGCATCCCGTATGTTGCCGTGACCGGCTATTTCGCGCTCGGCTTCAGCACCAATGGTCCTCAGCCGCGCATCGACTCGACGTACCAGTTGACCGACAGCTTCTCGAAGGTCGTCGGCAATCACACTTTTAAGGCCGGATTCGACGGCAAGCGCTACCAAGTGAAGAACCCCTTCTTCGGAAACAACAACGGGAACTTCTCTTTCGGCGGCAACGGCGCTTACTCGACCGGCGATCCGGCTGCGGACTTTATGCTGGGCATCCCGGACGGCTACAGTCAGTCGAGCGGCGGCTACATCGATGCGCGATCATACCAGTACTACTTCTACGCGCAAGACAGTTGGAAAGCGTCGCGGGATGTGACCCTAAACTACGGCGTCGGCTACACCATCGATACGCCGCTGGAGAATCACCATTTCAACAACCTGGACAAGAACTGCTTCCGTCCGGGCCAGCAGTCTACCATCTTTCCGAGCGCTCCCGTAGGGCTGGTTTTCCCGGGCGATAATGGCTGCACCTTATCGGGCTACTCTACTCACTACACGCACTTCGGCCCGCGGCTGGGAATCGCTTACAGTCCCGACTCGAAGCTCTCCATTCGCGCCGGCGTCGGTCTCTATTACGACCGCTCGGAGGAAGAGCTGGCGCTGCAAGACCTCGGCGCGGTGCCTTTCTCGCTGGGTTCGGGCGGTATCGGCGATATCGGAGGCAGCCCGTCCTTCAAGAATCCGTTTGTGGACATCGCGACGGGGCAAAGCCTCCCCAACAAGTTCCCACTGGTAGTCCCGGCAGCAGGCTCCAAGCCGGACTTTTCGTTCTTCGAGCCAATGTCAATCAACGTCATCGACCCCAAATTCACCTCCCCTCGCACGCTGAACTACAACATTGGCATCCAGCGCGAACTCAAGGGAGCTATGATCGCGGAGATCCGCTACGTGGGATCGATCAGCCGCCACCTCGAGATGACTTGGGAGGGGAACCCGATTACGCCCGCCGGCGTGGCGGCTTGCGCGGCAAGCCCGTCGTGCATTGCGGACCGGTTGAACCAGGCGGTGGACTATCCGACCCACACGGAATACGCGCCCGGCAACGTCTTCGCCAGCGTGGGCACCCAAGGGACGGTTGGCAACTCGCACTATAACTCGCTGCAAGCCAGCCTCAAGAAGCGTCTCAGCCACGGGGTGACGTTTTCGGCGTCCTACACCTGGAGTCACTCCCTGGACAATGCTTCGGGCTACGAAAACAGTTACGCGTTGGCGGTCGATCCGTACAATTTCCACTCCACCTATGGCGACTCCTCCTTCGACGCGCGCCAGCGTTTTGTCATTCAGTACGATTACCAACTGCCCAGATTCGCCAGCCGGCTGTGGGACAATGCGTTCACCCGAAAGGTCATCGACGGGTGGGCTTTAACCGGCATCACCACGTTGCAGACCGGTTTTCCGGTTACGGTGACGGACAGTTCTTACAAGTCGCTGACCTGCTCGGCGAACTGGGTCTATTATGCCTGTTCCGATGTTCCCAACGTCGTGAATGGGCCAGTACAATCGCTCAACATTCGGACCGACTCGTTGATCAACAAGGTCAATAGCGCCACTGCCACAACGGTGCGAACCTACTACTGGTTCGATCCGAATAACTTCGCGCACGGCGCCTATGGGGTGTTGGGGAACTCCAGGCGCAACTTCTTCCATGCGCCGGGGATCAATAACACCGACCTCGCCGTGTTCAAGAACTTCACTGCCGTAGAAGGGCGATTCGTGCAATTGCGCCTTGAGGCATACAACGTCTTCAATCACACGCAATTCGGCGCCCCTGGGGCGAACGCCAACTCGTCCACCTTCGGACGCGTTACTTCGGCTGCGTCAGGGCGAACTGTCCAGCTCGCGGCTAAGATTTATTTCTGATCCAGCGGGCGGCGGGCCTTCAACCTGCCGCCCCATCGGTTTTGGTTGGAACGAGGCGCCCTGGAATGGGGCGCCTCTTTTATTTGAGGACCGGTTTTGGCGGCCCCATGACAGGCCGGGAAACCGCGCGCCGCGCGGCGAACGCCACGCCCGACCACGTTTCACCCACGGCGCACACCTTGTAATCCCCCAGCCCCGCAGCCAGCCCCATTTCCCGCACGGCGGGCTGGCCGAGGTCTCCCGCCAGCGTGGATGTCTTCTTCGGCCAGACGATCCAGAGCGTGAGTCCCTGGCGCATGGCGCGGGCCAGCGCGGGGAGCTCCCGGCTCAACGCGGAGGCGGACCTTACGAACGCCAGGATCACATCGGCTTCGCCGGCCTGCTTCCGAAGCCGCACGCCGGGCGGCAGCGGATCGAGCTTCGCTTCGAACCCCTCAGGCGCGTGGAGCAGCGCCACCACCGAGTTTTCCCGGATGCGAAGCTTCTTGGGGAGCGGCGTTCCCGAGTAGCCGGCGAATATGTCCGGCGTGACCGGCTGCTTCGGGGACTCGCGCATAGCCCGGTTCAACGCCGCGCCGATTTTCGCCCACGTGGCGTAGATTGCGTCGGGCAGCAGGGCGCGTACGCTCGCGGTCTTCTCCGGATCGCCTTCGATAAAGACCAGCGGAACCAGGCGGGTAGCTTTGCGCTGGCGGAGCGCGATCCCGAAGGCCCCACCCTGCGAGGGAATGCGGCGCAGGTCGATCACGATGGCGTCCGGCGGGTTGCCGCCCAGCGCGCGGAAACCGGCGCCGCCCGGTCCGGCGTAGGGCTCGGCATCGAAGCCCGCCTCCCGTACGCGGTCCGCGCGTTCGGCGGCTTCGGAAGGGTTCCAGTGGACGACCAGCACGCGGGGCATGGGCTATATTTTACCCCGCTCGCGGGGCGGACGATCGGTTTCCGCCGTCGCCCGCGACCTGAAGCGGCGCCATAGGGTTGGCCCGCGCCCGCCGGGCCACAACCGCGATGGTCCGCCCCACTGGATCGGGCGCGCGGCGCTACTCTTAATTGAAGATTGCGATTGGGATAAACCTCTGTCACTATCGTGTCGAAGCGCGGCTGTGGGGAAGCGAACTTCAGCGTGAACGTATCCAACTTCCGAAGGAGGCAGTCTATGAGAAGAACCGCCTATTGTTTTTTGGGGGTGTTTGTCTTGATGGCGGTTGCGACCGCTCCGGCGTTCCAGCAGGCAGCGCCCGGAATGCCAACGGCGGCCGAACCATCGAAGGAAGTCGTATTGGATGTCGTGGCGGACGACGGCCACGGGCAACTGGTTGGGGATCTCAACCGTGACGACTTCCAGGTGTTTGAGGACGGTAAGCAGCAGACCGTCTCCTCTTTTGAGCGTCATCGAGAAGGATCGCAACCGGTCTTGATTCTCCTGGATGTCCTGAATACGCGTCTCGCGTCTCGAGGACGTGCGCAGCAACAGATTGCCGCCGCGCTAGAGAATCTCGAATCGGCCGAGAAAGTCTTCCTTTACGTCCTAGCCTCGGATGCCGCGGTGCAGGCGGTCCATGCGATGCCGGAGAACGCTCAGACGCAGAAGGAGGTCACGCCGTGGACGCGGGACGTGCGAGCGCTGCTCGATCAGGCGCTGCGCCAAGCCAACATCCTTCGGCCCGCGTCCATGGAGACCGAAAGCCCTCGCACGGAGGCGACCTACAAAGCGCTCAGAGAGATCGCGTCGCGTCTGGCGGACTTTCCCGGGCGCAAAACGATTGTGTGGGTCACCCACGGCGTACCGTTAGCCGCAGCCAACGCGAACGGTCTTGCCGTCGATTACGAACAGCCGCTGCAGCGGTCCACCGCGGCCTTCGGCCAGGCGGGTATCGTAGTCTACCCGGTTGCTCAAACAGAGGGAGCGCTCCCGGATTCGATGGTCGGTCTGTCCAGCTCCGCAACATTGAGACGGTTTGCCGACCTCACCGGAGGGCGCTTGTTTCCCAGCGATCATATCGACGACGCTATCTCTCAGGCGCTGGCCGATAGCCGCCTGAGCTACCGGCTAGGGTACCTCCCGCCGCCGGGAAAGGCCGGCGCGGGGTACCGAAAGATCCGCGTGGTTTGTACGCGCCACGGAATACGAGCCCAGACCAGGCAGGGGTACTACCCATAAGCGAACGCCGCCGTCGGGCCGTGCCCGGTTCGTGCCAGGATCCGCCAGTTCATGGGCGGCGGCCGCGTCCGCCCTATTCTCCGCCTCTACCCTCGAACCACGGCGCCGGCCGCGGCCAGCCGGCCGCGGATCTGGTTCATCACGTCCGAGGCCAGAAAGGGCTTTCGTAATACGGGGAAATTGTGCTCCTCGCAGAGCGCTTCCTCTTCGGGCGGGAGAATCGTCCCGGTCATCACGATCACCAGCGCCGCGGGCGCGGACTGGAGAAACTCCACGCCGAGTTCCACGCCGTTGCCAGGGTGCGCCCTTTGCGCATGTCACGAGTCAGGGCGGGAAGTTCGCGGCCCAGCGCGGCCGCGGACTTCACGAACGCCAGGATCACATCCGCTTCGCGCGCCTGCTGCTCAAACCGCACGCCGGGCGGAAGCGGCGCCAGCTTCGCGTGGAACCCTTCCGGCGCATGAAGCAGGGCCACCTCCGAGTTCTCCCGAATGCGAAGTTTCTTGGGGAGGGGCGTGCCGGAGTAGCCGGCGAACGTATCCGGCACGAGAGGCTGGCGGGGCGCCTGGCGCAGAGCCCGCCGTAGCGCCGCGCCAATTTTCGTCCAGGTGGTGAAAATGGCGTCGGGCAGCATGGCGCGCACGTGCGCGGTCTTTTCGGGGTCGCCCTCGATGAAGACCAGTGGAACCAGGCGCGTAGCCTTGCGCTGGCGAAACGCGATGCCAGCGGCGCCGCCCTGCGAGGGAATACGGGCCAAGTCGATGACGATGGCGTCGGGCGGGTCTGCGGCAAGAGCGAGAAAGCCGGCGCCGCCGGGTCCGGCGTAGGACTCGGCCTCGAAGCCTTGATCGCGCAACCGCTGTGCTCGCTCGGCGGCCTCGGGGGCGTTCCAGTGAACGACCAGCACGCGGGGCATGCGTGCCATTTTACCAGGGAAATAGCCATCAGCCATCAGCTCTTCCATCGTAAACTGGTGATTCATGGCTTACGGAGGACACTACGTCGTCACCGGCGGCGCCGGCTTCATCGGCTCCGCCATCGTGCGCAGCCTGCTGCGCGAGGGGGCCGGCCCCATCGTGGTCGTCGACAACCTGTCGACCGGGCGCGAATCCAACCTGGAGGAGGTGCGCGCCAGCATTGATTTCCAACGGGCGGACATTCGGAACTACGGGGAAATCGCCCCCCTCGTCCGGGGCGGGGCGGTCGTGTTCCACGAAGCCGCCATCCCGTCGGTTCCGAGGTCTATCGACGATCCCGTTCCATCCCACGAGGTCAATATCGACGGGACGTTCAACGTGTTGCGCGCCGCTCACGAGGGTCGCGCCGGCCGCGTCGTTTATGCGGCCTCGTCGTCGGCTTACGGCGATACCGAGGTTTTGCCCAAGGTGGAGCACATGACGCCGCGGCCGAAATCCCCCTACGCGCTGCAAAAACTGGTGGGGGAATACTATTGCAGCGTCTTTTCCGGGGTCTACGGCCTGGAAACCGTGGCGCTGCGATATTTCAACGTCTATGGCCCCCGCCAGGACCCCTCCAGCCCCTATTCGGGGGTGCTGTCGCTGTTCATGAAAGCGCTTCTGGAGCGGCGCTCCCCCACCATCTTCGGCGATGGAGAGCAATCGCGCGACTTCACCTTCGTCGAAGACGTGGCCGAGTTGAATCTCAAGGCCGCCCGCGCCCCGAACGCGTCCGGAAGAGTCTATAACGGAGGCAACGGCGGCCGGATCACGCTGAACCAGGCCTGGGCGCTGCTTCAGGAAATCGAAGGCGTGAAAATCCCCGCCAGTTATGGTCCGCCTCGGGTCGGCGATGTACGCGATTCGCAAGCCGATACCGTCGCCGCCGCGCGCGATCTGGGGCACGACCCACGGTTCTCTTTCGAACAGGGGATGCGCCGGACGCTGGAATGGTACCGGCAGGATGCGCGCCTCTGAATCGCGCGGCTATCGTCCCAACTCCTCGACCTCTTCCAGCGATCCCTGGTAGAACGCGCGCAGAAGCCATGTAGCGCCTGTCACCGCGCCGCCGATGGCGAGCGTGGTTGCGCCGGGGTAGGGAAGCGCCAGCGCGCAAACCAAGGTAGCCGCCCCACAACTCGCGAAATGCACGGCATCCGGCAGCCACTCCGGCCAGGCGCGCATGGGGTCGCGCCCGATGCGCCGCCGCAATTCGGAGCGGAACGCGTGTGGCAACGCCGGGGCCGGCATCGAAGCGGCCAGCCGAAGATCGAGCGCCTGCTGCATTTCCGCGAAGCTCCGGCACTCGGAACACGCGGCCAGATGCGAGACCAGTTCCGGGTTCGTCCCCGCGGGAACGGCCGCATCCAGCGATTCCAGGACTAGCTCCTGCGCTTCGTGGCAGTCCATTGCGTCTCCCTCATCATATCCCCCAAGGCCCGGCGGCCCCGATGCAAGTGGCTCTTCACGGTACCCTCCGGCAGGTCCAGAAGCAGCGCCACTTCTTCCACGCTGCGTTCCTGCAAGTAGAACAGCGTGACCGCCTCGCGCTGGACCTCCGGAAGCCGCCGCAGTATCTGGTTCAGTTCCACGTCCCGAGAGACGGTTTCGCCTTTGGCGGGCTCGGCCGATTCTTCGAGCGGAATGGTCCGGCGCAGCGCTTCCGACCGCAGCGCGGAAAGACACGTATTGCGCGCGATGGCATATAGCCAGGTGGAAGGCGCCGCGCGCCCGTCGTACAGGGGCAGTGCGCGCCACACCTTCAGGAAGACGTCTTGCGTCGCTTCTTCGGCCCGCGCCTCGTTCCCGAGCATTGCGATCGCCATTCCGAAGACTCTCTTTCCGCAGGTCTCTACGAGAATCTCCAGGGCCTGCGTGTACTTGCGCTTCTGCAACAGGGCTACGAGATCCTCGGCCATCCAACATTGATACTCTCCGCTCCGCCGCGCGGTTGCAACGCTCTTTTCTTGGGCGCGGTGCAACCGGAGCCCCTCCGCGTGAGTATCAAGGAGCGAAAGGAAGGGTATCGCAATGGAAACGTCGGCAATCGTGATCGTGGCGCTCATCGCCCTGTTCGGTTTTCGCCAGTGGTTGGGACACCACCGCAGGATCATGCTTCACCAAGAGCGCATGGCGGCCATCGAAAAGGGGATCGAACTGCCCCCGGTCGAACAGGAGCTTCGGCGGAGCGCCTGGAACGTCCAGCGTATTCTGCTGCTCATGGGGTTGATCTGGGTTTCCATCGGCCTCGGCCTGTTCGTGGCGCTCGCAGCCCTGATCTCCAACGGCGCTCAGCACATCAACGGCGCTCAGCACATCCCTCCAAGTATGCAATGGGTTGCGATCGCGCCGGTGGCGATCGGCCTCTCGCACATCGTGGTCTATTTCGTGGGGAGAAAGAAAGACGCCTGATCTCGCACGGGGCGGTTGTGTAGGCCGCCCCACCCCTGGCGCCTGAATTGCAATATCAGACGCCAATGCCGGGATTTTCAACAGGTTTCGACCCTGAGGGTGTGTCTCCTGCCCCTGAGGTGGGCGATACGACGCTGGCTCAGGTCCTGCGCGCCCACGCATTCACGCACGGCCTCTCGGAGTCCCAGGTCGCGGGCCTTGCTGCGCTGGCCGCCAAAGTTACCTTCGAAGAGAACCAGGTCATCCTGGTGGCTGGCGAACGCTCGACTTCCTTTTACCTTCTGGTTGAGGGCAGCGTCGCGGTGGAATTGCGCACCCCCCGTTATGCGGTCTGCGTGCAGGCGCTCGGACCGGGTCAGGTATTCGGCTGGTCCGCGTTGCTCGACCATCAGGACACGCTATTCCAGGTGCGCGCGCGCGAGCGCACCACCGCGTTGCGGCTGGACGGGGCAGCCCTCGCCGCGGCCTTCCAGGCCGATTCTCCGCTCGGCGTCGAGATCCTTCGCCGGACGCTGCACGTAGTCGCCGGCCGCGTGAAGGCCACGGAGCTGCGCTTCGCCGAGATGTGCGGCGTAAAGCCGTAGCGGCGCCCCCGCATTCGAGCTAATGTGAATGCGTGGACGTTTACGGCTGCGTTGAGGCGGGCGGGACCAAGTTCGTCTGCGGCGCGGGGACCGGTCCTGAGGACCTGCTTCTCGATTCGTTCCCTACCACATCGCCGGAGGCTACCATGGAGCGGGTCGTGCGGTTCTTCCGCGGACTGGGCGTCCGGCCGAAGGCCGTCGGCATCGGCTCGTTCGGTCCCGTGGACCTGAATCCCGCCTCTCCCACCTTCGGTTTCATCACTTCGACTCCCAAGCTGGACTGGCGCCAATTCGACTTGGCGGGCACTGTCGGCAGGGCGCTCGATTTGCCCGTGGCCATCGACACCGACGTCAACGCCGCGGCCCTCGGCGAGGCGCGTTGGGGCGCCGCACGGGGGCTATCGGACTTCCTGTACGTCACGGTTGGCACCGGCATCGGCGGGGGCGCCGTGACGCACGGCCAAGTGGTCCATGGGCTGGTACATCCCGAAATGGGGCACATCCGGATACCGCATAACCTCTCCGAGGATCCGTATCCCGGCGGCTGTCCCTACCACCGGGATTGCCTCGAAGGTTTGGCATCCGGCCCCGCGATGCAGGCGCGTTGGGGAATGCCGGCGCAAAGTCTGCCGGCCGGCCATCCCGCCTGGGATCTCGAAGCTCGCTACCTCGCGCTCGGTCTGGCGACGTGGGTTTGTACGCTCTCCCCGCAACGGATCGTCCTCGGCGGCGGCGTCATGCAGCAAGGGCGGCTGTTCCCGACGATCCGGGCGGAACTGGGCCGCCTCCTCAATGGCTACGTCCAGGCGCGGGCGCTGCTCGACGAGATGGATTCCTATGTCGTGCCGCCCCAACTCGGCAACCGCGCCGGCGTGCTGGGCGCGCTAGCGCTGGCCCAAGTCTAACTAAGCTACTCCTTTCTCGGCGACCTTGCGTCGCTGGGCGATCTTCCGTTTCGGAAACGGGCATGGCCGTGGCCAAATCATTCTGGGAGCGGAGCGCCGCTTGCGTCGCCGCGGAAGCCTCGATTGAGCGAATACCCGGAGCATTTGCTGCGTGATCTGTTCGCGCTCTTGGTCGCTGGTGGCCTTCGCAAAAACCGGCAGGAAAGCATTGAGGGTATCTTGCGCCAGCGAGAAACTGAACTGCCGAGGGTCCAGGTTGAGGGCTGTGGCGGCCTCGTTCATGGCGGCATGCGTCAGATTGTACGCCGCTACGCCGAGCACCAGTTCCTTTTCCACCATCGCTTTGGATTGGGCAGTTGCCGTTCCAGATCGGCGATCTGCTTTTCGGCGTCGGCGATTCGCTGATCCCGTTCCGCTACCTGCTCACGGAGTTTCTCAATCTCACGCTGCCCGGTGCTGGAATCCCACCAGGAGGTGAGTAGCCCGCGGGAATTTCACCCGCGGGCTCTCGCAGAACCGGACTTGAACCTCTCAGCTCATCCGGCTCCCGTCACTCCGCTCCGAAGAGCGACGCTTTACCGCCCGGCTCCTCCCATCACTGGTTGACCGGTCGATAAAACTGAGTGACTCCACCCCTTCGCTCCATCCGCATTACCGGACTTCCTCACTACTGCGGGTGGATCCGCCCCTGTGCCCTGCTGCCGTACTCTCGCCCTCGTGGTTCTTCCACTTGAGCTTCTCCGTTAGCATCAGTGCTCCAGGTTCCCACGTTCCGCTCGACCGCCTCTGGCAAACTCGGGCCACCTTAATGCCGGATGCCGCTTTGGTCCGTAAACAGGCGCCGCCAAAGCCCGTCCCGCAGTAACGACTCCCTGCGGTTTCGACATCGTCCCTACGCTTTCGACACGTCATCAGTGGTTCCCTTGCGGTCCTCTTCTTGCCACCCACCTGACCTGGTTCTTTCCAGGCCTTTTCCTTCTGTGCTCACGACATGGCTTTTGACCACAGCCACCGAAGGTGGTTTGGAACAGGCTTCGACGCTCGATCACTTTTTGCAGCCATTCCGGCGCCCGAGTGTTCACGTTCGTCCCGGCCTTGGTGGTGCGCAGTCGGACCTCGCCGTTCTCATTCAAGCGGTCGATGTGGAACGTAGCGACGTCGGAGATGCGAAGTCCGGTGTACACTGACACGCTC
>OBLT010002273.1_pt1 | contig 12049 bp, 10 predicted proteins | sample 1518721 | NCBI WGS metagenome assembly OBLT01 (sample SAMEA3539307, study PRJEB22396) | soil metagenome | biome: tundra; feature: field; material: soil | place: USA | collected 2010-05 | depth 0.15 m | reverse complement strand
CCGGGCGTGTCGAGACGAAACTGTCGGCCAGGACTGCAAGCATGGCCAGACATGAATGCGATCTCGCTGCTTGCCGCGCTCCTGACCGGCGCCGTTCTCGGCGCGGTCATCGCTTACCTGTACGCCAGGGGGCGCCTGGCGGGAGCCGCAGCCGAGGCATCCGGTCAGGCACAGGCCGCCGACGAGCGCGCCAGGTCCGCCCAGGACCGGGCCGCGCTGATCGAGCGCTCGGCGCAGGAAAAGGCCGCGCTGCTGGACGGGCAGCTGGCGGAGCGTTTCCAGGCGCTGTCCGCGCAGGCCCTCGACCTGAGCTCGCGGCGCTTCCTGGAGATCGCCGAGGGGCGGCTGAATGCGGCGAACGCCAAGGCCGCCGGGGAACTCGACACCCGCCGCACCGCCGTCGAGCACCTGGTCGAGCCGCTGAAGGAGACCCTGGCCCGGGTGGAGACCCAGCTGCGCGAGACCGATGCCGCGCGCAGTAAGTCGCACGCTGCCCTTGCTGAGCAGGTGACCATCGCCCGGCAGAGCTCCGACCAGCTGCGCGCGCAGACCCAGGCGCTGGTCACCGCGCTGCGGCGGCCTGAGGCGCGCGGCCGGTGGGGCGAAATGCAGCTGCGCAGGGTGGTCGAGCTGGCAGGCATGAGCGCCCGGTGCGACTTCGATGAGCAGGTCTCGGTGGCCACCGACGACGGCGCGCAGCGCCCGGACATGGTGATCAGGCTGGCCGGCGGCAAGAACATCGTGGTCGACTCCAAGGTCTCGCTGGCCGCCTATCTTGAGGCTGCCGAGGCTACCGACTCAGGCTTCCGTGAGATGCGCCTCGACGCGCACGCCCGGCACCTGCGCGAGCATGTCGACCGGCTGGCCGCCAAGGCTTACTGGGCGGCGCTCAGCCCGGCGCCGGAGTTCGTGGTGCTGTTCATCCCTGGCGAGGCATTCCTCGCGCCCGCGCTCGAGCACGACCCGGCACTGCTCGAGCACGCGATGGTGCACCGGGTGCACATCGCGACGCCGACGACCCTGGTCACCATGCTGCGGACCGCGCAGTACGCCTGGCAGCAGGCGGCCCTGTCCGACAACGCCCGCGCCGTGTTCGACCTCGGCCGGGAGCTGTATGACCGGCTTGCGAGTTTCGGCAAGCACGTCGACGGGGTCGGGAAGGCACTGACCAACGCGGTATCCACCTACAACAGGGCAGTTGGCTCATTGGAGAGCCGCGTCCTGGTGAGCGCCCGCAAGCTGAATCAGCTCGGCGTGGTCGACGCGGAGCTTGACGCACCCAAGCCCGTTGAGGAAACCGTCCGGGCACTGTCGGCAGCCGATCTGATCAGCCAGGCCGGCCCGGAACTCGTTACGGGATCCGGCCAGGACCGCAACGGCAGCCCCCCGGCACAGCTGCTGAGCGGACCTCGCGCGATGGGGGCGGCAGGCTGAGGACGCTGCTGCCCGCGCTGCCCGGGGCAGCACGGTACGGGGAAGGAGCCGGGTGACGCAACCTGCACGGCCAGTGCGGCAAGAGATGATCCATGATGCCCGCCAACCGGATGATCCGGGGCCAGCCAGCGCGCCTGGCCTGGTCGGACTGGACGACCCGCAGACACGTGAGTTCGCGGCGCGGCCGCAGGGGCCAATGCCCGAGGCGGGGATGACCGGCCGCGGGGCCATCATGGCGATGTTCGCGGTGTTCTTCGTGGGCACCGCGGCTGCCGACTGGCTGCATCTAGGCGTTCTGGTCGGCCTTGGGCTCGTCAGCGGATGCGTGCTGGCAGTCAGATATGCCAAGCCCAGCGCCCTGCTGGCAGTGGTGATCACGCCACCGATGATCTTTCTTGCCGCTGTGATCTGCGCCGAGATTCTCACCTCGTCGTCGGCCAACGGCCATTCCGGGCTGCTCTCCGCCGCCGCAGGCACCGTTCTGACGCTGGCAGCGGCCGCGCCCTGGCTGTTCGGCGGGCAGGCTCTTGCCCTGCTAGTCGCCCTGTTCCGGGGGCTACCTCAGTCCGTCCGTGAGCTGCGTGCGGGCCTGCGCGGCGATGACGTGCCTGCGGCCGCTCGCCGGTAGGAAGCAGGCCCGGCATCCCGATCCGGGATCAGGCCCTGCGTCAGCTGCCGTTGCCCGCGGCCCTGGGCCGCCGCAGTTCGTGCGGGAGCGCGAACCGCATGCTCTCGCGCACTGTCTCGACCTCTTCGACACTGTCGAAGCCGCTCTTCGCCAGGCGGCCGAGGACGCCGGAAACGAGATCGTCAGGGACGGAGGCCCCGCTGGTCACCCCGACGGTTGCCGCATCAGCAAGCCAGGCCTCGTCGACGCCTGATGCGTCATCGACGAGGTAGGCGGCCTTCGCGCCCGCGTCGTGCGCCACCTCGACCAGCCGCACCGAATTCGATGAGTTGCGTGACCCGACGACGATGACGAGGTCCGAATCAGCCGCAATCTGCTTGACCGCGGCCTGACGGTTCTGGGTGGCATAACAGATGTCATCGCTGGGCGGGTCCAGCAGCTGCGGAAACCGCTCGCGCAGCGCCGCCACGGTCTGGCTGGTCTCATCCACCGACAGCGTCGTCTGCGACAGCCAAGCCACTTTCGCCGGATCCCGGACCTGGACACCGTCGCTGCCAGCGGGCCCATCTACCAGGTGGATACGGGCCGGCGCCTCCCCCGTCGTGCCGATGACCTCTTCGTGCCCTTCATGCCCGATGAGGAGAATGTCGTAGTCCTGTGCGGCGAAGCGCCTGGCCTCGTTGTGCACCTTGGTGACCAGCGGGCAGGTGGCGTCGATCGTGCGCAGGCTGCGGTCCCGGGCCTCCTGGTGTACCTGAGGCGCTACGCCGTGTGCGGAGAAGACGACGACCGCGCCCTGGGGGATCTCCTCGGTTTCTTCCACGAAGATCGCGCCGCGCTCCTCCAGGGAGCGCACGACGTGCGTGTTATGCACGATCTGCTTGCGGACGTACACCGGGGCGCCAAACCGCTCCAGCGCCATCTCCACGGCCTGGACGGCCCGGTCAACCCCAGCACAGTAACCGCGGGGCTTCGCGAGCAGGACACGTCGGGTCGGCACGGACATGACACCCATCGTAGGTGACCTACGCAGAGACAGGCCGGGCGCGGCGGCCAATGGTCGCGGGTACCGGGCCCCGCCATGCCGGGATCGCGTATTCGCGGGACGCCACGGCGCACCGCGACCCGCGCGGTTGCGGCAGGATTACGCGTGACGACAATCAGTCAGCGTGCCATGATCGGTCCGTGGCGGAACGGGCACGGCGGACCAGCAGGCGGGACGGCACCGGGGCCCCCGAGGGAGGAGACCGACATGCGCTTCCCGCAGGTCACCGATCGCGTGAAGGAGGCACCGGCACACGCCCTGCGAGCTATGTTCGCCGGGATCGGCCAGGTGCTGCTGGTGGCCGACCGGATGCGGAGCCGGCCGGCCGGCCCTGATGCTGCCCAGCTCACTGCCGCGGAGCAGCACGACACGCCGGTCAAGGCCACGCCGGCGCCGAGCAGCCCTGAGCCAGCTCCCCCCCGCGATGAATCCCGGTGGCGGTCCCTTGATCAGACCGGGAATGTCCGGATCCTCCCGGTCGCCTACCAGCCAAGGCCGCCGGCCGAGGCCGAACCGGCCGAACTAGCCCCCGCCGAACCGATCGTCGCAGAACCGGCCGCGCCAGAACTACTCATCGCCGAACCAGCCGAAGCCGAGCCAGTCATCGCGGAGCCAGTCGCCCCAGAGCCGGCCGACGCCGACACCGGGCCAATCATCGCCGAACCGCCCGCCGCCGAGCCCCCCCTGGCCGGGCCCGCCGAACCGGTCGTCCTGCCCGTTCCCCATTACGGCGATCTCTCGGTCGCCTCGCTCCGCGCCCGCCTCCGTAACCTCGACTCCGGCCAGGTGCAGGTGCTGCTTGCCCATGAGAAGGCCCATGCTGCCCGCCCGGCCGTGCTGACCATGTTCGAGCGCCGTATTACTAAGCTCGGAGAGGGCGAGGGCTGAGCGGACAACGGCAAAGCCGGCTCGCCGCCATGCCACTGGAGAGCAGCCCCGAAGCCCCGGTGCCCGTCCGGACGATACTGCGGCTGGTCGGCGACTGGATAGGCCGCCTCGGGCGGATCTGGGTCGAGGGGCAGATCGCCGAACTGAGCAGGCGCGGCAGCATGGTCTTCCTCACCCTTCGCGACCCGGTAGCGGCCGTTTCCGTCCGTGTCGTGTGCCAGCGAGCGGTATTCGAGGCCACTGACCCAGCTCCGGCCGAAGGCGCCCGCGTGATCGTATGGGCCAAGCCCGACTTCAACAGCGCGCGCGGATCGTTCTCCCTCAATGCCACTGCGATCCGCGCGGTCGGAATCGGCGAACTGCTCGCCCGGCTGGAACGGCTGCGCCGGTCACTCGCGGCGGAGGGCCTGTTCGCCCCCGAACGCAAGCGGCCGCTGCCATTCCTGCCGGCAATGGTCGGCCTGATCTGCGGGCGCGACTCCGCCGCCGAGCGCGACGTGCTCCGCAACGCCGCCGTTCGGTGGCCGGCGGTGAAATTCCGGGTGGAGCAGGCCGCGGTCCAGGGACCTCATGCCGTGGCGGAGGTCCTCGGGGCGCTCCGGCAGCTTGACGCCGACCCGGCGGTCGACGTGATCATCATTACCCGTGGCGGCGGGTCGATTGAGGACCTGTTGCCGTTTTCCGATGAGGCACTGATCCGGGCGGTGGCGGCCTGCCGGACCCCGGTCGTCAGCGCCATCGGCCACGAGCAGGATTCCCCGATCCTTGATTACGTCGCGGACGCCCGGGCCTCCACGCCTACTGACGCGGCCAGGCGCGTGGTGCCTGACGTGGCGGAGCAGCTGGCTCTCGTCACCCAGCTGCGCTCCCGCGCCCGCCGATGCGTCAGCGGGCGACTTGACCGTGAATGGTCCTGGCTGGCGGCAATGCGATCCAGGCCGGCGCTTGCCAGTCCTGTTCGCGAGATAGAAAGGCGCCAGGAACTGGTGAGTGCCCTCACTGAACGCGCCCGGCGCTCGGTATCGGCCAGCCTGGACCGCGCGCATGACGGCCTTGCCCACACCAGGGCCCGGCTGCTGGCCCTCTCGCCTGCGGCCACCCTGCGCCGTGGTTACGCGATCGTCCAGCGTGGCGACGCGAGCGTGATACGCTCGGCCGCCGAAGTCTCCGATGGCGAGGCGCTGACCATCAGATTCGCGGAAGATCACCTGAACGCCGTAGCTAGCAGCTGACGATGCGAAAGCTATAACAAAGCCATCCCGGCCTATTACCGCTGACCGCGTTTCTTGCCGCACTGATCTGGCGAAAAACCGGTTAGCTATGAGCGCGCTTCGCAATGGCGTGCATCACGTTTCGCCCATTCGTGAGATTCCGCACAGAGATTGACTTGCTCACCGCGGCTGCGGATTGACGATACACGGGGCAGGGGGACCGCAAGTGCTGGTAAGGACATCGCTGGGCGAGGCCGCGCGCCCTGCTGCCCCGGAGGCCGACCGCCGGCCTCAGCTGGGAAACCGCACCCGGGCGGCCGGCTTCGACGGCCTTCGCGCGCTCGCCGTTCTCGCCGTGGTCGCGTTCCACGAGAACCTCCACGCGGTACCGGGCGGATTCCTCGGCGTGGACGTGTTCTTCGCGCTCAGCGGCTACCTCATCACCGATCTTCTGGTTGCCCGGTTTGACCGGTACGGGCGGCTGGACTTACGCGGATTCTGGATCCGGCGGGCGCGCCGCCTGCTGCCTGCACTCGCCGTCGTGCTGGTCACCGTCACCGCGACGACGGCCGTCGTCGAGCCAGACCAGCTGGGCAGCCTGCGGCCCGCCCTGATCGGCGCGATCACCTACACGAGCAACTGGTGGCAGGCGCTGCGCCATCAGTCGTACTTCGATCTCTTCGGGCCGCCGCCGCCGCTGCAGCACCTGTGGTCGCTTGCCGTTGAGGAGCAGTTCTACCTGATCTGGCCGCTTGTCCTGACCGTTGTCCTGGCCAGGTGGCAGCGCAGGCGGCTGCGCGCGGCACTCGCCTGGGGCGGCGCTGGCGCATCCGCGATGGCCATGGCATTGATCTACGTTCCGGGCACCGACCCGTCCCGGGTCTACTACGGCACGGACACCCACTCGACAGCGTTGCTTGTAGGCGCCGCTTTAGCGCTGACCTGGCCGCTCACGCAGCTGGCTGCGGCTTCTCGCGAGACCGTCCGGCGTCTCGACGTCGCCGGCGTGATCGGGCTGGGGACACTGGCCTGGGCGATCGGACATTTCGCTGGCGCCGATCCCGCCGTCTATCCGCTCGGCCTGGCCGTTGCCGCCCTGGCAGCCGGGGCCGTTATCGCAGCCGCCGCGGCCACCGGAGTCGTCGCCGGCATGCTCAGCTGGCCGCCACTGCGCTGGCTCGGCGTGCGCTCCTACGGCATATACCTGTGGCACTGGCCGGTGATCGCATTCTACAGCGGCCTCGCCGGGCCCGGATCCGTGAGCCTCGCCGCCAGGGCGGCGCAGACCGCCATCGCCATCGCGATCGCGGCGGCATCGTGGCACTGGATCGAGGAGCCCATCTTGCGTCGCGGGCTGCGGTCCTTCATCCGGTCCCGCTCGGGCCGGCTCACCGGGTCATTCGCCGCCGCGCGGCGGTCTCCGCTGGCCCTGCTGCCGCTGGCCGTACCGGTTGCCATGCTCGCCGTCGCATGTACTGCCGGATACGGGATCTTGGACCGGCCGGGCGGCCGCACGCTGCAGGAGCAGATCACGGCCGGGGCGGCGATCAGCGCTGCGACCCGGGCAAGCCATGCCGCGGCGACACGGTCACCACAGGCGGCTGAAAGCCCCGTGATCGCTCCGGCGGTCATGACGCACCACCACGATCAAGCGGTCCCGCTCAGGATCCGTGGGGCGAAAGTCGTCGCGGTCGGCGACTCCGTCATGCTCGCGTCGGCACCGCAACTGCACGCGGCGCTTCCCGGGATCTACATCGACGCCGCGGTCAGCCGTCAGATGAGCGCTGGCCTGCTGACCATCAGGAGCCTGGCCGACAGCGGCCTGCTGCGCCCGGTCGTCGTCGTCGGCCTGGGCACCAACGGCACGGTGACGACGAGCCAGATCCAGCAGCTTCGCGCCGAGATAGGGCCTGACCGCTGGCTGGTGCTAGTCAATACCTACGAGGCCAGGCCGTGGCAGGACGAGGTCAACGGAACGCTCGCGGCAGCCGCCCGGCGCTACCCCAATGTCCTGCTGGTCAACTGGCACGCTGCCATAGCGGGCCGGACCAGCCTGCTCTGGGACGACGGCGTTCATCCGCAGCCACCGGGCGCGGTGCTGTACGCCCGGCTGATCAAGGCGGCGGCACAGGCCGCCTGGGCAGCCTGGCGGCAGGGCGGCACCGGTCAGGCCGGCCTCGCCGCCGGGACGGACCAGCGCGGCCCGCAAGCCGCCGGGGGCGCGCCAGCGCACACCATTCCGCCTGCCGTCGCTAACGCGGGCCCCGGCGAGGCCCGCGCCGGATGAGGCACCGATAAACCTGCGGCAGCATTAGGGTGAGATTGTGACTGCACGTGACGGCGCCGCAAGCACGCCGCAGCCCCAGACCGCACGGCCCACCTACGAGCAGGCTCGCGACGAGCTGACAGAGCTGGTCAAGCGGCTTGAGGCCGGCGGGCTGACCCTGGAGCAGTCGCTGGCACTCTGGGAGCGGGGCGAGCGCCTCGCCGCTATCTGTACCGACTGGCTGGAGGGCGCCCGTGCCCGGCTGGTGGCCGCAATGGCCCAGCGGACCGACGAGGACGGCGACTCCGCTGCGCCATTCTGAGCGGGAGCTACGGGTAGTCCAGGCGCGACAGGACCTCGATCACGCCGTCGGCGATCTTGCGGGCCCGTGCCGTGTCCTCGCTGAGCGAGACCTCGGCAACCGCCAGCGTCAGCGCTCCGGTGGTCACGACGGCAGCCGCCTGATCGAGCGGCTCACCGCTTCGGGCGAAGAACTCCGTGTTCTTGCTCACCCACTCCGCCAGCCGCGCCCGCATCACCAGGTCGAATCCGGGCGGCCCGTCGCCGCGCACGAACAGCAGTCCCAGCTGCCGCTGCTCCACACAGCCGTCCAGGTACGCGCGGGCGCCGATCAGGAAAAGCTGCCGGGGATCGCTGACACCGGCCTCCTTGGCGCTGCGCACCGCCCCGCGGGTCCGCCTCGCCTGGTCGTCGTGCAGCTCCTCGAACAAGGCGAGATAGAGGTCGGCTTTCCCCGAAAAGTGATGATACAGGCTGCCGACACTGGCGCCGGCCCGCGCGACAATCTCCGTTACGCCCGACTGCGAGTAGCCGTCGGTCAAGAAAACCTCGCGTGCCGCCTGCAAAATTGCGGCGCGCGTCGCCGCGCCGCGCTCCGACGGCCGCGCAACCGGCTGCGCTTGATCTGTCGTCATACAGCTCTGCAGTACTCCCTAACGGCCGGGCCGCTCAGCCTTAAGGTTACGCCCGCCCGCCAGGTACATAGGATTTCATCACGGCCGAGAGGAAAGGCGCATATGTCATGACTGAGGACCAGATCGCTCAAACGCCACCGGTGCCGGGCAGTGAGGCAGGGCCGTTGCCCGGCCGCCACGCGCCAGACCGGAACCTCGCTCTCGAACTGGCCCGGGTCACCGAGGCCGGCGCGCTGGCCGCCGCCCGCTGGGTGGGCCGCGGCGATAAGAACGGAGCGGACGGCGCGGCCGTTAACGCAATGCGCCTGCTCGTCAGCACAGTGTCGATGAAGGGCATCGTGGTCATTGGCGAGGGCGAGAAGGACCGCGCGCCGATGCTGTACAACGGCGAGCAGATCGGCGATGGCAGCGGACCAGCCTGCGACGTGGCGGTCGACCCGATCGATGGCACCAGGCTGACCGCCAACGGGATGCCGAACGCGATCTCGGTGATCGCCGTCAGCGCGCGCGGCTCCATGTACGACCCGTCGGCGGTCTTCTACATGTCCAAGCTGGTTACCGGGCCGGAAGCCGCTGACGTGGTCGATGTCGATGCTCCTGCCGCCGACAACGTCGCCGCGGTAGCGCGCGCCAAGCACTGCTCCCCGCACGATGTGACGGTGGTCATCCTGGACCGTCCCCGCCATGAGGACCTGATCTCGCAGGTGCGGGCCGCAGGCGCCCGGATCAAGCTGATCACCGACGGGGACGTTGCGGGGGCCATCATGGCTGCCCGCGCGGGGACCGGTATCGACCTGCTGCTCGGTGTCGGCGGAACTCCTGAGGGCATCATCGCGGCCTGCGCGATCAAGTGCCTCGGCGGGATCATCCAGGGCAAGCTAGCTCCCCGTGATGACCAGGAGCGCTCCCAGGCCATATCCGCTGGTCATGACCTGGATCAGGTATTGACCACCGACGACCTGGTCACCTCCGACGACGCGTTCTTCGCCGCCACCGGGATCACCGACGGCGAGCTGATGGCCGGCGTGCGGTACAAGTCGGGCGGGGCGACCACGCACTCGCTGGTGATGCGGGCCCGCTCGGGCACGCTGCGGAATATCCACAGCGAGCACCAGCTCTGGAAGGTTTCTGCCTACAGCGCCGTCGACTACTCCTAGGCTATTTCCCCAGCTCAGAGGGGATCGGCGGGCCGGATGTACGCACTTTAGTCACCCAGCCTGCTCCCTGTCAGTAGGCGGAGGGCAAAGCTCGCGTGCTGCTGAATCTACCGGCCAACCTGACCGCGTGGCCTCCTCTTCCCAAAGCCAAATCGTTCCTAGCCACCCTCCAGAGTAGGACTCCTGATTTGCTGTAACCGTCCGTCAGCGCCTATAGGCGGCCTAGTTGCGCAGAGCCAGAGCGGGCAGAGAACTGGCCGCCAACGGCTATGCACTTGAAACTACGGTGGGCACAACCGCCGAGCCACTGAGGTAGATGCCGTCGCCGCGCGATGAAGCTCGGGCAGGCGCTATCCATATTCGAGGCCGCGCTGCCCCCGGAGATCGCCGGCCCGTACCGGGCTACCCTGGCCAGGCTGCAGGAATCCGCGCCGCCGTTGCCTGCCCGGACTATCCACAAGGTGCTCGCGGGCGACATGGGCCAGGAGTGGCGGGCCAGCTTCGCCGAGTTCGACGACCAGCCGGCGGCCGCAGCCTCTATCGGCCAGGTGCACCGGGGCGTCTGGCACGACGGGCGCGAGGTTGCGGTCAAGATCCAGTACCCGGGCGCGGGCAGGGCGCTGATCAGCGATTTCAACCAGCTGAGCCGCCTTTCCCGGCTTCTCGGCGTGCTCATGCCTGGCCTGGACGCCAAGCCGCTGCTCGCCGAGCTGCGGGACAGGGTGGCCGAGGAACTCGATTACCGGCTGGAAGCTGCCTCCCAGGAAGCCTTCGCGGTAGCCTACGCGGGCGACCCGGACGTCTGCGTACCGCATGTGGTCGCCGTCACCGACCATGTGCTCGTCAGCGAGTGGATGGACGGCACCCCGCTCGCGCAGATCATCGCCGGCGGCACGACCGCTGAGCGGGACCGGGCCGGCGTCATGATCGTCCGTTTCCTATTCTCCGGTCCTGCGCGGGTCAGCCTGCTGCACGCGGACCCGCACCCGGGCAACTTCCGCCTGCTCGCCGATGGCCGGCTCGGCGTGCTCGACTTCGGCGCTGTCGACCGGCTGCCGGACGGCTTCCCGTCCTTCTTCGGCAAGCTGCTGCGGCTCATGCACGAAGACGGCGACCCCGACGAGGTCGAGGACGAGCTCCGGTCGCACGGCTTTCTCCGGCAAGGCGTCAGCATTGACCTCGCGGCGCTGCGCGCCTTCCTGGCACCGCTCGCCGAGCCGTCCAAGGTGGAGTCGTTCAAGTTCAGCCGCGCATGGCTGCGCGCTGAGGTGACGCGGGCATCGGGCATCCGGTCATCCAGCGTTGTGCGGCGGCTCAACCTGCCGCCCTCTTACGTGCTTATCCACCGGGTGTCGACGGCGGGCGTGGGCGTGCTCTGCCAGCTCGAATGCGAAGGGCCGTTCCGGGCCGAGGTGCTCAGATGGATGCCGGGATATACGGACCCGCCCATGCCTGCGCCGCCGCCCCAGCCAGCTTCTGCCCAGTCGGCCCGGGCAGCCGAATCCGCGCAGCCGGTCAGGCCGGCGCGGCCGGCAAGCTCCGCACAGCCCGCAGAATCGGCGCCGCGGGTAAGATCGGCACGGCCGACGCGGTCTGCGCGGCCAGCCAGACCAGATCAGATAACGTGGCAGCATCTGGAGTGGGAGGACATCATGGCAAAGCTGCGGCGCCCCCAGGCGCCGGCGATATTCCGCACCATGTTCCCGGACCTGGCCGATTGGCTGGAGTCGCCATGGACAGGCCCGCCGCCGTTCACGGTGGCCCAGCTGTTCCGGGTCGAGGAAGTGGCCCAGGACGACCGCTACGTGATCCGGGCCGAGCTTCCCGGCCTGGACCCGGAAGAGGACATCGAGGTCACCGTCGACGGCAGGACCCTGACGATCCATGCCGAGCGCCGCCAGGAGGACAACGAACCCTATCGCTCAGAGTTCCGTTACGGCTCCCTCACCCGGTCGGTCAGGCTCCCCGCCAAGGTGGACGCAACGGACGTCACCGCCCGCTACGAGAAGGGAATCCTCGAGGTCAGCGTCCCGGTGCGCGAGGTGAAGCCGGAAGGCAGCCGGGTCGCGATCGAGAAAGCAGACTGAGCCCAGAGACCCCCGGGACGGCAGGAAGCGGCCGGACGCACCCCGGCCGCCCGGGCTGCCCGGGGCGACGGGCCGCCGTGATCCTCGGCGACGCCCAGCCGGCGCCGTCACGCGCGATGTCCTGATGTCATGAAGGAGCGACCTGTACCGATCCAAATACCGTGTCGGGGTCGTGCCCTGCATGTTTGCATGATCGGCTAGGCCGCTCGGGTGTACTCGTTGATGACGCCTCCCCGCGTCATACGCTTCGCGATAGGTGTGATACGGGCGGCGGTAGTGGGTGTGGAAAATCCGCCCGCGGCTGGCGGAGTTCGCCCGGATCACCGGCACGCTGCTGATCGATCCCGACGGCGTCTACGACCCCGCCGACGTGAACGACCGCGTCCTGCTGGGGTTCA
>OBLT010002268.1_pt1 | contig 12071 bp, 6 predicted proteins | sample 1518721 | NCBI WGS metagenome assembly OBLT01 (sample SAMEA3539307, study PRJEB22396) | soil metagenome | biome: tundra; feature: field; material: soil | place: USA | collected 2010-05 | depth 0.15 m | reverse complement strand
TCATTCCGGATGGGCCCTACGTGCTGGCGAAGGCGCCCGCATTCGAAATGAGCACCAGGTAGTCGTAGGAGCAACGTCATGACCTTTCGGAGATTCGCAATCGTCCTCTTTCTCGCCGCAGCGTCGTGCCACACGCTCGTTGCACAGGCGATGCCGCCGGTCTGCCAGACCGTGACCGCCGACCAGGTCGGCTCCGACGGGATGAACACTCTGGCAATCCAGAAACAGCTCGACTCCTGCGGCGCGGGCTCCACCCAATCGGCCGTTGAGTTGTCGGCCGCCAAAGGTGCGAGCTTTACATCCGGGCCCTTGTACCTTCCCAGCAACGTGGCGCTGTGGCTGGATGCGGGTGTGACACTGAACGCATCCACCAATCCAGCCGACTTCCAGCGCACCGCCACCTCGCGTACTCAGCCCTGCGATTCCTCCGGGGCGATTCCGGTATGCGGGACTCTCGATGCCGCGAACACGGGCTGTGTTGCCTTGATCAACGCGTGTAAAGTGACCAACGCCGGTGTCGGCGGACCGGGGGTGATCGAAGGCCATGGATGGTCGCCGCTCACCGGCGGGCCCAACACCGGGACACCGTGGTGGGCGCTGGCCACTGCCGCGAAGGCTGGCAACTACGCCCAGAACCTGAACGCGCCCAAGGTGATCGATTTTCAGCAGTCCACCAACCTGACGCTCTCAAGCTTCAGCATCCACAACGCACCGCTGGTGCATATTCTGTTGGGCAAGGATTCTAACGTGGCTGTGTCGGGAGTGAGTATTGCGACCCCCACGCCGGACCATACCATCAGCAGCTTTCCTTACAACTCCGACGGCATGGACATCTCCGGCTCGACCAACGTGGCAATCGACGGCGTCGATTTCTCCGACGGCGACGACAACATCGCGCTCGAAGGCGGCGGGAACGGGCCGGTGGCCAACATCGCGGTCACCAACTCGACGTTCCGGAAAGGTCATGGTCTCTCGATCGGCAGCCCCACCAGCCGCGGCGTCACGAATGTCTCCGCCAGCAAAATCAACTTCCTGGGAACGGACAACGGGCTGCGCATCAAAACCGACGCGGCGAACGGCGGAGTGGTCGATCAGATCCGTTACGGAACCATCTGCATGTCGGGCGTGGGGAACCCGATCGTCATCGACCCCTATTACTCATCCTCCACGGGAACTCTTCTGCCGATGTTCCGGAACGTGGAGATCGACGGCATGTGGGCCGACAGCGGCAATCTCACGTTCGAAGGCTATGCCGGTCAACCCCCCTTGGCGCTTACGCTGAACAATGTGCGCATCGATCAAGTCGGGAAAGTCACGGCCGCGAACGCCAACATCACGGAGGTATCCGATCCGAATTTTCGTTTTCCGATCGCGATTCCGGCCACACCCGGCGTTACCGTGACGCAATCGCAGTCGCCGGCGGCTCCGCCCGTGGACATTAAAGCATACTGCCAGTCGGCGCTCGGACTGGGCAGTGGTCCTGCCCCTGCGCCGGGCCCCACGTCGATCGACGACCTATTCGCGGATGGAAACAGCCAGAATCAGGATCTGGCGCATAATTCGTTCTGGCTCTTCAACGGCCGTACCAACAATGTGCGTACAGACCAGGTGGGCTCGGTCACATTCGATGTGACACCCGCCGGCACTGGGTCCGAAGCCTTCTGGGCCTACTTTACTCCGGCCGGTTCACCGGTTGTGCTCGGCGTTGGCGACAAGCTATCGGTGGCCGTCACGTTTTCGCTGTCGGGATTCAAGAATAACGCGCAGGACGTACGCTGGGGCGTGCTCGATTCGCTCGGCACGCGCAACGCGGCGAACCTGAACGGCGGCATGAACGACGCATCCTTCGTTAACGACACCGGCTACGGACTGGATTTCTTTGCCAGCGGCACCGGGAGTCCCTTCGTCATCGCGCGCCGGGCCGTCCTGAGCAACGCCAACGTGTTTAACAGTTTTGGCGACTTCGCTCCCATCACCGGCAGTGATGCCACGCCCCGGCAGGCGTTGGTGGACGACACACTTTATACACTCACTTACACGATCGAGAGGAAAACCGGCACCGGCACGCTCATCTCGACGGCTGTCACTGGCGGGGCGCTCGCGGACCTCAACTACTCGGCCCTGGAGTCCAGCGCCACGCCCAACACTTCATTCGACTATTTTGCCTTTCGGATCGGGGGCACGAATTTCACGTCGAAAATCACATTCACCGAGCTCAAGGTTCAGTACTTCCCCGCTGCGCCGGTGATCACGAGCCAGCCGCAGCCCACCAGCCTCACCGTGCAGGTGGGGAGCAATGTCACTATGGCCGTCGGGGCGTCCGGCAATCAACTCACATACCAATGGCAGAAGGATGGCAAGGCCATCTCCGGAAACTCCTCGGCATCCACTCCAACGCTCGCCCTCGCCAACGTGCAACTGAGCGATGCCGGCAGCTACACGGCGGTCGTCACCAACGCCGGCGGTAGCGCCACCAGCAACGCCGTGAAGCTGGCGGTCGGCACCAGCGCCGTTCCGCCGCCGCCCGCCATCACGGTCCAGCCGGCCAACACAACGGTCACGGTTGGCAATTCCACAAGCCTGTCCGTCCAGGCCTCGGGGGGCAATCTGTTCTACCAATGGTTCAAGAACGGCGTGCTGATTCCAGGCGCGACATCGAGCCAGCTTACGATTCCCAATGCCCAGGTCGCGGATGCGGCCTCGTACTACGTGGTGGTGAGCAATTCCAGCGGCAGCGTTTCGAGTTCGTCCGCGACGCTCCTGGTAGTATCGGCGATGGCTCCTATCGGATTCCGGCCATGGAATCAACAGACGGGAATCTGCATTGACACTCCGCTCTACATCGCATTCGACCAGCCGGCAGCCGTGGGCACGAGCGGCAGCGTGAAGGTATTCAACTCGAAGGGTGCGCTGATGGACACCATCGACCTGGGCGGCAGCCTTGCCGACCTTCTGCTGGGAGTGCCACCCCAGACACGCCTCATCGGCGGCGCTTCCTTTGTCTACTATCCGGTCATCGTCACCGGGAACATCGCGGCGATCTATTTGCATCAGACACTCCCCTACAACGACACCTACTCGGTCACCATGGAACCGGGCATGATCGCCGACGCGAGCGGTGCGCCCTTCTCCGGCTTCGCCGCTCCCAACTTTTGGACCTTCACCGTCCAGACGGGCGCCCCAGCCGCGGGGTCCAACGCGCTGACAGTCGCGTTCGATGGCGGTGACTTCTGCACTGTGCAAGGCGCTGTCGATTTCGTCCCGGCTAACAACACCCAGCCCGTCGCGATCGCGGTTCGTCCGGGAGCGTTCACCGGAATCGTGTATGTGCCCTCGAACAAGCCATTCCTCACCGTGCGCGGCGAGGACCGGGCGGGCTCGATTCTGCAGTATCCGAACAACAACAACATCAATCCCAGCACCAGCTCTCGCGCGATGTTCGGGGTGGACGCTCCCGACTTCACGCTCGAAAACATCACGCTGATCAACACGACGCCGAAGGGTGGATCGCAGGCCGAAGCCTTCCGCGGCAACAACCAGCGGATCCTCCTGAATCGTGTGAGCCTGTACGGCTTTCAGGACACGCTCATGCTGCAGGGCACCGGGATGGTGACCGACAGCTACATCGAGGGCGACGTCGACTTCATGTGGGGCAGCGGCGCCGTCTATTTCCAGAATTCCGAGCTAAAGGCTCTCTCGTCAGGCGGCTACTATACGCAAATCCGCAACGGGCAAAGTCAAAACGGCAACGTCTACGTGGGGTGCCGGCTAACCGGCGCCACCGGAGTGAGCGGCATGTACCTGGGCCGGATCGACCCGACTGTCTTTCCCTACAGCCAGGTGGTGTATATCAATTCGGCGATGGGCCCGCAAATCGCTCCTGTTGGATGGCTGCTCAACAATGCCACCACCGCGCCCACCGCCCAGTTCTGGGAGTTCCAAAGCACGGATCTGAATGGTGCTCCGGTCGATGTAAGCAAGCGCCTGCCGGACTCGTTCCAGATCTCCGCGGATCAGGCCAAGCAGTGGAGCGATCCGGCGTTCGTGCTGGGAGGCTGGGTGCCCTTCACGGTGAATGCCGGTCCGACTCCCTTGAACGCCGGAGCGGCAATCACGGTCGATTGGAGCGCCGCGGCCGGGCACTCCGTTAAGGACTGGATCGGTCTGTTCGCCGCGGGCGCCCCCGACACGAACTACCTTTCCCAGCAGAATACCGGCGCAGCGACCACTGGCCATCTGACATTCACAGCGCCCTTGCTGCCGGGACAATATGAGTTCCGCTACTTCCGGAGCGATGGAACGCGGGCGGCGGCCGGGAATCGGGTTACAGTCCAGTAGCGGTTTCCCATCCAACCAATGGAGTGATCTTGACCATGAACAAACTACTTCTTACGATTGCCGCGCTCGGCGCACTCTGAAGCTTTCAGCCATCAGCGGTCGGAACGTGAACAAGAGACCGCCCGCAAGCGGGCGAGGCAGGCGACACCGACTGCCCCACCACTGAAGGCACAGTACTTGCTGAGGTGGCGCAGGCGGCGCCGCCTGCGTTCCCGGATTTTACACTCAGCTTCTCAGCGGTCGGCGATCGTCAGCAGGCGAAGAAGGCTTCGTCCAACTCGCGAGTCACTCGATCGGATAACGGCATCAGGGAGCCAAGGGCGCGGGCGTTGATGATGGCTTCGGCGGTGGATTCCAGCACCTCTAAACGATCGAATGCTTCCAGAACGTCGGAGCCGGTTACCAGGACACCGTCATTCTCCAGGATGAGAGCGGGCCGAGTGGGCGCAATCAAGGCCGCCAGCTCCCGCGTGTCGTGAAATTGCAGACCGAAGGGAGCACGTCCTAACTGGCGAACCACCACGTAGCTTTCGGGGATGGTCCGGCTATCCAGAGGGACACCGGTCACGCTGAATGCGGTGGCATTCACGGGATATGCATTGACGACGGCGCCGATCGTGGGATGCCGCCGGTAAATCGCCTCATGCATCATCGCGGCGCGGCTGGGCAATTTGCCCGCTTCGGCCCGCCCTTCCCTGACCAACACCAGATCCTCGACGTCCAGCGTACCGCGGTCCACCTGGTAGGGAGTGATTAGAAACGACGAGCCATCCACACGCGCTGAGTAACTTCCCTGCGTGCTGATGAAGAGCCGCTGACGGTAAGCGCGGCGAACAAACTCCGAGAGCTGGCGGCGCACCTCGTTCTCATGGCTCGATGGGGGCGCGGCCACGAACTCCTCCAGGCTGCCGGACCGCTGCCGTTCGAGGTCGATCTCATCGTCGGTCAGGAGTCGGGCGTCGGCACCCAACAACCTGGCTTTGATGAGCGTCTTGGCGGTGAATTCGAGCGTTTCGAAGCGGCGGAAGGCCTGCTGAAGGTCAGAGCCGGCAGTAACCACGCCGTGGTTTTCCAGGATCACGCAGTCATATCCCTGTTCGAATGTATCGGCCACGCGGTTGCCCAGCGCCACACTGCCGGGCAGCTCGTAAGGGGCGAACCCGGCTTCGCCGCAGACTCGTCTGGCTTGGTGAAAGAGGCGGGTGTTGGGCACCTGGTGAACCAGGCTGAAGGCCACTAGAGCAGTGGGATGGGCGTGCACGATGCCTCCCAGCTCGGGCCGCCGGCGGCGAATCTCCTGGTGGATGGGGAGTTCGGAAGAAGGAGTCTGCGTGCCTTCGATCTGGCCATTGGCGCGAATGCACACTAAGTCCTCACGCCGCAATCCGCCCTTGTCCACGCGCGCCGGGGTGATCCATACGTCGCCATTCTCCTCGCGGATGGAGAGGTTCCCGCCGGACGTAGTGGTCATACGGTAGCGGTAGATCCGCTCCATAGCCTGGAGAAGTTGGTCGCGGGGATGCTGGTAGCACTGGGAAGTCGGCATGGGAGCCTGTTTCCAGTATGGCAGTCCCCAGGGGTTGGGGGCTCATCCTGCGAGGTGGGGCAGGCGCTTCCGCCTGCCAACGGACTGCCAAAGGCGATGAGTCCCCATTTCGGTTAAGCACCCCAATCCCGAGGGTACCCCGGTGGTGGCTCGGCTGAGTAGTATCATCACGGTATGCGATGGACTCTCGCTGTTGCCGGGCTGGCCGGGATCGCCTGCATACTCTTCGCACAACAGGCCCGCGACCTCCGCATTGAATCCGCCGGACCTTCCAATCCGCTAAAGGATCGGGGAACCCGCTGGGCCGTGGTAGTCGGCATCTCTTCCTACGAATACCTGCCGCCCGCGGCCCAATTGCATTACGCCCATCGCGACGCGGAGGACTTCGCCGGGTTCCTTCGCACCTATGCGGGCGGCGCCCTTCCGGCCGACCACATCCGGCTCCTCGAAAATGAACATGCCACCTTCTCGGAGATCCGCGCAGCCCTCGATACCTGGCTGGTCGCATCGGCGCGCCCGGAGGACATCGTGTATGTCTTCTTCGCCGGGCACGGGGTGTTGGACGACCATGACGACGGTTACTTCGTAGCTCACGACTCCGACCCCCAGAACCTCCACGCCACAGCTATCGCGTTTCAAGACGTCGATCGCACCCTCAGCAGCCGCCTGCAAGCCAATCTGGTGGTGTTGGTGGCGGACGCGTGCCACGCCGGGCGGCTCGGCTGGTCCACATTCGTTCCCGGCAAGCCCAGCCGCGCCGGCGACCCGCTGGCCAGGATCGGGCACGGCGACCGGTCCTTTCTGAAGCTTCTCTCCACCCGGCCGAGCGAGCTATCCTACGAGGACCAAAAGTGGGGCGGCGGCCACGGCGTATTCACGCACGCCTTGCTCGAAGGACTGAATGGCCAGGCCGACCGCGATGGCGATCATGTGATACGGGCCTCCGAAGCCATCGACTACCTGTCGAGGCGCGTTCCGGAGTTGACCGATTCTCTTCAGCATCCTCGCGTGGCCGGCACGTTCGATGCGCAGGTGGCCATCGCGCTGGCTCCCAATTCCGCGCCCCCCGCGCCCCGAACGGTGACCATGGATGTGTCCGGCCCGGTCAGCAGCGCTCTTTACATCGACAACATCTTTCGCGGCAAGATCCGCCCCGCCGGAACCTTGCGGATCGACTCGCTGCTCCCCGGACCGCATGCTTTCTCCGCGGACTTTGCCGATGGCTCCACGCTTCAGGGAACGGTCACGCTGGGCAACCTGCCGGCGACCGTGAGCATTGCCCCGCCGCCCCCCAGCCCGCTGACGCAACTGAAAACGCGTCTGGCCGCGGGCCAGGTATTGGAGCCCGATGGAGCCTGGGACTTCTATCGCGGCCATACTTTCTCCGGGACCGAACGGCCAGCCGCCACCACTCTGATCACGGCCGCCTTGGAGGGAATGGGACAGGCCTGCGTGGGGGATTACGTCCAGTCCACGGCGAACGGACCCAAGCGCGTCCTGTTGCAGCACGCGGTGGACGCATACGAACGGCTCAAGGTGCTGCGTCCCAACGACCAAGGCCTCGAAGTGCGCCAGATCTTCTGCCGCGGGCGGCTGCAGATTGCCGAGCGGCGGTTCGCGGAGGCCGCTGTGACCCTGGAGAAGTCGCTGAAGCTCGACCCCGGATTCGCCTGCGCGTATAATGCGCTGGGAGTTGCCTTGGGGAAGCTCAATCGCCCCAAGGAGGCGCGGCAGGCGTTCGACACGGCCGCCGCACTGACGCCGGAGTGGGCGTTGCCTCCGTTCCAGATTGCGTCACAATACATCGCGGCCGGAGATCTGAGGAAGGCCCAGCCGTACCTGGAAAAAGCAGTGGCGTACAACCCGCGCTCGGTAGGAACGCGCTGGAGTCTGCTGCATGTCGACCGGTTGCTCGGGCAGATGAGCGAGGTGGAGCGTCAGGCCGCCGAGTTGATCCGCCAGGATCCGAGCTACGCCCCGACCTATATCGAGCTGGCACTGGCTTATGAGACGGCGCGGAACATTCCGAAGGCGGTAGAAGCCTACGATGCGTACGTGCTCCTGGCGCCGAACTATGAGAATACGAATTCAGTTCGCGTCCATGCGGACCGGCTGCGGGGCCGGTGATCGTTCGGGGAATTCCACTGCGCGGTGCCGTCGCGATCTCACGGCGTCGAGCGGCTATGCAACGGTCCGGCTGAGTTCCACTCCCTTGGTGCTGACGTAATACTTGGCGAGCATGTTGGCGTCCTCCCAGGCCGGAAGGGTTCCGGGATGCCGCAAATACTCGAAGAACTGGTTGGTCACCTGCGCGAAGTGAGCCTCGTGTCCCACGCGGTACCGTCCGGGAATGGTCACGTGGGCCTCGGCTCCGCGATCCTCAATGGCAACGCCCGGGTAGCGGCTCGCGAGGGCCGCGATTCTCTTCCCGAGCGCGCTCCTCACGCCGGAATCCTCCGCCACCACGTACAATTCCGGCAGGTAGTTCTCCTCCTTGCCCTGCCGCACTTCGATCCGCGATTTCGAGCCGCGATACACGGCGAAGTGCGTGTCGCCGGTTCCTGGCGGCGCTTCCCAACGCCACAGGACGTCGAGCTTCGCGTGGATGCCGCGAATGGTGTAGGTGACGCTGGTGTTGCACCGGTAGTCCAGGGCCGCGCCGGGAACGCCGGTCACCTGGCGGAACTGCTCGGAGGCGATGGGGGTCGGCCAACCACTCGCCGCCAGGACCTCGAGCTCGCTGCGGTAATCGATCGCGGATTCGGGGAACAGGGTCCACTGGACCAGGTCGACCAGGTGGGTGCCCACATCGGCCAGCGCCTCCCCCTGTTCCTCGACGTCGAAAAACCAAACCGGACGCAGGTTCGGGACGCCGGCCACGAGCTTCAGGATGTGGTGCGCGCTCTCCATGTAAACGGCGGGCTCTTGCGCAGTGCCGGGGAGGATTGCGCCGAAGACCTCCGGATCGTTGGCCAGTTCCCGTTGCAGGATGGAGGTAATCTCGAAGCGCTCGGTCATGATGTCGTAGGCGATCAGCCCCTGGCGTCGCGCCGTGGCTAGCGCCTCCTCGAGCAACGGCAGATCGCCCGCCTCGATAATCCACGGCTTGTCGGCCAGGACGTGGAGCCCCGCGCCGAGCGATCGGGCGATCCGGTGGATCTTGGCTCGATTCCGTCCCGAGAGGACAACAATGTTACCGGGGCGCTCCTCCAGCATGCGCTCCAGGAAATCCGGCGCCGCGTGAATATCCAATTCCCAGGCGGTGGGGCTTTCCTTTCGAAGATTGAATCGGGCGATGCGGCTCAGGTGTTCGGTGAGGTCCGGCGAGAGAGGCGCATACACCGCGACTCGCTTCGCGACGCCGCGATACATCTCCTTCTGAATCAGGCCGGCGTGAAAATGGCCGGGATCGAGCGTGATCAAGCGGAATTCATCCATGGACCACTCAGGTTACTATTCTGCGCAGGAGATTGCCGAAGCGGCGACGGTGTGGAGGCAGAACGACGACATCACGGTGCTAATCGAGATCCGTCAACTCCCGCCATCCCAATGCGGCTCCCACCGCTCGTTTGACTTCGATCCAACGTTCGGGGGCGAGTTCTCCGGCGCGCCTGGTCAGCGACAGCCGGGGAACCATTCGAAGGTTGTCACAGTTGGCGACACAGACTTTGAGCAGGCCCTCCTCTTCACCGAGAGGGACTTCGCTGGCAATCTGGCGGATGGTCGATGTGATCTCCGCCGCGACGAACTTGGAGAGATATCCGTAGGCGTCGTTTCGGCTCAACAACAATACGGGACGTCGGCCCGCCGGTTCTCGCAGATCCGTCCACCAGATCTCGAACTGCTTCATTCCTTCCATTCCTCGGGAAGTTCCCAAGCGTCTGAATCCTCAACGGAATCGGGCTGCAGCCGGTATGCTTCCCGCATCCGATCCGTCTCCTGCCGGAAGATCGCATCCTTGACCGCCTGCCGGATAAAGTCAGCCCGTTTCCGCTTGGCCGCGGGAGCGATTCGGTCAATTGCTTTCAACGTTGCTTCATCGAAGTGGATGAGGACCTGCGGCATATGGATAATCTATGTCTCTGCTCTATATATAGCATAGTTTGCGAGGATGAGGCTCTTCAGCGTGGAACCACACGCGGGAGATCGCCGAAACGGCGAAAATCTGGGCAGAGCGACGCCATCACGGTGGTGACAGTGCGGAGGTCCACTTGTAAGTTGTTGATGCGATTGGGCTGGCGGAGAGGGGGGGATTCGAACCCCCGGTAGAGTTTTTGACCCTACGACGGTTTAGCAAGGTGTGGAGACCCTTCCCTGCCGCTCCCGGACCGTGTTGGATATTCCCTGTTTGTCACTGAAAACAAAATAGTTGTCGTCTCCGCGTGTACCTGTCTGTCACCGGCTGTTTCTACCGGTTTCGGATAAATTCGTTAGCAAACCGGTAGCAAAGACGGCGCTCTCTGGCCATCAGGCATTGGCTCGTTCAGGGCCGGCTTCGTCAACCTGCCCTCGCTCCCCCGTGATCTAATGATTGTCGTGGGCCACAATAGTGAATTCCAGGGCAATTCTCGGGTGTCGGAAGTCTCCACGGTCCTCCGGTCGCTAACCATCGAAGTCGTCTCCGATGTAGTCTGCCCGTGGTGCTTCATTGGGAAGCGCCGGTTGGAGAAGGCGCTGGTGCTCTTGGGTCGCCAAGACGTGACGATCCGCTGGAAGCCATTCCAACTCAATCCGGGCGCGCCGAAGGAAGGCATGGACCGCCAAGCTTACCGAATTCGGAAGTTCGGCAGTCTCGCCTACTCCCAGCAACTCGAAGCTCGGGTGGCCGCCGCCGGTGCCGAGGACGGGATCGAATTCCACTTCGACCAGATCAAGCGGACACCGAACACGTTTGAGGCTCACAGGCTCATCTGGTTTGCGGGTCGAGAACAGGGGCAGGACGTCCGGGACGTGCGGAACGGGCGAGACGTGCAGAACGCTGTCGTCGAGAACCTGTTTAGAGCCTACTTTATCGACGCTGAGGACGTCGGCGATATTGGTGTGCTGAAGAGGATCGGCGCCCAGAACGGTCTCGACGCCGGTCGTCTTGAGGAGTTGTTCGCCGCCGGGCTCGGCACCGAGGAGTTGATGGCCGAAGAGGGCGAGGCGCGGGCGCGAGGCGTGACCGGTGTGCCGACGTTCTTCGTCGCTAGTAAGCCGATAGCGTCCGGCGCGCAGAAACCGGAACTGTTGGCCGCGGTTTTCGGCCCGGCGCTTGGCGCGGCCTAAGAACTCGGCGTGACATCCATAGCCTGGTCTCCGACTGGGCCGTCTACGATATCCTGATCAGCGGGGGAGGACCACCGGATGTGCCAACACGCTGTTTCGCGTCGCGGGTTTCTCGAACGCATGGCTTTCGGTTCTTTGGCAGGAGGTTCGATCCTCGACTTGGCTTTCCGCCGCGCCGCGTGGGCTCAGGCCATGGCCCCCGGCGCCGCGACTGATCTGTTTGAGATTCAAAGCGTGACCGAGGGGGTCTACTTCGCTTTCGCACGGCCTCAGGCGGTGGGAAATTGCAATGCCGCCATCTTCGTAAACTCAGCCGATGTGTTGGTGGTGGATGCCCATTCGAAGCCCTCGGCCGCGGCGGGGCTGATCGCACAAATCAAGCAACAGGTCACGACGAAGCCGGTGAGATATCTGGTGGATACGCATTTCCACTGGGATCACTCGCAAGGCAATGCGGGCTACCGCGACGCATTCGGCAAAGACCTCAAGATCATCGCTAGCGACACGACCAAGAAATTGCAGGCGCAGTTCTCGCAGACCCGGCTCCGGGAATCGCTCGATCCACACGGCCACTCGTTCTCTGGCCAGCCGCAGATCCCGGTGGTGCTGGAAGCGGCGCGACAACAGTTGAGCGCGGCCGGCTCGCAGGAGCAGAAGGCGCAGATCGCCGAGCGGATCCGGCAGTTGGAAGCCTTCCAGCGCGAGATGCAAGACTTTGCTCCCGTGCTGCCGACCGTTACTTTCGGCAAGACGTATGTGATCAAGGATAAAGCTCACGACCTGCACGTGGAGTTTCACGGGCGCGCCCACACGGAATGGCCCAAGACCATCGATTCGGTGGGGAAGCTCGGGTTCGATTACGTGGCCGGGGGACATGGGGCTGTGCAGAATGGGCGGCAACGCATGACGAGCCAGCGGA
>OBLT010002267.1_pt1 | contig 12071 bp, 8 predicted proteins | sample 1518721 | NCBI WGS metagenome assembly OBLT01 (sample SAMEA3539307, study PRJEB22396) | soil metagenome | biome: tundra; feature: field; material: soil | place: USA | collected 2010-05 | depth 0.15 m | reverse complement strand
CCACCGAGATCTACACTCTTTCCCTACACGACGCTCTTCCGATCTGCTTTGCGGGAGTTCCGGGACGGCCTTCCACGCAAACCGGATTCGGAGCGCTGAGCTATCCGACCTCGCCGCCGACGGGACTGCTGGGCGTGGGGTTGGGCGGCGACAGCTCGCCCCGGATGATTGCATTCCAGGCGCGGCTGGAGTTCTGAAGCGTCCCGGCGCCGGCGGGACAGTCTTCCCTTTCCCGCTCGAATCACCTGGCCTTGATCTGTGAGATGCCCGGCGAATCGGTCCGAAACCCGCGGCACTTGGTGTAGTTGATTTCCTGTTCGAAGCGCAGCACTTTCAGCAGCCCCAGACGGGCCGAGGCGAATGCCTGCACACGGCACGGAAGCCAGACTTCGTCATTCACGAAGGTCTGCTCCAAGGCCGCGCGCGAGCCCTTGGCCACGCGTACCAGGAAGAGCCCCACCGAGATGGTGTCGACAACTTCCACCTCGGCTTTCAACAAGTGGTAGTCCTGCCTGTCCACCCAAAGCTTGCCCTGGAGATGGGCCAGCATATTCGCGGTGCGCGACCGGGGCTGGTATCCCTGGCGGGGTGTAGCTTCGATCACATACAAGCTGTGGCCGTCCCAAATCTCTTCCGAGGTCAGCCGGAAGTCGAAAGCTTCCGGCAACTCGCGCCAGGCTTCGCGCTGCCACTCCGGACGCCTGTCATAGTCGGCCAGGCGTTCGGTCCGCTGTGCCGTGGTTTCATCCCGGCGTTCGGCGGTGCTCCTGGCAAGCTTCTCCTGCTCTTTCCGCTCTTCAGCGGGTGGCAAAGGGAGGCCGTCGCGTGCCACCAGCCGGCGGTAGGGGGAGCCATCGAGCAGCATGACATCCTGAATCCTGACCTCCTGGGATTTCACCCCGCCCTGCGAGTCGAGGTACTTCAGATTCACACGCTCCGAGAAGGTGTAGGTCCGGGCCACTTTCCAGTTGCGCTCGTCGGCTGCGACGGCGCGACGGACGATCTCGCGCGCGTCCGCCTGGCCCAGCAAGGCTGACGCCGAAGCCAGGATCAGCAGGAGTGCGCGCGTGGGGAGCGGGACTTCCATTTGAGTTCTGGTTTCCTTTCGCGCGGCCCTATTCGGGCTGCGATACGCCGTTGGGAATGGCCGTGGCCTGGCGGGTCTTCACAAATAATGCCTGTAGATCGCCCAGGACTCCAGGGTCGCCCTTCGCCAACTCCGCTGCGATCGGATCCCGGAGGCTTAAGAGTGCTTCCAATGGCTTTCTGGCAATGGAGTCCGGTGTCTGGTTAGCGATCTCCCGGGTGCGGTCGAAAAAGCGCGTGGTAGTGCCGGCCGCAAGCCCATAGTCCTTCTGGCTCGCATGAAAGTATGCCAGGCCGGCCAAATCCCGAAGCTGGGTCAGACTCTGTTCCCGACGAGCCAGGCGCAACTCGTTCTCCAGGCGATTCGCCTTCGCATAGGAAGGAAGAAAACCCGCCAAAAACACGACGGCCAGCAGAATCGCCACTACGATGGTCCTGTTCTTCACGCGCACCTCCTCCTTCTGAAGGCACCCGCGCCTGCGCGAGCCCACCGGTCTCCGGGAGGCCCCGCGCGACGATCCCGGCCCCGGTGTCTCGGGCGATTCACGCTCTTGCTGGATCTGGCTGATCTGGGCCTCTCAACCTATGGAGCAATCCTGTGACCACAAGTTGCCAGCGGTGGGGAGGAACACGTGGGCAGCAAAGCTGGATCGGGGCCGCACGGGGGAAGTTTCACAAGCCGGGAGCTGCTGCCTTTGCCTCTTGGCGCATTGCGCCGATCCGGTTCTGCAGGGTCCGCAAGCTGATCCCCAACATCCCCGCGGCGAGCTTGCGATTGCCGCGCACGTGATCGAGGGTGAGTTTAATGTATTCCTCCTCGATCCTCGAGAGTGACTGGCCGGGCTGGGGCGTTACGGGACCCTCATAGCCCGGCGATGGCAGGAGGAGCGGGCCATGGCTTGCAGGGAACGCAGGAGAAGCAAGATTGGTCAGCCGGATCGAACCCTCGCCTGCGATGATGGTGGCCCGCTCCAACACGTTGCGTAACTCCCGCACATTGCCGGGCCAATCATACCGATAAAGAAGATCCAGCACTTCGGCATCGACTCCGGTAACACGCGTGCCGTGCTTACGGTTCAGATTCCGCAGCATGACATCGGCGATGGGCGGGATATCTTCTTTATGTTCGCGCAGCGGTGGAACCACGATCTGGAATACACTCAACCGATAGTAGAGATCTTCCCGCAAATGCGTTCCGAGTTCGTGACTGGTCGCGGCAAGTACCCGAGTGTCCACCGCGATTTCGTGCTTGCCGCCCAGCCGCCGCACTCGCAAGTCCTCGAGAACGCGCAGCAGCTTTGGCTGCATGGACAGCGACATTTCGCCGATCTCGTCGAGAAACAGAGTGCCCGCGCGAGCTTGTTCAAAGCAGCCGGCCGAACGCTCCATGGCTCCCGTGAACGCGCCTTTCTCGTGGCCGAATAACTCGCTCTCCACCAGAGTGTCGGGCAATGCGGCGGCGTTGATCGCGACGAAAGGTCCATCGGAGCGGGAACTGTTCTTATGGATCTCCCGCGCGACCAACTCTTTCCCAGTGCCACTCTCTCCGCAGATCAATACGGGCGCCGACGTGGGCGCCACCTGCCGGATAAGCGAGAAGATCTGCTGCATCGCCGGGGAAGTTCCTACCAGGTCCCCGAGGACTCCGCGAAAGCTCAAGTCGCGTTTCAGCTCGTTGGTTTTCTGGAGACTTCTTTTGTAGCGGATGGCGCGTTCCAGAAGGATTTTGAAGGCGCGCGGTTCCACCGGCTTCTCCAGGTACCAGAATGCCTTAAGGTCATGGACGGCGGAAAGCGCTTTTTCCAGACTGCCGAAGCCGGTGAGGGCGATCGCCGGAGTGAGGTCGCCCCGTTCGTTGAGGTGGCGGAGCAGTTCAAAGCCGTCCATGCGCGGCATGACCAAATCCGCAACGATGACGTCCGCGTGGAACGCAGTAAGCCGTTCCAGCGCTTCCTGCCCGTCTGCCGCCATCTGAATGTCAAGGTTGCCGCCTGAAAGCATGGCAGCCAGGGCAATACGCTGGCGCTCGTCGTCATCGACGATGAGGATCCGGCCCGTAATTGCAGGCTGTCGGGGCATCACGAAGCCCACAAGGGGCGCCTGGTATTCATCACGACCGATTGATGAAACCAAACCGGCGTGGGTCGGCACTCCCGGACACCCGGCCGTTCAGCAGCAATGACCCGGCACACCTTGATGAGGCAGCGTCTTGCAGATCGCCATCCGGACATAGGCACTTGCGCCTCCGCTTTCAATTCATTAATCTTATTTCTTTATTAATGATAGATCCGGGCAGGGGCGAGTGGAACTAGGAGGGTGCCTAGGCCCTTGGGCAGGGGGGAATGGCCGGAATGCCGTTGATAGTAAAGGGGCCAAACTCGAATTAACGCGATTTTTCCGATTGACGCGAAGGCGGGCGATGCTGCTGGTGAATCAAATCCAGCAGCACTCAGGCATCGCTCGCGGACCGGCATTTGGGCATAAACTCGCGCTACGGGCGGAGATTTGGGAAAACGGTTGAGCGCTCGCACCCAGGTGCGGTGCTCGCGGGTCCAGTACCTATGCCGATCCGCTCTCGGAAAGAGAGCAACCTGCATGTCCACAATCGCACGAGATCTCCACCTCTCTCTTAGCGTCCTCGCAACGCTGGCTACAGTACTTTTGGTCATCCGCTACGGTGCACCGGCAAGCCGGATGCGCGCATTTCCCTTGCTCAGACTTTGTCATGATGGTTACCCCTCTCTCTAACGTCTAAGCGGGCCTGTTAGCGCCAACGAGAATATCCCCATCCCCCACCACCGAGTACAAACAACACTAGAAGAACAATCAATATGGTCGACATTTCTTTACCTCGTCTTCATGCAGTGCAGGTTGGGTACCAAACCCGAAATGAATGCGAACGCAGCGGAAGCCCTAATTTCCCGCCAGGATTGTGTGCAAGTCCTGCCGCCCAAAAGCAGGAAATGCCGGCCGAAGAACCACCTTGGCGCCGACGCGAGTGGACATGCGCTCCGGACATGTGGCGGAGGAGGCAAGGCGCCGTGCGCCACACGGAAAGCGCGGTGTTATGAGAAAATATGGTCGCACGCCCCGCCGAGTGGCGGCTTGCACCACTGGGTTAGATTCCCGGAGAGGAAGACTATGGTTCGCAAAAGATCGGCGGGGCCCAAGAAGAGCGCTCGGCCACGGGAGGAAAAACCCGCGGCGACGCCTCCCCCCAAGCCCAGCCGGAAGGTCGAACCGGAGGCCGGTGATCGTAGCGGCGGCAAGACCGCCGGCGCTACCGGCCCGGGTGAGCTATCCATCCCGGAAAAACCGCACCCAATCGTAGGCGTGGGGGCATCGGCGGGAGGCTTCGAGGCGTTCCGGGAACTTCTCAAGGCTTTGCCTTCGAATACGGGTCTGGCGTTGGTACTGGTGCAGCATCTCGATCCGGGACATGAGAGCCTGCTGGCCAGGCTGCTCTCCAAGGCCACCGCGATGCCCGTCGCGGAAGTGGAAGAGGGCATGGCGGTGGAACCGAATCATGTCTACGTGATCCCCCCGAACAAGACCATGGGGATCAGGAATGGGACGCTCCACCTGATGGCCCGCGGGGAGCCGACAATGCAGCACCTGCCCATCGATCATTTCCTGTGCTCGCTGGCCGAAGACCGGGGCAACCGGGCGATCGGCGTGATTCTCTCCGGAACCGCCTCCGACGGAACCCTGGGGCTTAAGGCCATCAAAACCGAAGGTGGCATCACCTTCGCCCAGGACATCAAAAGCGCGAAGTACGACGGCATGCCGCGCAGCGCCATCGCCGCCGGTTGCGTGGATTTCGTGCTCCCGCCGGAGGCCATCGCGAGCGAACTGGCGCGCATCGGCCGGCATCCGTATGTGGGAATAGCGCCGCCGGCGCAGGCCGAGGAGGGCGATGACGAGTTGCAAAAGATCTTCATCGTCCTCCAGAAGACGACCGGCGTGAATTTCACCTATTACAAGTACAGCACCATCAAGCGGCGGATCGCCCGCCGGATGCTCCTGCACAAGGTGGAAAGCTTGCAGCAGTACGTGCAGTTCCTTCGCGAGAACCCGGCCGAGCCGGGGGCCTTATGCGAAGACATCCTGATTCACGTGACGGGCTTCTTCCGGGAGCCGGAAGCGTTCCAGGCGCTGTTGGAACGGGTCTGCCCCGAGATCCTCAAAAACAAGCCGCCTGGCGAGTCGATTCGCGTCTGGGTCCCTGGCTGTTCCACGGGAGAGGAGACGTACTCCATCGCCATGGTCCTGCTGGAATGCCTGGGCGACCGCGTGAGCAGCGTGCCCATCCAGATCTTCGGCACCGATATCAGCGCCGTGTCCATCGAAAAGGCGCGGGCGGGCGTGTACGGCGAGAGCGGCGTCGGCGAGGTCTCCGCGGAGCGTTTGCGGCGCTTCTTCGTCAAAGTGACAGGAGGCTTCCAGATCGCGAAATCGTTGCGCGAGATGTGCGTGTTCGCGCGGCAAGACCTCGCCCAGGACCCTCCGTTCTCGCGGCTGGACCTCATCAGTTGCCGCAACGTGCTCATCTACATGGGGCCGGTGCTCCAGAAGAAGGTCATGGGCATTTTCCACTACGCTCTCAAGCCGGCCGGGTTCCTGATGCAGGGGAAGTCGGAATCGATCAGCGGCTTCACGGACCTCTTCACGGTGATCGACCGGGAACACAAGATCTGTTCGAAAAAGCCTGGCGAACCGAGTCCGGTTTTCGATCTGTCCACCGCCCCGGGTTACGAGAGAGTCATGGAAGCGCCCTCTGGGAAGCCGGAAAAAGAGGGGCGGTTCGACGTGCAGGGGGAAGCGGACCGGATCGTCCTCAGCCAATACGCCCCGGCAGGTGTGGTGGTCAATGAGAACCTGCACATTCTCCATTTCCGCGGCCAATGCAGCCCCTACCTTTCGCCTCCGCCGGGCCAGGCGAGCTTGGGCCTGCTCCGCATGGTACGCCCGGAATTCGTGGTGGAACTGCGCACGGCCCTTCACCACGCGAAGAAACAGGAGATCGCCGTACGCAAGGAAGGCATCCGGGTGCATCGCGATGGCCAGCTCTGGGACGTCTCGATGGAGGTAGTTCCGATCAAGAGCGATCTGGGCGAGCGTTTCTTTCTGGTCTTGTTTCAGGAAACGCCGGAGCGCGAGCCGGCTGGCGCGAAAGGGGGGGGCCGCGCACCGGCCAGTGTCAGTCGGCAGTCGGGGGAGGACGCACGGCTGCGCCGGGATTTGCAGGCGACCAAGGAGTCCCTCCAGTCGATGATCCAGGAGCAGGAAGCCATCAACGAGGAGCTGAAATCCGCCAACGAAGAAGCCCTTTCAAGCAACGAGGAACTGCAATCGACCAACGAGGAACTGGAGACCGCAAAAGAGGAGCTGCAGTCGACGAACGAGGAACTGGTCACGGTCAACGAACAGCTCGGGAACCGCAACTTCGAGTTGGCGCAGCTCAACGACGATCTCACCAACCTGCTGAGCAGCGTCAACATCCCCATCCTGATGCTGAGTGGCGACTGGCGCATCCGGCGTTTCACCCCGCAGGCCGAAAAACTACTGAACTTGCTGCCCGGCGACGTCGGGCGCCCCATCGTCAACCTCCGGACGAGCATCGATGTGCCGGACCTGGCCCGCCTGGTCACCGAGGTGGTCGATACCACGAGTATGCGCGAGCGGGAGGTTCAGGACCGGAACGGCTGCTGGTATTCCATGCGGGTGCGGGCGTACCGGACCATGGACAACAAGATTGACGGCGCGGTGATGACCTTCATCGACATCGACGCAGCCAAGCGAATCCATCTCGAATTGCAGCGCGAGCAGACTTTCACGGCGGCGGTGCTGGAATCGGCGGCCGCTCTGGTGATAGTCACCGACCTGGAGGGCCACATCGCCCGCTTCAACCTGGCCTGCCGCCGGCTCAGCGAGTACTCCTTCGAGGAGGTGGAGGGGAAGCCCGTCTGGGACGTGCTGGTGCCCCCCGAAGAAATTGAAGCCGTCAAACAGGTGTACCAGGAACTCGCGGAGAGCCGCTCGGCGCGAGAGCACGAGAATCATTGGGTGGACCGGAGCGGCCGGCGGCACTTGATCTCCTGGTCCAGTACATTGGTTTCCGAGGCGCAGGACGCCACCCGGCATCTGGTTTGGGTGGGCGTGGACGTCACCGAGGCCAGGCTGGCCGAAGACGCGCTGGAACAAAGCGAGATCCTAAGGCAGAGCCAGGAGCAACTGCGGGCGCTGACAGCCGGCCTGGTGGAGGCCCAGGAGGAGGAGCGGCGGCGGATCTCACAGGAGCTCCACGACGATATCAGCCAGAGGCTGGCGGCGCTGGCCATTCAGGCGGAGGTATTGCAGAAGGCGCACGGCATCTCCACGGACGAACTGCAGCGCAAACTGGGGGAGTTGCAGAAGCAGTTGGAAGTGCTGTCGGAGGATCTCCGCCGCACCGCCCGCAACCTTCATCCCTTCACGTTGACACATCTCGGCCTGGAACCAGCGCTGCGAGCCTACTGCGAGGAGTTCTCCAACCTAAGGCAGTTCAAGGTGCGGTTCAGCGCGCGTACCCTGCCCGCGATAATCCCGTCCGGGGTGGCTCTGTGCGTCTACCGTGTGGTCCAGGAGGCGCTGGGAAACGTCGCCAAGCATGCCGAGGCGAAGCGCGCGGTGGTATCGATCTCCGGCATTGACGATGAACTGCACGTCGCCATCCGCGATGACGGCCATGGATTCGACCTGAACCATGCGAAAGGAAAAGGGCTTGGACTGATCAGCATGGAGGAACGGGTGCGGCACCTGAGTGGGACCTTTGGGATCTCGGCCAAGCCCGGCGACGGCACCCGCATCGATATCCGGATTCCCCTCGAACCCAAGCCCACGGCGCCGGCTGCGGAATCGGGCACACCATGAAGAAGCCGCGGCTGTTGCTGGCCGACGACCATACCATTCTCCTCGAAGGATTGAAGGCGCTGCTGGCCCCGGAATTCGAGGTGGTGGCGACGGTTGCCGATGGCAGGGCGGTTCTGGAAGCGGCTGAAATGCACCAGCCAGACCTCATTCTGCTCGACATTTCGATGCCCGGCCTGAACGGCATCGAAGCCGCGCGGCGACTGAAGCAATCGAACCCCGGCGCGAAACTGATTATCCTCACCATGCACGCGGACCTCAGTTTTGTGAGTGCGGCGTTCGAGGCGGGGGTCCTCGGATACGTGTTGAAACAGTCGGCGGCGACCGAATTGGTCACGGCGCTCCATGATGTGGACAGTGGCCGGCGCTTCATCAGTTCGCTGATCCAGAAACGCCTCGGCACAGAAATGCCGGCTTTCTTTCGGCGGCCGAAAAAGCTCTCCGGCGATCTCACTTCCAGGCAGCGCGAGGTGCTCCAATTGGTGGCGGAAGGACGGGTTCGCAAGGAAATCGCCCAAATTCTCGGCGTCTCCGTCAAGACGGTGGAATTTCACAAACAGAAAATCACCGAAAAGCTGGGCATCCACACCGACGCCGCCTTGACGGCATACGCCATCCGGCACGGGATCGCTTCGGCCGAGTAGGGCTTTGAGGATTAGCAGCCATGTGGGCCGGCTGACAGAGTCGAAAAACCGCGCGGGCACCGAGTCGAGGCCGACACGCGCTCCAGGCGTCCGACGGAGGAGGAAAAGCGCCAAGCGTCGGCACGAGTGCCGACGCGGCAAGCACGAGTGCTTGCGCCACGAGAGGACTAGGCCGATGAAGCGGCGGTTTGTGCCGAAGCCTTTCCGGTGGCCTGCAGCAGCGCGTCGAAAGCGGTCTGGAACTGCTGCAGCCCATCTTCCAGCAGTTTATCGGTGACGGCCTTCATGGAGATCCCGGCCTTGGCCAGCGAGTCCATCACGGCTTGCGCGGCGGGCACATCTTCGATCAGGCTGGCGCGCAGTTGGCCGTGATCGCGGAACGCATTGAAAGTGGCGGGCGGAATCGTGTTGACGGTGTCCGAGCCGATCAGTTCCTCCACGTAAATGACGTCGCGATAGGCGGGGTTCTTGGAACTCGTCGAGGCCCACAGCAGGCGCTGTTTCTGCGCGCCCTGGTGCGCCAGGGCTAACCAGCGCGAGCTGCTGAGGATTTCGTTGGAGCGCGCATACGTCAGCTTGGCGTTGGCGATGGCCACCTTGCCGGCCACCCCGGATGCCTTGGCCGCGGGCATGCTGTCGATGGCCGTATCGATGCGGCTGACGAAGAAGCTGGCGACGCTGGCGACGTGGCTGAGGTCCTTGCCTTGGGCGGCGCGCGCTTCCAGGCCCGCGATGTAGGCTTCCGCTACCTGCTCATACACGGACTGGGCGAAGAGCAGAGTGACATTGACGTTGATGCCTTCGGCGATGAGTTGCTGGAAGGCGGGAATGCCCTCGGCGGTGCCCGGCACCTTGACCATGAGGTTCTTGCGAGCCACGGCCTTCCACAGGCGGCGGGCCTCCTCCAGGGTGCCTTCGGTATCGCGGGCCAGGCTGGGCGAAACCTCCAGGCTGACGTAGCCATCGTGGGCGAGGGAGGTCTCATACACCGGAGCCAGGGCATCCGCGGCGGCCTGGATGTCGCGGATGGCGATCTGTTCGTAGAGCGCCTTGGCGTCCAGGCTGCGGGATGCCGGATCCTCCAGGACATCCTTATAGTCCGAGCTGCCGGTGATGGCCTTTTCGAAGATGGCCGGATTGGAAGTCACGCCTCGCAATCCGTCTTCGAGGATCAGGCGTTGGAGCTCGCCCGAGGTGATCAGGCTGCGGCGGATGTAGTCCAGCCACACGGATTGGCCGTATTGCCCCAGGGCTCGGAGCGGATTGGCCGTTGCGGCCGGATTAGCTGCTGTCGTCGTCATAGTGGAAATCCCCCTCTTGTGGACAGGCGTCGGGTCTGCCCGGTGGCCGAAAGGCGCGCATGCACGAAAGGCGCCGGTTCCCAGAGCTGGTTCCCAGTTCCCAGAATCGCGCCGTTGGTCCCAGTGTAACGCGCCCGGGACCGGTGTGAACGTTCAGGAGGCGATGGATGCTTGGGATGGTACTGTACGACGCCCTGGTTGCGCACCGGTGACCGATCGCAGACGAATCGCACAAGGACTGGATCGGCCTGGATCTATTGGCGGCCGCCGCGCCGGGGCGCCTGGGTGGTGTCCACGCCAGCGGCTCTTAGTACCTGTTGCGCGCCTACATAATCGAGCTTCGGCGCCAGCTTCCGGATGCCGTCGAAGACGAAGAACCGCGCCGCGTCGTCAATCCCCACGCGTCCGGGACCAGATGCCGCCCCGACCCCGCGGTCCTTGAGGCCCTGCACGATCCTTTGATAGGGGCTGTCGTCCTCCTGCCAGACGCGGATGTCGCCGCCCGCGTGAATCAATTCGCGGGCGCGCATCTCTTCGAAACCGGGAAGGACCCAAACCGGCTCGCCCTTCGCCGGCAGGACCACCGCGAAGGTGCGCTCGCTCTTTCCCCAACGCACTCCGGTGAGGTAGACCATGGCGGGCCCAGGCTCCAGGACCACCGCACCCAGGCCGTATTCCTTCATCGCGTCCTGGAGTTTGGCGATGCGCTCGCGGTATGTGGCTGCGGAAACCTCGGTAGTCTGCTGCTGCATAGTGAGTGACTCCTGCGTTATCCGAACGGCTGGTCGATAGCCGGGCTCTGCTTCGTGAACATTTGCGCGCGATCCGCGCCGATGAACATGCAATCCTCCAGACGCACTCCGAACTCGCCGTAGATGGCAATGGTCGGCTCGTCGCTGAAACACATGCCGGGCTCCAGCTTAGTCTTGTTGCCTTTGACCAGGTACGTCCATTCATGACCTTCCAGTCCGATCCCGTGGCCCGTGCGGTGCGGCAGGCCGGGAACCTTGTAGCCGGGTCCGAATCCAAAGTCGGTAATCACCTTACGCGCGGCGGCATCCACCGATTCGCAGGTGGCTCCCGGTTTGGCGGCAGCCAATGCGGCGTCCTGCGCCTTGCGCTCGAGGTTCCAGATTTCGCGCTGCCGGGCGGTGGGCTTGCCAAACACGGTGGTCCTGGTGATGTCGGACTGGTAGCCCTCGACGCTGCAACCGTCGTCCACCAGCACCATGTCGCCTTCGTGCAGCGTCTGCGGCTGGATGCTACCGTGCGGGAAAGCGGTGTACTTGCCGAAAACGATCATGGCGTCGCCTGGCGCGCCGAGCGCACTATACGCGGCCGAAATGTTAGCGCTTAGTTCGGCTTGAGTCATGCCTTCGTGCAGGGTGGCGAAAGCAGCCCGGTAAGCCGCGATCGTGATATCGTTGGCACGCTGCAGCAGCAGGATTTCGGGCATGGACTTGATCACCCGGCAACCCACGGTTACCGGATCGGCGCTCACGAACTCCGCCTGTGGCATCTCCTTGCGAAGACCCTCGAATACCGCGAACCGGACACGCTCTTCGATTCCGATCCGTCCGGTATCGGCGCCCCGGTCTTTCAAAACTTGCGTCAACCGGCGGAAAGGGCCTTCGCTCTCAGGCCAGGCGCGCACATCGGTTACCAGATGGATAGCGGCGTGCGCCCGCTCCTGGTCGGATTGGGGTACCACCCAGGCCGGCTCTCCACGCGCCGGCAGCACCAGTGCAAAGGTAGGATCGCTTGGCGGCCAGCGAGTTCCGGTGTAGTAGAACATGTTGGCGCCGCCCTCCATCACGACGGCGTCGATTTTCCGATCGCGCATCAGTTTGCGGGCCTTCTCGATGCGCTCGCGGCGCTCATCGCCGGTGATGGGCTGGATGCCCGCAGTCATCGGAGTGAGGTTCTTGATGACATCTGGGATGGTGGGGGGATCTTGAGCAGGCGCCAGACGGGCGAGGCCGGCGGCTGCAGAGGCGCCGATGAAATGTCTGCGGTTCATAGTGACTCCAAAATGCGCGCTTCGTGCGGGCGGGCCCCAGTGGTCCGCAAAGCCGGCTCAGGCCGGCTGACAGGCGGAACCGCCTGTTCCCACCACCGCCAGCAGCGGGCT
>OBLT010002266.1_pt1 | contig 12073 bp, 10 predicted proteins | sample 1518721 | NCBI WGS metagenome assembly OBLT01 (sample SAMEA3539307, study PRJEB22396) | soil metagenome | biome: tundra; feature: field; material: soil | place: USA | collected 2010-05 | depth 0.15 m | reverse complement strand
GCGGACGCGGCGCGCGGGCGGCGAAACCCGGCTAGATTCCGGCATGAGGCAAACGATCCGCAAGGAGCGCGACGAGAAGTGCCAGTCATTATCGACAGGGTCCTTCGCACGGGTGAAGGCAAGACCCTGCGCCAACTCAAGCGGATCTCTGATCAAGTCAACTCGATCGAAGAGGATTTCGCCGCACTGAGCGACGCGGAACTGCGCGCCATGACCGACGAGTTCCGTGAACGGTACGCAGCCGGGGAATCCCTCGATGATCTGCTTCCCGAGGCGTTCGCCACGGTCCGGGAGGCCGCCCGGCGGACGCTGGGCCAGCGGCACTTCGACGTGCAGATCATGGGCGGAGCGGCCCTGCATGGCGGGAATATCGCCGAGATGAGGACCGGTGAGGGCAAAACCCTCACCGCTGTGCTGCCCTCCTACCTCAACGCGCTGTCCGGCAAGGGCGTGCACGTGGTGACCGTCAACGACTACCTGGCCAAGCGTGACTCCGAGTGGATGGGGCGGGTGCACCGCTTCCTCGGCCTCGAGGTTGGCGTGATCCTTTCCCAGCAGCCACCGGAGGAGCGCCGCAAGCAGTACGAAGCGGATGTCACCTACGGCACCAACAACGAGTTCGGCTTCGACTACCTGCGCGACAACATGGCCTGGGGGCTGGAGGAGTGCGTCCAGCGCGGGCACAACTTCGCCGTCGTGGACGAGGTGGACTCCATCCTGGTGGACGAGGCGCGGACGCCGCTGATCATCAGCGGGCCGGCCGAGCAGAGCGCCCGCTGGTACACCGAGTTCGCCAAGGTCGCGCCCAGGCTCCGCCGGGGTGAGGACGGCGAGGGGGATTACGAGGTCGACGAGAAGAAGCGGACCGTCGGCATTATGGAGTCGGGGGTGGAGAAGGTCGAGGACTGGCTCGGCATCGACAACCTGTACGACTCCGTCAACACGCCCCTGGTCAGCTTCCTCAACAACGCCATCAAGGCCAAGGAGCTGTACAAAAAGGACAAGGACTACGTCGTCATCAACGGCGAGGTCCTCATCGTTGACGAGTTCACCGGGCGCATGCTGTACGGCCGCCGCTACAACGAGGGCATGCACCAGGCCATCGAGGCCAAAGAGGGCGTGCAGATCCAGAACGAGAATCAGACCCTCGCCACCATCACGCTGCAGAACTACTTCCGCCTCTACGAACAGCTCTCCGGGATGACCGGTACGGCCATGACCGAGGCCAACGAGTTCCACCAGATCTACAAGCTCGGCGTGGTGCCGATCCCCACGAACATGCCGATGATCCGTGACGACCAGTCCGACGTCGTGTACCGGACCGTGGCGGTGAAGTTCGACGCCGTCGTCGCGGACATCGTGGAGCGGCACGCCAAGGGGCAGCCGGTGCTGGTCGGCACCACCAGCGTGGAGAAGTCCGAGACGCTGTCCCGCATGCTCAAGCACAGTGGCGTCCCGCACGAGGTACTGAACGCCAAGTATCACGAGCGTGAGGCGGCGATCATCGCGCAGGCGGGGCGGAAGGGCGCGGTCACCGTGGCGACCAACATGGCCGGCCGCGGCACCGACATCATGCTGGGCGGTAACCCGGACTTCCTCGCGGACATCGAGTTGCACCAGCGCGGCCTCTCACCGGTGGACACGCCGGAGGACTACGAGGCGGCGTGGGCTGAGGCGGTGGAGAAGGCCAAAGGCGCCGTGGCGGAGGAGCACGAGGAGGTCGTCGCGGCGGGCGGCCTGTACGTGCTGGGCACCGAGCGGCACGAATCACGGCGCATCGACAACCAGCTCCGCGGCCGGGCAGGCCGCCAGGGCGACCCGGGGTTGTCCAGGTTCTACCTGTCCCTCGAGGACGACCTGATGCGGATGTTCAACGCCGACAAGGTCGCCCACTTCATGGAGTGGCTGAAGACCGACCCGGACGTGCCGATCGTGTCCAAGCCGGTGACCCGGTCCATCAGGTCCGCGCAGACCCAGGTGGAGCAGCAGAACTTCGAGATCCGCAAGGACGTCCTCAAGTACGACGACGTGCTCAACCGGCAGCGCAAGGTCATCTACTCCGAGCGGCGCCGGGTGCTGGAGGGCGCGGACCTGCACGAGCAGATCCGCGACATGATCAACGAGGTGATCGCGGGGTACGTGGCCGGGGCGACCAGCGAGGGGTTCCCGGAGGAGTGGGACCTGGACCAGCTCTGGCGCGCGTTCCGTGAGCTCTACCACGCCACGCTCACCGTCGACGATGTGGTCGAGGAGGCAGGCGGCGAGCGTTCCGGCCTGTCCCAGGAGTTCCTCACGGAGATCATCCGGGCGGACACCCAGGCGGCGTACGACCGCCGGGAGGAGGAGCTCACCCCGGAGGTCATGCGCGAGCTGGAGCGCCGCGTGGTGCTCTCGGTGCTCGACCGGAAATGGCGTGAGCACCTCTACGAGATGGACTACCTGCGGGAAGGCATCGGCCTGCGGGCCTGGGCCCAGCGTGACCCGCTGGTGGAATACCAGCGCGAGGGCTTCGACATGTTCACCGCCATGATGGAGGGCATCAAGGAGGAGTCGGTCGGCAACCTGTTCAACCTGCAGGTCGAGGTCCAGGAGAACCCGATCGTGGAGGAGGCGCCCGGCGCTGCGGCCGCCCCCCCGGCCAGCCCCCGGCCCGCTGTCGGTGGCCCTCCCGCGACGAGTGGCGCCGGGGCCGCCCCCGCTAACCGCAAACCTCAGCCACAACGGAACCGCCCCGCCCGTCCTGCCGCCCAGCCGCGAGGTCCTGTGGCGGGCTCGCCAGAGCCTGCTGTCCCGGCTGCGTTCGCGGCTGACGGGGCCCCTTCGCTGGTTGCTCCCGGCCTCAAGCGGCCGCAGCGCCCGGCGCGGCTCCAGTACAGCGCGCCCAGCGAGGACGGCACCGGTGAGGTGGAGCAGCACGCCGAAGGATCGGCGGGTGGTGACTTCAGCCGGGTCGGCCGTAACGACCTGTGCCCGTGCGGCTCCGGCCGCAAGTACAAGCGTTGTCACGGTGACCCGCGCAACCGCCAGGGCGGCTGACCAAGGCAGCGCCAGCTAAAGGCAGCGCCAGCCTGTGGCGCCGCCACAGGCGGCGCCGCCACAGGCTGGGCCCAGGTCGGTTGAGGTCAGCGGCTTGGGCGGCTGGTGGAGCCGGTGTCGGCGTAGTCCCAGATCGCCCGCAGTAGCTGCTCCGGGGTTTCGATCTGCGGGACGTGGCCGGTGGCCGCCAGCAGCTGGAATCGGGCGCCGGGGATGGCGGCGGCGAAGGCGCGGCCATAGTCGGGGTCGACGATCTGGTCGCTGTCCCCCCACAGCACCAGCGTGGGGAGCGTGACCTGGCTGAGACGGCCGCGCAGGGTGGGGTCGGGCGTGGTCGGCTCGCCGCCGTAGACGATCAGGGCGGCGCGGTTGGCGGCCATGCCGGCCCGCTGCGCCTCGGTCATGGCCGCGGGGTCGATGCGGAAGGCGGCTGGGTCGTGGTAGGAGAGCCGCGATAGTTCGTCCAGGGCCAGCGGGAAGATGTCGGTCACGGGATGGCCCTCGACCTCGATGCCGACCGCGTCGACCAGCACGATGCTGGTGATCCGGGTGGTGGGCAGCAGGGCTAGCTCGGCGGCTATCCAGCCGCCGATGGAGTTTCCGATGACGGTGACGTCGTGCAGGTCGAGCTGCTCCAGCAGGTCCCGGTAGAGCGCGGCGAGCCCGGCGATGCTGGTCAGCCCGTCTGGGCGCGGTGTGCCGTTGAAACCGGGATGGATGGGCGCGTAGACGCGGGCGTGCTCCCGGGTGGTAAGCAGCTCGGCGAAGCCTGCGACCGACTGGGGTCCGGCGCCGCCGTGCAGCAGCAGGAAGGGACGCCCCTGCCCTCGTTCGTCGACCGTGACGTCGACCTGGCCAGCACCGGCCGCCGTGAGAGTGTGCGTGGTCGTGGTCATCGTGTGCCCTCCAGGTGGGTGCGCGCTGGTTCTCCGACCGCGAAGTCGGTTGAGGGCACCGTCGCGTAGCGGGCCATCACGCCGGCGACAGCGTCGCTGGTCAAGGACTGGCCAGAGGCGACCATGTCCCGCAGATCCCGGAAATACTGCACGTAAAGATCGGGTGTGAAGGTGTTGAGCAGGACCGTCGTCTCCTCGCCCGGGTTGGCGAAGGTGTGCGGGGCCCCCGTCGGGACCATCACCAGCGTGCCCGGGCCTGCGTCGTAGCTGTTGTCCCCGACGGTGAACCGCGCCGTGCCGGAGACGACGTAGAACCCTTCATCGTGCTGAGCGTGCCGGTGCTGCTGCGGCCCGTCGGTGTGCGGGGCGATCGTAATCTCCCCCAGGCCCAGCCGGTGCTGGGTCGTGCTGCCATCCTCCAGAATCCGCATCTGGACTGGTCCGCGGAGGACTACCTCGCCGTCACCTGGGCGGACTATGGATACCTCGGTCATCTGAACTCCACTTCGTGAGAGCTGACTTTCATATGACTCTAGAGACTCGACTACCGTTATGCAACTTAACTCTCATAATAAGAGGGTACTTGACTATTGTTCGTTGGAGCGTGAGGATGGCGTGATGACCAGCCAGGCCCGGACCGGCCGATCCAATCAGAAGGAGCGCACCCGCAGGGCCATCGTCGACGCCACCCGCGACCTCATCCGCACGGGAGCCGAGGTGACGATGCCCGCGGTGGCGAAGTCGGCGCTGGTTTCCGAGGCCACCGCCTACCGCTACTTCCCTGACCTCGTCTCACTGCTGCGCGAGGCGCTGGCTGGCGTCTGGCCCAGCCCGGCCGAGGCCCTCGAACCGGTCGCGCACTCCGGCGATCCCGTCGAGCGTGTCGCTTACGCCACCGAGGTCTTGCTGCGCCATGTGCTGGCCTACCAGGGCGCGGTACGCGCCATGATCTCCGGCACGATCACCCGGCCGGGCGCGGCCGCCGCCCGGCCCGGCTACCGGTTCGGGCTCATCGACCACGCACTCCGCCCGCTGGACGACGCACTGACAGTGACCAGCCCGGGCACGCTGGACCAGCTCAAGCGAGACCTCGCCGTGGTCATCAGCGCTGAAAGCCTGTTCACCCTCACCGACCTGTGCGGTCTCTCACCCGACGACGCGGTGGCCAGCGCCGTCCAGACCGCGCGCACCCTCACTGAGGCCGCGACCAGGCACTGCGGATAACCCCCAGGGTCACGCCGCCGCATTTGTCCCAGCGCGCGGGCTCGGCTCAGGGACCTGGTTGCCGTAGTAGGTGAGGAGCGCCGATTGATTCAGGCTCGGGGTCAGGCCGCCTCGACCGCGGTGCAGAGCCATCGGGCTGGCCGTCCGGCTGGGATGCCGCGCGGCTGCGAGAGTTCCAGCCGGACGGCAAGCGCACGGATGCGCGGGCCGAATCCGACGATCACCGTCATTTCAAGGACGTCGGAGCTTGGCTGGGAGGTGACCACCCGGCGTACCAGCGGCCTTTGCCTGGCGGTGGGCTGGCCGGCGGCCAGGGTGGGCCCCAGGCGCTGGATGTTGGACCTGGCCCGCTGAGTTGTCCAGGGCACGATCTGGCCGGCCGGGCGGGACCCGGCCAGAGTCTCGGCGAGAACCTGAGCGAACAGGCTGGGCCACCCCGGGGCAACCCTGCGATCCGGGTTGCCCCCGCTGGGGTCGGCTGAGTCCGGCCTGGCTGACCTGGGGCGGGCCGGGTTCGGGCGGGCCGGGTCCGGGATCGGACGCCGGGGCCCTCGGCCGTTGTCGCTTTCCTGGCCGCCGGCGGCCGTACCGCCGCTGCCGTCGGCACTGGCGGTGTGCGCGGTCCCGGCGGATCGTGTCCCCGCTAACGCCTCATCGTCGTAGGGCGGAGCCGAATCAGGCACGGCACACAGGCGCACCGCGGCGGGGTCCGGCAGCGGCCGTCCGGCCTCACGCTGGCACCCCTGCCGCCTGGTTTTCCTTATCTCCAGTTTGGGTGTCGGGCGGGGCTGTCGTGCGCCGGGCTCCAGCGTCGGCCCAGTCCGGCCCGTCCCGGGCTCCGGTGTCGGCCGGGGTTGTCGTGCTCCGGGCTCGGGCGTCGGGCGGGGCTGCCGTGCCCCGGGCTCCGGTGTCGGCCCGGTCCGGCCCGCCCCGGGTGGCTGAGAAGGCGGTGTGGGCATGGGACCTCCCGGGGAAATCAGCGGCTTGTCGCGGTCTCGCGGCGGATGCGTCCGCCTGGCGGGCCAGGCTTGGGCTCCGCCGCTTGATGGTGTTTTACCGCCTGCCAGTGACAATTTCCGGCGCGGGCCACGTGACCAGCGCGGTAGCGCGCACCTGGACAGCGGAGCACGGCGTTGCTCTGGCCGCCGCCCATGGGCTTGCCGGCTTCGACCGCGCCGGAGTGACGGGCCGGTTGTCGAGAACCTCGTCACAGCGTCGACACCTGGGTGTGCGGCGACACCGTGGCCGCCCGACCAGAAAGGATGGAGCAATGCGATTCATGCTGCTGCAGAACTACGGACAGGTCGAGTCGGACTGCCAGCCCATGACGGAGTGGACCCCTGGGGACATCAAGGCCCACATCGAGTTCCAGCAAGTGCTGAACCAGGAGCTCGCCGAGAGTGGCGAACTGGTTGACGCACAGGGCCTGGCCGGGCCCGAGCTGGCCAAGTTCGTGGTGTCGGACGGGGCAAGTGCCCCGGTAATCACTGACGGCCCGTTCCCCGAGGCGAAGGAACTGCTCGCCGGCTACCGGATGGTGGACGTCGAGACGGCCGCGCGGGCCATCGAGATCGCCGCCCAGGCGTCGGCCGCGCCCGGGCCGAACGGGGTGCCGATCCGCCAGCCCATCGAGGTGCGCGAGGTGATGAGCGCCCCCGACCCTGAGGTGTGAATACCGCCGCGAACACCGAGGGCCTGCTGCGCGAGCTGGCGCCGCGGGTCCTCGGTGCGGTCGTCCGCCGCTATGGCGACTTCGCTGACGCCGAGGACGCCGTCCAAGACGCTCTCATCGCCGCCGCCGCCACATGGCCTGCCAGCGGGGAACCGGACAACCCGCTGGGATGGCTCATCCGGGTGGCCAGCCGCCGCATGGCCGATCAGCACCGCCGCGACGACGCCCGCCGCCGGCGGGAAGAGCTGGCTGCCTCGTGGTCGCTCGCCAGCCCCGGCCCAGCTCCGGAGCGCGACGACACGCTGATCCTGATGTTCATGTGCTGCCTCCCGTCTCTTGCACCGGCGTCGGCGATACCACTCACGCTGCGGGCGGTCGGCGGCCTGACCACCCGAGAGATCGCCACCGCGTTCCTCGTTCCCGAGGCCACCATGGCCCAGCGGATCAGCCGGGCCAAGGCCAAGGTCAAGGCGTCGGGCGAGCCGTTCACTCTCCCGCCGCCGAGCGAGCGCGCCGAACGGCTGCGGTCGGTCCTCCATGTCCTCTATCTCCTCTTCAACGAGGGCTACGCCAGCAGCAGCGGCCCCGACCTGACCCGCAGCGATCTGTCCGGCGAGGCCATCCGGCTGGCCCGAGGTGTGCGTGGCGGCCTGCCTGAGGACCCCGAGGTCGCTGGCCTGCTCGCGCTCATGCTGCTCACCGACGCCAGGCGCGCTGCCCGCACCCGCAACGACGGGGAGTTGGTCCCGCTCGCCGAGCAGGACCGCACCCTCTGGGACCGGAGTCTCATCGCGGAGGGGGTGGCTCTCGTCACCGAGGCCCTGAAACGCGGGCAGGTGGGCGAGTACCAGGTCCAGGCCGCCATCGCGGCCATCCACGACCAGGCTGCCCGTCAGGCCGACACCAACTGGTCGGAGATCGTGTCTCTGTATGGCCTCCTCGAACGGATGACCGGCAACCCGATGGTGACCCTCAACAGGGCCGTCGCCGCCGCCATGGCGCACGGGCCGGCCGCTGGCCTCGCGCTGCTCGACGGTCTCAGCGAGCGGCTCGGCGACCACCACCGGCTGCATTCGGTGCGTGCCCACCTCCTCGACCTGGCCGGTGACACCCAGGCCGCCATCGCTGAGTTCCGCGCCGCGGCCGCCCGCACCACGAACCTCCGCGAGCAGCACTACCTGACCACCCAGGCCGCCCGCCTGGCGGCTGAGCTGCCCGACGGCTGACCTAGCCGACGTGACCCGGCCGACATGACCTAGCTCACTGACCTGGCAGGCGCGGCTGCCAGGTACCTCACGCCACGCGGGCAGGCCGTCAGGCGTCGCCACGAACCCATCAACGCTGACGCCCATACGTGATCGAATAAGCATGTGGCCCTGCACCTCACTGGTGTTTGCCATCCGGGGCCTGCCATGCGGCAGCCGTCATGGGGGATGTCGGAGCCAGCCGCCGCTTCTCGACATCGGGGCCGGGATGTGCAGAATCCGCCTGGCCGGGGCCGCTGGCCGGCTGGGAATGTGCCGGCCGGACTGTGGGTTGTGCGAAGAGCCGGGTAAGGACGTCGGCCCGGAACATGTCGTCAATGGAGAGTTGCCTTGTCACTGCCCCCGCTGGTTGAACCGGCCGCCGAACTGAGCGTCGATGAAGTACGCCGGTACTCGCGTCACCTGATCATCCCCGACGTGGGAATGACTGGGCAGAAGCGCCTGAAGAACGCCAAGGTGCTGTGCGTGGGAGCGGGCGGCCTTGGCTCGCCCGCGCTGCTGTACCTGGCCGCGGCCGGAGTGGGCACGCTCGGCGTCATCGACTTCGACATCGTGGACGAGTCCAACCTCCAGCGGCAGATCATCCACGGGCAGTCTGATGTGGGGCGCTCGAAGGCGGAATCCGCCCGGGACAGCATCAACGAGCTCAACCCGCTGGTGAACGTGATCGTGCACACCGAGCGGCTCGACTCCGACAACGCGATGCAGGTCTTCGAGCCGTACGACCTCATCGTCGATGGCACGGACAACTTCGCCACCCGCTACCTGGTCAACGACGCGTGCGTGCTGCTCGGCAAGCCATACATCTGGGGGTCGATCTACCGGTTCGACGGCCAGGCCAGCGTGTTCTGGGCCGATCACGGCCCGTGCTACCGCTGCCTGTACCCGGAGCCCCCGCCACCGGGCATGGTGCCCTCGTGCGCCGAGGGCGGCGTGCTGGGCGTGCTCTGCGCCTCCATCGGGTCCATCCAGGTCACCGAGGCCATCAAGGTCATAACCGGGATCGGGGACCCGCTGGTGGGGCGGCTGATGATCTACGACGCCCTGGACATGACGTACCGGTCGGTCAAGGTCAGGAAAGACCCTGAGTGCCCGGTGTGCGGCAAGAACCCGACAGTCACCGAGCTGATCGACTATGAGGAGTTCTGCGGCGCCGTCTCGGAGGAAGCCCAAGAGGCCGCCATGGGCTCGACGATCAGCGCCCGCCAGCTGAAGGAGATGCTGGATGGCGACGACAACATCTTCCTGGTGGATGTGCGCGAGCCGAACGAGTACGAGATCGTGTCGATCCCCGGCTCGGTGCTGATCCCGAAGGGTGAGTTCCTGTCCGGGGCCGCCCTTGAGCGGCTGCCTCAAGACCGGCGAATCGTGCTGCACTGCAAGAGCGGCGCTCGCAGCGCGGAATGCCTGGCCGTTGTTAAGGACGCGGGCTTCTCGGATGCGGTGCACGTGGGCGGGGGCGTGCTGGCCTGGGTCAGCCAGGTCGACCCGTCACTTCCCTCGTACTGATCCACTGCGCTGCGGGCCTGCGGGCCTGCGGGTCCGGCCTGTGCCGATATGGGTATCGGGCAACCTGGCCGTGAGCACGGCGTTCCGGCACTGGCAGGCCGTACCATGCCGGTGTGGATATGCGGTCGGGGATGGGTGAGCGCGCCGAATCTGCGCCGAGGGGAAACTGGCCGGTCCACTCCGAGCCGGGATACCCGCAGCCAGTCGGCTCGGTGCCCGCACTGGGCCGTACGGACGGTTCTGGGCGATCGTCGGGCTCACGCCACCGTCGCAGCGGCTGGCGTTCCACCCTGATCCTGGCTGCCCTGGTGCTCGGGCTGGCCGGGCTGATCGCGTCCGCCGTCGGGATCATGGTGCAGGTCTTGCCCCGCCGGTTCACGGCGGCGCAGCAGCAAGAGATCATCGCCTGGGAGATCGGCAAGCGGTGGCGTACCTGGCCCACGAGCCGGATCTTCCCGGCGGCGGTCCCCTATCAGTTGTCCGGTTTCGGGCCGGACAGCGGCGTCGGCGTGCCTCTCATCGCGCACCGGATCGGGATCGCGAGCCAGGCATCCTGCGGGTCCGCCACCGATCTCTCGGTCGCGCGGGTGCTGGCCGCGCACGGGTGCCTGGCGGTGCTCCGGGCGACATACGAGGACGCGACGGGAGCCCTCGCCGTCACCGTGGGGATCGCGGTGCTGCCCGGTCCGGCTTCGGCGAGCGCGTCTCTGCGCGCGCTGCCGCCTGCGGCCGGGGGGGCGCTCGGGATAAAGCCCGTCCCTTTCGCGGGTACTCTCGCGGCGCAGTTCGGCGACTCCCAGCGGCAGTTGTCCTCCGTCAGCAGCGCGGGCTCCTACCTGATCATGTCGACCGTCGGCTACGCGGACGGCAGGCGCCGGGTCCAGGAGTCCGCCGATCCCTACACGAAGGACGAGATGCTCAGCGTGGAGCACGGAATCGGGGACCTGGTCGGGTCCAGGCTCGGCTCGGCGCCGCCACCGCCGCACTGCCCGGGAGCGCCGGGATGCTGAGGCCCAGATGCTGAGGCGAGCACGGCGCTGGATGCGAGTGTCGGCTGTCTGCTGCGCGGCACTGGCGATCGGGGCCGGTGCCGCCGTGGCGGTGGCCAGCCCCGCCAGCGCCGACGAAGTGCGCAACGCGCAGATGTGGGTCCTGAACGCGATCAACGCGCCCACCGCCTGGCGGGTGACCGAGGGGCGAGGGGTCGTCGTGGCGGTGATCGACAGCGGCGTCGACCCGGCTATATCCGACCTCACCGGCTCGGTCATCGCTGGTCCCGACCTGGCCGGGGTGGCCACACCGCCGAGCAATGCCGGCTGGGGCGTCCATGGCACGTGGATGGCCTCACTGATCGCTGGGCACGGCCACGCCGGCGGCGGCAGCGGCGTCATGGGCGTGGCACCGATGTCGAAAGTGCTCTCGATCCGGGTGGTCACTGACAAGGCCGACCCTGGATATAACCAGTACCAGCAGGAGTCGGACGGCCGCGTGCAGCGGTCGCTGGCCTCCGCGATCGGCTACGCGACGGCGCACGGGGCGTCGGTGATCAGCATGTCGCTCGGTTACGGCTCGCCGAGCGCGGTGGTGCGGTCGGCGCTCCAGAAAGCGCTGAACCAGGGCGTTGTCGTGGTCGCGTCATCCGGGAACTCCGGAGACTCGGTGGGCGCGCGGACCAGCGGACAGGCGCCGTACTCCTTCCCGGCGGACTACCCAGGGGTGCTCGGGGTCGCGGCCGTCTCGCGGAGCGGCGCGGCGGCGAACTTCTCCAGTGACAACCTGTCTGTGCAGGTGGGCGCGCCAGGCGTGGACGTGCCCGCGCAAGGCAGGGATGGACAGTACTGGCTGGTGAGCGGGACCAGCCCGGCGTGTGCGCTGACCGCGGGGGTGGCGGCATTGATCAAAGCCAGGTACCCGCATCTCGCGCCCGCCCTGGTGGTGCGGGCGATCACGTCGAGTACGCAGAACCGGCCTTCCGGCGGGTATGACGACAAGATCGGATTCGGCACGGTCGACGCCGCGGCCGCGATGGCTGTGGCAGCGACCCTTGCCGCGGAGCCAGGTGGCCAGCTGGGCGCTGCGGCCACGAGGTACTTCGGCGGTGGCAGCGCGGCCGTTTCGCCGGTTCCGGTCCGGCCGCGTAGCGTGGCGGGTCTCGTGGCGAGTTGCCTGCTGGCGCTTATTTCGCTGACGATCGCCGTCACAGCCTGGACCCGGCTGATAGGGCAACGCCGGGCGCGGCGCCGGGCCGTCCGTGGGTCCCTGGCCCTGACGCATGCAGCGGCCTGGCCGGGGGTGCCGCAGCAGGACGACGAGCCGGGGGTGCCGCTGCAGGGCGCCCCGCTGGCAAACACCGCCGGCTGGCCGGCCGACTCCGCTGACCGCGGGCTGGACCAGCCCTGGACGGACGCGGGCCAGTGAGACAGGCACAGTGAGACGGGCACAGTGAGACGGGCACAGTGAGACGGGCACAG
>OBLT010002258.1_pt1 | contig 12102 bp, 12 predicted proteins | sample 1518721 | NCBI WGS metagenome assembly OBLT01 (sample SAMEA3539307, study PRJEB22396) | soil metagenome | biome: tundra; feature: field; material: soil | place: USA | collected 2010-05 | depth 0.15 m | reverse complement strand
GCTGGCATCGGCGACCGGCGGCTACCAAGCGGAAATGCTCCAGTACGGCTTCCAGGCCGTCGCCGACTCCCGCGATAACCCGTTCATGCGGATGGCCCGCCGCTAGGTTCGCCTGGCCAGCAAGATTGACCAAGCAAGTAGGCGCCGTCCTTGGCCAGTTCGACGAAGGTCGTCACCTCGCCCAGGACGCCGACCGGGTCTGGTAGCTCCTTCTTCGGCTTTACCTTCGGCTGATCGTGCGGGCGCAGCTCGTCCGCGATGCGCTTGCGAAGCTGAACGTTCCCGCGCCAGTAAACGGTCCACAAGATCTTGCGAAGGCATGCGTCGTCATGCGGCGCCATCGCGACGTAGAACTCGTCACGGTTCATCCGGTTCGCTGGCATGGCACCCGATCGTAGGGCTAGACGGCGGCTCCCGCAGGGCCAGTATGTCTAGGACGGTGGGCGCGTCAGAGATGACCTCTGGCCAGGTGAGCGACGGTCCGCCTGGCGCGCTACCAATGAATGTCTCAACTTAGTAACGGGCTTCCCGGCGCCGATCCGGTCGGCAATTGTGCCTTTCACCATTCGGCGGTGGAGCGGGTTTCTGGATGTCCACTACCAGGGAGTCCGCTCGGTCACGCCGATCAGATTACGCTGCCGCCGCGGCGACTAGGCTTGGCCTTGTGCGATCCAACCAGGCTCGATCGTGAGCAGGCTGCACGCGGCATTGCCTGCCGTCAGCCGACCCGTCTACGCGCTCTATGCCCGCCGCCTGCGCCGACAGGTCATGGCTAGCCCGCTGCCCGGGCACATCGGGCTGATCATGGACGGCAACCGGCGCTGGGCCAGGCAGATGGGGATGGCCAACCCCAACCTCGGCCACCGGTACGGCGTCGAGCACATCGAGCACGTGCTGTCCTGGTGCGAGGCGGTCGGCGTCAAGCACGTCACCATCTACCTCTGCTCGACAGAGAACCTACAGCGGCGTGGCGACGCCGAGGTCGCCCACTTCATGCGGGTCGTCGAGCAGGTGATGGCGGTCCGGCTGGCCAGGCCGGACGCCTGCTGGCAAGTGCACATCGCCGGGATGCTGGACTTGCTGCCCTCCGGCACGGCCAATGCCCTGAAGGGCGCGGTCGACGCGACGCGGACTTGCACGACCGGCGCCCATGTCACCTTGGCCGTGGGTTACGGCGGCCGGCAGGAAGTCGTCGATGCGCTACGCGACCACTTGGCCGAACGCGCCGAGGCAGGCGACTCGCTGGCCGACCTGGCCGAGTCGCTGACCATGGACGACATCGCCCGGCACCTCTACACGGCGGGCCAGCCCGACCCGGACCTGGTGATCCGGACCAGCGGCGAGCAACGGATGTCGAACTTTCTGCTCTGGCAGAGCGCCTACTCCGAGCTTTACTTCTGCGACGCCTACTGGCCGGCCTTCCGCGAGATCGACTTCCTCCGTGCGTTGCGCAGCTACGCCGCTAGGCAGCGGCGCTACGGCGGCTGATCCACCACACCCAGCCGATGTCGCAGCGGTGAGGGCGAGCAGGCCTGCGGCGCAGCAGGCGAGGGCTATGGCAAACAGCCATACCAGGGGGAGCACGTCTGTTCTTTACGTACCTGCAGCGCGAGTGCGGTGGCGTATCCGGCAGGGATTTCCACCGCACTGGGCCTCGCGCTGGAAAGCCGGGCTGCGTACCAGGCCTAGAGAAAGCTGCCCGCCCCGGGCAAAGAAATGTCATAACCCAAGATCCGTCTTACCAGCAACATAGGTCTTCTCGCTGGGGCCAGCCTCAACGGCCAGCTTGTCGGCCAGCGCCCATCTCTTCTGGGGTGCCCTCTGGTCCCGTATTCGAACGTGTCATCCAGGGACCGGCCGATGATGACGTTCCTGGCCTCGGCGACCTCGGCCGCGTATGTCACGAGATCGGACTCCGCAGCTCCCGGGTCGACTAGCTCAAACTCGCCCTGCGGGTGCTCCGGCGACCAGTACAGCGGGGGGATGGCGGCGCCAGCGAACCGGACCCGGAACCAGATACGCTCGCACGCGGCCATGTGCCGGACCAGGCCCAACAGTGACAGTGCCGGCCCTTCCGCATGTCAACACTGTTTGAAAACGGAACCGTCGTAACCATTCGAGCGTGATCGACGGTGCTCTCCGTGGCTGGGGCAATGGTGACGGCCGCGGGCCGCCGTGAGGCTCGCTGCGCAGCAAGGGTCATCGCAGCACCTCGTCCAGGGTCGCCAGGGCGTGGCCGACGTCGTCGCTGTTGTTGTAGAAGTGCGTGGAGAAGCGGGTCGAGCAGACGCGCGGGGAGACGATCACGCCGCGCTCGGTGAGCGCGGCAGCGATGGCCTCGCCGTCGTGGCCGGGGAAGCGGGCGGTGACCGTGCCGGCCCGGCGGGCCGGGTCGCGGGGGTGAGCAGGCGCGCGCCGCGCTGGGCCAGCCCGTCGGCGAGTTGGCTGGCGAGATCGCGGTTGTGCCCGGCGACCTCGGCCAGGGACAGGCCGGAGATGTAGCCGATGGCGCGGCCAAGCGCGATCGCTGCGGCGTAGGACATGGTGGAGTACTCCATCCGCCGTGCGGTGGCGGCCAGGGGAAGCCACCGGGCGTCGAGGGAGTAGGAGTGCTCGGTGCTGCGCCAGCCCACCAGCGGCGGCCGGAATTCGCTGAGCAGGGCGGGGCTGAGGTAGCAGACCGCAGCGCCGAAGGTGCTGCACAGCCACTTGTAGGACCCGGAGATGAGGACGTCCACGCCGGAGGCGGTCACGTCGATCGGCACCTGCCCGGCGGACTGGGTCGCATCCACGATCAGCACCGCTCCGTTGTCGTGCGCCAGCGCCGCGAGTTCGCCCAGGTCGAGCAGGTGGCCGGTGAGGTACTGGACGTGGCTGATGCAGATCGCCGCGGTGGCGGAGTCCACGCTGCCGGCGATCTTGTTCACGTCGAAGCTGTCCGGGTCATCCAGCACGCCGACCAGCCGGACCTGGCAGCCGGTGTCCTCTGCGATGCGGTGCCAGGGGTAGGTGACGCTGGGGAAGTCGACCTCTGAGGACACGATGTTCTGGCCGCGGCCTGGCCGCAGCCACCAGGCCACCTGGTTCAGGGCCTCGGTGAAGCTGGTGGCGATCGCGATCGTGTCCGGGCTGGCGCCGAACAGCACCGCGGCGCCGCGGTGGGCGTCGTCCAGGATGCCGATCTCGGTGTCCTCGTCCATGCGGGTGGTCCCGGCCTGCGCCAGCTCGAGCTCGAACTCGTGCGCGGGGGTCACGACCGAGGCGGGTACCAGGCCGGCGGAGGCGGTGTTGAGGTAGGTGAGCCGGTCCAGGACGGGGAAGTCCTCGCGGCGCACCCCGGGCACGGACATGGCCTCACTCCGTCATCTTGCGTCATCTTGCCGGATTGCCGGACAATATGGCAATCTAGTGCACGGCAGGACAGGCTTCAAGGGAGGAGACTGGGTGGTCCGGGTCCTTGACAGCGATGACGTCCGGCGCCGGGTCAGCATGGCGGACGCGATCGCGGCGGTACGCGAGGCGTTCGCGGCGGCAGACTGGGGCGGCGCGGTGATGCCGCCCCGTTCGGGATGTACCTGCCTGATGTCGGCGGCGAGGTGCACGTGAAGGGTGCTTACCTGACCGGCGCGCCGGTGTTCGCGGTCAAGACCGCGACCGGGTTTTACGCCGAGCTGGGGCTTCCGGTCAGCGGCGGGATGACCATGGTCCACGACGCGATGACGGGCACGCTGCGCCCCATCGAGCGGGTGACGGTCTGGGCCGCCGCCGCCAAGCAGCCCAGCAGTACCGGCGCGACATGGCCGCGGCTGGCGTACCGGTCTCCATCGCCGCCACCGCCCGCGAGGCGGTCCAGGGCGCCGAGGTGGTCATCACCGTGACCAGCAGCACCGCGCCGCTGGTGGAGGCCGGCTGGCTCGGCCGTGGCGCGCACGTGACCGCAGTCGGCTCCGACATGCCGCACAAGCAGGAGCTGAACCCGCGGATCCTGGTGGCAGCGGGCAAGTATGTGCCGGACAGCATCGACGCCGCCGCTGCGTCAGGCGAGTTGCACCACGCGCTGGAGGCCGGCCTGCTGGAGGTGGGCTCGGTGTACGGCGAGCTGACTGCAGTGGCGTCGGGGCGGCTGGCCGGCCGTACCGCCGGCGATGAGCTGACCGTGGCCGACCTGACCGGCCTGCGCATTCAGGACGCGGCGGTGGCCGCCCTCGCCGCCCGGCTCGCCGGTGAGCACGGCGTCGGCCGGGATGTGCCGCTGGGAGACTGGTGACCGCGGCGAGCCCGATCACCGGCCTGGGTGCGAGCATTCAGCGGCGGAGCACCACCGAGCAGGCCGCCGAAGCCGTCCGGCAGGCCATCTTGTCCGGCCGGCTGCTGCCGGGCATGCCGCTGCGCGAAGCCGCCGTCGCCGCCGAGCTCGGCGTCTCCCGCAGTACCCTCCGCGAGGCCGCGCGGACCCTCGCCAGCGAGGGCCTGGTCCGCTACCAGATGAACCGCGGCATCGTCGTCGCGGACATCACCGGGCCGGATGCCGCGGACATCTACGCTGCCCGCGCCGCCGTGGAGCTGGCCGCAGTGGACGCCCTCACCGGGCACCGGGACCCGGCGGTCTACGGGAACCTAGCCGACCTGGTTGAGCAGATAGAACGCGCCTTCGGCCGCGGCGACGTCGCCGCCGTGCTCGATGGTGACCGGCTCTTCCACGCCACCCTGGTCGCGGCCACCGGCAGCCCCCGGCTGCGCCGCTTCCATGGACAGCTCCAGCAAGAGCAGCGCCTCGCCCTGGCGCTGGCCGAGCGCTCCAGCCGCGAGCTCGGCCGGACCGCAGACGACCACCGCCAGCTGCTCGACGCGCTGCGCGGCAGCCAGGCACAAGCCCGGGCGCAGCTCACCGCGCACCTGCAGGCCGGCGCCGCCGAGCTGCAACGGCTGCTCGACCTGCTCGCCCACCGGAAAGAAAGAGAGACAACTCGTGGCTGACCACAGTAGCGACGGCGGCTGGGATCTCATCGTGACACCCTGGCACCTCGATGAGCACATCCCGGCCTTCCCGGTCCCGGTTGGCGTGGCCGAGACGATCTGCCCGTCCCTTCCGGCCGGCCCCGCGCCCGGCCGGATGACGCTGCTGTACCAGGCGGTCGCCGGTGCGGTGGCGCGGGCCGCCAGGCCGCTGCTGCTATCCGGCGACTGCCCCACTGCCCTGGGAGCGGTGGCCGGGCTGCAGCGCCGCTATCGCGACCTGGCAGTGGTGTGGCTCGACGCGCACGGCGACTTCAACACCCCGGCCATAACGATCAGCGGCTACCTCGGCGGCATGCCGCTGGCGATGCTGACCGGCCGGGCACCCGAGCTCTTCTGCGATGCGCTCGGGCTGCGGCCGGTGGCCGACACCGACGTCGTCCTCGCTGACGCCAGGGACCTCGACCCCGCCGAGCGTGACGCCCTGACCGTCAGCCAGGTCCGCCGCGTGCCCGCCGACCCGGCCGCGATCACCTCCGCCCTCGACGGGCTCGGCCGCACGCCGGTCTACCTGCACCTCGACGTGGATGTCATCGACAGCGCGCAACTGCCCGGCCTGCGCTTCCCCTCAGGCCCCGGGCCCTCCGTCACCCAGATCGAGGAATGCCTGGCCGCCGTCTGCGCCACCGCCGACGTGAGAGCCGCCTGCATCGCCTGCGCCTGGCTTCCCGATCGCATCAGCGACCAGGCCACACGCGGCACAATCACCCGGCTCGCCAGAGCACTCGGCGCCGACCTGGCATGGCACGAACCCGTCGGCCGCTGACCGTTCAGCCAGGCACTCGCCGCCCTCGCGAGCCGAACGCCGCCATCACAACGCCGGAACCGGCCAGGCCGCACCCGCCGCGCCGGTCAAGCTCGTTGCGCGGGGGACGCGGCAGGTCCAGGTCATGCTGCCCGGCAGCTTCAGCGGCGCCGAGGTCGTCGAAGAGGGTCTGCATGCCGATGCGGAGGGCTTCGTAGTCGCGGTCGATGCGTGTCCAGGTGGCGGGTTTGCCCCCGCCGGCGGGGGCTGCGGACTCCGGCGAGGAATCGGGGCAATGACCTGGTCGCGGAGGGCGAGCAGGGCGGCGATGGTGCGGGCGGCGTCGGCAACCCGCCATCTCGTTACCGTGCCGTGATGCTAATCGTTGTTTTTGCGCTTGTGCCGCTCGAATACTCGATTGGATAGCTGACCTGCGCTATCGGCAGCAGGCTTGCGGCGGTGATGGTTGGCTGGCCGGGTGCTGCTCAAGATCGTCTACCTGCTGGTTCGCCGGCTGCTCGGCCTGGCCGTCCTGGTGTTCCGCGGCGACCGGGCGAAAGATGCTGAGCTGCTGGTACTCCGGCACGAGAACGCGGTGCTGCGCCGCCATGCCGGCCGGATCCGGTATGAGCCGGCCGACCGGGCCTGGTTCGCCGCGCTGGCCTCGCTTCTACCCCGCAGGCGCTGGACCGAAATCTTCCCCGTCACGCCAGCGACGCTAAACCTATCCTCAACGGCCTGATCAATGAGTACACGCACGCCGCATGACGCACAGAAGACCTGCAGGTCACCGGCCGGATCCTATTTTCGAGCGGGACAGGACTGGGCGTACACCATCACGCCCTCGGCGATGCCCACCGGATCGAGATTCATGATCAGTGTTGGCCCCGGGCCCGACCCCGGCAACCCCACCAATTACCAGTGGTTCGACTGGGCACTCGTCCCGGCCGGCGTGCACGTGTCCTGCGGCCCGTCGGTTCCCCCGGTCGTGGGCTAACCGGCCGCAGCGAGCGAGAACCTCAGTTGTGATGGCATCGGCGTCACCGTCGTCCAGGCGGTGACGCCGATGCCATCACGCCGAATCGCTGTCCAGGCGGGCAGCCTTCGCCGGTGTTGCTTCGTCTTTACCGAATGGCCTGTCTGTAGGAGGTTGGAGGGCTCATGTGTCTGATCCGGTCAAGTGCGCGCACGGTCCCGGCGATGGCGGCCCGCGTCGTCATCCCGCTGCTTCTAGCGTTCGGGCTGGTTGCGGCGGCATTCGCAGGGGCCTCGGGCTCGGGAGCGGCCGAGCACCGCACCGCCACCGGCCAGGCAGTCACGCCCCCCCGGGAGTCTCTGGTGCCCATCCCGCCGAACTTCGATGTGAGCGAGCGGCCGGGGAACGAGGGTGAGAACACGATCGCCGCCAACCCTACCGACCCGCGGAACGTGGTAGCCATGACCTGCCCGGTCGGCCGGACGAACCTGGACGGGTTGTTTCTGGGGGTGTCGTTTGATGGCGGGAGGACCTGGACCCGCCGCCTGTTCGCCACCGGCGCCCAGGTGGGTCACACCTGTGACGAGCGGCTCGCGTGGGACCGGTACGGGAACCTGTGGATGACGCACCTGACGGCGAAAGGCCACGTGTTCGTCGGGGTGTCTACCGACGGCGGTCGGCGGTTCGCGAAGGTCACCGACATCGTGCCGACCGGGCCGAAGGGAAGCACGGCGCTGAAGGCCGGCAAGGCGACCGGAGCGCTGTCCGGGCGGCCGGATCGCTTCCTGGGCAACGTCGCTGACGAACCGTTCGTCGCCGTAGGGCCAGACAGCGTCTGGGTGAGCTATACCAGCGTCCCGGCGGGCGTGATGCAGGCCGCGGGGGCCAAGGTGACCGGCCGCGGCCGGTTCGGGTCGTTCAGCCGACCGCAGAGCGTCCCCACCAGCCGGGGGGATGGCGACTTCGGGGGAATCGCCATCGGCCCGCGCGGACAGGCCCTGGTGATCTACGAGAACGTCGCCCGCACATTCTGCTCGCGCATCTACACCGCACTCGACCCCGACGGGCTCGGGCCCCGCGGTTTCGGCCGCCCGCGGCTGCTGGCCCGCACTCACGTCCAGGCCTCCGACCTCATACCGGCCCAGCCGGACCGGGGCATCGACGCCGAGCCCAAGCTGGCCTGGGACACCGGCAGCGGCCCCTATCACGGCCGGATGTACGCGGTATGGACCCAAGCGGCGCCGCGGAACAACGACAACCTGAACGTCATGTTCCAGTACTCCGAGAACAGCGGGAGAACCTGGACCAAGGCCATCCCGCTCAATGACGCCCAGACCGTCAATAGTCAGTTCTTCCCGGCCATCGCGGTCGACCAGGCCACCGGCAATCTCGCGGCTGGCTGGTATGACTGCCGCAACGCACAAGGCCAAGGCGGCCACGGCTGCCGCCGCCCAGACACCTACACCCAGTTCTGGGCCACCTACTCCACCGACGGCGGGATGAGCTTCGCGCCGGACTTCCGGGTCAGCCAGGGCACCTCCAACGCCAAAGACACCCACAGCTTCTTCGACTATGGCGACTACACCCAGGTCGCCTTCCAGTCCCACCGCTTCTACCCGGCATGGTCCGACAACTCCGACAGCACCGGCACCAACCCGGACGGCAAGCTACACCAGTTCGACCTCTACACCGCCCCGGTGACTATCCCCTAACGGAGCCGCCGCCTGCATCTTCACCCGCTCTAGGCCCAGTTGTGTCAACCCTCCACGGATAGGAACCAGATGCGTACTCGAAGTCAGATCGTCACCACGATCTTCGCGGTGGCCGTGGCCTCGGCGCTGCTCGCCAGCGGCGTGGCCAGCGCGTCAGCGGCCGGGCCCGCAGCGGGTGCCCGCGCGGTGCTGGCCAATGCCGCGCCTGCGGCGGGACAGTATGAGTCTTCGCTCACCGCGCTGGCGCCGGCCAGCCGGGTGCAGGTGAGCGTCTTCGTCGGCCGTGACCAGGTCGGCCTGGCGGCCACGGCGACCGCGGTGTCCAACCCGGCCAGCCGCGGCTACGAGCACTACCTGACCCGGGCGCAGGTGCGGGCGAAGTTCGGCGCCACCGCGGCCCTGCAGCGCGCGGTTGCCGGCTGGCTCGCGCGCTCCGGGCTGCATGTGACGCACCGTGACGCCTTCACGATCTCGGCCAGCGGCACCACTGCGCAGGCGGAGTCCGCGCTGCAGGCCAGGCTCGAGCTGAGCCGTCCGCGGGACGCGATCGAGCAGGTCGTGTCCCGCGGGCCGATGTCGGTACCCGCGGCGCTGGCCGGCACGATCGCCACGGTACGGGTGGCGCCGGCGGCCATCCCCATGGGCCAGCACGAGCCGATGAAGAAGATGGACTACGTGGCGCCGGGCTCCAAGGCCGCGAACAAGATCAAGGAGGAGTGCTCGGCCTACTACGGGCAGAAGAAGGCCGGCCGGCTTCCAGGTGCCTACGGCCACACGCTCGCCTGGGCCCCGTGCGGCTACCTGCCGCAGCAACTGCGGGCCGCCTACGGCGCGGCCAAGTCCGGGCTGACCGGCAAGGGCGTCAGTGTGGCCATCCTCAGCGAGGAGAGCGACTTCACCGCGCTGGCCGACGCCAACCGCTGGGCCAGGGAGCGCGGCTTCCCGCCGTTCGCGCCCGGCCAGTACTCGGCCGACGTCGCCGTGGACGTGCCTGACGGCGTCGGTGACGTTGAGAACGCGCTGGACATCGAGTCCGTACACGGCATGGCCCCGGCCGCCAGGGTCAACTACGTGGTCGGCAACGGCAGCATCACCGGCGACCGGCTGCTCGACTCGCTGGACACCGTCGTCAGCTACGGGATCGCGCACGTGGTGAGCAGTTCCTGGTGGGAGGGCTGGATGCCGGTCCCGGCCAGCATGATCGACGCCTGGGAGGGCGTCCTGCAGCGCGCCGCCGTCGAGGGCATCACGGTCAACTTCGCCACCGGCGACCTCGGCGACGTCCTGCCGCTGAATTACCCGGGATCGGACCCATGGGTCACCACAGTCGGCGGGACCAGCCTGGCGATCGGGGCTGGCGGCAGGAACCTATGGGAGACCGGCTGGGAGAACGACGACAGCGAGCTCAGCAAGAATGGCAAGGCCTGGGACCCCGCACCCCCCGGCGCGTTCGCCGACGGCAGCACCGGCGGTGTCTCGCACACCTTCCCCCAGCCCTACTACCAGGACGGGGTCGTGTCGGGGAACATCTATAAGGGCAAGGCCATGCGGGACGTGCCCGACGTGTCCGGCCTCGGCGACCCGAACCTCGGCTACCAGATCGGCCTGACCGTCCAGATCGGCCCGCACAAGTACCAGTACATCAACGCCGTCAACGGCGGCACCAGCCTGTCCACGCCGATGTTCACCGGGTTCGAGGCCGACCTGATCCAGGGCCGCGGCGGCATCCCACTGGGGTTCTTCAACCCGGCGCTGTACGACATGGCCAACACCGCCGCCTTCCACGACGTCACCAGCAACCCGCAAGGCCAGGGCGTCACCGAGGCCGACGTGTACGGGCCGGCCTACGGCCAGCCGCCGACCCTGTCCACCATGGGCCAGTGCTCCAGCGCCAAGCACACCTTGGCCTGCGGACCGGGCTACGACACGGTCACCGGGATCGGGTCTCCCGGGCCGAGGTTCTTCAGCTCGTTCGGCTCACACGCCAAGTAACCAGGGATTGCGCTGGCCGCCGCCCGGCAGCACGGGCGGCGGCCAGTTCTGCACGCTCGGGGTTTTGTGTGCTCCGCCGGTGCGGCGCGTGGCCTTACAGGTGGTAGGCATACTCGGAGTCGCCGTAGCAACTGAGGTGCTCGCGGCCGGAGCCGCAGCGGTTATACGCCACGGCACTGGGCTCCCTGCGCTTGCTTCGCCCGGCCGCTCGGCTGGGCGCACCTGGCGCGCAACCTCAGCCTGCTCGCAGTGATCTGCGCGGGCCCGGCCGAGGTTCCGCTAGCCCCTGGGCGTCCCGCCGTGCCCGGCGCAGACCTCGCGGCCGTGACCGGCGCCGTGGCCGCGACGCTGGTCATCCGCTGGGACGACCTGGCCGAACTGTTCGCGCCGACCTCGCCATCCGTAAGCACCGCGCGGCGACGCGGCGAGCGGACCGCAGGCACCACTGATGCGGCAGTACCTCCTCGGGCTGGCGGCGGCCACGCTGCTCGTCGCGATGGTGCTGCGGCAGCGGTTCGTGATCATCACCGTGCACGGGGACAGCATGATGCCGGCGCTGCAGCCCGGCGACCGCGTGCTGGTCCGCCGGATCCATATCAGCCGGCTCCGCCGCGGCCAGGTAGCAGTCGTGGAAATGCCAGGCGCCGGTGGCTGGTCCACGCCGCGGCGCGGGCCCGCGGGCCGCTGCAAGTGGATGATCAAAGGTAGCCGCCGTACCCGGGGATCCCGTACCCCAGGGCTGCATGCCAGAGGATGCGGATCTGCCCGGACGGCTGGTATCCGAGGGCAAGCTCAGCTGCGCGTGCGCTGCGGCGGCGCGAGGACAGCGGCCCGGTCACCACCGACCAGGTGTCTTTTGCCGCCGCCAGGCACCACGCGGTCTGCTCGATGGTCCAGTCCAAGGTCACCGCGGGCACGTCCCTGGCCGCTCTCGCCGCTCTCGCCGAGGACGCCAGCCGGGCCACGCTGCACACCCTGGTCAGGACCGGCCGGCAGCGCCACTCCCCGCGGGCGCAGAAGGCCCGGCCCGGTTTCCCGCATACCACGGTCACCAAGAAGACCGTCACCGGCGTCCCGCGGGTGACCCGGTTCCAGCCCGAACCCGGCCCGGGCTAGCCGGCTACCTGCACAGACACCGTCAGGAAGGAGGAACGCCCCGGCCGTGCCGGGGCCCGTGGAACCGCACGCTCACCGCGGCGTCACGCGGCCTTTGTCATACCCCGGCACCGGGAAACCTGCCATCAACTCGGACAATGAGAATGTTACAGGACTGTAAGACCACAACACCCCAGGCGGGCATAGATACCTAAAGTCCCTGGTGTTGGTGCGCCACGAGCGCAGAGAGGAGTCGTATGTAGGCAGGCGACTCGCTTGATGTGGTGCTGTGCAGGAGATGAAGGATTTGTGGCCCTTCGGCGTCGCCCTGCGGGGAGCGGCGTCAAACCGCCTCATGGTGCATTAGCTGAAGACTGGTGTGCTGAGCGAAGCGGCTGAGGTGGTGCTGGAGGTGACTGGCGACGCGGTCGCGCTGTGCCCGAACTACGGGCAGGCCCGGTGAGCGCGTCAGAGGTGGCCGGGGTGGCCCGGCTGCGCCGGCGGGGCTTGGGGCTGGAGTACGCCAGCATGGCGTGGATGACGGCCGAGGCCGCCGTCGCTGTTAC
>OBLT010002257.1_pt1 | contig 12111 bp, 6 predicted proteins | sample 1518721 | NCBI WGS metagenome assembly OBLT01 (sample SAMEA3539307, study PRJEB22396) | soil metagenome | biome: tundra; feature: field; material: soil | place: USA | collected 2010-05 | depth 0.15 m | reverse complement strand
TCGCCAATCTTGAAGTAGAGGCGGTCTGGGATCGCTGGAGTGCTTTCGAGAGCGCGGGTTTGTGCGAGTTGGGTAGCCATGGGGAGTATTAGGGAGGCGACCCGCGTTTGAGGCGGAGGCCTCGTTCTAAGCGGAGTATAGGGCATCAACTGCACCAAAAGCGGTGCAAATCCGAAATAATCGTGGAAAGGAGCCTGGATATACAACAGGTAGTGTCAGGCCGCGAGGGGTCCCGACCTGATTTGTGACTCTTGCGCCGGGATCAGGCCGACTCGGGCCGGGTAACTGGTGCACGTGTGGCAGAATGTTGGGGCGCTGCGCGAAGGTACTGGACCGGCCAGCTGGCGGAATCGTCAAGTGCGGCCGCGGCATGCACCGCCCAGCAAGGATCGCGGAGGAACTCGCGGGCAAGGAGTACCAGGTCCGCCTGACCAGATTCGATGATGGTGTTCGCCTGGGCGGGTTGAGTGATGAGGCCGACCGCCGCGGTTGGGATTGCAGCTTCGGTGCGGATTCTGGCGGCGAACCCGACCTGGAAGCCGGGGCCAACAGGGATTTTGGCGTTGGGGATCTGCCCTCCGGAGGAAACATCAACCAGGTCGACTCCGTGCTCGCGAAATAAGGCAGCGAGCTTCACGGATTCATCCGGAGTCCAGCCAACGTGCGACCCCTGCGACGACGACCCGTCGCCAGAGACCCCACCCTCAGCCCAATCAGTGGCGGAGATGCGCACGAAGAGGGGCAAGTGGGCAGGCCATTCGGCGCGGACGGCGTCAACGACTTCAAGAACGAGCCGCGTGCGATTTTCAAAACTTCCGCCGTAAGAATCAGTGCGTTGGTTGGCAAGGGGCGAAAGGAACTGGTGAAGCAAATAGCCGTGGGCGGCGTGGATCTCGACAACGTCAAATCCTGCCTTGACGGCGCGGTGCGCAGCCTGACGGAAGGCTTCGATTGTGGCGTTGATGCCGTCCTGATCAAGAGCCTGCGGCACGGCATAGTTGGACGAAAAGGCCAGCGGGCTTGGAGCAAGGGGTTGCCAGCCACCATCCTGGGGTAGCAGCAGGCGCTCTCCTCGAAAGGGCACGGTCATGCTGCCTTTTCGTCCGGCATGAGCTAGCTGAATGCCGGCGCGAGCACCCTGCGAGTGGAGAAAACCTGCAATGCGCGCGAGTGCGGGGACGTGCTCGTCTTTCCAGATGCCGAGATCGCCGTCGGAGATGCGGCCCTCAGGCGTAACGGCTGAGGCTTCGACCATCACCAGGCCGGCGCCACCCTGTGCGCGTGCGCCGAGGTGCACGAGATGCCAGTCCGTCGCGAAACCGTCTTGCGAAGAGTACTGGCACATGGACGATACGCCGATGCGATTGGGAAAGATGACAGAACGAAGTTGAAAGGGCGAAAAAAGAGGATGGCTCATTGTCCCTTAGATGACCAGATGCGGCTTGGGATGCAAAGCTGCCAAAAGCGCGGCCAGCGACTGCTCCGTTTCACACCCATGTGGCAAAGTGCGCGCCATGCATGGGGCAACCGGCTAGCGTCTCGCAAATCCCTTCTAGAATGTTCGCGGCGACACCAGGCTTTGGGCGGCTTTTAGGATCGAGTTGGCCGTCGATGGCTGGCTGCTTACTGTTTCTTAAGGACGGCGGTCCCTTTTTCGTCGGAGAGAATTACGCTCTCCAGCGTTCGGAAAGATGCGGCCTTGTCGGCCGGAATCTCAACCTGCCTGACGACGTAGTCGCGCTCGTAGTGGAGGGTGTTGGCCTTTGAAGTGATGGTGGAGTGATAACTGGCAAAGTCTACATCCACGCTGACTGGGTCGGAAGTCTCATCCACGACGTAGCCAGGGGGAATTGCAATATCGAAGCTGTCGTGCCATCGGCCGGGATGGCCCAGTTCGATGGAGTAGGCGCGGGGCTTGCCCTCCATGACGTCAGGCACAGCATGCGCATGACTGCCGAGGACGCGCGGGCGCAGAAGAAGAAGAGGGCCGGCAGGATGGGCGTATCCAGTCGCGCTGATGTGCAGATCGAGATCCAGTGGTTTGTCGAGATCTGCCGCGCCGTGGAATTCATACCCTTTGAAGGTGAGGCCGGGGAGATCTGAGCCAAGTCCGTTCTCAAGCTTCTCGTGGATCTCCTTTGAGTCGTTGTCTTTGATGAACCAGCGCTCATTGGTGGCATCATCTCCGGTGAAGACCTCAGAGACGTCGCCGGCAAGAGCACCATCGGCCGTCAGGGTGAAGGTGCCTTTGCGGCTAAGGCCAGCGGACTCCGGCGGCAGCACGGGCAGAGGCAACACCTGGCTGTCAGCTCCATTGGAGATGTTGCCGTAAGCTCCCTGCAGCGCTGCACGGATCAGGCCGACAGGAGTCTCCTCGTCGGTGGGATCGAAGATGAGCAGATTTTTGCCGTTGACCGCGTTGACCAGCGCCATCAAGCGAGGGTCGTTTACGCCATCGGGCACCTCGATGGCAGTGATCATGTGATTGCCGGCGAGGGATGGATCTTTGGGATCGATGATGCCGCGACGGCTGTCGACGTGGAGATAATAAGCGCGTATTCCGATTGCCTGCAGCATGGAAATCAGCAGAGTGGTCTTGTCTTTGCAGTCGCCGTATCGATTGCGATAGATGTCACCGGCGTAATGCGCCTGCCAGCCGCCGATACCTTTGGCGACGATGAAGTAGCGGATGTTTTTCTGGATGTAGTCAGTAATGCGGCTGAGCTTGGTGTAGAAATCGGTCGCGCCAGTCGTGAGTTCCTGGGCTTTAACGGTAATCTCCGGGGTTGGATCGGGCCGATGCTGCTCCAGCTGCTCCTGCCAGAGTCCAATCGCGCGCCACTGGTTGTCTGTGCCGTTGACAGCGTCGTCTCCCCACTTGATTGACATGCGTGCCGCAAGCGCTCCCCACACAGGGGTGGCGTGAATGTTTTCAAGATCGAGTGCGGGCATGTCTTTGATCTCCCAGCGAAGGTGGTTGGAGCCGACCTCGACAGGCTTCATGGGGGGATACTTGCCCCATGAGTCCGCGTAGTGGCCTCCGGGGGGAAGGTCGATTTCGAGTGCTTCGAAGACAAACGGGATCGATGACTGGATATTCCACTCTTCTTCGTACATGTAAGGGCGGAGATGTTCTTCGGTTTCGCAAACCACGACGGAGCCAGGGTCACTGGCCGGAGGATTCACAGTACGGATGCGCTCAGTGAATTGCAGCTCGGGAGCCTCGTACGCGCCGTGGTCGATGAAGTCCGATTCCATGGCCTGAAACTGGTGTCCGTCAGGAGCGATAGTCCAGGAACGGAAGTAGTTGAGCTTCTCGTCGATGTCGTAACCGATGGAGCAGTGAGTATAGCCTCGGCCCTGTGGCTTGAGGATGCGGATGGCCTCGCGCTCGCGCTCAATAGCGTGGTTGTCATTGTCAAAGGTAATCAGATACTCATCGAAAAGAACAACCGCTGGAGAATCTTTGGCGCTGGCGGGAGTGGGCGTTTTTGCGGCATCCACTGCCCACTGGGGAGCTGGCTCGTGCTTATCCCAAGCTGCGGCAGGGACAGCGCCAGTGAAAGCTGCAACTACAGCGAGAAGAGCAAGGGCCGGAAGAATGCGAAGGCGCGTGGTCATCAGTTGCCTTTCGGTGCTGGGGATTGTGTGAGGACAAGCTGCTGTTGGTCGGCGGCTGCCACTTTCTGGTAGAAGGCGCGCAGGTCCTGGTACTCCTCTGGTTTGGCGAAGGTGAAGGCGCGGACCAGTGTACGAGCAATGGTGATCTGGCCAGGGCCGATAGCATTGCGGTTGGCGAAAATCGCATGGCCTGGCCAGGAGTTCTTTGCGTCCTGAGGCGCGCCTTCCACTGAGAAGCCGGCGGGCCAGCGGTAGGTCATCTGGTCGGTAACGACATCGCCGTAGTGCATATCAACGGGCTCAAGCCGCTTGTCCTGCGCGATGAATGGGTGTGCCCCGCGAGTCTCAAAGAAGAAGCCGGGGAGCAGAAGCCGCTTGGCCGTAGCCGTGCCGAGAGTTCCCTCCACCTTCACCATGGCCAGCAGATTAACGTACGGATCATCGAGTCCCACGAAGTGGTCAAGGTGGGCTTGCGTGCTGTCTGGAACCATGGTCTCGAGCCAGCGATCGAACCGCTTCTTCACTTCGTCAAGATCGTTCACGAGAACTGCCTGTCGCCAGCGGAGGGCTTCCTGCCCATTCATGATGATGCGAAAGTTGCCGGTGATAGTGCCGTGCTCGTCCACGGTTACATCGCCGATTCGCTGCGTCTCGTTGGCTGTGTAGGGCTGGAATGGAGTGATGCCGGCGTTGTGGCTATCCGAGCTCTGTCGAGCGCCGCTGGCTCCGGAGTGCTTCCAATTCACGGTCTCGAATGGGCACATCTTTTCACCGGGATCGAGGTAAATCTCCTTGCCGCCCGTGGAGAGGATCACTAGTGTGTCGTCGAGCTGATCGAAGTCCAAGAAGGCGGGATCGAATGCGCCTTGCTCGCGATCGACAACCTTCATGGCGTAGGCGGTTAGCCCGCCGGCCCGCAGCATGGCCAGGTACAGCAAGGCCATGTCTTCGCTTGAGCCTGCCTTTTGATTCCACGTATCCTCAGCGCGCTTTTCGACCTTCAAATGGAGTTGCTTGAGTTCTGACTTTCCCTTTCCCCGGGAGTAGTCAGTGTTATCGGGAGCCTGCACAGCGATGTAAAGCTTCTTTGCTTTATCGAGATCGCCGTCGGTGGGAGCAATGAGGCCGGACACTGTCTCGCGGACTGCCTTGGTGGGTTCAGCGAAGTGATCGACCTCTTTGTACCAGTGCTTTTCCTCTGTAGTCCAGAATTCGGCGGCATTGTGGGCATAGGTGTAATAAAAGAGCACCTTATAGAGCAGGTCTTGAATTGGGGGCATCCACTCTTCGTTGGGGCTCGGCGGAACATCTGTGAGCTCGACGCTATAAGTGCCGAGGCCGTCGGTTTTGAGTTGCACGCCCTCTGGGAGGAGGTGCCACCACATGAGGGTATTGAGTGTATGTCCCTTATCATCCGTGATGAACTGGCTAGTTTGATTCTGGATGCCGGGCAGGAACGCTTTGAAGGGTGTGAAGGAGTAGTGTGCCTTGTGGACGAAGTATGGATGTTGAATCTCCCAATATGGAGAAGAGACCTGCTTGTCGTCGTAGTCCAACTGGTAGCTGTATTCGATGATGCTGCCGACTTCGACGCTCGGCAACGTGAAGACTTTGCGGCTGAACTGTAGATCGGCGGATTTGGAGATCAACAGGTCCTCGGCCTTGACGGTCATCGGAATGACGGTCCCATCAGAGTGAATGGTGCGACCCTTGATGTCACTGACTTTGAAGCTTCTGCGCCCGTAGGGAATCTCGACCGTTGCCAGCTCCTTGCCCTTCTCCGTGAGCACCTTGATGCGGACATAAAGACTGCGGTAGTGAATGGGGTCGTTGCTGATCTCTTCGATGTTGAGGTAGACAGCGGCGGCGCCCGGGGCTTTGGGGTCCGCGGTCATCTTGAGCTCGTCAGCGGTGGGCTGCTGGAACTGGGCGAACAGAAGTGTCGAGGACGCAATGGCAAACAAGAGGATAGTGCGCATGAAGACGGAAATCCGCATGATTTCTCCCAGACAGAAAATTGGGGGGAAGTTTACCGCGCGGAACAGACGAAAACTGTGATTCAGGTTACGCATGTTCAGTTTCCCTTCGCAGCTGAGTGGGTACCACGAGTTGCTGCTGGGTCGGCGGCTGAAACTGCGCGCATAAGACAACGGAAGAAAACAAGCCAAACGGCAAAAGTACGATCCTGCAGAGGGCGAGGCCGGTGCGCTTGCATTTTCCTTTGCGTCAATGCAAAAGGCAGTGTAACTGTGGGCCTGTTCAATCTTGATCAGGTTTCTACCTTCTACTTTGTGCTGAAAGAGGAGCAAGAGCAAGGGCAAACAGCTGGAAGCGGCGCATTCTGTGCGGACTATCACACTCGAAAGTAACAAGCGGATGGGAAGCCAAAACGGGGGCAGGTTTGGCCTTTGCGACGCTCGCGGCCGCTGGCGAGGGCGGAGGGGGGCAGAAGGGATTGCTTGGCGTAGACTGGTGCGGGCCCGAAAAGAGCTTGAGAGGGGATTTCTGCGATGAGGCGGATTGGAATTCTGGGGATTTGTGCCTGGGTAGGCATGGCAGGATTGACGGCGACAGCAGCGCTGGGGCAGTGGAACACGCCGAATCCGGTGGTGAGCTTTGAGAAGAACGCAGATGGCCTTGAAGTGCGCCAGCATGATGGGATTCTGCGCCTCGTGGTGAACTCCGAAGACGTGCTGCATGTGACCTACTCGCCCCTCGATGCTGCTTCGCCGGAGCGGGCGTCCGACTGGGTTGTGGTGAAGAAGGATGGGCCAGGAGCACCGTTTGATGTCAGCTCCACCGAGAAGGCAATTGTGCTTTCCACAGCGAAACTGAAAGCGGTGATTGAAAAGGAGAGCGGGACGCTCCATTATGTCGCGACTGAAGGTGCGACGGGGAGCGGAGCGACTGGACCGGGTTCGACGGGCGGGCCGACGCGGGGCAAGATGCTCACCACCGACGGTTACCGGTCGCTGAGGCCAGTGGAAGTAAACGGGGAAAGCACATTTCACGCAGAGGTGGAGTTCTCGATCTATGGATCGAAAGAGGGCCTTTATGGGCTGGGTCAGCACCAGGCTGGGGTGTGGAACTATCGTGGCGAATCGGTGGATATGTCGCAGGAAAACACGAATATTGCGATTCCGCTGCTGGTTTCGACCAACGGTTATGGAATCTTCTGGAACAATGCGTCGCGCAGCCACGTGAACAACCGGTTTGTGCATGCGCTCTATTTAAGCGCGGAGGTTGCCGACCGGATTGATTACTACTTTATCTATGGGCCGGAGCCCGACCAGATTATCGGGCGCTATCGCGAGCTGACCGGGGAGGTACCGCTATTTGGTCGGTGGGCGTATGGCTTCTGGCAGTGCAAGAACAAATACGAGTCGCAACAGGAAGTGGAGACGGTTGCGGCAAAGTACCGGGATATGCACATTCCCGTGGACAACATTGTGCAGGACTGGTTCTGGTGGGTGACCATGGGCGAGATGAAATGGAACCCACACTATCCCAATCCGCAGGGCATGATCGACAAGCTGCACCAGGAGCACTTTCACCTGATGGTTTCAATCTGGCCTTACTTCAGGCCGGGGAGCGCGACCTACGATGAGTTCGACAAGAATGGCTGGTTCATTGCGAAGACGGTACAGCCGAGTTTTCATCCGGTAGGGCAGGCGCTGTATGACGCGACCAATCCGGCGGCGCGCAAGCAGTATTGGGCGAATGCGAACACGGCGCTGTTTCAAAAGGGTGTGGATGCGTGGTGGCTGGATACGGATGAGCCGGAGACGGAAGGACGGGAAGACAACCTGCTGACCACGAACAAGCTGTTTGTGGGATCGGGAGCACGTTATGCGAATGTCTATCCGCTGTTTCACACAGGAGGAGTGTCGGATGGGCAACGGGCTGCTTCCGATGAGAAGCGTGTCTTCATCCTGTCGCGGTCAGCATATGCGGGTGCACAGAGATTTGGTGTGACGGCATGGTCAGGCGATGTGCTGAGCGATTGGATTACATTTCAGCGGCAGATTCCGGCAGGGTTGAACTATTCGATCTCGGGCATGCCCTATTGGACAACGGATATTGGTGGATTCATCTCCGGCGGGGATCTGAACGATCCGAAGTTCCGCGAGTTGTTTGTGCGCTGGTTCCAGTTCGGAACCTTCTCTCCGATCTTCAGAGTGCATGGCACGCGCAATCCAAGTGAGAACGAGCTTTGGTCGTACGGGCCGGACGCACAAAAGATTCTTGTGGACTACGACACGCTGCGGTATCGGCTGATGCCGTACATCTACTCCCAGGCATGGCAGGTGACCAGCCAGCATGGAACGCTGATGCGACCGCTGGTGATGGACTGGCGGAACGATGTGGAGGCGCAGAACACGGGCGACGAATATCTGTTTGGGCCGGCGATTCTGGTAAGCCCGGTGTACATCCAGGGCGCGACAAGCCGAACCGTGTATCTGCCGCAGGCAACGTGGTATGACTTCTGGACGGGAGACAAGCAGGAAGGCGGCAAGCGCATTCAGGCAGACGCACCGCTGGACAAACTGCCGCTGTACGTACGCGCTGGTTCAATTGTGCCCATGGGACCGAAGATGGAGTGGACGACTGAAAAGCCAGCTGATCCGATCGAGCTGCGCATCTATCCCGGGGCCGATGGGGACTTCACGCTATATGAGGATGAGAACGACAGTTACCGCTACGAAAAAGGTGTCCATGCGACCATCGCGATGCATTGGAACGATGCAGCAAAGAAGCTGACGCTCGGGGCGCGTGAGGGCAGTTTCCCAGGGATGCTGGCAGAGCGAAGGTTCCGCGTGGTGCTCGTGGACAAGGGACACGGCGTGGGCATCGGCGAGACGGCAACGGCCGAGGCCACAGTTGCTTATAAGGGAGCGCAGGCAGCAACCAGCTTCTAGACCATTGGGGGTGAACGGGAATTGCGGAGACGGGAAAGATTTGACTGCTGAAAGGGGTTCGCTTTCCATCTAAGTTATTGATAAATATGGTAGGCACGACTGGACTCGAACCAGCGACCTCTTCCGTGTCAAGGGATGCATCTCAACGTTTTCAAGCACTTACGCGTTTCCTAGGCTCTTGCAAGATCCGCTAAGTGCTTTGTAATCCGTGTAGAGTTGTGTGATCGCGGGTTGGATTGCGGGTTGACTGAGCCGTCATTTAGCCGATTCCCACCTGTAATTGGGGATGTGGAATCGTGGTCGTCCCGCGACTCTAGACTCGCTGAGACAGGCTGACTTATTGCCGATCTTTGCCGAGTTGCATATGAAAATGTATCGAGCACGAACCATGCGGAGGAGGTGGGGAACACAGTTCATGCTGGCTGTGCGAACAGAGAAAATGACGGGAGCATACGTCAAGCGGTCCAACTGAGATTGCTGTCCTAGCAGTGTTATGAGCTGTTGAACATTGCTGTCAAGAATCCTCAGCCGGGCCCGTGTACCCAGGCAGCGGAGCAGGGCGCGCGAGCTTCGGGCCACGAGAGATTTGGCCTGCGACCGGTACGGAAAGCAACTGAAACAGCGCAATGACCGGCAAAGCATATTTGAGCGCCGCAACTCCTGAACCCCAGTGGACGATGGCCAGAAACAGGATGCAGCCGAGGAAGCGCCCTGCAAACAGCCCGAATTCATGGTTGAAGAAATAGGCGTATTCATTGCGCACTTCAATTCGAGAGACCGCATCCACCACCTGCATTTCGATCGGATTGTAGGCAAGATCGAGCAGCGGCTTGGCTAGCACCAGGCACCCGATAAAAATCAGCACGCCCACGGCACTGAACAACAATGCATTGATGACCGCACCCAGGAAGAACAACGCCAGGCCTACGAAAAAGACGATCCTGCGGTGGCGCGGCGCCGTGGTTCGCCCGACGGTATACAGTACAAAGGCGGAGAAGACGCCGCCGATGGCCTGCGTCGCGCCTGGTGCCCCTCCTGACCGACCAGCAACATAATCAGCATAGCGGGCGCCGTCAGCATGTATCCCTGCGCCAAACCCTTAAGCAGCGCCAACTCGAGCATTCGCCACCACAGCGGATGAAACCGGAAGAAGACGAAGCGAGTGAGGGCAGGATTGCGGAAGCTGCCTCGTTCAAGGATGAGGCTGGAAAGTACTGTGAGACCAAAGACGACCACCACGACTATGCGGTAAGCGCGGTTGGCAGTTCCACCCAGCCAGCCGTTTTGTGTCGCGGTACTGATGAACCATCCGATCAACGCCGGAACCACGACCACGGCCAGGGCAGAAAGGAACAACTCGACGCCATCGTAGTAGTTGCGATTGTCATCGCTGGTGGAAGCCAGCGCAAGGAATCCGCGGTTGGCCCAAAAGAGGCCAGTGGCCAACCCCATGGCCAAACCCCAGGTGGCTATGCCAACAGGCGTCAGGGCGCCCGATTGCATCAATACCATCATTGCTACTCCCGACAGCAGCATCCCTGCGGCGTACAGGTGCTCCACTCCCACCCGATCCAGCAAGATGCCATTCAGATAGAAGGCCACAGGCGTAGCGACGTAGACCGACAACTGATAAGTGACGACCTTACCGACGGCGTGCGAATTGCGCATGACATAGGCCGCCACAAAGATCTCGATCACCGACAGGACCAGTGCGTAGATCAGTTGGACACCAGCAGGACCCGCATGGAGTGGGGGCAACGACTGAAGACTTCAAACTCTCTGCGCAGACGGTTCATGTCCTGTCAACCCACGGGGTTGCGGAGTGATTGCCATCTATTCGATCTTCGAAGAACGCGCGGCCTTTGCGGTTTGAGTCGGCGAGCACGAGTTTGACCATACTAAACGAACGTGGCAAGTACCCAATAGAGGGATGGAGAGGGGCGTGGCGCCCAGCGCATGCAGCACGGGGGCGCAAAGGCAATAGAGCGTCGCGACAAGAGAGCGAAGACAATAGTGCTCAATTTTGAACAGAAGGGTCTCTATTCTCACGGATATGATTCCCACCTTTCGATTGTGCAATGTGCGCCAGACTTCACGCGACGCTCTCATGGAGCGAGCCTCCCCGAATCACCGCAACAGACATCCCCAGGAGACCAGTATGCAAGTCATTGATTCAAAAAATATTTTGAGACAAATACGGAAGGGGCCGAAGACCCTTCCCGCACTACTCGCCAGTCTCGCCTGGCGCCCGGCAGCATTCCTGCTGCTGGTTTTCCTGGCATTGCCTGCTCACGCGCAATATCGGACATCCATCCAGGGTGCGGTGACCGATCCGCAGGGCGCTGTCATTCCAGGCGCAACCCTTACGCTCAAGAACCAGGCAACCAACGAGACGGTTGTCCGAAAAAGCGATGAAGTCGGCATCTTCAACTTCAATGCTCTGCCCGCGGACCGTTTCACCTTGACAGTCGAGAGAAAAGGTTTCAAGACGAAAGTTCTCAACGACTTGCAGTTGATTCCCGAGCAGCCGAACGCACTCAATATCCAACTGGATATCGGCGCCGCGACGGAGACGGTGTCTGTTAATGCCTCTCTCGCGCCGGCCATCGATGCAGAAACCGCGGACAATGGGCGAACCATTTCGGAAAACGAAATCCAGCATATGCCGGCTTTCCAGCGCGACGTCACCCAACTCATTCAGTTGGCTCCCGGTGTCCAGGCTGATGGATCGCAGTCGGGCGGAGGCGGCGGTTTTGCGGCGCCCGGGACTCAGTCCGGCGCCAGCCACGGCGGCGGCGGCAACCTCGGAAGTTCGAGCAGTATCTTTGCCACGGAAAATGGTGTCTCGGCGAACACCAACGGACAGCAGTTTCAAAGCAACGGCTTCACCGTGGACGGTATCAGCACCGAGAGCGCCGTTTGGGGCGGATCGACCGTCGTTACTCCCAGTCAGGATTCGGTCAGCAACGTCAAAATCGTCACCAATGCCTACGACGCTGAAAATGGCCGCTTCTCGGGTGCGATTACCGAAATCACCTCGAAGAGCGGAACCAACGATATCCACGGTAGCGTTTTCGCGCAGATTGTTCGTCCAGGATTGGATGCGTACCAGCGGTGGAACGGCCCCCAGTCGGTTGCGCCCGGCACACCGACCCAGCGCGGTCTGCTCAGGGACTCAGGCCGTTACAACCAATTCGGCGGCAGCGTTGGCGGACCGATTTGGAAGAACAAGGTTTTTGCCTTCTTCAACTACGAGGGACAAAGCGAGAACACCCCTGCGACGGGCACAGGATGGTACTACGTGGACTCGGCGCTTGCGCCGTTGGCTCCCTCCGGCAGCATTGCCACAACCTATCTGAATTTCAAGGGGGCAGCCGTTCTCGGTACAGTGATTGCCTCTGCAACCTGCGCGACTGCAGGACTCACAGCAGGCGTAAACTGCAATAACGTCGCGGGGGGCTTGAACATTGGTTCGCCGCTTACCACCGGCCTGGGCAAGCAGGACCTCACCTATGCCAGCAGCAGCTCTCCCGGCGTGGGCAGTGGACTTTCGACCGTCGCCGATATCGCC
>OBLT010002256.1_pt1 | contig 12113 bp, 8 predicted proteins | sample 1518721 | NCBI WGS metagenome assembly OBLT01 (sample SAMEA3539307, study PRJEB22396) | soil metagenome | biome: tundra; feature: field; material: soil | place: USA | collected 2010-05 | depth 0.15 m | reverse complement strand
CACCGTTAAGGCCCTGCCGGCGCGTTACACTGATCGCTTGTCATCGTGAATGACGGGCGGATTCGCCCGCTGAAGTCGGGGAGATGCCGGTGAGGCGTTGGAACAAGGTCGCGGAAGTGCTGGGGTTGCGGCGCAGCATGGTGGGCCTTCTGAGCATGGCCGTGCTGGTGGGCATGGGCGAGAGGATGGCGGAACGGTTTCTGCCCATCTATCTCCTCGCTTTGGGTAGCGGCATGTACTGGCCAGGTTTGCTCAACGGTCTCAACGACGTGCTGGGCGCCCTCTATGCATTCCCCGGCGGGTGGCTTGCCGACCGAATCGGAGTGAAACGCTCGCTGCTGGTTTTCAACCTGTTGGCGATCGCCGGGTTCGCGCTGGTGGTCGCGATTCCGAACTGGCGGGCGGTGGTGATCGGCTCGTTCCTGTTTCTTTCGTGGTCGGCCATCTCGCTGCCGGGCACCATGGGCCTGGTCTCCAAGTCCCTGCCCAAACAGAAACACGTCATGGGGGTATCGCTGCACTCGCTGGTGCGGCGCATTCCGATGGCCCTCGGCCCGGTCATCGGCGGAATCTTCATCGACGCGTGGGGACCGGTCACTGGTGTGCGGTTGGCGTTCGCGGCGGCCATCGTCATGGCGTTGATGGCGCTGGTGATGCAGCAGATCCTGATCGAGGAGGATAAGAAGCCCGCCGCGCCGCGCGAGATCGAGAAGAACCCGCTGCGGATGCTGCGCGGGTTCTCGCGCGAACTGAAGAGCCTGCTGGTGTCCGACATCCTCATCCGTTTCTGCGAGCAGATTCCGTACGCCTACGTGGTGGTGTGGTGCATGAAGGAGCCGGCGCGCATCTCCGCCACGCAGTTCGGCGTGCTGACCATCGTGGAGATGGCGACGGCGGTGTTGTGCTATCTGCCGGTGGCGCGCCTGGCGGACCGCGGCGCAAAGAAGCCGTTCGTGCTGGTGACCTTCGTCAATTTCGCGCTGTTCCCGCTGGTGCTGCTGTTCTGCCGCTCCTACCACGCCCTCTTTATCGCGTTCGTGCTGCGCGGGCTGAAGGAGTTCGGCGAGCCGACGCGCAAGGCGCTGATCATGGAACTGGCGCCGGAAGACCGCAAGGCCGCGGCGTTCGGCGCCTACTACCTGTGCCGCGACACGGTCATCTCGCTGGCCGCGTTCGGAGGCGCGTACCTGTGGACCATCAGCCCGGCCCTCAATCTCCTGACGGCGTTCGCGTTCGGAATCGCCGGCGCAATCTGGTTTCTGGTCTTCGGCAGGGACGATTCCGCCGGCAGCGCGGCGCCGACGGGAGGGGTGCGGCCTTGGCAAGATCTTGCCGATCAGCGGACCGAGTTCCGGACCAAACACCGCGGCGATGTGATCCGAGGGTTGGCATGGGCGACTGTCCGGGATGCGAATGGCAGTCGATCCAGGGCGGCGACAGCGGCGGCGAGCGCCGCGCAGTAACCCACAAGAGGCAAGAGCCATCCCGCCAAGGGGAAGGCGGGAGCGCCGGCCATAACGGCAGCCGCGGCAAATGGTGGATTCCACTTCCATAGCGCCAGCGCCTCCCCAAGGACCGGCCCGTTGCGAGCCAGCAAAGGTCCTACCACCGCCGGTAGCGGAAACAGGGCCAGGATGAACGCCAACAGCAGGAACGGCCCGCGCGCGAGCGACCAGTTCGGCTTTCCCCAGCCGGATGGACGCCATGGCGCCACCGGCTCCGCCCAGCGCCAGCAGCGCGACAATGACGGACAGCATCAGGCACCCCGCCACGAAGAGGAGAACTCTGCCGTTTCGGGTCCTGCTCTGTGCCCAGAGCAGGCGATAGCGCAAGCCAAGCAGAGCAATAAGAGCACGCAGCCCCTTCGCCGCCGCCTCCCCGAGGGGAGAGACGCCGTTTCGCGAAGTGCAGCAGGAGCGCCTCGCGCGCCGGTGGCCGCGTATGCAGGAGAACGTAGGTGTGGTAATAGGGGAAGATCGGCGCCAGAGCGGCGGCAAACCCGGCCGGCAATCGCCGGAACAGAATCTCCTGTTCTTCAAACGGGAGGCTGAGGAACACGTCCGCCGCGACGTTGGGGTCAAGCCGTTGCAGCAGCACGACGGCGTGGTCCCACTCTCCCCGGGAAAGAAGCGCTCGGAACTTGTCGGTTGTCGGCGGGTTCACCTGTGCCCTAACAGACCATTATCATGCCGCTACCGCGCTGCCAGTTCAAAGACCGTAACGCTTAGCGGAGGCGTGCGAAGTTGGCCATTCCCGCGATAGGGTTCCTGGCGGATGTCCACTTCTCGCGGATTGCCCGGGTCGTTGTGCGCCAACCGGCTCGGACCGGCGATTACCCAGGCCATCCCTTGTCCGGTCAGTTGCGCGCCTTTGAGAGACAAATCGATGGACTCCGCCTGTTCGGTGGGATTCACGACGGCCACCGTCAGGGCCGACCTGTCGGCCGTCCAGGCAGCCGCCACATCGAGCGGCGCCGGCGCGCCGGTTACCTCGACCGGAGTTACCCCGAAACGCTGGCGATACAGCTTCAAGACCAGGCCGGTCGTCTCCATCTCCGCGCTGGTTGGCGTGGTCTTGATCGCCCCGATCACGTTCACGGTTTGCGCGTAGTTCGCCATGAAGTAGATATCCGAATTGCGGAAGAATTCGTGGAGCCCGGCGGCAATCCCCAGCCCGTCCTGCACGGAGTAACGGACGCCCAACTCACCGAAGTCGTTCGGTCCGTACCAGTAGTTCCACTCGTCCATCGCGATGCGGATATCCTTGCCGGCCAGCGAGGGGAGCCGGCGGCGGTATTCGCGGTGTGCGTCGGCCACTCCGCGGATCTGCGCCGGAACCTGGGCCACATGCGCCGCGAGCTCCGGCCGGTTTTGCCAGTACAGATGCTCACTGATGAGATTCATGAAATCGGCGCACTGCGTGAGCATCTGCTCGCTCCATCTCCCCACGTTGCCAACGCCGATGGGCCGTACGCCGGGATCGACCTTGCGCATGGCCTCGACTACGCGGTTATGCTTCTTTACGTACTCTTCGAGCGGCACGTTGCCGAGTTGCCAGGCGCCATACATCTCGTTGCCTACCGCGAACCACTGCACGCCAAACGGCTCCGGGTGGCCGTTCTGGGCGCGAAGCTTGCCCAGGGGCGTGCTGGTGGCTCCGTTCAGATACTCCACCTCCTGCGCGGCGGCGCCCTCGTCGGCCAGACCGGTGTTCACGGCGATATAGGGCTCCGCACCGATCTCGCGCATCAGCGCCATGTATTCGTGAATGCCCACATCGTTGGGCTCGACGCCCTTCCATGCGGGATTCTTGCGCGGTGGCCGCTTGTCCGGATCGCCGATGCCGTCCTTCCAGTCGTAGCCGCTGACGAAGTTGCCGCCCGGCCACCGGTACACCGGCGAGTTCAGCTCCTTGAGCAGCGCCAGCGTGTCCGCGCGCCAGCCGTGGATGTTGTCCGACGGCATCAGCGATACGGCGCCGATCCGGAAAGAGCCGGAACCCCTGGCGACGATCTCCAGCCGGCCATTGTCCGTCGAGCGTCCTGCGCGTAACCGCAGCGGAAACGTCACGTACTCCGCGGCGATCTTCTCGATCGCTACCGACTGCCTCATCGTCGCGCCGCCGCCCCACACCAGGCTGACCTCGACCGGTCCGGCGCCGGGCGAGCCCGCAAGAATCACACGGCCCGTGTACTCCCTGCCGGCCACGAGTCCGAGCCGCTCCTGCATCAGCCCCGCGGCGGCGCCGTTGCCGGGCAAGCGAATCTCCGGCGTGTGCTCTCCCACGAACACATCCGCGGTGGTCATGCCGACCGCCTGTTTCGGCCCGACGATCATCCACGGCGACCGCACCAGCACTTCATACGGATGCCCTTCGCCGTCGTAGGACCGATTGCCGGGCGTGAACATCTCCCATGCCGGCGCTTCTCCGTCCACCGGGTAGAAGAACTTGCGGTCCTCCAGCATTTCCGCCCAGAGGCCACCGTAGATGCAGCGTCCCAGGTGTTCGATGAACTGCCCATAGATGTACTTCGAGATCGGCGCCCCGGCCTTCGAGGCGTCCACTACCACGGTGGCCGAAACCGCCGGGAGGACCGACAGGAGCAGGCAGGCTAGGTATTTCATAGCAGTTCATTCTAAATCCATTGGTTTATGCCTCGAAGGCCCCCATCCGGTACGAAAAGGCGGGATGAGCCATGCTATGCTGCGAAGAATGTCTGCCGTGGGAGTGGCTGACGTGGAACCGAAGGCCCAGTTGCTTTGGAGGAAACTGCTGCCGTGGCTCTTGGCGCTGCTGTTCTGCGTGCTCAGCCTGACTGACCGGAACCTGGCGGAGGTTCACACCGCCGACCCGCCGCGGCACATGCTGAATGGAGCGCTGCTCCACGACATGATCCGAAGCGGAAGCGTGCTCCATCCGGTCGAGTTCGCCCGGCAGTTTTACACTCATTATCCGGCGATCTCGATGCCCTACCACCCGCCGCTGTTCCCCCTGTTCGAAGCCGGCCTTTACTCCATTTTTGGCGTGGATACTGCCGTTGCCCGCATGGGCGTGGCAATCGCCGTGGTGGTTTCGGTGATACTTCTATATGCTGTTGTTCTCGAACTGAACGGTTCGGCGACGCTGGCTTTTCTGACGACGGTGACTTTCTTTTCGCTCAGGATCTGCCGCGATGTCGCCAGCGACGTCATGCTCGAGTTTCCGGCTCTCGCTTTGACCTTGGCAGCTCTGTACGTCCTGCGCCGATTCGACCGGCGGTTCTCCATGCGCACGGGAATCCTGTTCGCTCTTCTGGGCGGGGCGGCTGTCTGGACGAAGCAAACATCCGTGTTTCTGGGAGCCGTTCCCTGGATTCTGGCCGTATTGACGCGGCGGTGGTCCTATTTTCGCAGAGCGCCCATCTGGCTCGCCTCGGCGGTCTTTGGCTTACTTGTCGCCCTTCTCCTGGCGATTCCCATGGTGATGCTCCGCTGGAGCGGAAGCAACTGGAAAACCCATTCAAGCCTCGGGGGCCTCATCAGGAACCGTGCCTTTTACTATTTCGCCGTCGTGAGGGAGACCTTCCTTATTGGTGGCCTGGCGGTGCTGGTTGCCGGCCTGTTGCTGACCGTCGTGTGGATAGTCCGGCGAAAGGAAGGCTGGTACGCCGATAGTTTTTATCTGGCGTGGATCATTCCCATCTTCGTGGCGGCGGCGTTGACGCCTCAGTTCGACGAACGCTACATTCTGTCCGCTTATCCCGCCATGATCGCGCTGGGATACCTGGCGCTGTTCCGATTGGCCGGAAGGATTCTCCCCGAGCGATGGGCGTGGTGTCCCGCCTTCGCCGCCGCGCTGTTCCTATGCGGCTTTAGCTTGGCGTTCCTGCCGCGCCAGAATTTGTCGGGGGTGCGGTCCGCGGCGCGATTTCTAGCCGGCGAACAGCCGGCGCGAATTCTCTACTGCGGTCCCCTGGAAGGCAGTTTCATAACGGGGCTGCGGGAGTTCAATCCGCCGACGCAACCGATCATGGCCCGCTCGGATCAGTTGCCGCCGGAAGCCCGGAGCCCGGCCGGGTTGGACGATTTTGCCCATCAATTTGGCATCGACCACGTGGTTGTCTGGGAGGGGAAGAGTGACGAATTGGCCACCGGGCCGGCTTCGAATATGAGACTCGAGAAGGACTTCCCCATCTTCGACCGCTCCCGCCCGCTTGGACACATTGCGGTTTATCGGTATACCAACCCGGCGCCGAACGCTCCGCGCAGCCTGCAAATCCGGAGCCACCTACTCGGCCGGGGTCTCGATCTGGAGATCGAAGACAAGTAGCGCACGTTCAGCTTCGAAGTTTCTTGTCTGCCTTTCGCCTGCCGAATCCGGCCACCTGCCCGATCCCCCTATGGAGGGCGTGAAGGATCGCCAACGGCAGCCCCGCCATGCCCGGGTGGCCGGCAGTCAGTCCTCGGAGCAGGGCGCCCGGCGGCGTGCGCGCCTCAAGCCACTCCGGGGAGATCTCGAGTTCTTTTGCGACTCTTCGCGCCGCAAGCACGTACGGGGAGACGTCGGTCGCGAGATCGAGCAGGAACCCCTGGACGCCGCCCCGCTCGGACCTGGCGTCCCAGGGCTTACGGCCCAAGCCGTGGATCAGCGGCGGGAGGCCGCGGAACAAATCGAGTAAACGATCGTGGGGCCGGTAGCCCGACAATCCGGCGCACTGGGCGATGTGGCGGCCCAAGCGAATGCACCCGAAAGGCACTTGGCCGAAATCGGCGCTTTCTAGCAGGGCTATCAAGGGCCATCCATCATGGAGCAGGTGAATCGGCCGTCGTTCGAAGGGGAGCTTCTGCGCGTCACGGTAGCGCGGGTCGCGGATCATCTGAAGCCAACGCTCCAAGAGCGGCCCGTGGGCTGGCGTCACGCGCACAAAGCAAGCGTTGAATACCGGCATGGGGCGCACCGAAGGCAACCCCCACGACTCGCTTACGGGGCACTGCCACCGGATCCACTCCTCCGCCACGATCAGTAAATCGCGTGGAAACTCCTTGACCAACGATGAGATGGGACGCGTGACGATCATGTCGGAGTCGAGCCAAAGCGCCTCCGGCCTCCCCGCGCTCAGCTCCCGGAGCAACAGCCAGGGCTTGATATCCCAGCCGCTCACTCCCTCCGGCCACGTTGTGGAGAGGACCACCTCGGGTCTGCGTGCGGCCCAGGCGCGGACCGAAGCCGGCGCATCCGGCACGGTCAGATGCAGAGAGACCTCCGTATCGACACGGCACAAAGACTCTCCCATCAAGATCAGACCGTCCATCGCCACCGGGCGGTCCTCGTAGGAACAAACGCGCAGGGCCAATTGAGTCTAATCCTCCACGACGTGCGTCTCGAACTCTTTCCGATGCTCCGCCCAGCGCGCATGGTCGAATTCGCCGCCGGGGGAGAGGCAGCTCGCGGCGGCATAGGCCATGGCCAGCGTGTGGTGCGTGTTGTCGTGCGCAAACAAGCCCTGGCGGCCAAGGGTCAGCATGCCTTCCATTTCGCCGAGCCATCCATCCATCCTGGCAAAGCGCTGCTCGTAGCCCCGGCGGTAGACGGGATACGCCTGACGGAGGCGGCGCGTGACGACTCTCGCGACCCGGACAGGCGTGGGGAGGCCGGCGCGCCCCATCCACTCGCAGAGGCGCCGGCCCAGCTCCTGGTCGCTCAGGTCCCACTCCGGACAGCCGGGGTCCGATGGAAGCTCCGCGCAGAGCACGGTCCGGCCGCGCGGCTCCGACGAGGAGCTGAAAAGCTTCGGCTCCGAAAGGCGGGAGATGGGGATGGACTCCTCGGGGAAGTAGTAGGCGTCATAGTTGCTGAATCGATCCTGATCGAGCACCAGGTAAATCAGGATCATCCCCCGGAAGGCAACATTCGAAGCCGCGTCCAGCACGTCGCGAGGGGGTTCGGGACGCATGCCCTGCAACAGGTGACTGATTGGTATGGTCGACCAGACGGTTCGGGTGGGGATCTCAAACTCCTGGCCGCCGAGCTGATAACGCACTGCCTTGATGCGGCTGCCTTCCCGTTCGATCGCCGTGAAGCGCGCCCCGAATTTGAATTCCGCCCCCAAATCTCGAGCCGCCTCATACAGGCATTGCGAGATTTGGCCGTAGCCGCGGCGCGGGTAGTAGAACCGCCCGGCGCCCGGGGGCTTCAGGCCGGGAATCTGTTTGGAAACCTTGCGCAGAATCTTCCCGATGGAGCTGCCGGAGACGCGTTTTTGCGCGGTGGTAGGGGCCAGGTCCTGGGGATCGACGCCCCAGAGTTTCCGGGCGTAGGGAAAGTAAAACTCGCGGCAGATGGTTCGGCCGAGACCACGCTCCAGCACGGTGGCAAAGGTCTCGGGTCCGGAAGCGGCTCGCGGCAAGAGCTTGCGGGCTGCGTCGGCAAGGACGCTCAGGGCAAAGGACTTGGGGAGCCGAAGGAACAGGTCCAACGGCTTCAAGGGAAAGTGGATCCAACGGCCCTGCAGAAGGATTCTGCCATGGCGGGTTTGATACAACAGGTCCTTCCCCAACAGGCGATGCAAATCGCGCATGATCTCAGCCGAGGCGACGGGGTGAAGGCGGTGGCTCCCGAAGTCGCAATGGACGCCATCGAGCTCGAAGCTCCCGGCATTCCCTCCGACGCCGTCTCGCAGTTCGAGGACCGTGACGCGGGCAATCTTCTTCTGGACAAGCTGGTATGCCGCGCCGGCGCCGGCGGGGCCGGCGCCGAGAATCACGACGTGGTTCTCGGGCGGCGCCGTATGCTCGGGAATCGTGGAATCGGTCATCTATTGGGTATCGTATTCTCTTTCGCAGGTTCGGGACTGACACCGCCCGGCACGGTTCGAGCGGAAGAAAAGCGGCCCATGAGGAACGCCACGATTCCCCCGAGCAGACCTCCGGTTATCACGATCGCTTCAAAAGTCAGCCCCACGGCTACCGTGAGCGCCGGGGCAGCGCCAAAAGGCGCCAGCAGGCCGGCCAGGGCCGCTTCGCGAACCCCTATGCCCCCTTGGGTTACCGGCAGGAGCGCGGACAGCTTGGCCAGCGGCCAGGCAAAAAGCCACATACTGAACGCAATATGGAGTCCCACGACTTCTCCCAGCCAGCAGTTGATGGCGACCTGGGAGACCTGCAAGAGCATCCCGAGACAGAAACAGAGGAACATCCGGCCGGGGCGGCGATACATCGACCGAATTCCGCGCCGAAGCCTTACCATAATGCGCCGGATCTTGAAGGGAAACTTTCGAGCCGGGACCACAAATAGCGATCCGGCCCCTAAGGCGCCTGCGACAAAGAGAAAGGCTGTCGCCGCCCAGAACGTCTTATGGCTTTGATAGTCGAGAGATCCGGGAAGCAGCAATACGCCGATGGTGGTCACCCCTAGCAGCCCGATTACGTCCTGGACGCGGTCCATCAGGCTGCCAAGAACGATGGCGGCTCGGGAGCGGGAAAAGAGGAACGCCATGGCGCCGCGAACCAGGTCGCCGCCCACCAAAGACGGAATGAAGGTATTGCCGAAAAGTCCCCAATAGTAGCAGCGCACCGCCTGAAAAAACGTCAGATCCGCGCCTGCCAGGTTGATCAGCAGGCGCCACTTCACCACCCCCAGGAGGTGCAATACCAGGTATGCGCAAAGGACGCCCAGGCCGAGCACCGGGGGTATGCGCATGATGCTGGACCACACTTGTCGTGCGGGGAGGCGGGTAAGCAGTAACGTCAGGACTAACGCGCTTCCCCCAAAACGAAAATAGGGGGACCGCCAAAACTTCGGCTTGGGATCGGAGCGCGTCTTGCTGGCAGCATCTGTCAATGGAATCACCAATGGGAGTCTATGGGCTAGTTCAACCTTCGGATCGGGCGGCGGTTTCCATTTTGCGAACCCGATAGATCACCTCTTCCAGGAGTTTGCGGTTGCAGCTCAGGAGGTCGGCCAGAAGTCCGATCATCAACACCTGGAAGCCCACAATGATGAGAATCGCGGAGAGGATCAGCGACTGGACATGCCCGATTCGCTGGCCAACGGATATGAGGTAGAGAAACCGGATCCCGGGAATCATTCCCAGCGCGATGAGAGCGCCACCGAGCGCCGAAAACACCCTCAGCGGACGGTACATGGTGTAGGCTCGCAGGATGGTGGCCGAGGATTTCCGGATGTAGTGCGGGATGCCGCGCATGAGCCTGGACGGCCGGGTTTGCGCATTGATACCGATGGGAACGGACTCCACGGTCATACGGCTGGCCCCGGCCTGGATCAGGGTCTCCAGCGTGTAGGAGTATCCGCTGAGAACAAATGTGCGAAGCGCGGCATCGCGTGTCAGGGCTCGAAAACCGCTGGTGGCATCCGGAGTATGCAAACCCGAAGCCCGGCCGATCACCCAACTGCCCAGCACCTGGAGGCGTCTCTTCAAGGGGGAAAAGCCGGGAAGCCGCCCTACCTGGCGATCACCCACGACAATATCGGCGCGGCCGGCAAGCAGGGGCTCGATCAAACGGGGAATGTCCTTGGCCTCATACTGGTTATCCGCGTCGGTGTTGACGATGATGTCCGCCCCTTGCCGGAGGGATTCCTCCAGTCCGGCTGTGAACGCGGCCGCCAACCCGAGATTCCGGCGAAAGCTGACGATGTGATGGACGCCGGCGGCGCGCGCCACCCGGACGGTCTCATCCTTGCTGCCATCGTCAACGATCAGGATCTCGATGCGGTCGATGCCCGGAATCTGGCGCGGCAAGGAAGCCAGGGTTTGTGGGAGCGTCGCCGCCTCGTTATAGCAGGGTATCTGCACGATCAGTTTCTTCATGTGCGCCCAACCTCACGCGGGCCGGTACCGGCCGACGAATACATCGCCGTCCCCGACGGTTCCGGGAAACACCCGAACGACGGTGAACTCCTCGCGAATCGCCTCGCTTAGCGCAGGCGAAAGATACCTGGGGAACGTATACACCAGCCAGACAGGGCCGCCCCGGCGGCAGACCTCCCGCAATTGCTCCGCGGTTTCCGCGCTCTCCCAAGGCTTGGCGTAGTAATGCAGCAAGGGGTAAGTGGCCGCTCCCGCGGCGACGACGGTCTCTCCGCCCTTTCTTTCCGCATCGACGAACTGTATCGCGCCTTCAAAATCCTGCTTCGGATATCTGTAGTTGCGCACCAGGGAGAAAGCGGAGGCGGCGAACAGGACAGTCGCGACGGCAGCGGTCAGCGCAGGCCCAAACCCGGGATTGGACTTAGAAGAGCGTCTAGGCCAGTGCGCCGCGATCCACGCCGGGATCACAAACACTCCCCGGACCAGAATCATCACCGCGAAGCCGACGAGGAAAAAGTAAAACCGGGGATACATGGTTCCGCGAGCGAGGAGGGCGCCGGCCAAGGTAACCAACCCGGGAAGCGCGAATAGTGCGAACACCACGCGGCTCTGCTTGAAATAGCTCCAGGCTCCACAGGCGACGACCAACGCAGCCCCTAAGAGTACGCCCCCGGCGCCCAGGCCGAGCGTCAGACCTCGCAGCGTCTCCCACACGGCCCAGCGCGGAGTCGAAAGCGCCTTCATGGCCGACGGATGATGCAGAAAGAAATTCCGGACCTGCAACAGGATTGGCGCGTAGAACGCCAGAGTCAATGCCCCGGCCATGGGGAATGCCCGCAGTGCGAACTTCCGGCTCTCCGGGCCCGCGCCCTTCCTCCGATCGGCCAGAGCGATCCCCGTACAGATCAGCACGTGACTCGCCACCAGGAACATCATAGTGAGGTGCGTGTACACGCCCAGCGACGCGGCCACCGCGTAACCGATGCAGAGGCCGAGGCGTCCGGTTCGTACGCCGCGCAACAGAAAAAACGTCGATAACATGGTAAAGAACGCGAGCGCGGAATATCCGCGGGCATTCTGAGAAAACCATACGTGATGATACGAGACGGACAGGAACGCGGCGGAGAGTAGAGCCTCGGCGCGGGTAGTAACGGAAGCTGCCAGGAGATAGAGGACCGGGATCGATGCAACGCCGAAGACGACCGCCGGCAGGCGCTGGCTCCAGACATGTTCTCCGAAAGCCAGAACACTCAACCGCGCGAGAACGGAGTAGAGGGGATGTTGGGTATCGCCAGGGAACACCGTGACAATTTCCGCGAGAGGGTGGCGGACCGAAACCATCAAAGAATAGATTTCATCCCACCAGAGGCCCTTGCCGATTCCGATCACACGCAGCCACGCCGCTAAAACGGTCAGTACCGCAAGCCATGCCCAGGGAAACGGCGCCGGCGTACTCGAGGAGTCACTGCCCTTTTCGCGGTGAGTCGTGTTCATGAAATCTTCGCGGCCGGACGCAGTTGACGCTCCTCCCGCGGAGGCAGCAGGCCCATTGTTCCGTTCCTCGTCATAGTATATGCCCTCGCGGCGGAGATGGCACCTCACCAGGACTTGGTGAACTGGAACTTCTGGTACCTGTTACTTACTACCGGCCCCGTACCGCGATGGGTTCGCCGTTCGGGAGGCGTCCGAAGGTGCTGGAAATTGGCACGGGGGACGGACGGAACGATAGGTTGGGCATGGTCCCGATGGGCTGGGTGGCGAAATCCGGAATTGGCGGAACGAACCCAAATCCCCGCGTTTGCGGGGG
>OBLT010002254.1_pt1 | contig 12120 bp, 21 predicted proteins | sample 1518721 | NCBI WGS metagenome assembly OBLT01 (sample SAMEA3539307, study PRJEB22396) | soil metagenome | biome: tundra; feature: field; material: soil | place: USA | collected 2010-05 | depth 0.15 m | reverse complement strand
GCTGGACTTTCTCCTCGGCCCAGGCGAGCTGCCTGGTGCGGCCGCCATAGGTGACCGTGGTGATGACGGGCAGCATGGCCGGGACGGCCAGGGGCGCCCGCCGGGGGGCCCTGCTTAGAATTCCGGACAAGGGGATTTCGCATTTCGGTCCTATTCTGAACGCCTATTTGGCCATTAATTCGGCACTTAAACGTTTCGGTTTGTAGCCATTTCTGGTATGTTCCTAGCCATTCTCGCGGCATTTCACGTCATTCACTCCATTCGTTTACCAATGCGTTTAGTTTGAATGACAATTGCAATTCGGGTAATGACAGACAATGGTGCCGTGAATTGACAAAGTGCAAGAAGTTGGGTATTGTTAAGTGTAAGAACAGCCAGGCCGGAAAGGCGTTTCAGCAATGGCCAGAATAGGCGTACAAGCTAATTGTCTAATGGATAAAGACATCCATCAAGAACTGCTTGATAAGTTCCCCGGCCTAACCACTTCACAAGCTCTACGGTATCTAGTGGCCATTAGCCTAGATCGTTCAGAAAGCGATGCTATGAAAATAGCAATGCGAAAAATGGGTCGGCCGCGTCTATGATCAACTAACCGGACACCCGTGACTGGTTACGTCAGATGTAGTTACGATTGTTGCTTACAAACCGGAGAATGAGTCATGACATTGTTTCTTACGATCCTCATATTGGTAATGGGTGCAACATTGATGGTATCGTCTTATGCTATATGGCATATAGCTAAACGACTGAATCAGACACTTGATGCTTTCGTCATGTCGCTTGATTCTCTGAGCGAATCTATCAAGCATCTGGATCATGATAGGTCATGAAAATCATTGAAGGTCGTTGTGATCAATCATGGCGCTTTAGTCCTAACGATAGTGCTAACTGGTCTGCTGGCGAATTGTATGGATGGGATACAGAGACAACCGCAGTGGAACCTAAGACAGCCAGGATCGTTACCGCTGCAATCGTCCGTGAAGCTCCAGACGGAACACTGCTAGAAACCCGTGAATGGCTCTGTAATCCAGGGATTGAGATCCCGCTAAATGCGACGGCTGTGCATGGTGTAAGTACGGAAGAAGCTAGGACTAAAGGCCAGGATGCGGAAACGACAATACGGGAAATCGTCTCACAGTTGGACGGAATGACACTCCCGCTAGTGACCGTGAATGCGGCCTACGATTTCACGATTCTACGGCAAGAAATGATCAGGCTTGGAATTGGCAGATTGGAAGACGTTAAGCTACCGCCTATCATAGATTCATTGGTTTGTGACAGACGTCTTGACATCTACCGGCCCGGTAGACGCAGTTTGACTGCCACGACTGTATCGTATGGAATTGCGATTCGCGGGGCTCATACCGCATTCGGTGACATCGTATGCAGTCTGAAATTGGTTCGTGCGATGGCACGGAAGTATCCGGTGTTCGCCTCATGCGATCTTACAAAGCTGCAAGAAATGCAGGCAATGGCTCACAATGACTGGTGTGTGAACTTCGAAAGGTTCCGAAGGATTGACGATTGCGATTTCATGGTATCGCGAGGGTGGCCGTACCAGGTATACGACTCAGAGATGGAAGATCAGGGTTGCGGAGTATCTCAATGATTAAGCTCTACATAAATCGATTGATTCACGGGAAGGTTGAGTAAAATGACTTGGTTCGCTTTTGCTAATGATGGTGATGTCTACGAACTCAATGGCGAGGCAGAGAAATCACTAGTCGCCACGTTTGCGCATGGTTACGCCACAATGGCGCAAGCAATCGCCCATAAGAATGGTCCAGCGTCACCACTTCAAGCATCATTGCTTGCAAGTTTCGTTGCTGATGCGTCGTCGCCTCGCGGCGGTGGGGTGTCTGGTGTCATGCAGATTGCGACGATCAATGCGTCTGGTGTGCAAAAAGGAAACATCAGTCTCGGGAACAATCCGGCGACTAACGTTGCAAAGACTGCAATTGGCGATGTTATAGGCCAGTTCAATCTGAATGCATGGTTTCTCAGGGGCGGCGAGATTCTACTCGGATTGGTTCTGGTTGCCGTTGGTGTTGCGCGGCTCACTGGAACACCCAATGTTATTTCAGCCTCTCTGAAGACTAAGCTTCCAATCCCGATTCCAGTGTAAGGAGTAATGCAATGGCACGTAGAGTTGGACAGAGTAAGACAGAGATGGGACTGCCATCAAAGCCGGTTATTGTCTTGGCTGTAGTGGGCGCAATTGTTATCATTGCGGTTCGCAGGTACCAGCAGCTCAACAGTCAAGATCCAATGGGTTTTCTTTCAGCCTAAGATGAGATGAGACGAGATGCCTTATTGGCCTCCTGATGTGGACGCAAGTAAAAAGAACCTTGTGGTGCCAGGTGCGAGAACATTTTTTCCTCCACGATTGTCCTACCGGGATGATGGAATGCTTGTCATTCCGAGACAGTCATTTTGCATGGAATACTTTGACTATCTGCCTGGGCAACACGTTGTATTTGGCGGTCCATCAAAACATGGTAAAACGCGGTTGGCGTTTGATCTTCTTAGTGTGGTGGCAACTCCCGAAGCACCTGCTTACATTGCCGTATCAAAGCCGACAGATGAAACGACAGAGACACTGGGAAAGACTCTAGGATTCCGGTTCGTTGAAGACTGGCCAGCATCACGGAGAATACGAGAGCTATGGGAAGGTAAACCGCCCGGTTATGTCATCTGGCCGCACTTTGGCAATATCGATGAAGATATGGATAACGCAGCTTTGATTACTGCCCGGTTGATTGCTGATAGATATACGGCATCTGCGCGAGACAAAAAGCATCTTGCCATGGGCATCTTGGTCATGGATGACACGATGGTTAAAGCTAAGGTGATGAACCTTGACAATCAGATGGTCACCATTTTGGCAATGGCTGGCGGCATGAAGCTAGGACTATGGGTTTTCGTTCAGAAGCCTACAGACTCTGGCCGTACAACTTTGTGGGCTTATGAGAATGGTGACCATTACTTTTTCACACGGGGTGGAGATGAACGAATGCTGAAACGGTATTCCGAGATCGGCGGCGATAAGGGAGGCTTGGTTAAGCAGGTAGTCCCGACTTTGGAACGCTACCAATTCCTTTACCTTCACGATGACGATATTTGCATTGTAGACGCATCATAACTAAGGAGCATAACAATGGTTGCAAACGGATGGACAGACGATGAGGTCCAGGATTACATTTCACAACAGATCAAGGAGTCTCGCGGCGATAGATTCAGCCAGTACGTTGAAAAGCGAATGCCCGAGTTGCTAGCGGAGTATCAAACTCAGAACCAAGATAACAAGACAGATGGCGATACGTCACCGAAGACTAAACCCATTCCGAAGCCTAAGCCTGCATCGGCCGATGATGATAACAATCCAGCTCCTAAACGGCGTAGCAGTTATTGGGGCGATCTGGAGGATGAACTGTAATGACTGACAAGATTCAGCATGAACACGGCCATGGGCACAAACTAGAGCATGATCACGATGGACATGGAATGCATGAGCACTGGTTTGATCACTCCCATCCTCATGGCCATTCAGATGATGAGACTGGTGACCATAGCAAGCATGAACACTTGGAATTGAATGGGCCTCTATTTGCACATTCAGAGCATCATGCATTGGGCGAACTAGAGTCACTTGATAAGGATCTGCTTGGCGGCGATGCCGAAAAGACGGCTAAGGAGTCACGGAAACTATTTTGGGGCGAATGACGTTGATTCAGAACCCTTACGACTTTGTGATCACAGATTATGACGTGTGCGTGTCGGCAGATGGATCTGTCAAACTGATCATCATTGAGGATCTGAGACATGATGGTGAAGCTAAAGAAGAATGGGTTAAGGATCTTGGCCCTGATTACAAACCTCAATTGATTGAGATCGGCTTGTTTCCTTGTTATGCAGCGGTGCTAGCATCTGATCTTAGTGCTATGGTTCATCTTGGCCATCTTGAAATGGAATTCCAGCATGGGACTATGGGGGATGGAACGCCTAATCAACAATGAGTTTACACATGAGTCGTGGAATGAGTATGCAGAACATTCTCTTACGCATGACGACGTACCGGATTTTGTAGTGGTGGCTATGCAAACAGCGGATGTGAATAAGGCTAGTTTGTCCGACCATTGATCAGGATCGGTAACAAACGATCCCATGCCCTTAATGGTTCTGACATAGCCTTCTGTTCGCAAAATGAGCACAGCTTTACGTATGGTGTCTCTGGCTACGCCGTATTCGCCTTGGAGCTGTAGCTCAGAGGGTATAGGATGTCTTGGCTGTAGGTCGCCAGTCACGATGCGCCTACGGATGACATCAGCGATCTGGACATGACGAGGTACGTCAGGCCGAAAGGTGAACGGAACGGCGGACACGATGTCCGCTCAGATGCCGTCACGATGGATGATCATGGTCTGACAGTACCTGACCAGTGGGAACTACAGAGAGTCGCCTACAGGTGTGGATGAGGGTAGACAGGTGTAGACATGACGACTATGGTCTGGTCTATGACCGACGAGATACCACAAAGGCGATTCGCACTAGTCCATAAGAGTCATGAAAATGGACATGCCATCACGCCAAAGTATCGGACAATACATGAAGCGGACGGTACTCCAGCAACAGGACTCATTCCGCAAACTTACCCGCTATGGGCTGTATGCCTGGAGTGTGAGAAAGTAATTACTATCCGGCATTACGTTGGAGAATGGGTTCATCTACAGGACTAACGGCCTTAAGGTTAGAGACTAGTTCTTTCACATACGGTTCTATGAGTCGTGCAAATGTCAAAGACTGCTCACAGATGATGTGGGTCAATGACGGCATGATACGAACGACACCATATGAGTCCTCATAAAACCAACCCCGGTCAATGGTTGAAGACAATATGCTCAGAATGACGCGATCACATGCCGGGCGGACTGTTTCCAGAAAGTCTAGCGCCATCGCATGACGATCAGATTTGACGACATGAGTGAATCCCATGTCAGGATCTAGACCATGAACTAGGCAGGAAAACATCGTCTCAGATGTCGCGACAGTGTAAACATAGTTGAGCATCGCGTTGATTGGGTCAGTTGCGGCGCGATTACCGGACTCAGGTTCACTGAAACTGCGGTTACGGTTCGCTGGCACGATTGTATTCTGAGTGCCAGATGCCCGGCCACGAAACGGCTCAAGCCAATGACCTGGTAGATTTTTCGTGCGATTCCACCGAACAGAAACTGATGACCAGGCTTTCCAGTAATCTCGGGCGGCATTGCCTTCGAATCCAAGCATTGCTGAAACATCATTGGCTTTGTCAATGTACCGGCATCGTTCGGTGATGCTAGCCGCAATGTCCGGACGACTGAGAATATCTCCAGCGATGGATGCTTGTCCTGATAGCTTGGCCGATAGGAGAGTACGTGTCGTCTCCAGGCGCACATGGGGCAGGTATCCGGCCGACACGATGGTTTGCATTTGACGGAGCTTTGGAGAAACGAACACTGAACATGATGACATGATGAGTTTCATATCCCGGTCAAGTTGCGTGACTGCAATGCCCTGAGATTCACAGAACCGGATGGCGTCAAGAGTGACGAAACCGTGTTCCGCAAAGATCACGATACGGCGGATATCACGATCAGCTTTGGAAATGATGCGAGTACGTTGTTCCCGATTCAGGCCGTCAATGATCTGTAGCTGTCCGCTGCGAACGCATACGCGAACGTCCGAACCATCCACGATCACGATGGATGGGTCAGATGAGGCGCGCAAGACATCGCGGGCAATGTCAGTGGATAGTTCAGAATCTAGTGTCGTTTGCATGTCTCCAATGATACGCCAGATGTCTACGGATGACTACGGTCCGGTAAGTGTGTCGGTTGTGTCAGTCACGGAGTTACGTCAAGCCTGTTATCTATGTACGGCAAAGGGCCGACAATTAACGGTCTGAAGGGCTCAAATGGCTTTGTTCGCTATCCGTACCGGCCAACGCCTAGAGAACGAATCGAATTTGCGTTCGAGGGCAATAGGTGATAGGATAGGAGTATGGGTAAAGGTGTGCACGCACACCTTTCCAGAATGGCTCACAAAGGAGTTTCAACAATGAGCGTGTCGATTAGTTCGCGACTGCCGGACCATTCTCTAGCGCAACTGGCCTTTGATCGTGGGCTACATGGCGCGAGTAAGTCAGAGATACTGAAGTATTGCGTGCTAGTCACGCTAGGAATGGACCGCGATAAGGCCAAAGAAATCGTACAAAGTAAGCGCCATCCTAGCGGGTTGTCTGGTCAACCGATCACATCGTTTCGTTTGGAAGATGACATTTACAAGGAACTGCGTATGAGATTTCCAGGTCTGACACCTTCACAGCTAATGCGCTATGTAACTGCAATCGAAACCGGATACACACACGATCAGGCAATGTCAATCGCGATTGTACGTATCGGCCGTCCCTCTAAGGCGGCATCATGAATCAGTGGAGGATAGCCGGTGGTATCGGGTTCGGTGCTGTTGCTATTGCATCTGTGTTCACTTTCGCGGGTGTAAGGACATCAACTGCGAATGACAATACACCTGTATCAGCTATTAGCTGCGCTTGGAGCGCTAGTGATCAAGATACTGATGTCATTACAGTATTCAATGGCCCGAATGACTGTCCGTTGAATTTCAGCGTTATCGCGGAAACTGGATTCAATTGGCAGATAGCCGGTACAGGATGGAACATCGGGCAACTTGAATGCGTGCTGTCTGATTCTGGGGAATCCCTATCCGTGTATGAAGCGGATCAGGATTCTGAACCGCTAACACTCCCCGGTAATGCTTTGTGCTCTGATCTTGAAGGTGTTGGATGGATACCGTCATGAGTGAAACACAATATGAAGACGTAATCAATGATCTCAATGGTGACACGATTTCTATCGAGGTTATCAACGATGAAATCAGGATCGAAACGGGGAGTAAGACTACTGGCCGGGCAAGCTGGCTAGAAATCAGTAATGCTCGCGTATTGCGCGATGCTTTGGATAGGGCTATTACTTCTGCGGAATCGCATCTGGAAGGTGTGTAATGTCAGTAATACCTGATGAGAAACTACAGCCTGGTAAGTGTCGTTACGCTATGCCCTGGAATCCATGTAACAATCAAATGGGCAACAAACACCATGGTGAATGTATCGATCGCGAGAAACTGGCAAGACGACTAGTCGAAGTCTATTTGGTAGACAACGAATGGTATTTGGCAAACTTTGCTCATGATGAGCTAGGTCTGTCATGGGTAGACATATGGAACACGATGGAGTTTGACATCTAATGGCCATCTTGATCACGTGTCCGGTCTGTCATTCAGATGAGGTGGATTTCCTTAATCCACAAGCTCAGCCTACTCAAGCAGAAATGGATGAGTATGAGTTCTGGACTGAAAACATGGGTATGGAACCGCCGATTATGACGGGCGAGACTTATGGGTGTGATATTCGCTCAGCTTATTCGCAGGTTCATATACCGCAACCGGATGTCGAAGCACCGAAAAGTTATGGGCCTGTATGGATCGGATGTAATGAATGTTTCCTGATCTGGGACGAATGCGCTATCCAGCGGGATCGGAGGTTCCCTTATGGAAAGCTCAATTGAGATTAAGCCGACAGATTATGAACCCTCACCATGCGGATGCATCTATGTCGGATTCAAGTCATACATTGGATTGGAAGTTTACTGGCATCGTCAGCAATGGTGCGGACAATCCAGTCACGTTATAGGCGAGTCGTCTATTACCAGAGATGGCGATAAGAAGAAGGCGGCCTAGTCCCTAATGAACATCAACAGAAATGAAAATGGCCCGGTCATCACACCGGACCATTCCCCTAGCAAGTTTCCTGCGCTAACAGGACGTCAATCACCTTCACTTACAATTTACCACGATAATTGTGCCGGTACAAATTGTAAGAGGCTGAATGACGTGTCTGTGGGCCTTAGAGAAGGTCAGCACCATGGCATTCCAGTATGCGCCCGTTAGACCAGTTACAGATCGTATTCTAGTTCCGCCTTTGCCGTCTGATCAATGGGCAGAGTTGCGCCGGGAGCTACACGAATCTAAGCGACGTTGGGTTCAGCGTCCGGAGCTTATCAGTTTCCGTAAGCGCCATCCCTGGCATGAATTCTCGGAACAATTCCGGCAGTCAAGCGTCTATGGGTTCACTGAGCAACTATGGCGTGACGGATGGACTTGCTCGACTCAGTATTGGGTTGAAGATTTCAGGCTTGGTGATCGTGTCGGACATCAGGTCATCAGCTGGATTGATCCGACTAACTCTTACTTTCTCATTGGCTGCGATTGCGGACAGCTAAGGTTGCGTCATTGGTCTAATTGGGAATATCTTCATCGTGCGGTAATGACATGCGGATGTGGTCGTAAGCTGATTGCATTCAAGCAGGGGGCTTGATATGGCCGACAAATGGGAGGCCCTGACTCCACAACAGAAACGTTATTGGCTGAGTCGAGGTGTCACTAAAGATCAATGGCCGACAAAAGCGACTGGAAAGAAACCGATTACGGGTCCGTCGGGGCCGTCTTTGAGTGACACTATCCGGAGGGCGGGACCTGGAGTAAGTCCAATAAGACAAGTGACGTTTATTCCGTCTGGTCAGCAGGCTAAGAACACCAATGACGATTTGCAGGATGAAGTTTTCCGGAAGATTGCCCGTAGTCGCGGACGTTCAAACCGGTTTAATGCCACTCAGGCTCGTCATCATATGGCGTTCAAAACTGAAAGCGAACTATCAAAGATCGCACAGATGCCTGATGGTGAGAGGGACGCGAGGTATCAATGGCTGTCAGATCAGCTGAAGGGTTTGCCTACGAATTCGTGGCGGGCTCAGCAGCTATATGAACAGTACGGTTATCTCTACTACCACAATTGAGATGGAGTGTCGTGAAAATCATCTCTAGTACTGCACCTGATACGCGAAATGAAGCTGAACCTTCTAGAAGGTCCCACCCATATAGCAATTCAAAGCGCACTCAAGAGAGGGCCGAAAGACGTTTGCAACGGGTTTGCGAAAAGTGCGGTAACTCACTAGCTCATATGAAATCAGCGAATAAGGCCAGACGGTGCGATGATTGCACTAAGGATGTAAACAAACTGTCTTCTGATCGCAAACCAGAGTTTATGGTGACAGCATTGGATGGTGAGACTGTAGCCGGTAGATGCCTGCAAGCTGATTGTCTTTGCAATGGGTTTGAATGGAATGGCGAGGTTGACTGGATTAGCAGGCCGTTGTGCGGTTGCGGTCACGCTAAGCATGGCAAGTCGATTAACGAGGTTTATCATGCCACCCCTTATGTGTTGTTCACTGTAGGCCAGGATTCTCTGTATCACACAGATGGCAGTGCGATTCAGGGATGTGAGGTATTTACGCATCTGTGGAATTACTTTGAAAGTCATCCAACCCGTATGGTATACGTGGGATTTTGGCTTCAACTAGATTTCTGCAATTGGCTAAACTGGTTGCCTTGGCACCGATTGGCAGCATTGCTTAAGTACGGGGATTCCGCCTATATGAGTCGTCACGGATTCAAACCGATCCGGGATGTAAAGGTTATCAACAAGGCAAAGCTAGAAGGAGAGGAGATTCCAGAAGATGAGAAAGGTGAATTTGTATGGAAGAAAGGCCCTAACGCTCATAAAGGAGAACCCTCTCCGGTTCAGGTGACACCACCCCCAGGTGCTAAATGCCCCGTCCCTATCAAGGATGGTGGTACTAAATGGCAATGGCAGATCGACATCATGGACAATCTTAAGCGGTTTCGTTTGCGTATTCAGCCGTGCGGCTGCCAGCATCTGACTAACTGCGAACATGTGAAAGACACGTCATGGATGTACATATGCGATGTCGGTTCTATGTTTCAAGGTTCTTTGCTGAACATCATCGCCCAACTGGATGACCCGCGTATCACCCCCGAAATGAGAGACATCATTGAACGGGGTAAGGCAAACCGTGAGGATGCAACTCTTGACGATTCCATGATTCTTTACAATCAGACTGAGAATCAATGCCTTGAAATCTTGATCGACGTACTCAACACCGGACTTGAATCCCCAGATCTTGATATTCATCTTGGCCGAAAAGACTGGTATAGCCCTGGTGTTGCGGCGGGAAGATGGATGAGATCAAGAGCACCGAAATCATCTGATCTATACAAGGCATTTCCGCAAGCCTTGATCGATTCAGCCAGAATGAGCTATATGGCTGGCTGGTGGTTTAACAGTTTCATCGGAAAGATCGATCTTGACTTGACTGATCTGAAGTCTTCATATCCGGCAAGGTACACAACATTGCTCTGCCTTGGCAAAAAGATGGATGATGAATTCGTCTTGCATGTAAAAACGGAATACGTCAACTTTACGCTTGGAACTGAATATCCCGATCATCTCATACTCAAAAAAGGCCGAACACCGGACAAGCATGAGCTAGCGTTTGTACATGCTCACGTAAAAGGAAGTGATGAGTTTATCGGGGCTATGCTACATCGGGATAGCCGGGGCCGGATTTCAAGGCCCCATCAGACTGCCGGATGGTATGAGTATGAAGAGCTGATGGCGTCTAAGAAGGCTGGCCTTATCGATGAAATCGTCATTTTGGAAGCCTGGATCATTACACCTAATTGCAACTGCCAACCTCCGATGAAAGACATTAACCATCTGTATGCATTGAGAGATGAACATGGTCACAATTCCGCTATTGGGAAGGCTGCAAAGCTTATCTCGAATTCGGTGTCCGGTAAAACGGCTCAGACAGTGGGCAGTGATCACGACAATGACATCTTCCCGGAGTTTCTTAACTGGATTTACGCTTCACTCATCACAGCAGATACGCGGAGAAAGATTTGCAATGCAATAGAGACACATCCCGATGGGAGCAAAGCCGTAGGATGCATTTTTACAGATAGCGTGGGATGGCTCACACCACATCCGTATCTCAATCCCGATGTCAATCCTGATACAGAACCCCCTTATGATCATCTGAGAATCAGCCAGAAAATCGGATACTGGGACCATGATCCGCTGAAAGGTGTGACAATGGTAAAACCTGGTTGGTGGTGGCCAGAAAAGAGCATCACTCAAGCTAAAGAATTTGAACAAGGGCTTAACGTCACGATCAAAGCCAAGACACGCGGCGCGAATGTGAGAGCGGCTAGTGTCGTCATACCCCAAATCAGTGAAACATTGGATTGCTGGGAAGGTCCGGAGTCCACCGTTGATAAATGGCCAGACAGTCAAGGATGGCCATACTGGACTTTCAACACTGGATTTACATTCCTCACTTTGAAAATGGCCGTGCATCTAGGCAGGTCCGATGATTACGGAAACGATTCAGGATTGGTGTATTTCCCGGATCTGACGCTGACAACTCGATCTAACATTGACGTTAAATCAAACCTCGGTTTCTATGATGAGGGCTTGAAGATCTATCGGGTAGTTCCGAAAGATGTAGACAACCACAGTAATGACTGCTGTATGTGTCCCTTGTATATGGACATGCTTATTGAGATGGAAACCCTTCTTATGGCAGATCATGAGTTTACGGAATCGGAACTAGACCGACTGGAAGAGTTGCAAGATATGGTCAGCTCTTTGTATTACCATAGCAATCCATACATGCCCCAATTCGGACCTTCCCAGCTTGCAGCTAAGGGTCGAACGCTAGGAGATTCACTAGGAATGGGTCGTGATGGGTCAAAGAATTCGATCGTTAGAACGCTGTCAGAATGACTCTAAATGGAGATGACTGAAAATGGTTGGGGTGGAATTCATTACCGATGAGCAGCTTCGAAATGAACGTAATGCAAAGCCTCGTCGGTCACTTAGTTCTCATTGCAAGAATAACTACCATTGTTATTGTAACCAGAAGTGGAAGAAACGTGACAAGACCATTGGAACATGTGAATGCTGGTGTCATGATCCGAATGGTGGTGTTCGCGGAGCTTATAGAACCTGAGATACGGCCTTTTAGCATCTGAAGAACGATAATTGTATTTCATTAAATAGATCCTAATACAGAATGAGATGTGCCGCTAAAACTAATGCAAATACCAATACCATGAATTGGGAAATGCGAAATCCCCTTGTCC
>OBLT010002251.1_pt1 | contig 12128 bp, 10 predicted proteins | sample 1518721 | NCBI WGS metagenome assembly OBLT01 (sample SAMEA3539307, study PRJEB22396) | soil metagenome | biome: tundra; feature: field; material: soil | place: USA | collected 2010-05 | depth 0.15 m | reverse complement strand
CGAGCCGCTTCGAGTTCACTCATTATCAGGACGTTCCGGAGCGGTACAACCCGAAGCGCACGTGTTCGCTCTCAAATTTATGTCAACAAAAGTGTTGACGATAGGCTTTCTAGTCTAGTATTGTGCGAGTGGAATTTTGACCGTGCGGAAGTGCGGCGCATCGTGAAATGCTCATCTCCTCCCGGTTTAACGGCCTCATGGCAGGGTGTCACTTCTGCATTTTACCGGGTCTGGGCCGGTCTTACCGGTCCGCCGGACAGCATTATGGAAATCTTCCGCCACGTGTATCAGGTCGCCTCATCGGTCGCTGACCGCAATCTGTTCCAGTATTTATTTGTCGGCGACAACACAGTTCTGCTGGACACGGGCGCGTCCTATACACCGAGCGAAACGATTTTGCCGTTTCTGAAGCAGATCGGGATCGAGCCATCGCGACTAACCATGGCCATCAATACCCACGCCGATGCCGATCACCACGGAGGCAACGCTTCCCTCAAACAGATTGCCGGCCAGGTGATGCTGACTTGCGGCGAGCAGGACCGGTTCATCATCGAGAATCCAGATCGTCTGTTCGCCTCGCGCTACGACCAGTGGATCCCCGATCACGGTGTAGGACTGGGCCTTAATCCTGAAGCCAGTGCTTGGGTGCGAAAGATGGTAGGCCCCGCACAGCGAATCGATCAGACCTTAGTCGGCGGCGAGCATATAAGAATTGACGATGAGCGTTCCCTCCAGGTGCTCTATGTACCGGGCCATAGCGATGGGCATTTGGCGCTGTACGACCCGGTCGAACGCGCGGTGTTTGTCGGTGACGCGCTGCATGGCCGATACTGCCCCACCAAGACTGGTGAACCATCTCTTCCACCTGCGTACTATTCGGTACTGGCTTATCTGGGCACGTTGCAAATGCTGCACGCGTTCGATATTGACTGGATTTATTCCGGTCACTGGCCGGCGTTCCACGGTTCGCAAGTGTCAGAATTCCTCGCAGAGTCCCGGCGATTTGTTGACAGCGCATCGAATATGGTTTGGCAGGCGCTCGAGAAACATCCAGATGGGATTACGCTGCAGGCATGTATGGATCAGTGTGGGCCCGCCCTCGGGGCATGGCCTTTGAACAATCAGTGGTTGCTGATGTATCCGCTGCACGGTCACCTTTTGCATCTGGAGCAACAAGGTAGAGTGACGAAGCTTGCAGGCGAAGGTCACGTGCAGTGGAAGATTGCAAACTAATCGAGGGGGGAGGGTCGCGATGGAATGTTATGGCCGGATCGTCCGTGCGAGAAACAAGTATCGCATCTGGATTTGCGCACCCGGCACGGTCGCGGCCCTTTGCTTTTTATTGCTTCTGCAGTCATCTTTATTTGCCGCTGTCGTGAAGGAGCCGGGGCCGCGTTCGGCTTTCATTCGCACCGGCCCGTTTCCAGGGGTTCGGTTCCATTCCGGTCTCACGGTTTGCGATGAAGAACTGCGTAATGGCCGTTGGGTGAGTCGCTACTGGGAATCGAGCGGCCAGATTGTCGCGGACATTCAAATCGAAGCGGAACGGCAGCAGATGGACACTCTGCCGGTCGACGCGTTCAAGCTTGCAATGGAGGGGCAGGAGCTTTCGGGAACGTGGAAATGGATCGGAGCCAACCAATCCAAAGTCAGCAATCCGGATGGGTCGCTAATCACGGTAGAGCTGGAAAGCAATGTTCGTCCCATTCGAGTGAAGGTGCAAACTTTACTGACGGGCGGCCCGGTCATGGTTCGCTGGCTCGAAATCATCAATACTGGAGAAAAGCCGACGGCCATCTCCAATGTGTCGCCCTGGGCAGGTCAACTCTGGCATACTCCAAATTTCGCGGAGAAGCTTCCACCCGATTCAGAAGATGTCTATGACGTGGGCTACGCTCAATACAGCAAGTGGGGATACGAAGGAGCGTGGCGCTTCGACCCAGTCGTCAATGAAACCAAGATTATCGCTGGAGAACGGGGAAAATCCGGATGGGGGCATCCAACATTCTTCGCTCGCAATAACGCCACGGGAGAGTGGTTCGCCGCTTCACTCGGATGGAGCGCGAATTGGAAAATCCGAATTACCAGCAGGGTAGAAAAATCGCCCGTAGACCGCACGGATGCAGTCGACAGACCGGTCAATGACGCCCGACTCTTCTTCGAGATGGGCCCCAGTTCGGTTGATCCCGCTCAGCGGGTGATGGATCCAGGCGAGACGGTCAAGACGCCCGAGACTCACATTCTCTGTATGAAGTCGGATCTGGACCACGTAACCCAGGCACTTCTCGACCACGTGCGTCGCGATGTTCTTCCGCGCCCGCCTTCCGATCATGTCTTCGATGTGGAAGCAAACCATCGCGGCTATATCGTGGATCACGAGACCGAAGCTGGAATCGACCGTGAAATCGATATGGCTGCCGACATTGGCGCCGAGACGTTTCTCATTGACGCAGGATGGTATGGGCCCGAGCCGAACCGCTGGTATGACAACGTCGGTGACTGGTACGCCGGCGCCTGGCTGCCCAACGACATTCAGCCGATCCGCGAATACGCGCGCAAGAAAGGAATGCGCTTCGGGTTGTGGGTGGAAAGTGAGGGCGCCGGGGCGGCATCGAAGCTGCGCAAAGACCATCCCGACTGGATTCTCACTCGCAACGGTCTCCCCATCGCCAATGGCCGCCATCTGGACGTGGCAAATCCCGCGGTCGCCAAATGGATGGAATCGGAAATCGCGCGCATCATCCGCAAATACGATCTTGACGTCTTCCGGATTGACTACAACATGTCAACCGAGGAAGACGGAAATCATGTGCGGGACGGCTTCGTTGAAAATTCTTCGTGGCGCCATGTCGAGAATCTGTACGCCATGTTTGACCGGCTGCGTCAGCAATTTCCAGGAGTTATCTTTCAAAATTGTGCGGGCGGAGGCGGGCGGCTGGATTGGGGCATCCTGCATCGCTTTGACAATACCGAACTCTCCGATTGGATGCGGACACCGCGAGGCGTGAAAATCTTGAATGGGATGACGTGGGTGCTTCCGCCGGAAATCCTGCTGCGCACCTTCGGCACGGAAGTTCCCGATCTGGCTGGCGATGGCGATATCGACTCTCAATTGCGACAAGTGCAGATGTCGCTGCCGATCTTTCGCGGGATTGCCCCTTCGCTGGCCGAGTTGAATCCCGCACTGCGCGACAAAATTCGCTTCGGAGTCGATCTCTACAAGCGGAAATTGCGGCCGATCCTGCGTGACAGTCTAGTATACCATCACACACCTTTGGCGCCGTTCTTTGGCCAGTCACCCTGGATCGTCCTGGAGTACGCCAGTCCCGACAAGAAACAAGGTGTCGCAACCCTGTTCCGCACCTCGAATTTCGAAGACCCGGTCTACCGTTTCGTGCCGCGCGGCCTCGACGCGTCCGCCACTTACAAGGTCACATTCCAAGACCGGGCTGAAACAGTGGAGATGTCGGGGATTCACCTGATGCAGGATGGCATCCCGGTCAGGCTGGAAACGAGCGGGACTTCGGAGATGTTATTGTTCGAAGCGGAACCAAGAAATCGATGAGGTAAATTGGAGCTGATAACTTCCCGGGACTTGAACCATATGGAACAGAATACCTTTCGAAAGCTGTTTGATCTTAGCGGGCGCGTGGCGTTAGTTACTGGGGCTGGAGTCGGCTTCGGCGAGGCGATATCTCTTGCCTTCGCGGAATTTGGCTGCGACATAGCGGCGAGCGATCTCGATCTTGACAACCCGCAACGGACCGCCGAAGGAGTGCGGAAGACGGGGAGACGAGCCATCGCGTTAAAAGCAAATGTTGCCGATCCCGCGGATGTCCTTGCCATGGTGGACACGACGGTTCGCGAGCTTGGCGGCATCGATATCCTGGTGAATTGTGCAGGCATCCCGCAACACGATCCCGCGGAGCTGACTCCAGTCGAAACCTGGGATCGAGTTCTGAATATCAACCTCCGCGGCACGTTCTTATGTTGTCAGGCAGCGGCGCGCGTCATGCTGAAGAAAGGTAGTGGAGTAATCATCAACTTCTCTTCGATCGCGGGCGTGGTGGGCGTTGGCCGCGGCGCAAATGCTTACTGCGCAAGCAAAGGCGGGGTAAACGCCTTAACCAAACAACTGGCTCTGGAATGGGCCGACCGGGGAATTCGCGTCAACGCCATCGCTCCGTGCCAGTTCATGACACCTGGACTTAAGGAAGTCATGGCCAAACCGCAGTTTGATCCAGAAAAGCTGATGCAAACCTGGGTTTCCAATATTCCCCTCGGTCGCGTAGGCGAACCCGAAGAAATTGTCGGGCCGGCTTTGTTTCTGGCGTCGCAGGCCTCTTCCATGGTAACCGGCGTGATTCTTCCCGTAGACGGGGGGTATCTGGCGCGATGAATTTGAGGGGAACAGATAGGAACTAACTATGATGTCCAGTTTGTCATCATCTCTTCCGGGCGGAGTTCAGCTGAAACGTCTCGTCCAGATCGGAATCGTTGTCGCCGATCGAGCGCGGACGACCCAGGCGCTGACTTCTCTATTTGGCATCGGGCCTTTTCGCTTCGTGGAGTGGCCGGATCGAGCCGAATCCAAGTATTACTATCGCGGCGTAGAAGAGCAAGTTCGAATAAGACAGGCATTCGTGCAATTAGGAGATGTAGAAGTCGAACTGATTGAGCCTCTCGAGGGCCGCAGTGGCTACAAGGACTTTCTCGATCAAACCGGCGGTGGCATTCACCACGTGCTTTTTGAAGTAAGCGATATCGATCCCGTGATTCAGGAACTGGCACAATCTGGCGTGACTGTGCTGCAGTCTGGAACCGGCATTCGCCCCGGCACGCGGTGGGCGCTCCTGGATACCAGGGAACTACTTGGATTTCTTGTGGAATTACGGCACCGGCCCGGCGAATCGGATGGGGCATCTATTTCCTGATTGCGAGTTTGTAACTCCATGCAAAAAACACGTTCAACTCGTCTGAAGACCGCGATTGTCGGATGCGGCAAGGTTGCCGGCACTCACGCCCTCGCGTATCAGGCGCTCCCTAACTCGGAACTGGTGGCGGTATGTGACGTTGCTCCCGAGCGCGCGCAAGCCTTCGCCGCGAAACTGGACGTCCACCCTTACACAGATCTTGCTGAAATGTTGAAGCGGGAACAAGTGGATGTGCTGTCGGTTTGCACCCAACATACCCAACATCCTGCCGCCGTCGAGATCGCGGCCGCGGCCGGCGTACACGTGATTTCCGAGAAGCCGCTAGCCGTCGACCTGAGTTCCTGCGATCGCGCCATCGCTGCCGCGCGCGCGGCCGGAATCAAGCTGGGAGTCATTAGCCAGCGCCGCTGGTATGAACCCGTACAAAGAATGAAGGAGGCTATCAATGCCGGCAAACTAGGCAAACCAGTCCTCGCAATCGTAACTATGCTGGGCTGGCGTGAACCTTCGTACTATCTTTCCGATCCGTGGCGTGGGACGTGGAAGGGCGAAGGAGGCGGAGTTGTCGTAAGTCAGGCACCGCACTATCTCGACCTGCTCTGTTGGTTCATGGGGCCGGCCGTGGAATTGCAGGCGTACTGGGATAACTACAACCATCCCGGTATCGAAGTGGATGATACCGTGGTTGCGTCCGTCCGCTTTAAGAGCGGAGGGATGGGTTCGATCGTGCTGAGCAATTCGCAGCGTCCTGGATTGTTCGGAAAGATTCACATTCATGGTTCTTCCGGCGCGTCAGTTGGCGCTGAGACCGACAGCGGATCCCCGTTCATCTCGGGAGTCACAGAGAAAATGGATCCACCTTTCAATGATATTTGGACAGTGCCAGGGGAAGAGCACAATCTTAAGGCCTGGAATGCCGAGGATCAGTCGCGGCCATGCAACGTAATGACCTATTACCACCAGTTGCAACTCGCAGATTTCCTTGGGGCAGTGTCGGAGGACCGCGAACCCATGGTTGACGCTGAAGCGGGGCGCCGCGTGGTTGAACTGTTCACGGCTGTCTATCGCTCGCAACGCGAACACGCGCCCCAGCAGTTGCCGCTGTCGCAATAAGTATTGGAGGCTTCAATAATGTCGGAACGAATTCTGATGGAGCAAGTCTCGCAGGATCTGCTCTTGAGTTACTACAAGAAGATGCTGGAACTGAGACTGTTTGAGCTCAAAGTTCAGGAACTGTATCGCAATGGGAGGCTTCCGGGATTCGTTCACTTGTATGTTGGAGAAGAAGCTGTTGCCGTCGGAGTATGTTCCAATCTCGGAGCGCGCGATTTGATCTTCAGCACGCATCGCGGCCATGGGCACGCCTTGGCGAAGGGTGTGCCTGCCAAAACCGTGCTGGCCGAACTCTGGGGCAAGACCACGGGAAGCTCAGGGGGGCGCGGCGGCAGCATGCACATGTATGCACCCGAGTACGGATTTATGGGCACGAACGGGATTGTCGGCGCTCCGATTCCGCTGGCAACCGGGGCCGCGCTTAGCGCCAAGCTGCGTAAAAACGGCCAGGTCGTTGTCTGCTTCTTTGGCGACGGCGCGGTCAACAGCGGTTCGTTTCACGAGGCCGTCAACCTAGGCGCGGTTTGGAACTTGCCGATTGTGTATGTCTGCGAGAACAACTTATACGCGACGGAAATGGCTTTTCTGCGAGCCACCAAGAACACGAGTGTTGCCAGTCGCGCAGCGGCGTACGGAATGCTGGGTATTGAAGTTGACGGCCAGGATGTAGTTGCGGTTCATGAGGCCGCACAAGCGGCAATTCGACGGGCTCGCGAGAATGGTGGCCCTACCCTGCTCGAATGCAAGACCTATCGCTACGTCGGCCACCACGAAGGCGATCCCGGCACGGATTATCGGACCCGCGACGAAGTTCAGCAGTGGAAACAGAAGGACCCTGTGAAACTTGCACGTAAGTTACTGCTTGACTCCGGAGGGGCAAACGAAAGCACGTTACAGGCGGCCGATCAGGAGGTGGAGCAACTGATTGATCTGGCAGTTGAATTTGCCGAGAAGAGTCCTGAACCATCGGCGGACTCCGTAAACGAGCATGTGTTTTAGTTGAGGAGAGTGTATGTCGGAGCAAGGCCGGGTGATTACGTATGCGGATGCAGGCGTTGAAGCTCTACGCGAAGAAATGCGCAGGGACGACAGCATCGTTTACATTGGCCAAGGCATCGGCCCCCGCGGTGGAAACTTCCGTCAGACCCGCGGACTGTGGAAGGAATTCGGGGATGACCGACTACGTGACACCGGCATCTGCGAACTGGGAGCCACTGGCGTAGCCATTGGCGCGGCTATGGCAGGCACGCGCACCGTGGTCGACGAAGTCTTTCTTGATTTTGCCCTGGAAGCCATTACTCAAATCGTCCAGCAGGCCGCAAATATTTCTTACATGTCCAATGGAAAAATCAAAGCTCCGGTCGTGATTCGGGGAGCGATGGGAGCTGTGCGTAATGCTGGAGCGCACCATTCGCATACTTTCTATAACTGGTTTGCCAATACACCAGGACTAAAAGTCGTACTCCCCTCCAACCCTTACGATCTGAAAGGTCTGTTCAAGACCGCTCTCCGAGATCCCGGCCCGGTCGTGTTGATTGAGCATAAATCTCTCTATAACACCAAGAACGCTGTGCCCGAAGAGGAGTATCTGATTCCATTCGGAGAGGCGCGCATTGTGCGCGAGGGTAAGGATCTTACTATCGTAGCCATGTCACGCATGGTGGACCTGGCAACAAAAGCTGCTCTGGTGCTCGCAGAGCAGGGCGTCTCGGCCGAAGTCATCGACCCGCGGACCATCGTTCCCCTCGATCGGCAAAAGATCACTGACTCCATCAGGAAGACCGGAAGACTGGTGGTCATTGATGAGTCGCCATCTTCCTGCAGTTTTGCGGCGGAGCTTCTCGCCATAGCAGTAGAGGATTGCTTCGACGAATTGCAGGTAACCCCGAAGCGAATCTGTTCGTTGCCGGTTCCGAATCCGTTCAGCCCGGTTCTCGAAAATCAAATGATTCCCTCAGTCGACCGCATCGTCGGTGAGGTACACAACATGATGAAAACGTTAAGGAGAAAGTCATAAAGATGGCGTACAAGATTGTCATGCCGCAGCTCGGCCTCACCATGGAGGAGGGTTCGGTAACCAGTTGGCTCAAGCAGCCGGGCGATTGGATCGAAAAGGGTGACCCGCTGTTCATCGTCGAAACGGACAAGATCGAAATGGAAGTCGAATCGATGGGCAAAGGCTACCTGGGAACCATCCAGGTCGAAAATGGACAGAAGGTGCCGGTAGGAACGCTGCTCGCGATGTTGACCGATGAACGCGAAACCGCCGCATAGCCCTGAATCCCACTGCTCGGCGTTACTGCGGGATCGCGCACGCTACAGAGTCGCTCGCCTCACCACGGCATCCTTGCGTGAGAGCACTTCGGCGCTTAACTCGACGCCCAGGCCGGGGCCTGGCGGTAGCGGTAACTCTCCGCCAGCTTCAGGGACCAATGACCGCGTGACTAATCCTTCATACTCTTCGTGATAGTGCCGCCGCACGCTCTCCATAATATAGAGGTTAGTAACATTGGCCGCGAAATGCGCGGTCGCAAAGTGCAGGATCGGTCCGCCGCAATTGTGCGGCGCGACGGGAAGATAGTAAGTCTCAGCCATGGTGGCAATTTTCTTGCCTTCCGAGATCCCTCCGCACCAGGCGATGTCGGGCATAATAATTTGAGCAGCGCGATTTTCGAGGAGCTCGCGAAACGCCCAACGCGTCATGAGTCGCTCGCTCACGCAGAGCGGTAGATCCGTAGAACGCGCCAGCTCGGCGTAAGCTGCCAGGTTATCTTGCGGCAGCATCTCTTCCAGCCACATCGGTTGGTACTTCTGCAAGGCAGCAGCGATTTTGATGGCGCACGGCAGATTCCAGAAACCGTGAAACTCAATGGCCACATCGATAGAGTCGCCGAACTCCTCGCGAATGAGTCGCAAGGGCTCGATGCCACGCCTCAGCTGTTCCGCGGAGATGTGGTTCCCCCCGGTTTCTTTGGCGATGGGATCGAACGGCCAGATTTTCATGGCCCGAATGTTGCTGGCGAGAAGTTCCCGTGCGAGTTGGGCGGGGCAGGACGTGAAATCCACGCGGTCATAGCAGGTGTTGTAAATGCGAATGGATTGCCGGGATGCGCCGCCCATGAGCTTGTAAATCGGCTGGCCCGTAGCCTTACCTAGCAGGTCCCACAGCGCGATGTCCACCGCGCTGATCGCCCGCATTTCGGCGCCTGCCCAGCCGCTATAAGAGACGGCGAGAAACATGTCCGCCCACAGCCGATCAATGGCGCTGGGATCTCTTCCCAACAGCACGGCGGCGAGCCGCGAATGCACAATGGCGGCTTCCGCCTCGGCGTTTGGATAGCTCTCTCCTAAACCAATGAGCCCTTCGTCGGTGTGGATGCGCACCCAGAGATACGTGATGGCGCCGGCGTGAACCGTAATTCCGCGTGGCAGGTAAATGGTTTCGACAGCGGTAATTTTCATGGCAGGAAACTTTGCAGAAACTCTGCAGGAACTCTGCAGCGTGCGATCCGCATTATCTCCGAATGCGTTCCGCACAGTCAACATTATTGTTGACAATTTACGCGTTGGAGACGTAGAGTGTGCGCTGCTATGCCTGAGTCGCCAGGCTGAGTTCTCGAGTGTTATCGTAATGCAGCGGAATGCGGTCTGCTTCCCGCAAAAGCTCCATGGCCACCGCCCCACATCCATAGATTGGTCAATTTCTATGCCTCAAGAACTCCGGCTGCAGGGAAAGAAAGCGCTGGTCACCGGCTCCGACACTGGGATCGGACATGAGATCGGTCTGGAATTTGGCCGGCAAGGCGCCGATGTTGTGTTCCATTATGTCCAAAGCGATTCCAGGGTCAAAGCCGCTGTCGATGAAGTAAAGGCGCAGGGACGCAGGTCGGCGGCATTTCAAGCCGACTTCGACAATCTGGAACAGGTTACGCGCCTGGCCGATCAAGCCAACGAATTTCTTGGCGGCATCGATTGTTTAGTCAATAATGCCGGCGTCACCATGAACCGGCCGTTCCTCAAAGTCACACCAGAACAATTCGACAAATTGTTCAACATCAACTTTCGCGGGCAGTATTTCCTCACTCAGAGAGTGGTGGAAAGCATGCTGCAAGCGGGAGGCGGCGTCATCTGCAACATGTCCTCGGTTCATGGATTGCAAGGCGTGCCGGAACATTCGGTGTACGCGGCGACCAAAGGGGCGATCATTGCGTATACGAGGTCTCTGGCGACCGAGCTGGCATATCGAGGCATCCGCGTGAATGCGATCGCACCGGGATGGATCACGGTGGAAAACTATTTCAAGTGCATTCCTGGTTTTACCAAGGAAATCGCGGCGGAAGCTGGGTACAAAGCGATTCCAGTTGCCCGCTGTGGCGAACCGCGGGATATTGCGAAGCTGGCGGCTTTCCTGTGTTCAGACGACGCCTCTTTCATTGTCGGGCAAACCATTGTCGCTGATGGAGGCACCACGGCGCTCATGTCTCTCGTCTCTGATTTCAGGAAAGAGTCTACGAACACTTTTGGCAAAGGTTATATTCCGGGGATATAGGCGGCAAAGAATGCTTCAGGAACTGATGGCAACGCTAAAGGCGGTTGGCAAGTCACCCGAACTTCATCAGACTGAGGATGGAACGCGGCTGCTGATCCTACCTTATGGAGGCAGAATTCTCGGAGTTTTCGCGCCCGGCAGCGACGAGAATTTTCTGTGGACAAACTCCGCGCTTAACAACGCGGAGTCCGCTCGAACCTACTACGCGAGTGATGACTGGCAGAATTCCGGAGGCGATAGAACCTGGCTGGCGCCGGAAGTCGATTTCTTTTTCCCAAAGTTTCCCAACATCGATATTGCCGGCTACTGGCAGCCGCGCAGCCTCGATCCCGGCAATTATGAACTAACCAGGACCGGCCATGGAGTAAAGCTCACCAACCGTTTGAACATTGATGCATTTCGATCGCGGAAGAGGTTGGAACTGGAGATCATAAAATCGGTTGCGGCTGCGCCCAATCCCTTGCGCTACGACACGGCAATTCCGCTCGGTCCCGTTGAATATGCCGGGCACACGCTGCTGACCTCCTTGAAGATTCTCGATCCAGACCCAAACGGCGCTCCCCTGGTTGGCCTGTGGAGTCTGACGCAGATGCCGCATCAAGGAGAGCTGTTCATTCCGACTTATTCCAAAACCGATCCCCACATTTACTTTGGACTGGTGGACACGCCTCCCGACGAGCTAGCCATGAGCGATCGTCTGGTGCGCTTCAAGATGCGGGCAGCCGGCGAACACAAAATCGGAGTGTACGCCGCCGCTACCACCGGTCGTATCGGCTACCTGTATCCCACCGGTAACAAGCATGCGCTCATCGTCCGCAATTTCTTCGTTAATCCCTCGGGCGAGTACGCCGATGTGCCCTGGACCGAACCGGACGATCGTGGGTATTCCACGCAAGCATGCAGCGTGAACAGCCGCTGGGGAATGTTCAGCGAAATGGAATATCACGTGCCAGCCATCGGCGGTGACACCGGGCTGCGCCACATTGAAGATCGCTCGCAGCTCTGGGCCTTTCGCGGGGCGCGAGCAGACATGGTGAAGATTGCCTGGGCTCTGTTGTCAAATGAGATTCAGTGAAGCCGCACATTCGCCGCCAGGGCCGCTGATGGAAAGCATAAAATATCGGACGATCCTATGAGTGCTCTTGACGTGCCTGTTGATCTGGTTGCCCCTCTGGCTTGCGAGGTCGGCGAGAATCCGCTTTGGCATCCCGAAGCGGAGAAATTATTCTTTCTGGACATCACGCGGGGAACGGTCTACGCCTATCATCCTGCGACCCAGGATTGTTCCGTCGTCGCTCAGACACGAATTACGGGTGGCTTCACGCTGCAACGCGACGGCTCCCTGCTATTGTTTCAGGATGGCCGAATTGCTGTGCTGACGCGCAACGGCGTCCTCCGCGAGGTCGCCAGCGAACTTTGCCCGGGCAATGATCGTTTCAACGATGTGATCGCAGATCCGGAGGGAAGGGTTTTCGCCGGCGCCATGGGCGGAAATGGTAAACTCTTGCGTTTTGATCCGGACGGCAGCGTCA
>OBLT010002250.1_pt1 | contig 12134 bp, 11 predicted proteins | sample 1518721 | NCBI WGS metagenome assembly OBLT01 (sample SAMEA3539307, study PRJEB22396) | soil metagenome | biome: tundra; feature: field; material: soil | place: USA | collected 2010-05 | depth 0.15 m | reverse complement strand
GGCGCCTCAGTGGCCTACCAAGGCCCTTGCGACGTGGTCGCCGGCGGGTGCGCCGAGGCGTACAGCGTGACGAGGGCGATGACGGCGAGCTACACTGGGCCGCTCTTTCAGCTCGGACTGGCCTCGGACACGAAAGGGTCGGGGGCGACGCTCGATGTCGGCCAGACCAGCGACCACAAGGCGAATATGGCGACCTGGAGCGCCTTCTGCGGCGGGACCCAGTCGAATTGCGTGATTTCAATTATCTACGCCCAGATCCACAAAGGGAGCAACGATCTGCTGCCAGCCGTGTGGAAGACACCCTGGAATCCGGACTGTAGTGCCGGCGGCTACGTCTGCGCCGCGAAATTCACGATCGAAGCGGCGACGGGGCTGCCGATCATCACGACCGTCGCGCCGCAGGAATATGCGCTCCGCACTGGCACCACTGAGAACTTCGCCACCGGAGTCAACGGCGGGTCGAAAGCCATGGGCATCATGTACAATGGAAAGCCGCTCGCCAACCAAACCTATTGCTGCGGTACATTCGGCCTTACCCACAAGTACAACGCCAACGACACCTACGGCACCGATTTCATGGCCGCCCTGGCGTACGGGTGGAGAGATTCGGGCGGCTGCTGCATTGCCGTCAACTGCGGCAAAGCCAACACCTACTGCGTGGGGGCAGAGGAAGAGGAGAACAACGATCTGTACGACTACGGTACGACACCCGTCGACAACGCCATGGTCGTGACCCAGTTCGACCCCAACCCGACGGCTACCCACGGCACGGTGATTAGCTACCTGAACGGCGTCCAAGTGCTTTCGAAATCGCCTCCCGCGCCACTGTCCAAAGGAAACTACCCAATCAACGCAGCAACGGCAATCCACCTCGGCGGCGGGGGCGACTTGAGCCAGCCCGCTCCGGTTCTCATGCGGGAGGGTCTCATTACCAACGCTGTGATGACTGCGAGCGAAGTGACGGCAATGAAGGCGAACCTCGTGGCGTTCTATTCGCCGCTGAAGTTCCCTTAAGATGCACAAAGGGCAGACTCGACCCCTTCGACCGGACATCCAGTATTCGTGGATGCCCGTAGTTGACGTGCCGAGGGCGCTTATCACCGTGGTCCAGATCATTTCGGTCGGATACGGAGATGCAGATGCGATGGGCGCCTTCTTCGCAGACGGAGCAGCCAGGCGAAGCCGACCACAACCCAGAAGCCGTGGCTGCTCGATCGTCCGCCGACTGCACAAGAGCAGCCCGAGCTTCCGCTTGCACTCTCTCGGTCCTGTGCAACACGAGCACCGCGGTCAACGCGCTCGACGGTGCGCGTTCACGAGCCCACGAGTACTGCCAGTGCTACGCCAAAGCGATAGGTGAAGGCATTGTAGCGCTCCTCCTTGTGGACGGCGGGGCTTGTCACCCGACCCAAGGACCAGGCCGGCGTGGCAAAGCCCTCGACACGGACGCTCCGCCAAACGCGTCCGATGGAGAAATCGACACCGATATCGAAAACGGATGTGCCACTGTCGAGTGTTCCAGGGGAATGCGCGATGGAGAACGCGGGATTGGCAAAGGTGAAGAGAGGGCCGGCCGCCCATGTAAAGGCACGCTCGTCCACACCGCGATACCAGGCGCCGGCACGAAGGCCCGACATGACGATGGGCTTGTGCCCCTCGGTTTCCGAGGTCCACAAAATGGCATCGTAGTCCTGGATCCATTCGTATCCCGCGCCGGCCCACACGTGCTCGCTCAGGGACAACGCAAGTATCGCGCAGAGGCTGGGATACTTATCCGGTCGAACGAGCGGTGGCGTGGTCCGCACCTCGATAGTCACTTCCGTGGCTTCGGCTCTGCGCGGGGCGACCGCGCCGAGGCTCAGGAGCAAAAACACGGCGATCGTGAGCTGTCGCATAGTTGCTTCGCTCCTACCGCCACCGACGCCAGCAAAGCAAGCCGACCAGGGCCAGCCCAGACAGGCTCAGCAGAAGACTGTGCGGGAGCCGGCCGCTCCGGCTCACCGAGCAAGCGGAGTCGTCGTAGACCACGACGTCTTCTGTGCCCCGGTAGTCGGCAGGAGCATTCAGGGTCAAGCCAATGTCCGGATCCGATGTCCCACTGTAGAACGAAAACGTCAACCGAGTAGTCGATCGCCAGCCTCGGCCAAGCCCGAGAGCGAGGCGACGTCCCGGGCGTTGATGGCGCCCGAATACCACAGCGTGCGATCGTAGCTGTCCCCGCCCGAGAACCCCAGCTGCGCGTCGCCGCGGGTAATGCCGAAGATGCGCCAGGAAAACCGTTGCGAGCCTGAGGCGGAGGAGCTGCCGGCGCTGGCCATGCGCGACGGCACGATCGGCACCGTCGTGGGAAAGGAGAGGGCGACCGGTCCCAAGGCCCGGCAAATTGTTCCGCCACCCGGCGCCGCCTCCTGGCTAATCTTGAAGGCAACGAAATACCAGCCCTGCTGCACGTAGTACGAGAACACGCTGGTGGCCGCGCTGGAGTATGGATAGCCGTTGGCGGTCAGCCAATCCGTGAAGGAGGCCTCGCTGTCCGCCTTGAGCTGTACCCAGTCGAGAAAGCCCACCTGTCCGCTGGCGACCACGGTGGTGGTGTCCTCGGTTGTGCTCCTCCCCCCGCCGGTGGATTCGGACCCGCCACAAGCGAAGCCGCCATTTTTTTGTACGACCTGTCTCTTGGTTGGCTCGGACAAGGCCGCAGCGGTCGTGAAGGCCTGCTGATCGGTCAACGCTGGCTTCTGCGACAGGGAGGAGGGGACCGGGAGGATCAAGCCGAAGTCGGTGGCCGTGCCGCAAAAGATGGGCTGGAACACGTAGGTTTCGACGTTGTCTTTCCACACCACGATGATGTCCTGGTGGGGATCGACGGTGATGCCCGTGCCGAACGGAGCGCCACAGGGAAAGGCGGCAGGGGCCGCGAGGAGCACCGCCCCGCTGATCGCGAGCGCGAGCCAGCGTTTCATGGCCCGTTTCATGGCCGCACCTCCGGGTAGGCGCAACGGAAGCCGACATTGGGCGCCCATGAGCTTGGAAGACCCGGCTTGCGACAAGTCGTGCGCAGCGAGCTTTCGCCGCTGACCCAGCAGCCACCACGCATGACCTTCAAGCTGCCGCTCGCTGGCCCCGTCGGATCCTGAGCGGGGCTTTGCCGGTAGTAGGCGGCATCGTACCAATCCGCCGTCCATTCCCAGACGTTGCCCGCCATATCGAAGGCACCGTACGGGCTCTGGCCCGCCGGCCGCCGGCCCACGCGATCGGTGTCGCCGACGCAACCGGCGAAGTTGGCCTTCGAGCAATCAGGCGTGCTCTCGCCCCAGGGGTAGGTGCGTGGGGCCTCACTGCCGGCCGCGGCGCGCTCCCACTCGGCCTCGCTCGGCAGTCGCCCGCCAGCGAAGGCGCAGTAGACTTGCGCTTGCTTCCACGACACGAAGATCACCGGATAGTCCGCGAAGGCAGGATCGTCGAAGTAGTGTGCCCGAGCGGTCGAGCTTTGCAGCGACGGCGGAGCACAAGCCCCGGCGCGCACGCACGCCTGGTAGCGAGCATTGGTCACCTCGTAGCGATCCAGGAGGAATGCCGAGCCCGTCACGCGGTGAACCGGCTTCTCGTCCGCGGCTCCTTTCTCGCTGCCCATCAAGAACGAGCCGGCTGGCACGTGAACGGGGCTTGGGTCGAGAGCCGGCGCCGCGCAGCCAGGCGCCTCGTCGACCAGGCCATTGCAGTTGTCGTCCTTGAAGTTGCAGGTCTCGACCGCGCCGGGATGGATCGTCGGATCGCGATCGTTGCAGTCGTTTCCGGCGGCGCAGCCGATGCCATAGCCGTCCCCGTCGAGGTCGATGCAGCCCGCAGCCGCCATGCCGCCGGGCGAGCCCGCCCTGGCACCCGACCGCGCAAGCAGGGAAAAGCCGACAACGGCTACCCCCGTCACAAGCACTATCCAAAGCGAAGATAGCTTCATCATGGTCCGTGTCCCCCTTAAGTCACCATACTGCCAGCGCCGCCGGGCCGAACGCGAAATTCACACATCGGAGCCCAATCGATTGACGGCGATCACCATGGCTTGGCTTGGCCCTACCCGCACTTCGCCGACCAAGGAATTTTCGACAGGGGACACTCGGAATTGTGAGGGGCCAAACTCCCAAGACCCGCGAAGGACCTTGAGAATCGCGTAATCATGGGGCGCGATTCGCATGGCCCAACTCTTGCTCCATGCAGGCCACGAGGAGCTAGCATGACAAAGCGAGTCGGACACTTCCTTCAGTCCTACGTCCTTCAGGGCGCGGCCATCTTCATCTTTGCCGCCTGTGGCGGGGGTGGTGGAGGCGGCGCGGGCGGTGCCGCCGATGCGGGCGCTGCCACGGATCTCGGCGGCGTTTCAGGTGAGGTCAGCCCGCCGTCCAACCTCGCCGCGTACACGCTCAGCTACCGCAGTCAAGTGCGCGTCCCCTCGTCCGGCGCGATCTTGAGCTACGACGACTTCGCAGCGCAAGTCAGCCGATTGGACCCCATCGCGGCGAAGCGCTGCCCCGTCAGTAACAGCGCCCAATTCCAGACCGCCGTCGACGCCCTGGGCGGGATCAACTGGACCCACCCCGTCGACATCCTGAAGGACTTGAGCCTGCCACCGCTCTACCGTGGGCACATTCCCCCCGCGTTCTATGCCCCGACGGCAAACACGGCTGGGGCAGAAGACAGTAGCAAAGCGGCGCCCACCATCGAGCGGCCCGACCTGGTTGGCTTTCAAGACAATATCGCGATCTTCCTCTCCCAACGCCATGGGCTTCTCGCCGTGAAGACCGATGGCGCCACGCCCGAGCTGAGCTGCGCGCTCAAGCTGCCTGGCAATCCCAAATATTTCTTCTACCACGGCAAGGAATTGGTCTTGCTCGTCAATGGTATGTCCACAAATGAAGCCGCGCTTCTGCGTTTCGGCATCAGCGCCACTGGCTTCGACTTCCTGGACGCCGTCATGCTGGACAACCAACAGATCCAGGATGCACGCCTGTTCGACACCACGTTGGTGATCTACGCCAACTTGTTCAGCCCGCCGCCCGCGGCCACGACGCCCGCCGTGGACGCCGGATCAGGGGGCGGCGCGGTCGCTGTCCCGGCCGGGCGCACCGTTTCGGCGAGCTCGATCGGTGTGAAGGTGACCGTCGTGACGTGGGGGACACAGCTCAGTCTGGTTTCTCAGGAAGATCTCCTCAACGACCCGGTCAGCTCCGATCCCCTGGCTGGACAAAACCCCGTGGAGGCTGCGAAGCAGCTTTCCGTGGGACAGGTGGTGGCCACCTATCGCAGCTACAAACCCTTCATCAGCGCCAGCGACCGCTATTTCGTGGTCAGCCGCGATGTCAGCAAGACGGTCTTCACCGGCACCCAGTCCCAGACCTACACCTACTGCGCCGCCAGCCACCCAGGCCCGGATCGCAGCGTGCAGTACTGCTACCCCAAGTACGAGCAGCGTGCGAATCCCGACTACAAGGATCCGCAATCCACCAAGGGCGACTATCCCTGCAACGGCAAATCTCTTCTCGATTGCATCCAGGAGGCAGCCCCCTTGGTGAGCAAGTACATCTACGTTCGCGTCGGGGAAACCTGCAATACGTACACCTACCACGACTACATCTGCGACCGCACCGAGACCCAGACCGTATCGTACCCGACCTACCGCACCGATAGCGCCACGCAGTTCGTGGTGTACCGCTACACCGACGGTGACTTCGTCAAGCTGGACGAGCAGCTTTTCCAGATGGCGTCGCCAGGAACCACCACCGGCAGTGTACCGTCATTGACCTTCACTGGCGCGCCCCTGGAGGTCAGCGGCTCCATCGACAACAAGGGCGACCTGCAATTCCAGCAAGGGCACTTCTACGTGCTTACCAACCAGGGACAGCAATTGCACACCTTGCTCATTGCGGGTAACTCCATTGCAGAGCTCGGCATGCAAAACACACCCCGTCAAGGCGGAACGTACTCCTATTCCGGAACCCACTCGACCCTCTTCTCCGACAGCCGCATGATGGTCTCGCGCGCCTACTACGACTCCGCGGCGCCGAAAGGGATCTACAACTGGTCGGACGTCATCATGATGGACATGACTGCGCCGTCGTTCCCGACCCAGATCAATCACTTCGGCATGCCGGGATCGAGCGACCAGCTCATTCTGGCCGAGACGGGCATCCTCGGCCCAGGCACGGTGAACTTCACCAGCAGCGGCGTGCAGCGGAACCTGCAGAAGATCACGCTCTTCAGTCAGGACAACGCCGCCGAGGTGGACAATGTCCTTCTGGGCACCGAGTTCAACGCGAATTTCGTGCAGACCTGGCTGGGCGTCGCGGACGATCAGCGCATTCGCCTCGACTGGGACAGCCAACGCCTGTTCCTGCCCTACTCGGGCTATCACCAGGCGCCCCAGGGCCCGTTCAATCCTGCCACGCACCGTCTTAACATCACGGCGGTGGGCGTGGGCACAGGGCTCGCGTCCGAGATGACCTTCGACCTGGCCGAGGACATCGTCCGAACCGTCTCCATCGCCTCTTCGCCGACCGCCGGACGCGCCCTGGCCTTTGGTGATTCGTCGATCTATGCCTTGGGCCAGAACACGCAGGGCTGGTCGCTGGACGTCCTCGAGGAATACTCCACCCCCATGGCCGTTTATCGCATCAACGACAGCGGCGACGTGCACGCCCGCATCGACCGTCTTGGCGCTCGCTGCAAGATTTCAACCTTCAGTGGGAGCCTCAAGGCGTTCGCCCCGACCGCCCTGGCCACGGGGCTGACCATCGACTGCCCCGAATCTGGCTCGCCCATGGCCATTGGGCTCGACGTCGTCTTCTCCAGCGCATCGACCGGCTGGGGCCTCAGTCAAGACGGCCTGACCATCGCATCTCTCAGCGCCGACCAGGTCACGGAAGCGCTCAACCACGTGCGCAACGACGAATACTGCGCGCTGGACGGAGCCAAGGACGATGGCACCCCGGTCCCCTACCTGGACACCGTGCCGACAGCCGTCTGGTGCTTCCCGTGGCAGACCGGCGGTGTGGCAGTCGGCCCGCAACCGTAGGCAAGGAACATCGGGCAGTCGAACACGCGTATGATTGCCTCGTGCTGAGCATCGATCGGCTTTCCCTCGACTACCAGGTTCGCTACTGCGAGGAGAACGTCTGGCGCCTCCTGGCGCGCAGCGAGCTGGAAGCCCGCCGCTCGTGGGCTGTCATCGTCTCAAGTCAATCCGGCCACGTCGTGGCGCTTCGCCAAAGAGCTGGGCGACCCGGAGATGGTCTCGTGTGCTGGGACTACCACGTCTTCGCCGTGGGCGACGATGCGGACGGGACGCGCCTTGCCCTCGACCTGGACTCGGATCTTCCCTTTCCTTGCCCGCTTGCGCGTTACCTGGCTGAGAGCTTTCCGCCCATGCGCCACCCACGACGACGGCCCATCTTCCGCGTGATGGCCGCCCCCGACTACCTGACCGGCCTCGCTTCGGATCGCTCGCACATGCGCAAGCCCGACGGGTCTTACTTCGCGCCGCCCCCGCCCTGGCCCGCACCCGGTGGCGGGAAGAGCAACACCCTCATGGCGTGGATAGACGTCTCGTCCAACTCTCCCGGAGAGCTCTACGACCTAGCCAAGATGAGCGCCTTCGCTACCTGACCTATTGGAAGCAAGACAGGGATTGAGGATTACTCGTGCGCGGCCCGCGAAATGAGGCGAACTTCAGCCATGCCTTCGGTCTGCACGATCAGGTAGTTGTCCATGCCTTCCAGTCGGGAATCGGTTCCTTTCCTTCTGGTTCTTCCGTAGAAGCTCGCCGAGAGAGGCACCTCGATTCCATCGCTGACCCTGGATGCATTCGCTCGCTCGAATTCCACCACATAGTCGATACGTCCCGCAGCCAGCAGCCTATTGCCCTCGTTTCGATTCTTCACGTGTCGAATCTGCGCAGGGCCAGACGCACAGGGTACCGACAGATCATCGGCTGCCACGTACGCCAGCCTGCGTCCCCTGGACACCATCTTCCCGCACGCCATTTCATGCAGGATGGACCGAATCCCTTGCCGGTACAGCGCCTCATGCTTTGCCGACCAGGATGGGTCTGGCCAGTCGATGAGCGATTCGCAATAGTCCGTCTGCGTACAATCCACGAACCGCAGCGGCGGTGCGGGGGTCGAGGCACAGGATAGAAGCAAGAGTGCGAAGCAGAACGCGAGCAGTGTTCGAACCATGGGCCATGCACTATCGCGATAAAGGGCGGGCATGGTCAAGCCAAGGGATCCCGATTGAGTCAAGCCATCAGGCCGCCGCAGACCACTGGCGCCGCGCGTGCTCCAGGATCAAACCTTCGCGTAGCGCGGCCCGACAGACGCGTGCTCGTGGGATGTCGACCATGTCGAGCACCGAGGCCAGGATGATGGCTCCATGGATGATTTGATCCGCCCGGTCAGGGTTCATGCCAGGGACATGGCGGCGGGCCGCCAGCGGCAGCGCGGCCAGCTGCTCGATGAGCAGGCGCAGGGTGTCTCGGCTCAGGCAATTGGAGCCTTCGCCCGACGCCGGCACCAGGTGGAGCGCGCGGGCGACGGAGCGCAGAGCTCGGGCGGTTCCCGCGCAAAGCACGATCTCGCCGAGGTCGCGCCTTTGCAACGGGCGCAGCAGTGCGGCCACGCGACTGAATGCCCAGCGCTCGATCGCGCCCAGGTCAAGTGGCGAGGGGGGATCCGACGACGGCTGCTCTGTCACCGCACGCAGAACGCCGAGCGGCGCCGAGGCGGTGTGAAGGATCCGACTCCCATCGCCCACCACGACCTCGAGCGATCCCCCTCCGAGATCGAAGAGCGTGGCACGACCGAGACGGCCGCCCATCTGCGCGCGTGCGCCCGCATAGGCGAGACGTGCCTCCTCGTCACCCGAGATGACCTGGACGTCGATGCCGAAGCGCGAGCGAACCTTGGCGACGAACGCATGCCCGTTGCGCGCTTCGCGAACGGCGCTGGTCGCGACCGCGAGCACGGCCTGCGGTTCGTTCCTTTCAATCACCGGGACCAGCTCCCCCACCGCGTGCAGGGCGCTTTCGAGCGTCGCGCCCGAGAAGCGGCCGGTTCGAAAGATGGCCTCGCCGATCCTGGGCATCCGCTTGGCGCGCTCAATCACAGCCAGGCCCCCGCCACGCTCTACATCCGCAATCAGGGCATGGAAGGAGTTGGAACCGAGATCGAGGGCGGCGAGTCGCATACCATAAGTGTAAGCCGGCGCGAACTCGTGGTTATTTCCACTTTGGTAACAACTTATCAACAACCAGGAAACGACTGGGAGCGTGTGGACATCCTGAACGCCGGCTTCGTCTAGCCGCGTTGCATCTCAGGACTCGGGTTCAATCAGCTCGCTCGGGTCCTGCTGGGTAGGGCCCGCCCCTGTGGGATCAGGAGTCGCCGGACCGGACTCAGGCTGGGGGCCATCCTGAGGCTGTTCCGTCGCCGCCATTGGGGCGATGCTTATTCCCTCTCCGCCTTTCTTGACCGCCTTCTTGACGGCTTTCTTGACCGCTTTCCTGACCGCCTTCCTAAACGCCTTGTTGACGGCTTTCTTGACCGCCTTCTTGACGGCCCTCTTGGTGAGGACCTTTGTCTTGCCGAGAGTCTTCTTGGATTTGATCGGTTTCTTGGCTTTGGTTGCTCTCTTGGTTTTGGTTGGCATGGCGTACATGTTGCCGCTGCGTGGGCCTGCGCGCAAGCCCCCTGAGCCCTATCCGGGCGTGCCAGCGGCGATCTCACTCAACATGCCCCACCAAACGCACGATGCCCCGCCGGACCAGGGGTTCACCACCGGTCAAGCGGACCTTGTCGATGCCAAACCCTATCCAAATCGACAGAGCCACAACGTCACTTTGACTGAACTCAACCGTCCTGTCGCCGTCCGACCCTGTAACTGCCTGAACTTGCTGCGTCTCCTTCGTGGCTCGAAAGCTGCTTTGCTGGACTGCCATCCGCGGAACCACGCCGTCAACTCAGACAAGGACGTGTCCCATGGCACACGAATTAAAGCTCAATCTCCACCAGATCACGGGCGGTGCCTGTCGAAGGCTTCCAGGCCTGTGCCCACATACCGTATGCCGCTTCAACCTAACTTCCGAACGCAGAGACAACCGCGGGGCCAAGTCGGCGGAGATGCATCTTCCCGTCGTGCGCGAGTCGTGCGCGCTCGAAGCCGCTGAGCTCGGCGGCATGACCCTCAAGGAGATTGCCAGTCGATTGTCGCTCACACGCGAGCGCGTGCGTCAGATCCAACTGGGTGCGCTTGCGAAGGTGTGGTTGCATCTTAGGGGGAACGAAGGCGGAGACAGGGCCTCGGCGGTCGAGATGCGCCGCCGCCCGCGTATCGCTGCCTGAGACCAAGTGGTCAGAAGGATTCAATCCGCATGCGAAAGTTGCGAATAGTAACCATCAACATTCACAAGGGCTTTTCCTGGGGAAATCGACGGTTCATCTTACACCGCCTTCGTGAGGCGATCCGCTCGGTGGACGCTGATATCGTTTTTCTGCAGGAGGTAGTTGGCAAGAATTCCACTCGGGCCCAAGAGCATCCTAATTGGCCTGCTCAAGCACAACACGAATTTCTTGCCGATTCAGTATGGAAGTATTCTTCCTATGGCAAGAATGCCTTTTACCCCGACGGCCATCACGGCAATGCCATCCTGTCGAAATTTCCAATCCTCCATTCCGAACAAATCGACACCTCGACCAATAGATTCGAGCAACGTGGTTTCCTTTACTGCGCCGTGAGTATCCCAGGCCGCGCGAAGCCGCTGCATTGCCTTTGTATCCACCTTGGCCTATTTTCGGCCTCGCGCCGCAAGCAGCTTCGCATGCAGGCCGATTACATCAACTTGTGCATTCCGCGCGAGGGACCGATCATCATGGCGGGCGATTTTAATGACTGGCGCGGTCGGGGGGTCGATGATTTCGCCCAGCTCGTCGGCATGAAGAACTCCTCGATTGAGGCAACCGGAAGGCTGGCACGCACATTTCCCGCGCGGATTCCTGTTCTGCCGCTGGATCGAATCTATCTTAGGGGGTTGACGGCGAAGAGCTCGAAGACCCACAACAAAGGCATCTGGAAGAAGCTCTCAGATCATGCGGCCTTGTTTGTAGAAGGCGAGTTGCCGAAAGAGAGCATCTTGCTCCAAGCCTCACGGGCTAGTATTTGACCTATGACGGGCAGCGGGCACATCGGTTTCTGGACGCTGGCGAACGTCCTAACGCTGTCACGGATCCCGTTCGGGATCGCCTTCTGGTTTGTCACCGATCGTCCGACCTGGGCTCTGGCCGTCATGATTGTCGGTGGCGCGACCGATCTGGTCGACGGGGCGGTCGCGCGTAGACGCGGACAGGCGGGGCGAAACGGCGTAGGCGCGTGGCTGGACCCCGTTTGCGACAAGTTCTTCGTGCTATCGATGGTGGCGGCGCTGCTCATCAGTCGGCGTCCGGCACCTTGGATAGTCATCGCCATCGCGGCGCGCGAGAGCGTGGTCGTCCCGCTGGCCCTGGCCTACCGACTGGTGCCCGGCGTGCGACGGCGCCTTTCCTACGATTTCCGCGCTGGCCGTCCGGGTAAGCTGGCGACCATGGCCCAGTTCGCGGCCCTGACGGCGATGCTGTACGGGGCCGGAGTCCTGCCGTGGATCGCCGCGCTGGCTGGAATCGTGGGCCTGGCGGCCGCCGGGGACTACGTCCGCCGTGCACTGCACGCCGCCGCCAGTCCGCATGCTGCGCAATCGAAATGAAGGGACCCGACCTTCATCTTGATTGAGCGCATGACCGCGCCACAAGGGCTACTTGGCGACCAGATCGTTCTTTACTTCTTTGACGCCATGAATGCGTGCGGCAACTTCTCCTGCCCTTGCGACGTGTTCTGCCGAGTCCACGAAGCCGCTCAACTGAACGACGCCCTTGAACGTCTCTACATTGATCTGAAGCGTCTTCAAGGTGGCTTCGTCGAGAATTGCAGCCTTTACCTTGGTCGTGAGGACGGAGTCATCGACATACTCGCCGGTACTTTCGTGTTTCTGCGTGGCCGCACAACCTAAGAACGCCGGTGCGGACGTTAGGCCAGCCAGAAACCCAACAATGCGAAAT
>OBLT010002249.1_pt1 | contig 12137 bp, 10 predicted proteins | sample 1518721 | NCBI WGS metagenome assembly OBLT01 (sample SAMEA3539307, study PRJEB22396) | soil metagenome | biome: tundra; feature: field; material: soil | place: USA | collected 2010-05 | depth 0.15 m | reverse complement strand
GCGAGCAGATCGGCATCGCCCAGTCACCGTTCGTGGCCGCGGCGTATCTGTGCGTTGGCGCACTGCTGCTTGGCTGCACAAAGCTCGCGGCCGCACCGCTCACGCAGCACGCGGTCGAGGACGAGGACGAGGAGGATCTCGAAGCCGCGGGGCAAAGCGTGTAAGGATTGGATAGCGTGCTGCACAGTTAGCGCTTCAGGATCGGATTGATAATCCGCAGCCGGCCATCGATAACCTGTCCATGCTGCAAATGCTCCGAGTACAGCACCTCGGCGCCCGCGATCAGCGTCGATGCGACCAGCATGGCGTCGTACAGCGAGAGTCGGTAGCGCTCATGGATTGCCAGTCCTCGATCGTGTGTCGCCAAAGTGATTGCCTCTACGCTACACACGGCTCTGATCGTGCCGAGAATTTCTCTGACCTCGGTCAGCGGCATCTTTAGCTTGCGCAGGGCGGCAACTGCGAACTCGTTTAGGACCTGAACGCGCCCATAAAGACCCTTGGCTGGCGGTCATCCATTGGCCCGCGCATCACTCTTCGCGGTCCCCGGAACCAGTGTCAGTAGCGCGATCCCGCCAATCATCGCGAAGGCCGCGCCAAAGAGAAATACGGCAGCATGTCCCACGTGGTCCCAGAGCGACCCGGCGACCAGGCTGGCCACCAACCCGCATAACCCCACGACGGCGTTGTACCAGCCGATTGCGCTGGCGCGCAGCGTGTCCGGCGCGTAGTCACTCGCCAGCGCTTTGCCGACGGAGCGGAATATTCCTTGATAGAGACCGTAGAATATGAAGAGCATACCGATGAGTGCAATATTCCTGGTCCCGGCGAAGCCAAGATACGTGACGAGGAAGATGGCTAACGCCAGAACCAGTATGTTCCTTCTGCCCAATCGGTCAGACAGAAAGCCCGCCGGATAGGAAATGAGCGCAGCGGCCAGGTTGAATGCCGCATAAATCAGGATCGTCATTATCAACGATGCCCCGAGGTCCTTCGTCTGCAGGATCAGAAAGGCATTGCTGGAGTTGCCGATCGCAAATAAACCCGTCGCCAGCAGATACTTCCAGTAGGGTTTGGGGAAGTGCTTCAGGCCGACATCGATCTCTGCCTTCGCCGCTATGTTGACCGGTCGTTCGTGGACGAAGGCGATCATCATGAAAGCGAGGAGCCCGGGAATCACTGCGAAATAGAACAGCAGACGGATGCCGAGATGCCAGTGAATGAATAGCAGGATCGCGAGCAGCGGACCCAGGAACGCGCCGGCGTTGTCACCTGCTCCCTCGAGCCCGAAGGCCCGCCCTCTGTTCGCTGTATCAACTGATGAGACGATCAGCGCATCCCGGGGGGCAGACCGCGTCCCGGTACCGAGTCGGTCCAGAATTCGCCCGCCCAACACGCCTTGCCAGACCGTGGCAACCCCCATGAGAGGCTTGCCCAGCGCGGCCAGCAGGTAGCCCGCGAGGGCGAGGAGCTTAGGCCGTCGCAGCTTGTCTGACAGCGAACCGGCAAACCCCTGGATGATGTTCTGCGTCGCTCCGGCGATGCCTTCCACCAGACCGACAACGCTGCCGCTGGCATGCAGAGTCTGTGTCAGGAAGATGGGGAGAATCGGATAGAGCATCTCCGTCGAGATGTCAGCGAACAAGCTGGACAAGGCCAATAGGAACGTATTCCGTGAGAGGCCCGCGAAGTATCGAGGTGGTCCTGCGATCGCCATAGGACGGGAAACGACCATCGGGTTCCGATATCGAAACACGATCCCGCCTGCCAGTCCAGCCCGAGGACGCTCGGGCACCAGAAGACGCTGTCCACTGTTGCGCGCTCCGTGCCGTTGGCGCGGCGCGCATTCTCGCGGCGTCAGGTTGCTAAATTCGAATCGGCAAGGGGCACGTGCCGTGCGGTGACCTTACGGCTTGCAGCGCCACTATTCCTCTTCGAACAACTCGCCAAACAGCTCCCGTACGCTGGCTTTGGCGGATAGCAGCGCTTCGCGCCCAGCGGATGTTGCCCGATAGACTCGACGTTCGCTCCCGCCGGCACGCTTTTTCGCCGAAGTGACCAACCCCTTCTGCTCGAGCCCGTACAGGATCGGATAGAGAGTGCCGGCGCTCAGCTCGTATCCATGCCGACGCAGTTCCCCGATCATCGCGAGGCCGTAGACGGGCTCCTGTACCGCGTGATGCAGCACATGCAGGCGTCAGCGCAATTCAGCATTTCCGGTCTCGCGCAGTCGCATTGCGCTGAACTTGACCGTCAACGAGATTGCGGCTGCACCACCAGTACCACGAACGTCCCGGGAACCGGTGTCGGCCGCGGCCGTGGATTGTCCGGCGTGGCAGGCGCAGCGGGGCTGAGCTGTGCAGTGGGCAGGTACAGACGCTGAGTGCTGGTATCGAGCGCGATGGTGCGCGCGCCGCGCTGCGTAGTCAGCGTCTGCAGCACCGTGTATTGATCCGGACCGAGCTCGCGCACAACGGTCATCGTGCCCTCGCCGTTGGCGCTGAATATGTTCTGCGTCGCCGGATCGAACTCGCCGCCATCCACGCCCTTGCCGATCGGCACGCTGGCCACCGACTGGCCGGAATCCAGATTCGTTACGGCCAGAATCTGGTTGCCGCAGGTCGAGAAGCCGCGGCGATGTGCGGCATCCAGCGCGAGCCCGGTCGGCTGCTCGCATTTGGGCAGCGCCCAGCGCGCTCGCAGCGAGGCGGTCCCGGCATCGATCCGTGCCAGCTCGGCGGTGTCCTCAATGTTCACGAACACGTTGCCGCGACCATCGGCGCGCGAGAATTCGGGTTTGCCGGCCAGCGCAATCGTCGCCACCACCGTGTTGGTCCTGGCGTCGATCACGGTGGCGCTCTTGCCGCGACCGTTGAAGGCGAACACGCGCTGCGTGGTGGGCTCATACAGGATCGCGTCCGGTCCATCGCCGGTGGGCACGCTCGCGAGCACCGCGCGGCTCTTGAGGTCGAACACCTTGACCACATTGGCCTGCCCACAGCTGATGAAGCCGCGGTTCAATTCAGGGGCCAGCGCGATGCCGTGCACGCCGGGCGTATCGGGAATCTCGCCGACGCTCTTGCCAGTGCCGGTGTCCACCACCGTGACGTGAGTGGCGCGCGAGAGGTATAACCAATGCGTGTTCGGATCGACGCTGGGGTAATCCCAACCGCCATCGCCGCCGATGGGCAGCGGGTCGGTCATCCGGTACGGGCCGTCTTCGGCCTGGGCGTTCAAGCTCAGGCCGAGCAGCGCGAGCAGCGGCAGGCAACGCGAGATGTTCATACTAAAGTCCTTATTAAGCTGTGGAGAGCGGCACACAGGAATGGCCTCAGGCGATCGCGGGCGGGTCTCGGAGCGTGAGCCCGATCAGCGCCGGCATCGCCAACAATACCAACGGAAACTGGATCACGAGGCCGGCGATGATCGCGATGGCGAGCGGCTGCTGGATGCCCGAGCCATGGCCGATGGCCAGGGCGAGCGGCAGCAGAGTCAGGATCGCCGCCAGGGTGGTCATCGTGATCGGTCGCAGCCGATTGCGGCTCGCCTCGCGCAGCGCCTGACGCGGGCTCATCGTGCGCGCAAGCTCGATGTACTCCGAGACGTAGAAGATCGCCATCTCGGTGGCGATACCGATGATCATGGTCATGCCCATCAGCGCGGTGATGTTCAACGCTACGCCGGTCAGCCACAACGCGGTGAACACAGCGGTCGTCGACAGCAGCGATGTGCCGATGATGATCAGCGGTAGCCAGAACCGCTCATACAGCCACAGCAGCAGCACCAGCTCGGCGATCAAGGCCGCGGCGAACACCCGCGCGAGACCGGCGAAGGCGATCTGCTGCTGGCGGTACAGACCGCCCAGTGCATAGCTCACGCCGGGTCGCAGCAGCCCCGGCTGCGCCAGCGTCTTGCGCACTTCGTCGACCGCGGCGCCGATGCCGCGTTTTTCGATGCGCGCGGTGACGGCCACCATGGGCTGCAGATCGTCACGCGAAATTTCCGGCTCGCCGGACACCGGCGTGAGGCTCGCGACACGGCGCAGCGGGAACAGATGGCCGTCGGCGCTGCGGATCGGCAGCTCGGCCAGGCCACTGTCGCGCAGGCTCAGCGCATTGGGCACCCGCACGCGCACGTCCACCACCTTGGTGGTGCGTGGCAGCTGCGTGGCGATGGTGCCGTGGAGCGCTGCATCGACCCCGTTCGTGACCTCCTGCGGACTGCTGCCCTCGATCGCGGCTTTCACCGGATCGACCTTGAGGTCGATGCCATCGCCGGCCAGCACCACCCCATCCTTGATCTCGACCACGCCCTCGATCTTGCCGAGGGCTGCGGCCACGGCTCTAGCCTGCGGAATCAGTATCGCCGGATTGGCGGCATAGAGCTTGACCTCGATCGGCTGGGGCACCGCGGTCAGATCACCGATCAGGTCTTCCATGAGCTGCGCGAGCTCGACCTGCACGCCCGGCACGCGTTGGCCGACTCGCGTAAGCACCTCGGCCATCACATCCTCGGTCGCGCGCGCATGGTCGCTCTTGAGTCGCACGAAGAAGTCGCCGTGATGCGGCTCGCCCAGATCCCCGCCCAGGCTGGTGCCGGTACGGCGCGAAAAAGTATCCACTTCCGGAAACTCACGCAGGATGGCTTCCACCTGCGCCAGCTCGCGCTCGGTCTCGATCAGCGAGGTTCCCGGCTTGGTATAGAAATCCATCACGAAGCCGCCCTCATCGACCTGCGGCATAAAGCCACTCGGCACGCGCTCGTAGGCGATAAAACCCACGATCAGCAGCGGTATCACCGCGGCCAGCAGCCACACGGGTCTACGCAACACCCGATCGAGCAGCCGCAAGTGATGCCGCTGCAGCCAGCCCTCACGCTCGGAAGCCGGGTCGTGCCAGCGCTTGAAGTCGATCAGGTGCCGCGAGAGCACAGGCACCACGAATGCAGCCACAAGATAGGAGATGATCAGCGCCGAGGCCATCGTCACCGAGAGGGCCTTCGAGAATGCACCGGTGACGCCGCTCAGATAACTCAGGGGCAGGAATACGATCAGCGTCGCCAGGCTCGAGCCGATCAGTGGGCGCATGAACTCGTGCGCGGCCGGCAGCACCGCGGCGCGACCATCGGCCGTGCCGGCAGCGCCAGCGCGGCGGGCGATGTGCTCGACCATGACGATGACATCGTCGATCACCAGGCCCACGGCCGCGGCGATGCCGCCGAGCGTCATGATGTTGAAACTCATCCCTAAAACGTTGAGCAGCAGCGCGGTGACCGCCAGCGTCCCCGGTACGGTCAGCAGCGCGATCAGCATGATCCGCCCATTGCGCAGGAACAGGATCAGCACCCCTCCGGCCAGCAGCAGCCCGATCAGCACCGCATCGCGCACGCTGGCGGCCGACTGCAGCACCAGCTGACTCTGGTCGTACCAATTGCGCAGCTGCACATCCAGCGGCAACTTCAACGCGGCGAGGCGCGCGCGCACGTCGGCGGCAATCTGCACCGCGTTGCCGTCCGGCTGCTCGTAGACGTTGAACAGCACCGCCGGCTCGCCGTCTTCGCTGACCCGGATCCACTGCGGCACCGAGCCGTTGCGCACCTCCGCCACATCGCCCAGGCGCACCACCCCGGCGGCGTCGCTGCGCACCACGATGTCCTGCAACTCGCGCAATTGCCGCAGGTCGCTGTTCGAGACCACGAGGTACAGCTTGTCGTGATCCTGCACCCGGCCCACCGCCTGCAGCGCATTGCCCGCGGCCACCGCGGTGACAAGATCGGACAGACCCAGCCCATAGGCATCGAGCCGGTGCGGATCGGCCAGCACCTCGACCTCATCGAGCGCGCCGCCCTGCACGTCCACGCGCGCGAGCCCCGGCACCGGGGCCAGCAGCGGCACGATCTGAAACTGCGCCAGGTCATGCAGCGCGTTGGGGCTCAGGCGCTTGGAGCTCAACGCATAGGAGATGATCGGGAATACCGTCGGGTCCATGCGCCGCACGCCGTAGGTGGCACCCGCGGGCAGCTTCGAACGCACCTGGGCGATGGCCGCGTCGACCAGCAGCGTGGTGGCGATCATGTCGCGACCCCAGCCGAAGTCCACCGAGATCTGCGCCGCGCCGCGCGAGGTGGCCGAGCGCACCTCGCGCACGCCCGGCACCGATCGAATCGCCTCCTCGACCGGTCGCGTCATGGTCAGAGCGGTCTGGTCGGCCGGACGATCGCCCGCGGACAGGTCGACCACCACGCGCGGAAAGGACACTTGCGGAAAAAGACCTACCGGCGTCGACAGCGCCGCGACCGCCCCGGCCAGCGCCAGTGCGCAGGCGATCACGACGATCGAGCGCGCGTGCCGCTCGAGCAGCTGTTCGAATCTCATGTGCCGTTGGCGTCGGGGTGCGCATCGCGCAGCCGCACGGGCGCGCCGTCGTTGAGCTGGTAGTTGCCGAGCGTCACCAGTGGGCGCTTGGGATCGAGCGCACCGTCCACGAGCGAGCGCTCATCGTCACCGCCGAGCCGCTTGACTGCGACCCGCAGCGCCTTGCCGCTGGCCACCTGGAACACGTAGTCACCCTGCTCGTCGCCGAGCACCGCATCGCGCGGCACCACCCAGCCGTGGAGTTCGCCGGTCCGGATGCTGGCGCGAAACGCCGCGCCTTCGAGCAGCTCCGCCGATCCGGCCTCGCGCGGGGTAACCTCGACATCGATCAGTCGCGTCTTGGGATTGAGCACCCGGTCGATGCGCGACACCGTACCCTGCTGCACGGGCTCACCTTCCGCCAATGGCGTCAGATCAACCGTCTCGCCCTCGCGCACGCCCCGCCGCAGCATAGGCTCGACCCCCACCGTGATCACGAGGCCATCGCGGCGCGTGAGCGTCACGAGCGGCGCGCCGGCCGCCACGCGCTCGCCCTGCCTGACGGGCAATGCACTCACGACGCCGTTGAACGGGGCGCTGATCATCTGCTGTGCGGTACCGCCATGCTCGGCTTCGAGCGCCGTCAGCGCCGCCTGCGCATCCGATGCGGCTTTGCCGGCCTGCGCGAGCTGATCGCGGGTCGCGAGTTGCTGATCGAGCAGCCGCGCGGTGCGGGTTTGCTCCTCCTTCGCCAGCTCGAGCGCAGACACCGCCTGCTGATAGCTACTGCTCGCCGCCGCGGCCAGGTGAAATTCCAGCAGCGATTGACCGGCACGCACGGACTCGCCGGCCGTGACGTCAATACGCATGACGCGCCCCTCGGCCTGCACACTCAATGTCATGCTACCGTTGATCGCGGGCGTCGCGATGCCGTAAGCCACCACAGTGTCGGACATCGAGCCCCGCTGCGGCATCTGCGTCTGCACCAGCACACTGCCGGCCTCATCGGCCTCGGTAGCTGCGAAGGCGGCACCGCACGCTACCAGACACGCCAGCACGCCGCTGCCGTGCCATGCTTGTACCCTGATCATGGCTGCACCCCTGATCATGGCTGCACCGGCGCGCCATTGAGTGACGCCGGCGGCATGCCGGCGCCGATCAACGTAGCGATCGCCACCTGCTGCTCGAGCAGACTTTGTTCCATCGCAAGCACTTCCTGTGTTTTGGCACTACGGCTGGATAACATGTCGATAGTGGTGCGCTCATCGAGATCCCCGGCCCGAAAAGCGTTGTCGGCGCGCTGCGCGGCCTGCGAGAGCTCCGCGAGCTGTGCGCGCTTGCCGGCGAGCTGCTGCTGCAACAGAGCGTTGTCGGCCAGCAGCGAGAGCACTTCACTGCGCGCGGCGAGCAGCCGGGCGGTGAATTCATCGTGCAGCTGCTGCCGCGTGGCCCGTTCGATCGCGATGTTGCCCTGGTTGCGGTCGAATACCGGCAGCTCGAGCGTGATCTGCGGGCCGACGCTGCGAACATCGGTGTTATCCCGCTCGCCACCGACGCCGAGTGAGAACAATGGGAATTGGGCCAGGATGGCACCACGCACGCGCTCCTCCTGCGAGCGATAGCCGAGCTGCAGTGCCAGCAGATCCGGGCGGCGACGGGCAAGATCGCGCAGCGACTGCGTGACCGCATCGGCATCGATCGGTGAGAGCACGATGTGCTGCTCGAGCGGCAGTGGCGCCTCGGAGCTAAGGCCGAGCAGCTGATTGAGTTCACGACGTCTGGATTCCTGCTGGCGCTCCAGCTCATCGAGCTGCTTGCGCGCATCGGCGGCGGCGCTGAGCTCCGGTAGCAGCGCGGGAAGCGTGCTGTCGCCGCGCGCGAGCGCCTCGCGGCTGCGCGCCGCGCGATCGAGCAATAGCGTCACGCTCTGTTGCAGCGCCTGGCGCTGCTGCTCGCCCTCGATCAGGTCCACGGCCTGCAACCGCGCCTTGGCGATAATCTGCCATTCCTCCCACAGCAGGCTGGCATCGATCGCGCGCGCCCAATGCCGTGCGGCGCGGCGCTTGGACGAGAGCGTGACCAGCGAGCGCAGGTCCTGGCTCAACGCGACCGTGATCGGGTCGGTCGTGCCCGGGCCACTGAGCAGAAAGCCGTAGCTCGCGCTGAGGGCGGGATTGGGCAGCAGGCCGGCCTCCAGCAATTGCGCCTGCGCCAGACCATGTTGGGTACGGGCGGCAATCAGCCCCGGATTGTTCTGCACCGCCAGCAACGCGACGTCCTCGACACTTAAGGCAGGGGGCAGTGGGTTCGCATAAAGCAACGCCGCGGCGCTATCCTTAGGTCTCGCATCCAGCGCCAAGGGTAATGGCCGATAGCTCGCGCAGCCGGCCAGGACCAGCAGGGCCGCCAGCGCCAGAGCCGCCCCTGGCTTAGGTCTATCGAGGGTCATAGCAGTACGCATGACCTGGGCAGCCTAGCTGGCGCAGGCTTGCGGCGGGCTGGACGCGAGATTACGAAATCGCAATCTAATCCGCGGCCGCGATGCGGTTTAATGGACGCCGAGACGAGGAGGTGTCGTGCGGATCCTGCTGGTCGAGGACGATGCGGAAACTGCCCACTACGTGTTGCAGGGCCTCAACGAGGCCGGGCATAACGTCGCGATCGCCGCCGACGGCCGCGATGGCCTGTTCCGCGCCGCCGGCGAGGACTGGGACCTGTTGATCGTCGATCGGATGCTGCCGGGACTGGACGGCCTCGGGCTGGTGCGCACGCTGCGCGGCGGCGGCATCGAATCGCCGGTGCTGTTCCTGACCACACTCGGCGGCCTGGATGAGCGTGTCGCCGGTCTCAACGCCGGCGCCGACGATTACCTGGTCAAGCCGTTCGCCTTTTCCGAGCTCGCGGCACGCGTGGCGGCGCTCGGCCGCCGCCCACGCCGCGCGCCGCCGGACACGCGCCTGAAAGTCGCGGACCTCGAGATGGATCTGCTCTCGCGCAGTGTCCGGCGCGGTGGGCAGACGGTCGAGCTGCAACCGCGCGAGTATCGTCTACTGGAATGCCTGATGCGGCACGCCGAACAGGTCGTGACGCGCACCATGCTGCTCGAGCTCGTCTGGGATCTGCATTTCGATCCGCACACCAACGTCGTGGAGACTCATATCAGCCGACTGCGCGGCAAGATCGACCGCGGACAGGCTGCCACCCTGATCCACACGGTGCGTGGCGCCGGCTATTGCCTTTGTGCGAGTCCCTAGAGTCCTTCGGACCTCGAGCTTCCGGTTGACGTTGCTCTACGCCGGTCTGACCGGCCTGAGCTACCTGCTGCTGTTCGGTGTGGTGTACTGGTCCACCGCCAATTCCATGGAGCGGCAGATCGATGCCAGCGTCGATGGCGAATTGGCCGAGATCCGGGCCGACGCGCAGGACGGCGGACTACCGCGGCTGCGTGAGGTGGTGCGCGAGTTGAATAGCCGCTCCCCCGACTACTTTTATCTGTTGCAAGACACGTCCGGTGCGGTGCTGGCCGGTAACCTGCCTGCGACGCGCTCTGTGCCCGGTGTGCGGCAATGGCCGGGTAGCGCTCGAGATCCGCGAATGCCTTACAGCGGCATTCGCGGCCGGGGTTTGACCGTGGGCGATGGCGCCTACCTGTTCGTGGGCTTAAACACGGTTCAGCTGCATGAGATGCAGCAGACCGTGGTGCGGGCTTTTCTCTGGGGCCTTGCGCTCGCGATGCTGCTGGCCCTGGCCGGCGGCGCGGCGATGAGCTTTTCCGTTCTGCGTCGCATCGAGGCCGTGAGTCAGACCAGCCGTGACATTGTCGGTGGCGACCTGCAGCGACGCATCCCGGGCCGCGGCAGCGGCGATGAATTTGACCATCTCGCCGCGAGTCTTAATGCCATGCTGGACCGCATCCAGACGCTGATGGAAGGCCTGCGTCAGGTATCCAACGACATCGCGCATGATCTTCGCACGCCGCTGACACGCTTGCGCCAGCGCTTGGAACTGGCGCAGCGGCGCGGTGGGGTCGCGACGAGCTCCGGCACGGTGCTGGAGGAAGCATTGCACGACATCGACACGATTCTGGAGACGTTTGGTGCACTGCTGCGCATCGCACAGATCGAGAGCGGCGCGCGCGTAGCCGGCTTCACCGAATTGGATCTCGGCGAGCTGCTGCGGACCGTGACGGAGATTTATCAACCGTCGCTTGAGGAGAAATGCCAGGCGATCGTGGTGCAAATTGACACAGCGCTGCGCGTCAAGGGCGATCGCGAACTGCTCACGCAGATGTTCGCTAATCTGCTCGAAAATGCGGTGCGCCACTCGCCACCGCATGCGCGAGTTGAACTGAGCGCGCGGCGCCGCGGTGCGATGATCGAGGTGAGCATCGCCGACAACGGACCCGGCATTGCACCGGAATTTCGCCACAAAGTGCTGCAGCGTTTCTTTCGGCTCGAGGCGAGCCGCAGTACACCGGGCAATGGCCTCGGACTCAGTCTGGTCGAGGCTATCGCACGGCTGCATGAATCCGAGCTTGCGCTTTCCGACCACGAGCCGGGCTTGCGAGTGAATGTCACTTTGCGCGCAGCCAAATTATGACCTAAGCGGTAAGCGTCGCATAGTCGGTGTACCCCTTGGGCCCGGGCACGTAGAAGGTGGCCATGTCGGGCGCATTGAGCTTCGAGTTCAAGCGCAAACGCTCCACCAAGTCCGGGTTGGCGAGGAATGGCCTGCCGAACGCGATCAAGTCGGCGCGCCGCTCGATCAGCGCACGCTCGGCGCTCGTGCCATCGAAACCGCCGGCCAGAATGAACAATCCCGAAAAGCCGCTGCGCAGTTTGAGCTTGATCTCTGCCGGCACGGGCGGTGCGCCCATCGCGGAATGGTCGAGCACGTGCAGGTAAAGCAGACCCAAGCGCGAGAGCTCGCTCGCCAACGCGAGGTACTGCGCTTCGAGTTCCGGAAACGCGCCGGTGCTGTTGAACACGCCATAGGGCGAGAGCCGCATGCCGACCCGATCGGCGCCAATGGCGTCCGCCGTCGCGCGTGCGACCTCGAGCGCAAATCGGTTGCGAGCCGCAATGCTGCCGCCATAGCCATCGGAGCGGCGGTTGACGTTCGCGTTCAGAAACTGCTCGATCAAATAGCCATTGGCGGCATGCAACTCAATACCGTTGAATCCGGCGTCGATCGCGAGCCGCGCCGACTGTGTGTACTCCCCGACGGCACGAGCGATATCGCGCTCGGTCATGGCCCGCGGCGGGCTGTGGGGCTGCAAGCCTGATGCGTCGGTATACATCTCTCCCGGGCACACCTCGGCGGTCGGTCCCAGCACTTCAGCGCCTGCGGGCAGGTTGGCGATATGGGTCACGCGCCCGGTGTGCATGAGCTGCAGGAAAATCTTGCCGCCGCGCGCGTGAACGGCCTGCGTGACGCCTTTCCAGCCGCGCACCTGTGCGCCGTTGTACATCCCTGGGATGCGCGGATAGCCCAAGCCGTTGGGCGAAGGCGAAGTACCTTCGGTGATGATCAGGCCCGCGCCGGCGCGCTGGCTGTAGTACTCGGCCATCAACGCGTTGGGCGTGTTGGCATCGACGGCGCGATTGCGCGTCATGGGCGACATGACGAGGCGGTTCTTGAGCTGCAACGGGCGGCTCAGCAAGGGTTCAAATAGCATGAGGATCCTCGGTAACTGGGTACTAGAGTGTGGGTTCCGGCAGTCTGCAGCAACGAACGAACAGGCCATGACCTGTTCACGAAAGTACATGTGCATCATGACAAATTG
>OBLT010002248.1_pt1 | contig 12138 bp, 8 predicted proteins | sample 1518721 | NCBI WGS metagenome assembly OBLT01 (sample SAMEA3539307, study PRJEB22396) | soil metagenome | biome: tundra; feature: field; material: soil | place: USA | collected 2010-05 | depth 0.15 m | reverse complement strand
ACTAAGAACAACAGCCCTAAAATTTCAGGGCTATCGTGATCAAATTACGTTTTAAGAATTATGCTTCAAGAATAATTTTGCTCTTTTCTTTCCCTTCCATCATCTCAACTGACCGGGTAATGAAATTGGTAAGTTCATTGCCTTTTAATAATCCTTGTGAAAGCAAGGCGAGGTCAGCTAAATTTCTTACTTCCCTTTCCTGTTTTTGCCTGTTCTCTTCATTGAGTATTTTCTGAAAAACGGGGTGATTGCCATTAACTGTAAGCGTTACTTCCTCTGGCAGATTGCCATAAAAACTCCCCATTCCTCCCCCGCCGCTCATGGCCATATCTTTCATCCTTCTCATGAATTCGGGCCGCGTAGCAATAACAGGCAAAGTATCCGGAGACAATCCTTTAACTTCAACCGTTACGTGCAACTCAGGTATTTCTAAATGAAACATATCTTTTAACTTCAGCTGATCGTTTTTACTCAAAACGCTGTCGACATGGTCCCCCTTGTCAATTAGATTATCTGTAATGTCGGCATCCACCCTAACAAACTGAACGTCATTCCATTTCATCTCCATATTGTTGATAAATGCAGCGTCCACGATTGTTTCGAGCTTTACAACTACATAGTTTTTCTTTTTGGCATCCTGTATAAAGCTATTTTGCTGAATCGGGTCGGTAGTGTAAAGCATAACCAGTTTGCCCTCTTTATTTTTTTGCAGCGACTCAGTTGCAGTGCGGTATTCATCTATTGTATAAAATTTACCACCTGCAGCGTCTTCGAAAAGGTTGAACTTGTTAGCCTTCTCCAAGAACTTATCATCGGTTATCATTCCATATTTCACAAAAAGGCCCAGGCTTTCCCATTTTTCTTCAAACGATTTACGGTCTGATTTAAATATTTCATCAAGCTTATCAGCCACTTTTTTTGTGATGTAGGAATTTATCTTTTTTACATTTGGATCTCCCTGAAGATAACTGCGGCTCACATTTAAAGGAATATCAGGGCTGTCAATTACCCCATGCAACAACATTAGAAATTCCGGAACAATATCCTTTACTTCATCTGTTACAAAAACCTGGTTGCTATATAATTGGATTTTATCCTTCTGAATCTCGAAGCGCTGTTTCACTTTAGGGAAATAAAGAATACCGGTAAGATTAAACGGGTAATCAACATTGAGATGTATCCAAAATAAAGGAGCCTCACTAAATGGGTATAATTCTTTATAAAAATCCTGGTAATTCTGGGGCGTAAGGTCCGCGGGCTTTTTCGTCCATGCAGGACTAGTGTTGTTAATTTGCTTATCCTCAAATTTTATCGGAACAGGCAAAAACTTACAGAATTTCTCAAGAATATGCTGAATGCGCTCCTGCTCCAAGAATTCTGAACTTTCTTCATTAATATAAAGCACGATATCGGTTCCCCTGCCTTTCTTTTTGATTTCTTCAAGAGAAAATTCGGGACTTCCATCGCATTCCCACCTGACTGCTTTGGCGTCTTCCTGGTAGCTCTTTGAAATAATTTCAACTTTATCACTCACCATAAATGAGGAATAGAAACCTAAGCCGAAATGTCCTATGATATTGGACTCATTCTTGCCCTTATATTTTTCCAGGAATTCTTCAGCTCCGCTAAATGCCACCTGGTTGATATATTTGTCTACCTCTTCAGCAGTCATACCTGCTCCCTTGTCCGAAATAGTGATCGTCTTTTTTTCCTTATCTACTGAAATTTTAATATCAAGATCCTTGATTTCCCCCTTCACTTCCCCTAATGATGCAAAAGTTTTCAATTTTTGAGTTGCATCAACTGCATTGCTTACCAGCTCGCGAATAAATATCTCGTGATCACTATAGAGAAATTTCTTAATTATTGGAAAAATATTTTCTGTCTGTACCCTTATATTTCCTTTTTGCATTGGTAGTATTTTTTAGGGAAAGATTTCAAAAAAAATGCCACTTTAAATATTATGCCACTATGGCAAGGAATAACAGAATCTTATTTTTCCGGCTGCACACTTCCACTTCCGGCTGTATGAATTTCGGGATTTGAAGGATTACCCCCATAATATATATCGCCGCTTCCAAAAGATGAAGCCGAAAGATGAACACTTGCAAATACGTGCGCATTGCCGCTTCCCATAATTTTTACAGTGGCATTCTCGCTTTGAAGTCCACCGCAATTAACGTCACCGCTTCCTGTAACAGTGCATTCAAAATCTTTTGTGCGTCCTTTTAGGTCAACATTACCTGAGCCGGTGATATCAACAGAAACAGATGGAGCATCCACCTCTCCTTTAATATTCCCGGAACCGGAAACATTCATTTCAATTCCCTGTGCATTCTTAAGTTGGTCTTTTATAATAATATCTGCAGAACCTGATGTAGACAATTTGTCAAGTGAAGGGGCTGTAATATACACTTTCACATGATCATTATTAATGGAAGTAGCATCCTGATAGTGAACATTTAAGGTTCCATTGCTCACTTCCGTGACAATATAAGGCAGTACATTGTCATCATCTTCTACAGAAACTGAATAAGCTGATCCATTGCCGATTTCAATGTCAATAGACCCGGAAGTCCTTACAGCATGGAAATTGCCGGTATTTCTTTTTTCAGTTCGTATGTTACCATTTCCCGTAATTACATTGCAGGAACTGAGAAATATCAATGCTGCAGCAAAAATTGAAAAATTCTTCATTGGAGTAATTTTAAGATTATCAAATAGCAAGTTACAAAATCAATAAACTTTTTACCTTCGCAACAAATGACCCAGAAAATTCTGATTCTCGATTTCGGCTCCCAATATACACAATTAATTGCCAGGGCCGTGAGGGAAGCCAATGTTTACTGCGAAATTATTCCATATAATAAACAAATTGAATTTTCAGAAGACTTGCAGGGAGTGATACTTTCCGGGTCTCCGTTTTCTGTAAATGAATCTAATGCCCCAACCGTTGATGTGAAAGCCATAGCAGCCAAGATTCCTGTTTTAGGTATTTGCTACGGCGCACAACTTACGGCAAAATTATACGGCGGGGTTGTGGAGAAAAGCGACAAAAGGGAATACGGCAGGGCCAAACTCCAGGTGAAGGATAGCCATGAATTATTGGAAGGTGTAAAGAATAATTGCGATGTATGGATGAGCCATAGTGATACAATCACCAGGCTGCCGGACCATTTTACTTTATCAGCTACTACGCACAGCATTCCCGTAGCCGCTTTCAAATATGAAAGCGGCAAAAGCAAAATATTCGGATTACAATTTCATCCCGAAGTATATCATTCTGCCGAAGGCAAAAAGATTATTAAAAACTTTCTGGTAACGGTTTGTAAATGTAAACAGAATTGGACTCCTGTTCATTTTATTAATAGCACAGTCTCTGCAATCAAAAAAACTATTAGTGATAAGAAAGTGATCATGGCACTAAGTGGCGGGGTGGATTCCACCGTTGCAGCAACGCTTATTCATAAAGCAATCGGGAAAAATCTTTTTGGGATTTTTGTAGATAACGGGGTTCTCAGGAAGGATGAATTTCAACAGGTACTTGATTCATGCAAGAGTATCGGGTTAAATATAAAAGGGGTCGATGCACGAGATCATTTTTATACAAAGTTAGCCGGTAAGGTAAGCCCGGAAGAGAAAAGAAAAACCATAGGAAGATGTTTTATTGAAATATTTGATGAACAGGCGCATAAAATTAAAGGTATAGAATTCCTGGGCCAGGGTACCATTTATCCTGATGTGATTGAATCCATGTCTGTAAATGGCCCTTCGGCAACTATTAAGTCACACCATAATGTTGGCGGACTTCCTGATTATATGAAGCTGAAGCTTATAGAACCACTTCGATCTTTGTTCAAAGATGAAGTAAGAAAAGTTGGGGCTGAACTTGGTTTGCCACCGGCTCTTTTAAATCGTCATCCTTTCCCCGGGCCGGGATTGGCAATCAGAATTTTGGGAGAAGTTACAGAAGAAAAGGTACAATTACTGCAACAGGCTGATTCAATATTTATCGAGGCATTATTAAAACATGATTTATATAATCGCGTATGGCAGGCAGGCGCTATCTTGCTTCCGGTAAAAAGTGTGGGAGTTATGGGCGATGAAAGAACCTATGAATTTACTGTAGCTTTAAGAGCGGTAACCTCCGTGGATGGCATGACGGCTGACTGGGCACACCTGCCTTATGAATTTCTGGCTTACGTGTCAAACGAAATAATAAATAATGTGAAGGGTATTAACCGGGTTGTATATGACATTAGCAGCAAGCCACCTGCAACGATAGAATGGGAATAAGAAAATGCTCCGCAAGTCAATGAGGTTAATGAATCACTAATATTTAATATATTTGGTTCTCCCATATGAAAAAAATTTTTTCTGCCTTAATAATCACAATTTTATTTGCCAACAGCCAATATTCATACGCACAAAACGAAATAAAAGCTCCTTTAAAAACATTCAGGATCGCGATATTTGCTCCGCTTTACCTGGATTCGGTTTTCAGTAACAGTGTTTTGCGCTCAGACTATTCTATTCCAAGATTTATAGTGCCGGCGGTTGATTTCGTTCAGGGAGCTAAGATTGCCCTCGACACCTTGAACCTCAACGGCAATAAAGCTGAAGCATTTATTTATGATTCAAAATCTTTTACCCAGCCTGTTTATTGGCTCATTAAATATAATAAACTGGAAGATATTGATCTGATAATAGGATCCGTTAAAGATCCCGAATATCACGAACTTGCCGACTTTGCATGGAAAAAAAATATTCCTTTTGTTTCGGCCACCTATCCAAATGACGGAGGGATCTCAGGTAACCCAAATCTGATAATTGTAAACTCAACCTTGAAAGCCCATTGCGAAGGCATCTTCAGCTATTTGCTTCAAAAACATGGAACTGACAATATATATCTGATTGCGCGAAAAGGTGATGACAGGATTGAAAATTATTTCAGGAAGTTTAATTACTCCGAAGGCAGGCCCCTATTGAACATGAAAACAATAGTGGTCGACAGCACCATTTCTTCATATAGCTTATTGAACAGGATAGACTCAACACATCCTGCAGTGATAATAGGCGCAAGCCTTGATGAAGTATTTGCTAAAAGCCTGGCAGATGCATGTTATCCCATTCAGAAAAATCATTCGATTTCATTAATAGGTATGCCCAACTGGGAAGGATTTAAAAGCCTTTACAATAAAAATGAATTTAAAGATTTTCCGATACACTATACATCACCTCATTTTGAAACAGAAAATAATATGCTGGACAGTATTTTAATTAAGAAATATTTTCAACTCTATCGCACAAAACCTTCTGACATGGCTTACAAGGGTTTTGGAATCACTTGGTATTTTGTCAACCTGCTTCTTCATTATCCCGGCAATATTATGACTCATTTAAATGATACCTTATATGCTGCATTTCGCGATTATAACTTTAAGCCGGTTTTTAATGATATCCCAAAAAAGGAACCGGATTATTATGAAAACAAACACCTTTTTATCATGGAAATCTTAAATGGCGAAATTTTGAAGGAATGGTGAATTAATTATAGATTTTTTTCTATTTCTCCTTTTTATTCTTAATGAAAAATTATTATTCAATTACCAATTAGATTGTTTTTGTTAAAAAATTTATGCGAACAAACAGGTTAGAAGCTTTCAGTGATGGGGTACTTGCTATCATTATAACAGTAATGGTTCTGGAGATGAAAGTTCCTCACGGTGTTGATTTGTATTCCCTCAAACCTGTTTTGCCGGTATTCTTAAGTTACATCCTCAGCTTTGTTTATATAGGAATTTACTGGAATAACCACCACCATATGTTGTATGCAGCCCAGCATGTAAATGGAAAAGTTTTATGGGCCAATATGCATCTTCTTTTCTGGCTATCTCTCATCCCATTTGTTTCCGGATGGATGGGTGAAAATGATTTTGATACATGGCCCGTAGCTTTATATGGAATTGTATTGTTGATGGCTGGAACGGCTTATTATATTTTGTCACGAACTCTTGTTAGCCTTCACGGAAAAGAGTCCACAATCGCAATTGCATTAGGGAAAGATCAAAAAGGTAAAATTTCATTGGAGATTTACGCTTTGGCTATTGGGCTTTGTTTTGTAAACCCCCGTATTAGTTTAGGTCTTTATTCAACCGTAGCAGCAATATGGCTGATCCCTGATACCCGGATTGAGAAAAGAATAGTTTCGAGCCAAACAAAGGAATAAAATGGCAAAAAGAATACCTATAGCAAACCTTTCAATGGGGAAATATTCAATTATTTTATTTTTCACTTTCATTATGCCTGCACATTTCTGCCTATCTTAGAATTATGAATCCTCCTAACTAACAAAGGTTAATTTAATGAAAAATCTATTTCTCCTTCGCAAGCTCTCTCTCCTCCTTCTTACCGTTCTTTCTTCTTACTTAACACGGTCCCAACCAATGGATACCTCACTTTACAGTAGTTTGAAATGGAGAAGTATAGGCCCATGCCGGGGAGGCCGAACTGTTGCCGCTGCTGGTATTGCCCACCAACCCAATATTTTTTATATAGGTGTAAACAACGGTGGGGTTTGGAAAACGACAGATTATGGAAGAACCTGGTTCCCGATTTTTGATAGCGAGCCAACTGGTTCAATCGGATCTATTGCAATAGCTCCTTCCAATCCTGATATAATTTACGTCGGAAGTGGTGAAGGGTTACATCGTCCGGATCTGTCAACAGGTAATGGTATTTACAAATCTATTGATGGCGGAAAAACCTGGACGCATTTAGGCTTGCGTGACGGACAACAAATTCCAAAAATTGTAGTGGACCCTGAAAATCCTGAAAAAATATATGTAGCAGTGCTCGGTCACCCTTATGGCCCGAATAAAGAAAGAGGGATTTACCGCTCGACGGATGGCGGCAAAACATTTGATAAAATTCTTTTCATTGACGAAAATACAGGAGGTGACGACATTGCCATTGATCCAAAAAATCCTCAAACCATTTTTGCGACGCTATGGCAATCCAGAGAATGGCCGTGGGAAAATGGTGAAGGTGCCGGTACAAATGGGGGCATTTTTAAATCCACGGATGGGGGCAATACCTGGAAAAAATTATCCAAAGGATTACCGGGTAATATGGTTCAGACGCATATAGAAATTGCACCTTCATCCCCAAATATCATTTTTGTAGCTATAGGCACCACTGAAATGAATCCCTACGGCTCCGGCAAAGGCATGGGAATCTACCGATCAGATGATGGAGGTGAGAATTGGGAAAGAGTCTCGGATGACGGAAGGCCGGAGGCAAGAATTGGTGGGGGGGATGTACCTGTAGTCAGGGTAGATCCAAAAAATCCTGAAATTGTTTATAGCACAAGTATTGTTGTTTGGAAATCCATTGACGGGGGTAAAAGCTGGAAAGGAATCCGCGGTGCCCCGGGAGGCGATGATTATCAAAATATGTGGATCAACCCGGTTGATACCAAAATAATGTTGGTTACAGGCGATCAGGGCGCTATTATTACTGTAAATGGAGGTGAAACCTGGAGTTCCTGGTATAACCAGCCTTCAGCCCAGTTATACCATGTTAGTGCAGACAATGTTTTTCCTTACAATGTTTACAGTGGCCAGCAGGAAAGTGGCTCAGTGGGTATCTCCACCAGAGGAAATGATGGCCAAATAACTTTTAGGGAATGGCATCCGGTGGGGGCCGAAGAATATGGCTATGTAGCGCCAGACCCATTAGACCCAAATATTATTTATGGAGGGAAAATATCCCGTTATAATAAAATTACTGGCCAGGTTCAGAATGTTTCCCCTAAGCCTGACGGAAAAGAACGGTATCGTTTTGTGAGAACAGCTCCTATATTATTTTCTCCCATTGACCCCAGGACAATGTATTTCGCAGGCAATTTTTTATTTAAGACGCAAAATGGAGGGAACAACTGGCAAACCATCAGTCCCGATTTATCAAGAGATTCTGAAATGCTTGTGAAAGATTTGCCACCAAGCCTTGGCATTTATGAAGATCAAGCAAGAAATAAAATAAAGCGGCGTGGCGTAATTTATACAATTGCCCCCTCACCGATTGATATAAATAAGATTTGGGCCGGAACCGATGATGGATTAATACATCTTACAACCGATGGGGGCAAAACCTGGAAAAATGTAACTCCGCCGGAAATAACTTCCTGGAGCAAAGTGTCTATAATGGATGCCGGCCATTTCAATTCAAATACGGCATATGCCGCTATAAACCGAATTCGAAGCGATGACATGCACCCTTACATTTATAAAACGAATGACGGCGGAAAAAGCTGGACTAAAATTGTAAATGGATTACCAGATGACCCAATAAATGCAGTGCGTGAAGACCCAAAGAAAAAAGGATTACTGTTTGCTGCATCAGAAACTGCAGTCTACGTTTCTTTTAGTGATGGTAACAACTGGCAGTCTCTCCGTTTAAATATGCCTGCCACTTCCGATCGGGATCTGATAATTAAGGATAATGATTTAATAGTTGCTACACATGGAAGAGGCTTTTGGATATTAGATGATATGTCAGCGCTTCGCCAAATAAATTATACGTCAGCCAGTCAAAATATTTTATTTAAACCAGGAATGGCTTACAGGGTTCGATGGAGTGTTTATACGGATACCCCATTACCACCAGATGAACCAGCAGGTCAAAATCCTCCAGATGGAGCAATTATAGATTATTATTTAAAAGAAAATGCATCGGGAGAAGTCACCCTTGACATATTAGATGCAAAGGGGAACCTGGTCAGGCATTTTAGCAGTAATGATACCTTATATAAGATTCCTGCAATTGATATACCCCTTTACTGGATTCGGCCTCAGCAAATTTTATCGGCCGCTTCAGGATCTCACCGCTTCTTATGGGATATGCACTATACACCTCTCAATTTGCCCCCTTCGTATCCAATTTCGGCTGTTTATAAAAATACGGCTCCATCCCCCACTTCGCCCTGGGTTATGCCGGGAAATTATATAGTGAAATTATCAGTAAACGGGGTAACGTTTTCGCAACCGTTAACCATACAAATGGATCCGAGGGTGAAGACATCAAAAGAAGAATTACAAAAACAGCATGATTTTTCCATGATCTGCTATGAAGGCAGGAAAGAAATCACTAAAATATCCAATGAAACAGTAAGCCTGCATCAGCAGTTCGAAAACTTACGGGGCAGCGTAAATGTAGAATTAGCTGACTCACTAATCAAACTGGATAAAAAAATTACCAATATTGGCAATGCAAATTCAGCAGGTAGAATTGAGAATTTCAATGAAGTATATAATGCACTGGCATCCTTATTTAATTCTTTACAGGAATCCGATATGGCTCCTACGCCGCAGTCTGTCAAGGATGTAAAAATCAATCAGCAATTCTTAAAAAAACTTGAGGATAATTGGATCAAAATAAAAACAGTAGAAGTAAAGGATTTGAACAAAAAGCTTAAGCAGGCAGGTCAGAGGCCATTGGAAATTTAGATTGACACAAATTTCATATTTTAAGGGAAGACATTTTTGAAAGTCCAGTCAAAAATGATAGTTGCTAACTGTCAAATGATAGATAAATAATTTATGTCGTCCTTAGCCTGGCAATTGGTAACCCGAAACTAAATGTGCTTCCTTTTCCCACCTCACTTTCTGCCCATAATTTCCCATAATGCCTCTCTACAATTTCTTTCGCGATAAAAAGACCAAGTCCAAGCCCCGGATAGGTGTGCAAGTTGTTCCCGGTAATCCGGTAAAACCGTTCAAAAATTTTGTTTTGTTGGTCTTTGGAAATCCCGTTTCCAAAATCCTTTACCGAACAAATTGTCATTGGTCCGTTACTTTTCAGATTAACAATGATTTTTTTGCTATCCGGACAGTATTTGATAGCATTATTAAGCAGGTTATTCAAAACCTGTTCTATTCTTTCCCTGTCAGCAAATAATTTTACCGGTTCGTTTCTTTCTATTATTATTTGATGAGAAGGAGTAATTAATTGCAGTTCATCAACGACTTTTCTTACAACCTCGTCTAACTGGAACAAGTCTTTATGGTAAATTAAAACACCATGTTGCATTTTGGAAGTATCAAGCAAATCGTTTATTAAAGAAGTCAGCTTATCAACCTGGTTATCCATCTTGGAAATCATCAAATCTCTTTTAATATCCGGGTTTTCTTTGAAATAAAGCTGGAGAAGTTGCGTATACGCCTTCAGGGAAGTCACTGGCGTTTTTAATTCATGACTGGCGATGCTTAGAAAATCATCCTTCCGATGCATAAGTTCCAGCGTTTCCAGCTGGACCTTATCCTTTTCCATTGTTAGCTGATGTAAATCGGATTTCATCTTAACTATTGAATTTCCCAGCAAGTCTTCTTTACTTCTTGGCTTTACAATTACATCAAAATCCCCACTGCCAATTGCACTGGCAGCATGGGCCAGTTGAATATTATTTCTGTCAATTTCCAATACAGATTGGGCAAGTGTTCCCATTACATCTTTTGGCATATCATGAAATTCAATTCCTGTATTACCGGCGGAAATTTTCAAGGAAGCTACTTTCAATTCATGCAAAATTTGGCTGATCACACGAACTGTATAAGAAACCACGCTTGTCACTAAACCAATTGCTGCAAGAAGTAAAATAAGTGTTCTGTTTTTTGATTGAATTTCGTCCTGGTATATCTGATTCATGCCTGATTCAACTTTCAACCAAAGATCCCATTGCTGCTTTTTCAAAACATCTTTTCCAATTGAAGATACGTTCCACCATCTTTCAGCAGTATAAGAGCTATCAAATGAAGAAGTTTTAAAGAGTTGATCCATATACTGAAGAGTTGGATTCAAACCAGTAGTTTTCACCTGCTCATTAAATAATTTAATGCAGGAAGGAGAAGCTTTTAATAAAAACTCAGTTTCATAGGACTTAAACATGTTATATAATTCCTGCGAAGTCTTTATCGTTTCCGCCTCATTCTGCCTCGTATAAAGTACATTATAAATATTAGTACTGATTATACCAAGATAAGTGACCATTTCAAAAAGAGTCTTTTGAGCTATCATATCCTGGTAAACAGGCTTAAGAAAAATACTACTGGAACCTGTTGTTTGATTTAGCGTGTTTAATCTGAAAATTACCTCTGTATAGAATTTCATGATTTCACTAGCAGGGTAAGCATCCGAAGTGTCTAATGTATTTCGGACAGTTGGAAGTGAGTTTATGAATGTATATTGCTGAAATTCTGTTATATTAGGATCAATACTTTTTTTCAAAACCCTGATCGCAGAGTCTGTATGAGTGCGTTGCAGAATCATTTGCCCATACCCATCCTTTTTTAGAGCATATTCATAACTGAATTTACGCTCAGTTTCAAGTTCACTAATAAGTTTCGCAATCCTTCCTGCTTCATGAATATGTTCGATATAACCCGAAATTATTTTTACCTTTTGTTTTTTTTCATAATATAATTGGCCGGATAAATACAATAGAAACAACACAGGAATGATCCCGACAATTATTAATTTCAGCGAAAGCGGTAATTTCCTAAAAAAAGAATTCATTAACGAGCTATTAAACAAAGGGCAAAGTTAAACAACCGTGAAGAAACAATTCCTGAACTCTTGGATTTGTGAACCAAACAGTATTAAAGACAAATAACGATTGTCTTATAGGAATATTTTGAAAAAGGAACTAAAGCCCTATATATAAAATATGATTCTAAAAAAACACCAAAAATTAAAAAGAAATTATTTTTCTAAATCGTTATTGTAATACCTTCGCCAAATCTTTATTATTTTTAAAATATTAAATCTTTAGTAATGAAAAAATATTTTGTAATTGGTTTCTTTGTTTTGTTTCTTGCTGCTTGTGGAAGCAATAATAATCAAAGCTCCACAGCTGCTGCTGACTCGACCACAACAACTACTGCGGCATCTCCTGCGAACGACCTTTCATCCAACCCCAGATCGGAAGAGCGTCGTGTAGGGAAAGAGTGTAGATCTCGGTGGTCGCCGTATCATTAAAAAAAATGTATATACTAAAAATGAGAATGCAATAATACTGATTGGTCTGTTTTTTTTCAAGCAGAAGACGGCATACGAGATTACAAGGTGACTGGAGTTCAGACG
>OBLT010002247.1_pt1 | contig 12139 bp, 9 predicted proteins | sample 1518721 | NCBI WGS metagenome assembly OBLT01 (sample SAMEA3539307, study PRJEB22396) | soil metagenome | biome: tundra; feature: field; material: soil | place: USA | collected 2010-05 | depth 0.15 m | reverse complement strand
GCGCGATCTCGCCGAGCATGAACGACCAGTGGTCGGGGAAGATCTTGTCCATGAAGGTTCGCCCACCCTTGGCGACCCCGAGACGGTCGTCCAGCTCGTCGAGCACCTTGCCGACCGCACCGAACGGTCCCTTGGCCTGGGCCTTGGCCCGCTTGGTGTTCGGCACGTCGACGCTCACGAACGCTCCCAGAATCCCGGACCGACCGGCTGGTCGTAGCCCTTCTGCGCACGAATGTGGCCCGCCGCGTCGACGTACAGCGGTAACTGGGGCAGCGGTCGTGGGGCCGGGCCAAACTCAGGATAGGCACCGATTAATACGTTGAAGGTCGACTGGTGACAGGGACAGACGAGCACCTGGAGTTGCTGCTCGTACAGTCCCACCGGACAGCCCAGGTGGGTGCAGAGCTTGGAGTAGGCCAGGTAGCCCTTGGGACCCCAGCTCTCGCGGCCCTTCATGGTGGTGAAATTCTCATTGGAGATTCGAATGAGCACGGTCTGATCAACGGCCTGGCCCCGGTCGCTGTTCTGGGTGCCTTCGGGATAGACCGTCACGATGGAACCAACGGCCAGGTCACCCACTCGTATGCGCCGTCCGGTGATGTCCACGGCGTAGCTACCCTTGCGCCAGTCGGTGGTATCAAGCGTCTTCTTAGGCAGCGGACCGAGACTACGCAGCACGGGAAACATGGCCACCACGCCGAAGATGCCAAGTCCGGCCCCGAGCAGCCCGCCCAGAAGCTTGCGACGTTTGACGACGTCGCCACCTCGTTGGACAATAGCGGCGGCGAGGGCGTCACGATCGTCCTGCGAATTGGCCAGCGTGTGACGCTCTTCGACGAAGGGACCCTGGGGCATCAAGTACTTGCCCCAGGCCACCAGACCGACGCCCAGAAAACTCAGCCCGCCGCCCAACGTGGCGCCCAGTTTCCACGGTTGGGCGTTCATCCAGAAGCAGGCGCCGAAGGCGGCCACCAAAAGAATGCCCAGCAAGAAACAGACCGCGATGACCCGCTCGACCTGTTTGGGATGTCTCGACGAGGGCTGCAAGTGGGGGTCGTTCGACGAAAGCCCCTGCAAGACGACTGGCGTGCGCTGTTCGCCCTGGTCGCTCATTCGCGCTCTCCCACCCAGAATCCGACGAGGGCCATGATGCCTACGCCGAGCAACAGCGCCACGAATCCCTCCGCCACTGGACCCAGTCCGCCCAGTCCCAAACCTCCGGGATTGTCGGGGTGTTGGATTTCGGTGGTGACGTACTTGACGATGTCACGCACTTGGTAGTCGCTCAGGTTGCCGGTAAAGCGCGGCATGTTGCCCGGCCCGGTGCGAATTGCTTCGACGACCTGGAAGGCCGGGATGTCGCGCAGCGACGGCGCGAACGTGCTGTTGGCCAGCGCATCGCCATCGCCTTCAATGGTGTGACAGGCCGCACAGTTAAGCGCAAATAGGGCGGCCCCGTCGGCCACGTTGGCGTTCTTCAAATTGGGCATCGGTATGTCGGGCAGACTGGGATCGAGCGAGTTCACCCAGGCCGCCACGGCGAGGGCCTGGTCCGGGGTCAGGCGAGGGAAACGGCGCGGAGCCTCGACGACCCGAGGATTGGCGGCCGGCATGCGACCGGAGTCAATCCAGAAGTCAATGGTCGCCGGTCCCAAACCGACCAAGTTCGGGTAGGCCCCCACGGTGCCGTTGGCCGGCACGCCGTTGGCCTGCGTGCCGTGACAGGAGGCGCAGTTCTGCATGAACAGCGCTTCACCCAATCCGTCCAAAGCCGACGACGGTGCGTTGTAGATGATCGCGCTGTTGCCGTAGCTGATCACCACGCAGCTCGTGTTCTTCTTCACGATTGACGAGTTGGGCGTTCCCGCGTTCTTGCGAGTGGTTTGATAGGGCGTTTGAAAGGGCTTTTGACCGGAGGCATTCGCGCTTCCCACGAACAGAAGAATCGGACCAAGACCGAGCAGCGCCAGAGCGGAAAAAATAATCGAACGCTTGAAGAACGGTGTCATCACGTCGGCGCCTATTTCAGTAGAAAGAGGGCCGAGTACAACCCAATCCACACGATGTCCACGAAGTGCCAGTAGTAACTCACGCCCTGAAACGTCGAGAGCTCGCCCGGGTCACCTTCACTGCCGCGCATACGAAAGAGCAGGAAGGCCATCGCCACCAGACCCAAGAAGACGTGCAGTCCGTGCAGGCCGGTGGTGATGAAAAAGATCGAACCGTAGGAGTTGGTATACCAGCGCGTGGCCACGTGGGTCCACTCGTAGGCCTGGTTACTGATGAAGAGCGTGCCCATGATCATGGTGGTGATGATCCAGCGACGGGCCTCGGCGCGGCGGCGGCGTTCAATCAACCACACGGCGTACTGCATGGTGAACGACGAGGCCACCAGGATGACGGTGAAGACGCCGGCCTGCAGGGTGTCGAGCTTCGTGCCGACCGGCGGCCAGGCGGCCAGATGGGCGCGAATGGTAAAGAGGGCGGCGAAGAGACCCGAGAAGAACATCAACTCGCTGCCGAGCCAAATCATCACACCGATGGCCAGCATCGGTGGTCGATCATGGACAATCTTCTCTTGCTTCGCCAGGCCGTTAAGGGGGATTGCCTGACTCACTGGTACATTTCTAGTAGAAATCGCGACCCCCAAATGGTTTCGTGGTCCGTTGGCTCATCGTAAAGTGGCCGGCAACTCAGTGCAGGCGACAATCGCCAAACGTCGAGTCGGTCGGGTCATGGCCACGTAGAGGGTCCGTAGCCCCCGAGGAGTCGAAATTTTCGGGTCGGTCGACCCGCGGCTGGCGATCTGGGCCGGCTCAACCACAATGGTGGCGTCACACTCCAGGCCGTTGGCCCCTTCGGCCGCCAGCACCACCAGATCGGCGCTCAATCCCCGGGACTCCTGTTCTCGGGGATCGATGGCGTCCAGGCCTTCCGCGCGCAACAGGTCGACCATCTCGGCGACCCGGGCGCCGGTGACGATGACGGCCACGCGACCGGGAGCCACCGTGGCGCACTCGCGCCGGGTCGCTTCGACCAGCGTCTTGCCGAAGAATTCCGGCTCGACCAGTTCAACCGTGGGCACGGTTCCGGCCCGCCGTACCGGTCGCGGTGGTTCCAGGTCGGGGGCGGCCGCTCGTAAGGTGGGCGCCGCAAAGTTCAACACCTCTTCGGGCGTGCGGTAACTCACCGTGAGGTCCACCCGGGTCAGCTTTCTTCGAGGCTGCAGAATTTCGATCAGCGAGTTCCACGAAGCCGACGAGGAGATGGTGGTCGCCTGGCCCATGTCGCCGACGATGGTCATCGATCCCGTGAGGTCTCGACGCTTCAAGACGCGCAGCTCCATCGGCGAGAGATCCTGGGCCTCGTCGATCACGATGTGTCCGTAGGTGACGAATTCCGCTTCGTCTAAGACCAAGCTCGGCGCCGGCGCCAGTCGGGCCGCCTCTCTAAGTGCGGCCCCGCGCACGTTGAGGGCGTAGGCATCCAGGTCAACGCCCTCGAGAATGTCCGACTCGCCGACCTTCGGCGCGGGACGGGGGCGGCGACGCGGTCCGAGCAAGATCCGCGCCTCGTCAATAAGCGCCGCGTCGGCCTTGGTCCATTCGGTCTCTTCCAGCGAGGCCGCCCGGGGCCGGTAGAGCAGTTCCATCTCTTCGTCGGTGAGCAGATCCTTGCCCGCGGCCCGTATCAGAGCCGGCGCTCCGAAGAGGTCGTAGAGCAGTTCTTGGCCCGAAAGTCGGGGCCAGATGCGCTGGAGCACCTCTCTAAACTGCCCGGACGTGCGAATGAGATCGGCCAACTCACTGACCGGGGAAATGTCCTCGGAACTGTCCTGCACGAAGCGGTCTTGGTATTCGTTGGCCAGGCGGTTGGCCAGCTCGCGCCCAATCGCCGAACGGCGCTGATTGTGGTTGCCCGGACGGCGACGGGCCCGTTCGACGATCTCTTTGGTGTAGTGAGCCTTCAGCACCACGATGGCCCGACCCACGGGAATTTCCACGTCGTCACGCAGAGCGTGTTGGCGGGTGCGCAGCGCGCGGGCGATGAAGGTCACCATGCGCGGGTCACCCTTGAGAAAATCGGCCGGTTCGCTGTCGCGACCGCGCACCTGCACGTTGGTCACCAGTCCCGAGATCGTCGAAAGGGTGACGCCCGATTCGCCGAGGGAGGGTAGTACGTTTTCGATGTAGTTGAGGAATAACGGATTAGGACCAACGACCAGCACGCCCTGGCGCTCGAGCGTGTTGCGGTGCGTGAAGAGAAGGTAGGCCGCGCGATGCAACGCCACCGCGGTCTTGCCGGTACCCGGTCCGCCCTGCACCAGCAGTATGCCGGCCAGTGGCGTGCGAATAATTTGGTCCTGCTCGCCTTGAATCGTAGCGATGATGTCACCCATGCGTCCGGTGCGGGCCTGTCCGAGCGCCGCCAGTAGCGCTCCCGGTCCCCCGAGCGCGAAGCCCCCGTCAACCAGCCCCTCCTCGGTCGCGGAGCGAACCTCGTCCTCGCGCAACGACAGATCACCATTGGCGTCGGCGAAGTACTCGTCTTCCACGCCGGTGACTTCGTTATTGCGAATGGCCACGTGACGCCGTCGCGACAGGCCCAGCGACTCGACGCCGGTGGCCCGATAGAAAGCCTCGGCGACCGGGGCGCGCCAGTCCACCACCAGAGCATTCAGATGTTCGTCGGAGACAGCCAGTCTTCCCACGTGATAGGTATCGGCCTGTCCCGACCCGTTCACGACGTAGTCAATGCGCCCGAAAAACAGCGGCTGATCGCCAATGGCCAATTGGTCCAATCGCGACAGGGCGGTCGCCATGACCACGTCACGCTCGACCAAGTCACCGGCACCGCGCATGTTCGCTACGGCGGCACTGTCGCGAAGGGAGCGCGCTTCGTCGCGCATGTGGTCGAGGGCCCCCAAAGAGAGATCGAGGAAGGCCTGTTCCTCAGCAATCTCACGCTCGTGTGCCACGATGACCTCTCTCCACGTCCCTAATTAGGGGATTGTCTATTCTAGGCGACCGTGGCCGTTCTACAAAATGTGCAAATGGCCATCGGCCCTAGATTGGAAGCCATTAAAGGAGTTTTGTGAACGAGCCAGTCTTTCTTCGGGCCTGTCGAGGCGAAAGCGTCGACCACGTTCCGGTATGGTTCATGCGCCAGGCCGGCCGGTCCTTGCCCGAGTATCGCGCTCTTCGCGGCACCGGGTCGATTCTGGAAGCCATCGGCGATCCTGCGCTGGCCTGTGAACTAACGATGCAGCCCGTTCGCCGTTACGGCGTGGATGCCGCCGTGCTCTTTTCGGACATCGTGGTGCCCTTTCAGGCCATTGGCTTTGGCGTCGACGTGGTGCCCGGCCGGGGTCCGGTCATCGCCCAGCCCTTTACGTCGCACCACGATCTCGAGCGGCTGCGCGAGCTGACCTCGCCGGATATTGAGCACGTAACGCGCACCGTCGAACTAGTGGTGAAGGAACTGGCCGATACCGACACGCCGCTGATTGGCTTCGCCGGCGCGCCCTTCACCGTGGCCAGTTATCTGGTCGAAGGCGGACCGACCCGAGACTTCACCGTCATCAAGAGCCTCATGCACGCCGACCCGACACTGTTTAGCCAACTGCTTGATCGGATCACTTCGATCACCATCGCCTTCTTGCGTGCGCAAGTGACCCACGGTGCGCGCGCGCTGCAACTCTTTGACTCGTGGGCCGGTGCGCTGACTCGCGACGAATACCAGCGCTTCGCTCTACCGGCCACGACCAGGGTGCTCGAGGGAGTTGCCGATCTCCAAGTACCCACGATCTTGTTCGGCGTCGGTACTGGCGAGCTGCTGGACCTCATGGCCCAGGCCGGCAGTTCCGTGGTGGGTATCGACTGGCACGTCGACCTCGATGAAGCACGGCGGCGGGTTGGTCACAAGCCGGTGCAGGGCAACCTCGACCCGGCTCGCTGTCTGAGCGGCCAAGGCCTCGCGCTCGACGCGACTCGCGAGGTTCTCCAACGCGCCGGCGACGACGCCGGTCACATCTTCAATCTCGGTCACGGGGTCTTGCCCTCCACCGATCCGACCGTGCTCGAAGCGGTGGTGCGGATCGTGCACGAAGAAGGAAGGTCGGGCGTCTCGTGAAAACCGGGGTTCTGGTCATGGCCTACGGCACGCCGACCGCGCCGACCGACGTGGAGGCCTACTACACCCGCATTCGTCACGGCCGACCGCCGTCGCCAGAACAGCTCGCTGACCTGGTCTTTCGCTACAACGCCATCGGGGGCATCTCGCCGCTGGCCCGGCGCACCTCCGACCAGGTGTCGGCCCTGGCGCGCTGCCTCGACGAGCACGATCCCGGCAGGTTCGACGTCCGCTTCGGCTCGAAGTACGAGCCACCCTTGCTCGAAGAAAGCGCTGAGTCATTTCGCGACGAAGGTTTCACCGAGGTGGTGGCCATCGCCCTGGCCCCGCACTCGTCGGCGATGTCGACCGGTCAGTACATGTCGCGAGCACGCGACGCTTTGGGCGGCGGCGTAAACTTCATCGCCGTCAACGAGTGGTGGCGGGCGCCGGGATTCTTGGAACTGATCGCCGGGCGCGTGCACGAGGCGCTCGATCAGGTGCCGGGCGAACGACACCGCACCACCGAGGTCATCTTCTCGGCCCACTCGCTGCCCGAGAAGATTCTCCAGAGCGGTGACACCTATGCGGACCAGTTGCGCGAGAGCGCGCACCGAGCGGCCTCCCTGGCCGGCGTGACGCGCTTCGACGTGGCGTGGCAGTCGGCCGGTCGCACGAGCGACCAGTGGTTGGGACCCGACATACTGGAAGTACTACGCGCCAAAAAAGAAGAGGGCGTTACCGACGTCGTCTCCTGTCCCATTGGCTTCGTGTCGGATCATCTCGAGGTGCTCTACGACATCGACATCGCGGCCCAACAGGTCGCCCACGAGATCGGGCTGCACCTAATGCGCACCAGCTCGCTTAATAGCGATCCGCAGTTCATTTCGGTACTGGCCCACGTAGTGCGTCACGTTGCCCACCCGTGACGCGCAGTTCGGTGGTGATCATTGGGGGCGGCATCAGTGGCCTCGCGGCGGCGTGGGAGCTTTCCGGCGGCGCGGGCGGACCCCGCGACGACAGTCCAAGGGTCGAACTCCTGGAAGCTAACGATTATCTCGGCGGAACACTCGCCACCACCACGTTCGCGGGGCGCACGATCGACCTGGGCGCCGACGGCTTTCTGGCCCGACGACCCGAGGCGACGACGCTGGTCGAAGAGCTCGGTTGGATAGATCGCCTCGAACCAATCGCCGCGTCCGGCTCGAGCATTTGGTTACGCGGCGCGCTCTACGAACTGCCGAGCGGACTCGCCCTCGGCGTACCGACCTCGTCGGCCATGGTGCGTTCAGTAAAGGGACTGAGCGGTAGCGCCCGACGTCACGCGCGCCGGGACGAACTAATGGCCAAGCGACTGAGCGTCGGCGACGACATGTCCATTGGCGAGATACTGCGCACCAAACTCGGACCGGAACTGGCCTACCACTTCATCGAACCAATGGTGGGCGGCATCCAGGCCGGACGCATTGATGAGCTGTCGGCCAAATCGGTCTTTCCCTCCCTGCTCGAGGCGGCCCGCCAGGGCGGATCTTTGATGAAGAACCTCCGGAAACTTGGTGAGGCCAGTCGCGGCTCAGTTGCCACGACCGGCGAAACGAGCCCACTCTTTTACTCGCTCACTAGTGGCGTTGGATCACTGCCCGGAGAACTGGCCCGCCAACTTCGAAATCGCGGCGTGGTACTGCGCACCGGGGTCAGTGCCACCGCGCTTCGTCGCTCGCCATCGGGCAGTTATCCCTGGGAAGTAGACACGACGACGACCACGACGCCGGCCAATGCCCTCATCGTGACGACGCCCGCACCGGTCACCGGTCAGCTGTTAGGTCACTTCGATCCGGCCCTGGAGGCCCTGCGCTACGTGGCGACGGCGGGGGCCGCCCTGATCACTTTCAGCATTGACCGCTCCCAGATCGCGCTGCCGGAACACGGCACCGGGGTCCTGGTGCCGCTGGGCACCGCGTGGTCGGGCGAGGGTTCGATGATGGTGACGGCCATCACCCTGCTCGATCGAAAGTGGCCCCATCTCGCTCGCAACGACGACATGTTGTTGCGTGCGCACGTGGGCCGTAGTGATGACGCGCGTTGGACGCAGCTCGATGACGACGAACTCACCACGCGCGTGGCGCAAGAACTGGCCGTGCTGCTACCCAGCTTCGGAAGTCCCAACGAGACCTTGGTGCAGCGTTGGCTACCCGGTCTGCCGCAGTACTACGTCGGCCACGACACCATGGTCGCGTCGGCCCGGACGGCCGGCGCACCATGGCAGTTAGCCTTGGCCGGTGGGTCCTACGACGGAGTGGGGGTGCCGGCGAGCATCGGCTCAGGTCGCCAAGCGGCCCGCGAGATACTTAGCGCCCTCACCACGAGTTAGAGGTAGTAGCCCGAGTGGATGTAGATGCAGGGCCCGCCCTCGCTCACGTACATCGCGTGATTCTTCGGGTCGTCGTCGAGGGCTAAGCGAATGTCGAAGCCCTCGGTCACCAGGTCGCGCAGCACGCCGCGCTTGAAGCGGTCGACGCCCGAATAGTCGCCGTACTCGCGCATGATGAGTAGATCCCAGCGCAGACCGTATCGCTCTAACCAGGCAATGGTGTGCGGCTGGACCCGGCGGGGCCGACCGGTCAACAGGATGATCGTCAGGGACTGATCGAGCAATTCCAACAGTCGCTCGATCTCTTCGATGATCGGATCGTCGCCACAGGCGTCGAAGAATCGATGCCAGTCGCCCCAGTCGAGGAAGTGCTGACGACCCGCGGCGTCGGCCAGCACCCCGTCAATGTCGAAAATGACGGCCGGTCCCGGCGTCAGGGATCCGTCACGCCAGTGCCACTTGTTGTCTACGTTGTGCGGTGCCATCAGTTATTTCTGTACCCGTGACGATCGCCAGGGGGATGTCTGCGAGACTAGACGCCGTGGGAGCGAACGAACGACTGACGCTGCCGGTCCCCTATGGACACCACGTTTACGTGGTGAGCGACCTGGCCCTCTCGCCGACGACCAACGAAGCGAGCCGTCCGATTCGTGAACTCATCGATCTGCTGGACAATATTGACGATCCGGCCATCGTGGTGGTGGCCGGCAACTTCCTGCATCCCGACGCCACCTCGGACCTGTCGAAATTCATCGACGCCACCTTCGTCAACTTGCCCACGCTGCGACGCACCATCTCGGCCTTCACCCTGCACGAAGGTCATCAATTGATCGTCCTTGCCGGCAGCGACGACCACGAGCTTCGCCACGCCCTCGCGCCGCAAGCAAAACTGGAAGCCCTCGGCATCACGCTGGCCAGTGATCTGATGCTGCGGGTCTCGACGGCCAATGGCGTGCGCGACCTTTGCGTCGCCGCCGGCACCAGCACCATCGATCGATCGCGGGCCGATGAGGCGGACCGCGACGACGCCGACCGACTGGAAGACCCATCCGCGCTGGCTCGCTTCGTTGCCTCGCGGGTGCTCTATCGTCGCCTCAGTGGCTGGGTCTGGTTTCCGGTGCTGGCCGTGGCCGTCTTCGATCTCTCGAGCACGCTCACCGCGATCTTCAATCACTTCACCCACCGCCACCTGCACGTGCGAACACTGCACACCGGCAGCTTCTGGATCAACCTGGTCCTTAACCTGCTCCTTATCGCCGCCACCGAAGCGGTCGTGGTGGTGGTCGCCGGACTCATCGTGCGCCGACGTTTCGATCGGGAGAACCGAAAGGCCGACGCGCCCACGCTCAGCGAGCCGCTGGCCCTCACCTGCGTCGGGAGTGTTGACGCCACGGAGTTCGCGCGACTGATCGCCGTATCCGGCGGCGCCGGTGCGGTGGTGGGCGGTTCGCCGCGGCCGGCCCTGGCCTTTCTCGACCACGCCGTCTGCGCGGCACCGGGTCCTTCACGCACCGTCGTGGTCGAGCGCCGGGGACGGCTCGGACTTCCTCCCGTCTTCACCTCGGTGGACCGACTCGGCATCGTGGAGATCGAGGCCGCCAGCACGCTACAGGTCCGACTCTTCGCCGGCCAGTCACCACGACGACGCGAAAGGCTGTTGGAGCGACTGATTGGGGGCGCCCCCCAGCAGCCTTCGCCGCCCGACGCCACGGCAACCGTCGGATCCTGGCCCACCGGTACTCCCTTTCCCGTCACCGCGGACCGGCTGGCGGTCCAGCACCGCCAGCGCGTGGTCCGTCGATGGGCCAGTGGTCTGATCTTCCTGGTGGGACTAATCAACGTGGCCGTCTCGGCCTCGCTGCCGCTGCACAGTCGCCTGGACCGAGTGCTCAACATCCTGCCCCTGGGTGTCGCGCAGTCGGCCGACGCCGTCACGGCCGTGGCCGGTATTGGCATGATCATGATGGCCCGGGGGCTGCGCCGGGGACAACGCCGCGCCTGGTTCATCGTGGTGGCGGCGCTCGGCATTACCATCGTGGCCCACGTGGCCCGGGGGGGCAGCGTGCTCGACTCGGTGCTGACCGCGGTGCTGCTCGCCCTGCTCATAATCCAGCGTCCGCACTTCCGAGGGACCACCGATCGCTCCAGCGTGCGCTCGGCGCTGCCGCGCCTCGGTCTCATCGCCGTGGTCGCGGTGGTGACCGCCGCCATCGCCATTGAATCCTCGCCGACCCGCCACCAGCTCCCGGCCTTCGGGGTCGTGCTGGTCGCCTGCATTGAGCGGTTGGTGGCCCAGTACAACATCTCCCTGCCCGACGGCGTGGCCGACTTCATCAACCCCTCGCTCGCCACCATCGGGATCTCGCTCATCGTCAGCGCGCTCTATCTCATCACTAGGCCGGTCGTCGACCGGCGCCTTTCGGAGAAGGGGACCAGCACCGAACGGCGGCTCAGCGAACTGCGGGCCCGTGAAATTGTTCGTCGCCACGGACGGGGCACGCTCGACTACTTCGCCCTGCGCGACGATAAGCAGTTCTTCTTTTTTCGCGACTCGCTGGTCGCCTACGCCGTCTACGGAGGCGTCGCGCTGTGCTCGCCCGACCCCATTGGCCCTCAGGGCGAGCGGACCGAAGTGTTCAGCGCCTTTCGCGCCTACGCCGAAACCCACGGCTGGACAATTGGCATCATGGCCGCCGGCGAGGAGTGGCTGCCCATCTATCACGCCGCCGGGCTGCACTACCTCTACCTCGGTGACGAGGCGATCGTGGACTGTACAACCTTCTCGCTCGAAGGCGGCAAGATGAAGGGCCTGCGCCAGGCCTGCTCGCGCCTGGTCCGCAAGGGCTACGCCGTGGAATTCCTGGACCCCGCCGAGATCGACCCCAAACAGGTGAACGGGCTGCTCGACATGATTTCGATGCTGCGGCGCGGCGAGGACGAGCGCGGTTTTTCGATGATGCTCGGAAGGCTCTTCGACCCCAAGGACAAGGGGCTGCTCTTCACCGTGGTCCGCGGGCCCGACGGAAAACCGGTGGCCGCCTGTCAGTTCGTCCCCTCGCCCGGCATCGAGGGCTATTCGCTCGACCTGATGCGCCGCGACCCCGGCGAGCATCCCAACGGTCTGCTCGACTACGCGCTCTGCTCGACGATCAAGCGCCTAGGCGATCAAGGCGCACGGGGACTCAGTCTGAACTTCTCGGCCTTTCGCTCGGTGCTCGACGGCGAACGCGGTGAGGGGACCTTCACCCGCGTCGAACGCTGGACCTTGAAGCGACTTTCGGGCATCTTGCCCATCGAGTCGCTGTGGAGCTTTAACGCCAAGTACCAGCCCAAATGGTTGCCCCGCTACTTGGTCTATCCCGCCGTGGAGAGCTTTGTGCCGGTGGTTGCCGCCATCCTGCGCGCCGAATCAATCACCGAGCTCCCGGTCATTGGTCGCTTTCTGGCCAGCGACCCTTCCAACCGTCCGGGCACGGTGGTGCCGCCCGAGGTCTTAGAGGCGGCCGGCCAGATCAGCGACGTCCCGACGCGTTAGTTATCCGACGCTTGATTGCCCGGGCCAATCGGGCGGCGGTAGCGAGGTCGTAGGACAGGAAGAGCGACGGCTCCACCAGTTCCAGTTCCATGACCGCCCAGCCCCCGTCGACGCCCACCAGG
>OBLT010002245.1_pt1 | contig 12141 bp, 11 predicted proteins | sample 1518721 | NCBI WGS metagenome assembly OBLT01 (sample SAMEA3539307, study PRJEB22396) | soil metagenome | biome: tundra; feature: field; material: soil | place: USA | collected 2010-05 | depth 0.15 m | reverse complement strand
ACCGCACAGCCGAAGCCGTACAGGTCCCACAACCCCAGTATCCGGCTTTTGGCTGTGGATCTCAAGGAGATTCATCGTGACCTGCCACAACTGCCGGATCGAAACAAGGAAGTTTGGAAAACACCGCAACGGGCGACAGCGGTACCAATGCACCCAATGCGGTAAGACGTTTACCGAGCCGCACGACAAGCCGCTCGAAAACATGACCGTGCCCATGGATCGGGCCACCCTCGCGCTTAAGCTCCTGGTCGAGGGATCTTCCGTCCGCTCCATCGAGCGCGTTACCGGCCTGCACCGCGATACCATCCTCAAGCTCCTGGTCGTCGCCGGTAAGAAATGCGAGATACTGATGGGCAGGATGATTGTCAATGTCCCGGTGACGGATGTGCAGTGCGATGAGATCTGGGGCTACGTGTTCAAGAAAGAGGCCCACAAGCTGCCCGCAGAAGCCAACGATGAGAGCATCGGCGACGCCTATTGCTTCGTTGCTATCGAGCGGAATTACAAGCTCGTCCTGAACTTCGCACTAGGCCGTCGCAGCCAGGCCACGACGGATGTCTTTATCGAGGGGCTGCGCCAGGCGACCGCGCCGCAACGGTTCCAACTCAGCACCGATGGATTCCAGCCCTACGTGTCCGCGATCACCACGACGCTAAGCGACCGCTGCGATTTCGCCCAGCTCGTCAAGGTCTATGCCCAAGCCCCCGAGGAAGAGCGGCGCCGGTACAGCCCCCCCGATGTCACCAGCGCGGAGAAGGTCCCAGTCATAGGAAACCCCGATCCCGCCAAAATCTGCACGTCCCATGTCGAGCGCCAGAATCTCACCATGCGGATGCACATGCGCCGGTTGACGCGCTTAACGAACGCCTTCAGCAAAAAATGGGATAATCTGTGGGCGGCGCTTTGCCTTTACTTTGCGTGGTATAACTTCGTCCGCGTTCATCAGAAGTTGCGGGTCACGCCTGCGATGGAAGCGGGGATTGCCAATCATGCGTGGAACTCGCGGAACTGCTCAGGGCGTGACCGGTCGATCATTATGGTATGGAGAACAGCGAGCTACTGTTTCGTGTTCTGATCCCTGCGAGTGGACACGAATACCGAATTTACACAAATGGCGAGGTTGAGGGTTTTGGAGAGGGGGCGGCCATCTCCAACTACTATTACGATTTGCTATATCGGGAACTGTTCTTGCGGAATGCTCTTCAAGAATTGCCGAAGATCATATCCAGCGAGACACCGGCCCCCGCCGCCGTAAGCCCCACATCAGATCTGACGGGCATCTCGCATTCTTCGGCGTGAAATTGTTGTAGCAGGGACCGCGCAATCGCGACCGCTCCAGGCGAGAAATAATAAGCATTTTGAACCGGGCGCACCGCTCGAAACATCGCTGCGCCCTTCGGAAAGCGCGCCGTCTCAAGAGCGGTGTTAAATGCCTCGTGTAAGGACATGCCTCCGATGATGTCGTCGGGCTTCAGGGTCACTTTCATCCAGCCGCCCGCCCGCTCTGAATCTTCCATAAAATCCGCCTCCAGTCGCGGATTCCCAAGGTTAACACGGTACGTGATCGGTTAGGTATGCTACAATTGGGCGGTATGGACTGTCTCAAAGAGCGTCAATGGCCGTTCCTTCTTTCCGGGGATCAGGGCGGTCGCCGGTTTTTTCAGTCTTCCGATAAATCGGTGCAAGGCTACGTTTGGGAACATGGTGACCAATGGGAGCTGGACTGCCTGCGCGACCTGCCTGATGGCCCGTTTCTTTTTAAGACGGCCTGTGATGCTGCGTTTTTCGCTTGCATGAAAAACAGGGAATACTTTGCCGAAATCAACGTGCTCGACGAGCAGATCGAGATCAGGATTTCGCCCGATTTCGGCAGATGTTACGGCCAATGGGCGGTAGCCCTATACCACCCCGACGGAAAGTGCGTCGGCCTGGATTGTGCGCCTACGGTGGCCCAGGCGAAGATCGTCGGCCTTCAGAAGGCTTGCGCTTACCTCGGGAATGTATCCGACGACTCCGCCCGAAGAACATCGGGGGGCTGGACTGGAAAGAGCGGCAAGCCAAATCAAACCCAGCTTGACGCCCGCCGGAATATTTCAGGCAACGCAACTTTAGGACACTACCAAAGCGCGCCGCACCTATGGCCGCCCCAACCCTGATGCTACAATGACCGCAGAATGGCTGCGCGCCTCGAACCCGCTCCCAGAGCGCCCAGCCCAAGCCTCGTGGATCTGCGCCATCTGCGCTCCGAAGATCTCGGTCTGCTGCTCGACGAGGAAGTCGAAGCCTGGCGCCAACTCCTCGACTGGGACTTCGGCAAGTCGGCTGACCTCGTGCGCCGGTTCGTGGACATGCGGGCCCTAAGCGGATTCGCCTTGGTCGACGACGGCGAGGCCGCGGGCTATGCCTATTATGTGCTGGAAGAGCACAAGGGATTGATCGGCGATCTCTTCGTGCGGGATGCATTCTGCAGCGTCGAGAACGAGAACCGGCTGCTGGAATCTGTCCTGGGATCGCTGACCGCCGCTCCGCAGATCGGCCGGATCGAATCGCAACTCATGATGTGGCATTCGGCGGGCGCGCTGCCCATGCCCCGCCATCTCAGCTCTTTCGAACGAAACTTCATGATGCTCGAGATGCAACGCGCCGCGCTCGATCCCGCACGGCGGTGGGGGCACGGCTTGGTCCCGGCGTTGGTCCAGGCTGCCAGCCGCGTCTACATTGAGAGGTGGGCGGACCAATACCAGGAGCCGGCCGCCCAGTTGATTGCGGCGGCCTACCACGGTCACGTGGACAGCCTCATCAACGATCAATACCGCTCGGTTGCCGGCGCGCGGCGGTTCCTGTTCAACATCGTGCAGTATCCCGGATGCGGAACGTTCTTCAAACCCGCGTCGGTGGCGGCTTTCGACCGCCTTACCGGACGAATCTGCGGCATCTGCCTGGCCAGCCTGGTGATGCCTTATTGCGGCCACATCACGCAAATCTGTGTGGCCCCTTGGGTGCGCGGCGCCGGCGTGGGTTACGAACTGTTGCGGCAGTCGATCGCCTTGCTGCGCGAGGCCGGCTGCCGCAAAACCAGTCTGACCGTCACCGCATCGAATCGGGAAGCCATCAAACTGTACGAGGATGTGGGGTTCACCACCATCCGCAAGTTCTTCGCGTACGTGTGGGAGGGCTTTTGACCTCTGCCCCGCTGGAGTAGACTAATGCTCGACTGGCTCTTTTCAGACCCGCTGCCCACTGGCTCCCAGGCCCCGGATTTCACGCTGCCCAAGCAGGATGGAGGAACCGTGAGTCTCTCCAAAATGCGCGGCAAGAACGTGGTCCTGGTATTCTACCCCGGCGACGACACACCGGTTTGCCGGAAGCAACTGTGCGAGTTCCGCGACCAATGGGTCGAGGCCCGCAAGCGCAACGCGCAGGTGTTCGGAGTCAATCCGGCGAGCGCCGGAAGTCACTCCAAGTTTCAAGCGAAATACCACCTTCCGTTTCCTCTGCTGGTGGATGCTGGGCAGAAAGTGGCAGCGCTCTATCATTCGAGCGGTCTCTTCGTGAAGCGCACCGTCTACCTGATCGGGCCGGACGGCGTGATCCGCTATGCCAAGCGCGGCAAGCCCGATCCACAGGAAGTATTGGCCGCCGCGCAGTAAACAGGCTCCCATTCTGGTACCACTAGCCTCTCTGGAACTTATGGGACTTTCTTCTGTTGAATTCGACTGGGGCTCTCCTTATACTAAAGCGGGCTGCATTTCCCAGGTCACGCTCGTCGAGGTTACAACTGTTATGATCGGCCGTCAATTCCATCGATTCTATCCGGCTGCGGTTCTCGCCGCCATGGTCACGCTTACCGGCGCCGCATTCGCGCAATGCACCAACAGCGAAATCCCAGGTAAGTTCTATGAGTACTATATTATTGCCCAGACAGGCGGTTGCAATGGCAATAATTTCACTTCGCTGGGCAGCAATCCCGCGATCAACGATTTCGCTCAGGTGGGATTCATGGCGCAAACTTCGGCGATATCCGGATCGGCCCTATGGATAGGCGACGGCCACATGCATCCCGCCACGACGCCCATCAATCCCAGCGAGACCGGCAGCAGCGAGGTCTACGACGGAGCTGTCCAGATCAGCTCGCCTTACCCCGGCGCGGTGCAGTTCGTGTCCAAAGACAGCATCACCACCACCACTCCGGCGACCACCTCCATCCGCGTGTGGAACACCTCCAAGCCGGATACTTACCACTATGCGGGGCGCGGAGGCCCACGCCAGCAGTTCGGTGCGGTATTCCCTTTCCCGAGCATCAACGCCAAGGGCGACACCGCCTTCATCGCCCTGGATTCCAACAACCCTACCCTGAAATACCTCGTGCAGGTGCCCGCGGGTGGCACGCTGGTGAAAGTGAGCACAAAGGTGAGCGTCGGCGAGCCCATGATCGACGATAACGGCGACGTCCTGCTGTACGAAACTTCGAGCTCGAGCCCATGCCCGGTCTCGACTGGCTTCCAGATCGCGCTCTATCAGAGCAACCTGAGCGCGTGTACTGTGATTGCCGGCTCGAACTATTTCACCTCCATCGATTCGGCGCCGGGCATCTCCCGCGACGGATTGGTGATCGCGTTTCAGGGCAATCTGACTGCAGCCGGCGCCGCGGCCACCGGCCTCTACGCGGGCCCCGGTATTTTCGCGGCTTGGAACGTCGGCCCCGGCAACTGGATACTGACCCAGGCCACCGGCCTTCAAGTGGAGACACCCAATTCCGGCGGCAACAACAACGGTATTTGCAATACAGGCGAGACGTGCCAGCCCGGCGCCGAGCTTGGTTACGACGACGCCGGAAACGCCATCTACTTTAACCCCGCCGGATACGGCGTGGGGACGCGCGTGGCCGTCACGAACCTGGGGTTGGGCCCTTCCGGTATCCATGGCGACTCGTTCGTCATTTCCTTCATCGGCACTCCCAGCGAAGCCAGCCGTCAGAACCCCGTCCTGAAGAACGGTACGCCGCTGTTCTTCTCCGCGCAGCAAGGCCTCTGGACCATCCGGGTAGACGTGGAACCCTACCTCGCGCTGGCAAACGCGTGGGTCTCCCATGCCCGCACCGCCTTACCCGTCGTGCAGATTAACGACCGCATCGGCGGCAACGTGGTGTCGGCAATCGGCGCCTTCGACGATCTGGCTAATGCCGCGAAAGACGAGACGACCGGCGCCGTCCGCACCATGCGGCGCGGCGACCATCGCGTGGCGTTCTGGGCCTCTACCGCCAACGGCAATCAGTTCATCGCACGGGCCAACCACCTGGATTCCGATCAGGATGGATTGCTCGATCACTGGGAGACCACCGGGATCGACATGGATCAGGACGGCGTAGTGGATATCGACCTGGCTGCCATGGGGGCCAAGGTCAATGCGCGCGATCTCTTCCTGGAGATCGATTGGATCGCGGACCAGCCCGGGTCCCCGTACAGCTTCCAACCGGCGCCCGGCGTGATCAGTCCCGCGCCCGGAGAGGGAACCGTCTCGCCGTTTGAGAGTATGTTCAATAACGCGCCCTCGCTTACGGGCGATGACTACGGTGTGCGCATCGACGGCGCCGCTCCAGCGGCGATTCCCAAGGGGATCACCCTGCATGTCGACGGCGGGCCGGGCAAGGACAAGTCCGGCGGTCCCTTCTCCATCAACATGGGCTCCGGGCCCCTCGACGGCGGCAGCCAGATCGGCCTCACCGGCAACAGCAGCACCGGGCTCCCGGAACTCATTTATTTCGGCCAGCCGAATTCGTTGACCATACCGGGAGTCGGTACGCGGGCGTTCCAGGACGTGAAGGACAACTACTTCGGATCCCAGGACAAGGATGCCCGGGAACTGGTCTTCCACTATGCCGTCTTCGCGGATTACTACGAAGCCCGTAAGGATACCAGCGGCGCGTATAGCTGGAAAGTTGGAACCGCGGGGCCCACCACGCTGAGCTCCTTGTCCCCGCTTCCGCCTCTTGCCAAAGACGACGACGGAATCATCGGGCAGGGCGACGTAGTCAAGATTACCGGCGGCACAGGCGCCGGCCAGTATCAGGTCATCGATCAAGAGCTCAACCCAACTACCCTCCAGCTCTACGGGACTTGGACCACCAATCCCGACTTCACCAGCACCTTCAGCATCTTCAGCGGCTCTACCGGACTTTCGGAGGTCTTCATTAATCCCGACCCGGACGACAATTCGCTGCCCGGAAACGATCTGATGGTCACCTTCGGCACTGCCGCCAATGTCCCATTCAAAACTCCCAACGGCTTGTTGGGAACGCCCTGTGCGCAGTGGCGCACGCTGGCGCACGAATTGGGGCACACTCTGGGACTGCGCCATGGCGGCATCGATAACGACGCTTTCAAAGGAACCGCCTATCAGAGCCTGATGAGCTACAGTTGGCAATTGCAATGCAATGTCGTATCGCCGGTGCAGAGTTACTCGGCATCCACAAATACGTTCGATGACTGGGCCAACTTGCAGCATAACTTCGCGGATTCGCAGATGCACCTGGGCAACACCCAAGGGCTATCCTTTGGCACCTTCTCGGAAGTGGACCAGACTGGCCCCGAGCAGAACATGGCCGACTACGTCAACCAGAACGGTCCCATCGACAGCACGCCTCCAGTGGTGGCCATCACATCTCCCAAGGCCAACGCCAACGAAGGACTGACCTTGCCGCTGCGGGTTACCGTGAACGCCACCGACAACGTCGCAGTGGGATCCGTATCGGTATCGTTCGACGTGAACGGCAACGGAACCATCGATCCCGGCGAACTCGTGGTAGCCACGGCGAGCGGCGCGACGTATACGGCAACCTTCCCCGCACTGTCCGGGCCGGCCGGGACCAGGGCCATTAGGGCTTCCGCCATCGATACTACGGGTAATACGGCTACCACCAGCATCAACGTCCACGTCCAGGCGCCCAATCCCGTGCCGTCGCTGACTTCCCTTGTACCCCCCAGCGCCACGCACGGCGGAGCCGCCTTCACCCTGACCGTCAATGGCTCGAATTTCGTTTCCGGCTGCTACGTGGAGTGGAACGGAGCCGCCCGCGCGACTACTTTCGTGAACGGCGGTCAGGTCACCGCCAAAATCCAGAAGGCCGATATCGCCACGGCGGGCACGGCCACCGTGACGGTGAAGAACCCGGCTCCGGGCGGCGGCACTTCAAACGGGTTGACGTTTACAATTAACTAGCAGACACACCTGGAATCGATTCGCCTCATGTGATAATAGTTGCCTATGAGACTAACGATGCTGGTACTGTTCCTTTCGCTTGCCGCCTTCGGGCAGCAGCCGCCGGAGGGTCCGCCGCCGGGGGGGCCGCCGCCCGGAAAACGGATGCCCATGCCCGAGCCTAAGAATCTGAAACTCCTAAAGCCCGAGCACCTGATGGAGACCATGCAGTCGTTCCGGGTGGCGCTGGGCGTTCGCTGCGACTTCTGCCACGTGCAGAACGACTTCGCCAGCGACGAAAAACCGCACAAGGAAATTGCGCGCAAGATGATCGTCATGTCGCGCGAGATTAACACCAATTTCCCCGACGGCAAGATGCACGTGACTTGCTACACTTGCCACCGTGGCTCCGAGGAACCCGCCACCAAGCCTGGGGAAGCCGAGCACGCCGAGCATGCCGAGCATGCCGAGCACGAGCCGCACAACCAGCCATAGGCGGCGGTTCACAGGCTGAAGCCTGTGCCACCTGCAAAGAACACTCCGTCGGCCACAATCTCCGCTGGACCGGTCAGGAAGATCTCCGCATCCCACCGCACATCCATCGGTCCTGCCGGCGTGAGCACGCGCGCGGGGCTGCGCACCAGTCCCCGCAGTACCGCGGCAGCGAACGCGCCCGTCGATCCCGTGCCCGAACTCATCGTCTCGCCCGCGCCGCGCTCCCAGAAGCGCACCTCCAGGGTGTGCTCGTCGCGCGCCCGCAGAAACGAGACATTCGTGCGGTTGGGAAACTGGGGGTGGCGCTCGATCTCCGCGCCCAGCGCCCGCCAGTCGAACTCGAAGTCCGCGACGGGCATGGCGCACTGCGGATTGCCCACCCAGACCAGCGTGACGTCCCGCGCGCCCGCTCCCAGCGGCAACTGGAATCGCTCGGCGGTGAACTCCGGCCGCCCCATGTTCATCTCGAAGAGGAAGTGCAAACCCGCGCGTTCCAGCAAAAGCAGTGACTTGATTCCAGCGCCCGTCCGCACCCGCACTATGTCCTGCTGGTGGCCGTGCTCGATCAGAAACGCCGCGGCGCACCGCGTTCCGTTGCCGGAGATCTCCGCCTCGCTGCCATCGGAATTGAACAGCCGGATGCCGGCGTCGTGATCGGCGGCCGCGGCGGGTTCGATCAGCATCCAACCGTCGGCGCCTACGCCGGTGTGCCGGTCGCAGATGGCTTGCGCGATGGCCGGCAGGCCGCCGCCCGGAGCCTCACCGCTCCTCGTCAGCAGGAAGTCGTTTTTCGCTCCATGCGCTTTCGTGAACGGAATTCGCATCGTGGTTTACCGGCGTCAACCCGATACAGCAATGATAGATCTCTACCACGGGCGCGTGCGGCGCCATGATAATCTTCACCAACTCATAACGCGGCCCCTTGACGCCGGCGCGCAGCAGCGCCGTCTGCACCGGATCGCCGCCCATCACCACCGCCCACTCCTCCCACAGGAACTCATCCGGCCGCGACACTGCCGCCGGCCAGTGCGGCCAGTTGTCCCACGTTAGCGTCTCGCGCAGCGGAATGCCGGCCGTGCGGAAAATGCCAGTGACGTCGCCGAACGTGGCGATGATTCCCGACCCCCGCCGGTAGCGTGGCGTGAGATACTCCGCCGCCTCCCGAGTCCATGCGCGGCGCGCCTCGGAGTTGACTTGCGATTCCTTCCAGGTGATCCACGCATCCGGCCGCGGATGGATCAGCCAGGGTGTGGCCGCGGCCACCACCACCGTCGCGGCTGCCACGCGTTGCGCGCGCGCGGGAGCCAGCGAAACCAGCACCGCCGCGCCAAACGCCAGGGCGGGGAAGACTGCCAACCCATATCGCGAGTTGTAAAAGCTGTTGGGCCACAGGTCCGGGAGGAAGATCGGCGTGCCCCCCGAAGAGTGCATGCTCCACACATAGAAAACCCCGGGTAGCACCAGCAGCAACGCGGGCCAGCGGGCCTTGCGCGACGCCACGGATGCTACCAGGCCAACCGCGCCCAGCCACATCAGCGGCGTTCCCGCGCACCAGCGCACGGCGGTTCGGAAATACAGCCAAGCCTTGGCCCAGTCACCCAGGCCGGGGTAACGTGCAGTCCCCTGAATGGCCCTGGGGGCATAAGGGCCGTTGTAGAAATCCAGCACATTGGAGCAGCACCACCAGTTGTGCCCGAACCAGTAGAGCGGTCCCATGCACGCAATAGCCGTGAAGAGCGCCGCCTTCGCCACGCGCCGCCGCTTCGCCGTTATCAGCACGAACAGCGTCACAAAAGGAACCAGGAACCAGCCCTCGTAGCGCGTCAGTGTGCCGCACAGCGCGCCCATCCCGGCGCCGCACACGGCCGCCCACGATTGCGTATCGCGGAACCGAACCGTGAAATACAAGACGGCCATCATCGCGGCCATGAACAGCGGCTCGTTCATGGCCGTGGATTGCAGGTAGAGCACGTTCGGATTCGTGGCAAACAACAAGGTGGCGGCGGTGGCGGCAATCGGGGCAGCCTTGCCGTCGAAGACCCGCCGCGCCGCGCAAAACAGGAATGCGCCCGCCAGCACGAAGCTGATTCCGGAAACGATCGAGCCCGCCAGCGCCGTGCGCCACAGCGCATCGTTCCGCGCGAACACCATCGTCAGCACATGCGGCAACGGCAGCCAGACCGAGCCGATTTCGTCGTACCCCGGCGTGCGCGAATCCAGAATGCGCCGCGCAATATTCAGATGTGCTTCCGCATCGCCGTAATATGCCAGGTAGCCGCCCCGATAGAAGAACCAGACCCACGCGGCGCTCCAGAGGCTCAACAGCGCGATGGCCGCCACGGTCTCAAAAATCCGTGCATGCTTTGAATTCGCGATACCTTTCCTCAACCTCTTGCCGCGTCAAAGTGCGAAACCGGTCCACGCCGAATTGCTCGCAGCAGAAGCTGCCCATCACCGAGCCGTAGATCACGGCGCGGCGCCAGTCCCGCATATCGACCCCGCCACCGGCCGGGTTCACGCCGCGCTCGGCGAGATACCCGATGAAGCCGCCCGCGAAACAATCGCCCGCGCCGGTCGGATCGAAAACGTCTTCCAGCAAGTAGCCCGGCGCCATGAAGTGGCAGCCGTCGGCGAACAGGATCGCGCCGTACTCGCCGCGCTTCACCACCAGCGTGCGCGGTCCCATCTCCAGGATCCTGGCGGCGGCTCGCAGCAGATTGTGCTCGCCGGAAAGCATGCGCGCCTCGCTGTCGTTGATCAGCAGGAAGTCCCAATCGCGCAGCGTCTCCAGCAGTTCCGCGCGATAGTCGCGAATCCAGTAATTCATCGTGTCGCCGCCCGCAAGCTGTACGCTATTCATCTGCGCCTGCACCCCGCGCTGCAGCGCCGGCTGGATATTGCCCAACAGCAGATACGGCGCCGCGCGGTACCGTTCCGGCAGCTTGGGTTGGAAATCGGCGAACACGTTCAGGTCCGTGCGCAGCGTCTCCCGTTCGTTCATGTCGGCCGAGTATTTGCCTTCCCAGAAAAAGGTTTTGCCGGGCACGCGCTCCAGGCCTTCCAGGTCGATGCCCTTGGCGGCCAACAGATCCACGTCTTCGCGCGCGAAATCGTCCCCCACCACCGCCACGATCTTGACGGGAGTAAAGTAGCTGGCCGCGAGGCCAATATATGTGGCGGCCCCGCCCAGCATGCGGTCCACCTTGCCATGCGGCGTTTCCACGCCGTCGTACGCCACCGAACCCACTACCACGAGAGACATCGCTTGATTGTAACAACTCACAGTCGGACAGGCCTCCTGGCCTGTCTTTCACAAGCCACTAGACAACCGCCTGCTTCGGAGTATAATCAGGCAATGCCACAGACTCAGAAATACGATCCGGATCTCCTTCACGCTGCACTTATTGGGTTGCAGCACACACTTGGCGCTCTCGACCAGCGCATCGCCGATCTACGCAGCCAACTTGGAGGGCAGCCGGCTTCCCGCAAGGCCGCCGCGGCCGCGCCGGAATCCGGCGCAAAGAAGCGGACCATGAGCGCCGCCGCCCGCCGGCGCATCGGGTTAGCTCAAAAGAAGCGGTGGGCCGCCTACAACGCCGCGAAGGCCAAGCCGGCCGCGCCCAAACCGCAGAAGCGCGTGCTGAGCGCCGAGGGGCGCGCGCGCATCATCGCCGCCACCAAGAAGCGTTGGGCAGCGTTCCGTAAGGCCCAGCAAACCCCCAAGGCCGCGCCCAAGGCCGCCGCCAAGAAAGCCGCGAAGCGCGTTGCCGCCAAAGCGCCCGAGGCAGTAGCTCCGCCGGTCGTGGCAGCCGCCGCTCCAGCCGAGTAGGACAGGCCTCCTGGCCTGTCCACCAGCCACCGGCCACGGCGTGCGACGCGCGCCCCTGGGAGGTGCTAAGATCTCTCCCATGCACGATTTCAATCCCCAACGCCGCGAGATCCTGGGCGCGCTCGTCGGCGCATCACTGGCGTCCGCCCTCCCTGCCGCCGCGCAAACGCGATCCGGCGGCATGCTCTATCGCACCCTGGGCCGCACCGGCGAGCGCGTCTCCGCCATCGGCCTCGGCGGCTACCACATGGGCGTCCCTCAAGACGAACAGGACGCCATCAAACTGGTCCGCACCGCCGTGGACCAAGGCATCACCTTCCTCGACAACTGCTGGGACTATCACGACGGCAAGAGCGAAGTCTGGATGGGCAAAGCCTTGCGCGATGGCTACCGCCAGAAGGTCTTCCTCATGACCAAGTTCGACGGCCGCACCAAGCAGTCCACCGCCCGCCAGATCGACGAATCCCTCCAGCGGCTCCAAACCGATCGCGTGGACCTGATGCAATACCACGAGAACATCCGCATGGAGGACCCGGACCGCTTCTTCTCGGCCGAAGGTCCGCTGGCGGCTCTGCTGGAGGCCAAGAAGGCCGGCAAGATCCGCTATATCGGCTTTACCG